>OBCH01000001.1_pt1 | contig 230361 bp, 148 predicted proteins | sample 1495941 | NCBI WGS metagenome assembly OBCH01 (sample SAMN03418276, study PRJEB22391) | human gut metagenome | biome: human-gut; feature: organic feature; material: feces | host: Homo sapiens | place: Tanzania | collected 2013-01
TCTCACCTGTTCTGAGCACAGGAACTCCCTTCATGGTGAAACGGCAGTTACGAATAATGATGTTATCAACACACTGCATCACGAAGGTGATACGAGAGAAGAGAGGAGCCTCGCCTGTTGTTGGGTTCACCACACCTATCAAAGTCTTATTTGGAGCGACCATAATACGCTCGCCATAGACAGACTCCACACCAGACTTTCCACTCTGGTCGTCAAGCAAACGACCGGTACTCAGATCATCCACATAGCACTTGATGCCTGTAGTAATATCATGATCTACGATAACGATATATGGATCAGTTGCTTGGAGATAGGCCTGCAACTGAGAGAAGTTGTCTGCCTTCACCACCTTGCCACCAGCACCACCGGTAGTACCTCCGGCACGATACCAGTTGGTACCAGGGGTACCTTCGTAGGCAGCGAAGCCATCCATAGAGAAGTCACGACCATCCTGGGTCTGTGCATTTGCCAACATAGAGAAGCCACAGAGCAACGCCGAAGCCAAGAGGGTTTTACGACAAACAGCCTTGAGCTGTGCAGAAACGGTAGAGTTAATTTGTTTCATTGTAGGATTAGTTTAGTTTTTGTTTGTTGTTTTGAGAAAAAAGGGCTGTCCTCGTCAAGAAGAGACAGCCCTTAGTTTGTTTCATTTTATATATCTTTCCCCATTGGGGAAAAACATGTTTATTATTCTGTTACAGGTACAAGTTTGATTCCAAACAAGTTACCAGTATCCTGCTTTGTAATGGTATGAGTGCCAGCCTCCAATGTTACTGTCATTGTCTTTGCTGTCGTATCAATAACAGCATTTACGTCTGCAGCACTCTTTCCATCAATTTTGGCATTAACCTTAGTATCATCAGAACCGAAATAAAGAATCATCGAAACTTTCTTATCAACAGTTACAGAGATATTAGTTGAAGATTCTATCTTTACACAAGTAGTGTATGAAGTGCCATCAATAGTAGCTGTACCCTTTGATGTGGAATAGTTTCCTGTAACTTTTACTATGTCACTTGAAGGCTTAGAACCTTCGAATGTAACAACAACTGTACCCTCAATAGGAGTTACTGTACTGCCACCTTCTGAACCACCTGTAGAGCCACCTGTGCTACCACCTTCGCCAGAGCCACCAGTCTCGCCACCAGTCTCGCCACCTTCAGTAGAACCACCTTCGCCAGTTGCATTGCTCTCACCGAACACCTTAACAACACCAGAAGTATAAGAGTCGAGAAGGCTTGCCAAAGCAGGCCATGGCTGCTGATGACCATTTGTTTCTACAGTCTCATCAGGAATAACGAAATCAATGTCACCATGGTTCAAACGACCAGCACCATAGAAACCTTCTACGATAGAAGGAACATCTTCTGCCTTATCAGCAGAGTATGCATACATGAGGCTTGAGTTGGTATCGAAGTTGTTGTAAGAAGTACCACCAGCCAAAGTCTTTACGCTTGAAGGAACCTGCTCGCTTGGGGCCGAAACCTCGTATGCATCAAAGCTTGTATTGTTTTCTGCGTATGGGATATAGCTGAAGTTTTCAGGCTTGTTGGCAAACACATTGCCGTATGCCTTAATCAGACCACCATTCTCACCAGAGAAAGTACCATCACCAGTAGCATCAGTACCCTGCTTAGAGCTCATAATAGGACGCTTGGTAGCATCAAAGTAGTTAGACTCCATGAATACACTTGAGCCCATTGTGGCACCAATACCATAAACATCATTGTGCTGATAGTAGTTGTTGTACATGTGAACACTCATGGTACGAACACGAGCCATACGAGAGTCAGAATGATCGAACCAGTTGTGATGATAAGTAATCCAGTTTTCACCAGACTCACTACTCATACCACACATAGAAGCCTTACCATTATCCCAGAAACGGTTATATGCCACAGTTATATACTGAGAGTCACCCTTGATATCTACAGTACCATCACCCTTAGCCTGGTCGGCAGCGCTACCCTTCTTACCATAGAAGAGATCCATGTTGTGAATCCACACATGAGAGTTATCGGTATCAAGAGACATGGCATCATCCAAGCAACGCATGATAGCAAAATTACGGAACTCTACACTCTTGGTATTACGAAGCAAGAATCCAAATCCATATACAGTAGCATCGTCACCGACTCCTTCGAAAGTCATGTTCATTACAGAGTGAGCACCCTTACCCTTAATCTGCAAACCTTCTGCAGAACTTGAGATTCCATCCAAGTCAGAAAGGCTTACCTTACCGATGATACGGAAGGCGATAGGAGTTGTATCCTGACCCTTTTGATAAGCATCAATAATAGCCTGAAGACCAGTAACAGTTTCTGACTTTCCTGTATTAACCGTTGTAGAAACTGTCTTGGCTGTCTTGGCTGTAATATACAGAACCTTAGCACCAGCCTTCAAAGTACCATCATTATTGTAAGCACCTACGCCATCATATTTGAAGTGAGCAAAACCCTCACGGTTGTAGCTCTTTACTACCAAATTAGAAGCTGTATTGGCACCAGCAATCTCTGTACCTTCAGCATTTACAGGAACCACCTTTACAGAATAAGTACCAGCCTTCAAACCAAGAACATCGGCACGATAGTAAGAAGCATACTGACGAATCAGCTGAGCATCAATCTTCTTGTCATCTACATATACATTATAAGAAGAAGCGCCCTCGAATGGAGCCCACTTCAGGTAGGCAGACTCCTGCCAGCCCTTAGCCTCAGTAATCTGAATCACACCTGTAGGATTATCAACATCACCACTCTCGCCCTGGTCAGCCTTCTTTGCAAAGCTGATGGCCTGAACAGAAGCGTCATACTCATCATTTTCTGCACCAGACTTAGGAGCAATGATGGTCTTGTCACCTACGAACTTAACACTTGTCAAGTCGGCAGTATTGTAATACTTTACATCACCAGCATTTGTGGTAACATACATCTGATTTACCTTGCTGTTACGAGCAACAGCATTGGTAATCTTGTCGGTGGAACCTGGAGTAACAGTAGATCCGCCACTTACAGTCTCAACCTTGATGCTAAAGATGTTCATACCACCACCATTGGTTGTTAATACAACATCGCCATCAGCAGTTACAGTACCTACGTTGGTAACCTGGTCTGTTGTGGCTGTACCAAATGAACCAGAAACCGGAGTCAAGTTAGTTGCATCTAAGCAACGAGCAGTAGAAGTACTACCAGTCTTGCAGCTAACTGTTACTTTCTGACCAGCCTTCAAACTTGGAATAGTCAAAGCTATTCCGTTTCCATTCAATTCCAAGCGAGAAGAACCATAGTTCAAACGAACCTTAGCCTTTCCTTCTTCAGTTGTGGCAGGAGCAACAGCAGTAAACTTCAATCCTTTAGCATAGGCTAATTCTGAGCCATTTGCTACAAGAACCGCATTATCCAAAGCTAAGGTATAGCAATAGCGATCGGTTCCCAATACCCAATTAGCATCAGCTGCACATAAAGCCTTATCAGCCTCACTCATTGCGCCAAATGTCCATGTCTGTGCCATGGCAGCACTCAAGCTCATCAAGAGGAGTGCCAAAGTAAATACCATTTTCTTCATTTTACGTTCCTCCTTTTTTACTTGACGATTACTTTCTTACCATTCACGATGTAGATGCCCTTGTTCAGGTTCTGGGTAGAAGTACCCACAAGCTGACCATTAAGATTGAACACCTTGCCTGCGAGAACCTTGTTGCTTGTCTCAATGTTGCTGATACCTGTAGTGATATAAGCAAAAGAAAGTTTCACAAGCGACATGTCCTGAGTCTCATCAGTACCATCGGCATAACTAAGAGTTACATTGTCACCATTGAAGGTGATTTCTGTGACGGTCTTGCTAACCTGCGAGCCGTCGATTGTTACGGTTTGCTTGTTGTCTGCCATCGCAGCAGTAGACAAAAGCACTCCTAACAACATGAAGTACACTTTTTTCATTGTTTTTAGCGTTTTAGTAGATTTGTTGTTTTGAGTTTCTGCTGCAAAAGTAAAACAAAATAATAAAGGACGGAAACGTTTTCGTCAAAAAAGCTACGCAAACGTTTGCATAAGTGGCGCTCTGACAATTTATCATTCACCAGGGCAAAAAGCTATCAAAAAGGCATAAAAAGAAGCAAAATCAACCAAAATGAGAACTTCGGGTAATTACTCTGCACCCACACGGAGAACTGACAGCGACAAATGCGATACTTGGGTTATCAGCCTTACGACCCAAAGAAACTGCCGCTTAATACTGGAAAAATCTTGCTCTTATACTATATAAATGTTTTGTTTAGCCTACAATAATCTCCGTTCCGTGATACGGAACCGCCATTCCGTGATACGGAACGGCCGTTCCAAAGTTCGGAATGCACATTCCGTATCACGGAACGGAGATTTATCTACAAGAAACAAAACAAATTCATAATGAACAGAAAACAATTTGCATAGTATGAAAGTAACTACTTATGGCTAAGGGGGCGCTGAGTTGTTACAACTTCTGAAGAAGAACAAAAAAAGGAGCGTAAGAAATCTATTGAGCACTCTACTTGAAGAGAAACAAAAAAGCTGACTCTCGTAAGAAAGTCAGCCTTTTGTGTGGTACCACCAGGAATCGAACCGGGGACACAAGGATTTTCAGTCCTTTGCTCTACCAACTGAGCTATGGCACCATTATAATTTATGCCTCACAAGGCGGGAAGCCTTATTTGCGGGTGCAAAGGTAATATTTTATTTTGGTTCTTGCAAATATTTCAGCAACTTTCTTTCAAAAAAGCAAAAAAAAGACATATTACTTGGACTTTTCATCCTATTTTCTTATCTTTGCATGAGGTTTTAGAATAAACCTATCGGGATTTAGCGCAGTTGGTAGCGCACTACGTTCGGGACGTAGGGGTCGGGCGTTCGAGTCGCCTAATCCCGACTTTTATGAGAAGTATATTTTATCTTCAACGCAACGATCGAAACGCAATTATCGTCATATTGATGATAATAGCTATCATTTGCTCACTTATTATCTTCATAGGAGGCGAGAACGACGGTTCCAGCTATGGAACTGCCGACTCTACCCTCACCAAGCACCCGGAACGTGTAGACAAGGACCACCCTCTATATTATAAGGTAGACGAAGAGATACACGAAGTATTCGCCTTCGATCCCAATACTGCCGACAGCACCGACCTGCTCAGGTTGGGGTTGCAGGAATGGCAGGTGAGAAACATCTACCGCTACCGTGCCAAGGGCGGTATCTACAGACGGCCCGAAGACTTTGCCCGTCTTTATGGTCTCACCAAGAAACAATACGAGACCTTACGCCCCTATATAATAATAGGTGAAGACTACCGACCTGCAGCTGACTACTACGGAAAGCAGAATGACTACGCTTACAGCCGACAAGCGAGAGAAGAAGGGAAAACGGAGAAAGGTCAAGCCACAGGCGAGAAAGGCGAAGAGAAGATTTACAGTTATCCACAGAAGTTGAAAGCCGGCGAGCATGTCAGCCTGAACTCTGCCGACACCACCGAGCTGAAGAAGATACCAGGTATCGGCAGCGCATACTCCCGTGCCATCGTGAGATACCGGGAACGCTTGGGTGGATACGTCAATGCCAACCAACTGATGGAGATAGAAGGTTTCCCTGAGGAGGCACTGTCATTCATGCAAGTAGAGAAAGACAAGATAACGAAACTGAAGATCAACAAGCTCACGATGAGTCAGCTTCGCCGACATCCCTATCTCAACTTCTACCAAGCACGCGATATCTGCGACTATCGCCGACTGCATGGTCCCATTAAGAGTCTGCGGCAATTATCGCTCCTCAAGACTTTTCCTCCTGCACAGATAGAACGTCTGGAACCTTACGTGTCGTACGAATAAGATGCGGACTTGTTTCACGTAAGGTACGAAGATTGACGAATGACAGACGAAACGTTAAAGTACGCCCAACTGATGCAGGAAAATAATGAGGATGCAAAGAGGGCAGACGAAACGGACCATGAAAAGATAAACGCCAAAGAACCTGCCACGAAGGGTTGACCAATTGGTAAACTCGTCATGTACCACCTTCTTAGGAATATACCATCCCACAAAGATACAGGTGAAGAAAGAGGCCATCGGCATGAGCCATTGTGCCGTAAAGTTGTCGCAACAGTTGAGAAACGACTTGCCAAAGAAGGTGAGTTCGGGAACCGCACCACAAGACAAGGCACAGAAGATACCTATCACACAACAAGCCACCGTCTCTATCCAGGCTCCGCCACGGCGGGAGATATGCATCTCCTCATAGAAGAAAGCCGTACCTATCTCGTGCATGGAGATGGTAGAGGTAAGCGCCGCCAACACAAGCAGGGCATAGAAAAGCACCGAGATGACATAACCCACCACAGGCATGGAGGCAAAAGCCTCATTGAACACATTGGGCAGGGTGATGAAGATAAGCGACGGACCGCTGTCGGGCTGCACGCCCACGGAGAAGGCTGCAGGAAAAATCATCAGTCCTGCCAGAATGGCTATCAGCGTATCGAGGAAAGCTATCTGTGTGGCAGTCTTGAGAAGATTGGTCTGACGACTGAAGTAGGAGGCATAGGTACAAAGACAGGCCGTGCCAAGACTCAGCGAGAAGAAAGCCTGTCCCAAAGCCTCTATCATCACATTCGGGTCTACCTTAGAGAAATCGGGCTTCAGCAAGAACTCCACACCCTTCCAGGCTCCCTGCAAAGAGCAGGAAGCAACTACCAGCACCACCAACAGCACAAAGAGCAGCGGCATCAGTATCTTGGAAGCACGCTCTATGCCATTGCGTACACCCTTGACCACCACGACATGAGTCAGCAGAATGAAGGCGATGGTCCACAAAGTGGGCCGCACCGCATCCGAAGAGAAAGAGGCAAAGTACTCTTTTACGAAGCTGGCATCGCCCTGTACCTCGGCCATGATGCTGGCATAGAGATACTGCAGGCACCAGCCAGCCACCACCGCATAGAAGCCCAGAATGATCATTGAGGTAAAGACACCCATGTAGCCGATAACGCCCCAGGGCTTGCCGTTGGAAAGATTCTTGTACGACCGTGCAGCATTGGCAGCAGAATGACGACCGATAATAAACTCAGCCACCATGCCGGGAATGCCCAACATGAAGATACACACCAGATAGATAAGAATAAAAGCTGCGCCGCCATTCTGTCCTGTCATATAGGGAAAGCGCCATATATTGCCCAAGCCCACTGCCGATCCTGCCGTAGCAAGGATCACGCCCAACTTGCTGCCAAAGCTGCCTCTGCTGTTTTCCATTTTTTCTTTTTTTATACGGTTGATATGATTGATTTACCCCCTTACAGAATGCCTTCGAGAAGTCCCAACTGATTGAGGAATACCAAAAGGATGAGTACCGGGCACACGAAACGCACCAAGAACAGATAGACGAAGAAGAGATTTCCCTTCAATGTTCCCCAGTTGGTAAACTCGTCCCTGACCAGTTTCTTGGGCACATACCAGCCTATAAACAGACAGGTAAGGAAGCCTGCTACAGGCAGGAACACCTGCCCCGTGACAAAGTCGAACCAGTCGAACAACGACTTGCCGGCAAACGTGAGCGCATCTGTAGCCCCTAAAGACAGCGAGCAGAAAGCACCTATCACCGCACAAGACACGGTGACAATCAAAGCGCCACTCTTGCGGCCTATCTTCAGCTCCTCATAGAAGAAAGAGGTATTGACCTCATGGAGTGACATGAGCGATGTAAGAGCCGCCAAGGACAAAAGAACATAAAACAACAGCGAGATAATCCAGCCCAAGACAGGTACTGCGGCAAAAGCCTCATTAAACACATTGGGCAGGGTGATGAAGATGAGCGACGGGCCACTGTCGGGCGAAACTCCCACAGAGAAAGCCGCAGGGAAGATCATCAGTCCGGCAAGTATTGCCACCATGAAGTCGATGACCGATATCTGCAGAGCTGTCTTGAACAGATTGGTCTGTCGGCTGAAATAGGAAGCATAGGTACAGATACAACCCATACCGATGCTGAGCGAATAGAACGACTGCCCCAAGGCACCCAAGAAAACGCCGTTGTCCACCTTGGAGAAGTCGGGCTTCAGCAAGAACTCAACGCCCTTTCCGGCATTAGGCAACAGGCAGGCTGCCACCACGATGATAAGCAGGAGGATGAACAAGACGGGCATCATAATCTTTGATGCCTTCTCGATACCTCCACGAACACCATGGATAATCACAAAATGACAAATCAGGAAGATGACTACCGTCCACATGACAGGCCGTATAGGATCGGCAGAGAACTCCTTGAAGTACTCTGCTACAAAGGTTGGGTCGCCATGCAGCTCGCCCATGATGCTGGCATACACATACTGTAGGCACCAGCCCGACACAACGGCATAATAGCCCGTAATAAGGAAACCGGTAAGCACCTCCAAGTAGCCCACCCACTTCCAGGCCTTTCCTTTCGACAGCTTGGTATAGGCACGGGCTGTATTCGAAGCACCATGACGGCCTATGATAAACTCGGAAATCATACAGGGAATGCCCAAAAGGAGCACACACCCTATATAAACCAAGATGAAGGCAGCACCACCTTCCTGGCCTGCCATATAAGGAAAGCGCCATACATTGCCTAAACCTACAGCACCACCTGCAGTAGCAAGAATCAATCCTATCTTGCTACCAAAACTACCTCTATCTAATTCTGTCATTTTTATCCTTTCTCTATAATACGACTGCAAAATTATAAAATATTTTGCATATAAACGTATAAATTGAAAGTAAAAATGCGAATTGACTGCAAAAAGGCAACTTGATGCTAATAGAGCAAGGTTACTTAATCAGTAAAAAACTATTCTTCCGGCAGACTGTCACGCCACTTGCAGAAGGGATTGACAAGCAAATGAGAATTGTAAAAACGTTTGTCGCCCGTCACCTCACGACCTATGAAGTCGGGCTTCTCGTAGGCCTCATCCTCACTGCCCAGTTCCACCTCTGCCATGACCAGTCCCTGGTTGTCGCCATAGAACTCGTCAACCTCAAAGACATGGTTGCCACTTTTTACCAGATAGCGACGCTTGTCGATGACGCCACCCTGGCACAACTGCAGCAGATGCTGTGCCTCGTCGAGGGTTATCTCTTTCTCGAACTCATAACGCGTCATACCGCCATTCACCGACTTGCCCTTGATGGTAAGGTAAGCCTTGTCGTCGCGTGTGCGCACTCTCACCGTAGCTCCCTTCGCAGGGATATAGCCCTGCTGAATATGACTATCAGAAAAGGCGGCGCTCTTGTATGCGTCGCCTTTCTTGACAAGGAACTTTCTCTCTATTTCCAGTCCACTCATTTTTTATTTCTGTTATGTCAGGATATGTTCCGTTACACGATGGTAGCCGAATAGATGGCAAAACAAATGGCCAATGCTATCAGCACGAAAAATATCCACTTGATGATTCTCTCACCCTTTTCAGCCTGCTTCTTCTCGTAAGCAGCATGCTTTGACTTTCTTAATTCTTTGTTACTACTCATAGTCGTTCTATATTATTAGGTTATTACTATTCTACATTCTCTTATTCTTCATTCTCAGAGGGGAACTCCATCAGGTAAGCCTTGATGAATCCGTCTATCTTGCCGTCCATCACACCATCGACATCAGATGTCTGATAGTTGGTGCGATGGTCCTTGACGCGACGGTCATCGAACACATAACTGCGAATCTGGCTTCCCCACTCTATCTTCTTCTTGCCTGCCTCTATCTTCGCCTTCGCCTCAAGGCGCTTCTTCATGGCGCGGTCGTAGAGTTGACTTTTCAAGAGAAGCAATGCCTTGGCACGGTTCTTAGGCTGGTCGCGCGTCTCGGTATTCTCGATGAGGATTTCCTCTTCCTCGCCTGTGTCGGGATCAGTATACCAATAACGCAGACGCACACCCGACTCCACCTTGTTGACATTCTGACCTCCGGCACCACTGGAGCGGAAGGTATCCCAAGACAACTTGGCTGGGTCTACATATACCTCAATAGTCTCGTCGACCAAAGGCGTAACGAAGACACTTGCGAAACTGGTCATACGCTTGCCCTGAGCATTGAAAGGCGACACACGCACCAGGCGATGCACACCATTCTCGCTCTTCAGATAGCCATAGGCATACTCGTTGCCTTCTATCGTCATGGTAACACTCTTGATGCCTGCCTCATCGCCTTCCTGCATATCGGTAATGGTCACTTTGTAGCCATGAGCCTCAGCCCAGCGCATATACATACGCATCAGCATGGAAGCCCAGTCCTGACTCTCAGTACCACCGGCACCTGAGTTGATCTTCAGCACACAGTCCATCGGGTCTTCCTTCTGGCGCAGCATGTTCTTCAGTTCCAGGTCCTCAATGGCCTTGATGGCCTTATCGTAGTCGGCGTCCACCTCTTCCTCGGTCACCATTTCGTCTTTGTAGAAGTCGAAAGCCAACTGCAGTTCGTCTGCATACTGGCGCACGGTCTTGTAGCCGTCTATCCACTTCTGTATACCCTTCACTTTCTTCATCTGTTCCTGGGCATACTTTGGGTCCTCCCAGAAATCGGGAGCCTGTGTGCGGAGTTGTTCTTCCTCGAACTCCACCTGTTTCTGGTCTATATTGAGATAGCGATGCAGGGCGTCAGCGCGCTCCATCACATCCTTCAATTGGTCAGCTGTTATCATTAATTTATTATAAATTATTGAAGTTATAGCAGTCAAATCCGTTACCGCTTCTTACTTCAGTCTCAAAGGAGTTTTTAGCCAATAGTCTTATGCTGCATATTACTCCTCATACATTTTGTCAATCTCTGCCTGATAGTTCTTATTGATAATAGGGCGGCGGATCTTCAACGTATTGGTCAACTCGCCCGACTCCATAGAGAAGTGATGAGGCAAGAGTGTGATACGCTTGATCTGCTCGTAATAGGCCAACTGTTGTTGCAAGGTGTTGATGCGCTCCTGCAGCATCTTCTTCACCTGTTCGTTGGCACAAAGATCCTCACGACTGCCAAAGGCGATATGATGCTCGCGTGCCCAGTCCTCAACAAGTCGAAACTCCGGTACGATGAGTGCAGACACAAACTTGCGCTGGTCAGCAATGACAGCCACCTGGTCGATAAACTTGTCAACAAGCAACAGCGACTCCACCTGCTGGGGAGCGATATACTTGCCATTAGATGTCTTGAACAAATCCTTGATGCGCTCGGTGAGGAACAGCTCTCCATCCTTCATATATCCGGCATCGCCAGTATGGAAGAAACCTTCCTCATCGAACACCTTGGCATTGGTGGTGTCGCGATGATAATACCCCTTTGTAATGGTTGGACCCTTGAGCAATATCTCGTTGTCCTCGCCTATCTTGATCTGGATGCTGGAGATAGGGCGACCAACAGAACCGATGGTAAACTTCTTGTCGAGATGCACGCACGATACCGTGGCAAGACTCTCGGTCAAGCCATAGCCAACGACCATGCCGATACCGACAGAGAGAATAAACTCCTCGACTTCCGGACTCACATAGGCACCTGCTGTGGGGAATATATTAGGATGTTCCAAGCCCAACTGCTTACGCACCATACTCAGGATGGTCTTGTTGATAATCTTATATTCCAACTCGAGTGTCAAAGGAGGACGCTTGCCATTGGCAATATACTCTATATTGCGCTTGCGACCTACGGCAAGAGCATGATAGAAAAGTTTCTTCTGTACAGAGCCAGCCTCATCCATCTTGGCCTTTACAGCAATATACACCTTCTCCCAGAAGCGAGGCACGCTGCACATACAGGTAGGATGTACCTGGCGCATGCTCTCCTGAATCTCGTGCGGATAAGTGTTGATAAACAACTGTGCACCCTCGCTCAAACAGAGGTAAGCCCATCCACGCTCAAAGATATGGGTAAATGGTAGGAAATTGATGACACGGTCTTTCTCGGAAACAGGCACTACCTCGTCATTGGCTCTCAGGGCAGCATCATACTGTCCATAGGTCAGCATGACTCCCTTGCTGTCACCGGTAGTACCACTGGTATAAAGGATGTTAGCCATATCATCCATGCTTGCCGACTGATACAAAGCCTCCACCTCCGTCTGTCGAGGCAGGTTCTCGCCCAACTTGATGAAATCCTTGAAGTAAAGGGCAGCCGGGTCGTGAGTACTGATGCGCACGCTGGAGTCGAAGATGATGATACGCTCCAACGAAGGACAGAGAGCAAAGACACGATGTGCCTTGTCGTACTGTTCCTGCTCGCCTACAAAGAGGAAGCGCACCTGTCCGTCGGTAATCATATATTGTATCTGCTGCTCGCTGCTGGTAGCATAAAAGGGAATCGAGCACACCTTGATGCCATAAGCACCAAAGTCGGTATAGAGATAATGCACGCAATTCTGGGAGAAAACAGCAATCTTGTCATGCGGCTTTGCACCGATGTTCAGCAAAGCATTGCTCACCTGTTTCACTCTCAGCGAAAACTGATTCCATGACACAGACTGCCACTTGTCGCTGCCAAACTTCTTGAACGTAAGTGCAGTTTTATCGCCATATTTATTGGCCAAATCGTGAATCAGTACCGAAAGATGACTTTTGACTTGCATAAGCATAATGTTTAATTATTGGATGCAAAGATAATAGAAAACATTAAGAAAACAAAATAAATCGGAATTTTATTTTGTCCTTATCCCGTTTTAGCTTAACTTTGCATCACAAATAAGACTAAGAGAGACAGATATGATGACAGAAGAGGAATATGTAAGAGACGCCATCGGGTTGCTCAGCCAGCTGATTGCTACCCCTTCGACAAGTCGCAATGAGAAGGATGCCGCCGACATCATGGAGAAGGCCCTTCGTGGCTATGGTTTCACGCCATACCGGGAAGCCAACAATGTATGGGCGATTGACCCACACTTCGATGAGCACAAGCCCACCTTGCTGCTCAATGCTCATATAGACACCGTGAAGCCTGTAGACTCATGGAAGCGCGATCCCTTTGCTCCAACTATAGAGGGCGACACGCTTTATGGTCTGGGCAGCAACGACTGTGGAGGCGGTCTGTGCTCACTACTGCAGATATTCAGGATGCTGACAGAGAAGGCACAGAGCTACAACCTAATCTATTTAGCATCAGCCGAGGAGGAAGTCTCTGGCAAAGATGGCATCAGCCGAGTCCTTCCTCTCTTGCCAAAAATCGACCTGGCTATTGTGGGTGAGCCTACGGGCATGCAGCCTGCCGTGGCAGAGAAGGGACTGATGGTATTAGACGTGATTGCGCACGGAAAAAGCGGACATGCAGCCCGAAACGAAGGAGTAAACGCTATCTATGAGGCACTGGATGACATGCGCTGGATTCGTGATTACAAGTTTGAGAAGGTGAGTCCTTTCTTAGGTCCTACCAAGATGACACTTACCGTAGTCAACGCAGGAACCCAGCACAATGTGATTCCCGACAAGTGTACGATGCTGGTAGATATCCGCACCAATGAATTTTATGACAATGAGGAAGTCTATCACTTTATCTGCCAGCACATCAAGAGTGAGTGCAAGGCACACAGTTTCCGTTTGAAATCATCCCGTATTGATCCTGAGCATCCTCTTATTAAGAAATGTGTAACCATGGGGATGAAGCCTTTCGGCAGTCCAACCCTCAGCGACCAGGCGCTGATGCACTTCCCTTCGTTCAAGTTAGGTCCGGGCGAATCCTCCCGCTCCCATTCTGCAGACGAGTTTATCAAAATAAGCGAAATAGCTGATGCTATCGCCAAATACAAAGAGCTCTTAGATGGCGCTGCCATCTAAGAGCTCTACTCTATTCTATCTATCTATTATACCTTATTATATATATATAACCACGAGCTTTATACTAAACTCCTTGCTTTCCATATAAGGCTGGCCTTAATTCACTACCTGAGTGGTTGTGGCATTAGCACCATTGATTGCTGTACCGGGAGTACCATTGTTGATGAAGAACTTAGCATTCAGGTATGCTGTAGGAATCGTTGCCTTATACCATCCTGTCTTACCATTATGAGAAGCAGAAGCATCGTAAGTCATCTTTACACCTGGCCATACAGAAGAAGATGTTTTACCATTATAGAAGTAGCAATAAACATTCTCCCAGTTGGAAGCGTTGTCATAATAAACATACTTAGGATCAACGATCTCTTCTTCATGTACCTTGGTCACAGTAGTGCTGTATGTTCCGTCAACATAGTAGCCGTGGTTGACAAACTCCACGTCAGCAGTTATCTTATTTCCATTACCATCCAAGAAAATGATTTGAGTAGGAGCACTTGTCTCGGTGCCATCATAAGTCCACTTGAAGACATTCTTTCCAGAAACACTCTTACCTACGAGAGGCAACTTTTTATTGATAGCATCATTCCATGCACCAGCATGCTCAATTTTAGAACTAACCTTATCATTCCATACATATATCGCTGCTGCCGTATTAGTTGTCTCCAAGAAGCAGGAGATTTCATCTGCCTTGCCCAATTCTGGAACATAAGCCTTCACTTTCTTGTAAGTTACCGAACCTGTTTCTGTCTTGCCAGCCTTGTCGGTTGCACTCCAAGTGATAGTAACATTCTTACCATAGGCTACATCAGCGCCTACAGTAAACTGCTTGGCAGCAGTAAAGGTCTGCTTTTCACCGCCATTCACCTGAATCCAGGCAGAAGTAGCATTCAAGGGAGTAGCTGTCACGGTGAGCGTCTCATCAGAGAAGGCTGTACCATCAGCTGGATTGAAAACAACCTCAGGAGGCAGCACAATAGAACCAGCATTATAGATGACAGCAATACCTGACTCGCCAACATGACCAGAGATTGTAGAAGCATTGACAGTGAAAGCACCACCGCCTACCATATCCTTATAAGTACCAGACTTGAGCCACTTGCCGTCGCCAGCACCATTGGCTACAGTCACGTCACGGTCAGAACCACTTCCCAATACGATAATAGCGCCACTCTTACGAACCTGAGCACAAACGCCATTACCTTTTACATAATAGTTAGGCTCGCCAGCACAAACGTTGTGCATGTGGTTTACCTGAGCTACTTCAGCATCTTTGAAGTGAACACTTCCCTTATCACCAAATTTGATATCATTCTTTGCCTTCTGAGCAGGACGGGAGAAATAAAGAGCGGTAGCTCCATTGTTTCCTGCTACAACTGCATAAGCACGGTCGATAACATTCTGGCTTTTATTCTTTGACTCACCACCATCGTTGGCATAAGTATCATGGCTTTCACCCCAATAAACCAACTTTTCTGTCTTTGCATTTCTCTGATTGAAATTGCCAACAGATTCGTTGATAGAACCACCAGCGAAAGAATTGGCAAAGCCGTTACCATAACCATTATCGGTAATGCTCATGTAGGTCTGATACTCAGGGAAAAGGACATTATCATCACCACCAGTACTGTCAAGGATCTCACCATAGTTGTACATCTCCTGATCCACCACATTCTGCATAAAAGAGTCACCCTCAGAAGGCAAGCCAATGTGCTTGATAGCATCCCAACGGATACCATCCACACCACAGGCCTTCAAATCCTGGATGTATTGTTTGATGATGGCTTGCACAGTAGGATTGTTGGTATCAAGATCCCACATACCTATCTTGCCAAATGTCACCTGATGACGGTCGTGCCAATTACCCACATCGAAAGGCTGATGGTAAAGTCCTTCATCCTTCAAACGGTCTGCCACGTTACCATAGTCGGTATGGTTGGCTACCACATCCACAATTACCTTAACCCCATACTCATGAGCCTTAGCACAGAGAGCCTTCAGGTCAGCTTCAGTACCAAGACCATTACCTATCTTAAAGTCGTATGGACGATAAACATCATACCAGACGGATCCTTTACCTGCTCTTTCGTGAACAGGAGAAGTCTGAACTGCAGTAAAGCCTGCCTTGGCGATATTAGGGATTTCTTCCTGGATATCTGCCAACGTCCAGTCGAAACAATGAAGGATGACACCATCCTGAATATTGTCTTTAAGACCATATTTGTTGTCTGCGAAGATGTTGGATGCCATGCTGAAGAGCATCACCAACATCAGAAGACCATAATTGATTGTCTTTTTCATAATCTGCTATTATTTTCTGATGATTACTTTCTTACCATTGTGAATATAGAGACCTGGCTGAGCAGGCTTGCCGATACGCATACCTGTCAAGGTGTACCAAGCATTGTCCTCTGCCTTCTGCACCTCCTGAAGAACGGTGTTTTCGATAGAGGAAGCCTGTCCGTTTACGTAAACCGTCTCGCCTGTGAGAACAGAGCCATTCTGTCCGTTGTTGATTACGAAATAGCCTGTGACAAAAGCAGCAGGGACTTCTACTGTATAATAGCCCTTCTTGCCATTGTACTCAGTCTCGTTGTCAAGACTCATCTTCAATCCAGGCCATTCCTGAGCCGCCTTTGTACCGTCGTAGATATAGCAATATACATCTGCGAGGTTGGCTGTGGAATTGTCGAAGAAGACCATTACCTTTCCAGCAGGGCCTGGTGTAATCGTCTTTTCATACTTGCCTTCTACATAATAGCCGTGGTTAACGTATTTCTGATTACCGCCATTCAGCTTCTGCTCACCGTCATGAGTGAAAATCACACCAGTAGGGATTTCTGTTCCTTCTGTGTAAGTCCATTTAAAGACATTCTTTCCACCTTTAGTTCCCACCAAAGTCATGGCATCTCCAGGCCAACCTGCAGTGGTAAACTTTTCCACCTTGTCATTCCAGGCCCAAACCTTGGCATTGTCATAACTTGTCTCCAGGAACACGGAGATCTCATTTTCTGTAACTGTTGGCGTATAGTCATCGGCAGTAACAGCAGCGAGAGCATTCCCCGGAGCCATCATCATCATGCCGAAAAGCATTGCCAAAGTACAAAGCATCGTAGAAAATTTTTGCATAAAATAATATGTTAAGTTGATAAGTTATTAGTTCAAACATTGGCAAAAGTAGGAATAACTTTTGATAGACCACTTAGTTTTTCTGTAGAAAAGTCATTATTTGGTGAGCAATCGTTTGCACGATTTCCAGGAAATCCACCATATTATTGATGCAATACAAAAAAGGAGAGGTAGTGCTCACTTGGGTAAGTAAGTACTACCTCTCCTTCAAAGAATATTTTAATCTAACTTTCGCATGTACGGAAGTTAGAGAAATTTACATTAACGGGCAAGCCATGCCTCGGGATTGAGTTTGGCTGTTTCCTTGCGCAACTGGAACTGCAGGATATTGTCGGCACCCACGGCACCTAAAGCCTGACGGGTACTTACCTTCTGGCCCTTGTGAACACTCACCGACTTGAGGTTACAATATACAGAGATATAGGCACCATGGCGAACAAGGACATTCCACATGCCTCCATAACCAAAGACGGCACTTACCTCACCATCGTAGATGCTACGAGCCACGCAACCGGGTTTGCCCAAAAGGTTGATACCCTTATTGTCGAGGGTAACGCCGGAAAGACCCTGTACATTGTATTGTCCGAAATGACTCACTATCTTGTAAGTTCCTGTGATAGGCATAGGAAGGCGACCACGGTTGGCCTCAAAACCTCCACTCAGCATACGGTCTACCGTACTGAGAGTAGCAGCATCATTGGCTTCCCGGCGGGCGCTTGCCAACTCTTTGCGATTGCGTGCCTCATCAGTTTTTGCCTTCAACTCTGCAGCTCGTCTGTCGGCCTCAGCCTCACGAGCAGCCTGTTCAGCTCTGGCCTGTCGGTTGGCTTGTTCAGCAGCCTCACGGGCAGCCTTCTCTGCACGGGCACGTGCCTTATCCTGAGCTCCGGCCTTAGCACTGTTTTCGGCTTGCAGACGAGCTTCCTCCTGGGCCTTACGAGCCAACTCCTGAGCCTTACGATTCTCTTCTGCAGCACGCTGACGAGCCAACTCGGCCTCACGTTCCTTGCGCCGTGCCTCCTCTATACGGCGGGCATTCTCACGCGCCTCAGCCTCGGCCTGGGCCTTACGACGAGCCAGTTCCTCACGCCTACGCTGTGCTGCCGCCTGAGCTTCAGCCTTACGCTTAGCCTCAGCTGCCGCACGGGCACGCGCTTTCTCTACCTCAATGGCTATCAGACGGTCAATCTGCGCATTGATAGCAGCATCCTTCTTGCGCTGATCAGCAATAACAGCCTGAATGGTTTTCTGTTGCTTCTGCAATCCCTGCACCACTTGCTGTTGCTCGGTCTGCTTGCCTTCGAGCGCAGTTTTCTCTTGCTGACCTTTATATAAAAGGTTGTTCTTATGTCCCTTCACCACCTGCAGTTGCTTGTGCTTCTCGGTCACCTGCTTCTGCTTGGCCTTTACCGCCTCGCCCTGTGCCTTCTGATAGGCAGAATACTGACGTATGAACGACAGGCGGCGATACATCTGCGTAAGGTTCTTGGCGCTGAAGATAAACATGAGCTTGTCTTGCACGGAGTGATGACGGGTCATATAGCGCATAGAACGGATGTACTTGTTCTTTCGGTCCTGCAACTGCTGTTCAAGGGTTTTGAGCTGAGTATTGAGCAAGCCGATATTGCCATCGATGTGGTGGATATCCTGCTGTATACCATCTATGTTCTTCTGTCGCTGGTCGATTTCGCCATTAAGCACCATGAGGTCTTGCAGACGTTTCTTCACGTCGGCCTGATTGCGGCGGAGAGCTTTCTCCTGCTCCTTGATTTTCTTTTGTATGTTGGCACGCTGTCCCTGCAATCCTCGAATGGAAGCATTGCTATAGGCGGCTTTCTTCTCTGCCCGTGTGGGAGCCTTGGATTGGCGCCTTTTCACAGGTTTCTTATGTGGGGTTTTCTTTTGGGTTCTTACCGTTCTTGCCGTTGTGGCAGTCTTCTTTCTTTGTGCAGTCTTCTGCGCATAAGGAGTCAAGACAAACGACAAGGCCAGAATAATCAATAATATACGTTTCATTTACAGACTCATTATTTTATTCAGCACGTCTTCTGCCGATACTTGCTTGTACTTGCTCGAAACTTCGGAACGCGACTCCCAGTTGCTGTCGGTCTTCACCTCGTTCATCTTGATAACGAGATTGACCTCCTTCTTCTGACGGGTTGCATTAGTGACAAGAGTCATATCCAACAAGGCTGGGAACATCTTGACACCTACGGCGCGGAAGTTGTCATAACGAATATGCACTCCCGATGTGCCATGCTGCGAACTGACATACTCCACGTCGGCTTTGTCTATACGACCTGTGGCACGCTGGGAAGTCCAGGCATACGTCATATTGCCATTCTTCAAGGTGACTGGCACTTCGTTTCCCTCTACAGCCAAATCGGCATCAAACTTCTTCAGATCAGACTCCTTCACCTGCTTGGCTCCAGGCAAGAGAAGCTGATTCCAGAACAGCGCCTGCAACGAATAGAAGTTGATGCCCTGCTTCTGCAGGAAGTCTACATGATTATAGTCGGCCTTAATATACTGTTTGTGATAACGGTCGATGATGAGCACATAATCGGGGGTAAACTCCAGACGGCCAATCTCGAAGCCCAGGATGGGAGCATACAACTGTAGACGTATCACATCGTCCTTACGCATTCGAAGCGCACCATCTACCGAAATTTTCTTCTCTCCCATGCGGATGGTGAAGTTTATGCTGCCCGTAATGTTCTTGGCGTACACCTGATTGTCGGACACCTTCTGTACAAAAGCCAGTTTCTGCATGCGTTCGGTCTCTACACTTTTCACCTCCTGATGTGGCAAGTTCTTGTTTCTCACGCCATCAGAGATAATTTGTTTCTTGGTGCCACACGATGCCAGCAACATCAAGGGCAGACAGAATGCTGCCTGTTTCATTATTTTGTTTTTTTCCATTTTCGCTTATATTTAATGATTTCACTTTCTGTCATATATTTCCTGCACTCGATTTTCACCTTCAGAGCATCAGGGTCCTGGCTGCCTTTCTGTGCCTGCTTCCAGTAGGCCACAGCCTGGTCGGTAAGTCCGTTCATGGCATAAATGTCGCCTGCATGCTCAATAACGGTACTGTTGTCGGCCGTTGAATCACTATACGCCAAGGTTTGGTCGATATAGGTTTTGGCCTCGGCATAACGTTCCTCCATAAAGAGAATCCACGCATAAGTATCAAGATAGGTGGAGTTCTTGGGCTCTGCCTTGATGGTCTTGTAGCTCATCAACTCTGCCTTCTGCAGGTTCTTGCCCGTCTGACTGATGTAGTAAGCATAATTGTTGAGTCCTGGAACATTGTCGGGTTTCCAATGCAGACAGGAATCGTAAGCGGCAAAAGCTTCTGCCTGACGGTTCTTGCCATGAAGGATGTCGCCCATGATCATATAAAGGTCGGACACCAAATCGGGAGAGCTCTTGCTGTTGATCTGTCCCACTCCGCGGCGGAACTCTTCGAGCGTAGCATCTTCCTCATGCTTCATATAGTGCGCCATACCGCCAAAGTAATAGAATACCATCTCTTCCGGATTGTAGTCATGGGCAGCATTAGACAGGCGGATAACCTCGTCGTAGTCTTTCTTTTCCCATAGATTCTGAATGAGTTGGATGCGCGACTCACTACGGTCGGGAGCTATCTCGAGCACCTTGCGGTAAGCGGCATTGACCGTATCCATCGGCATTTTCTTAATATTCATATAGGCAGCACGGAACTCAGCGATATCTGCCGAGGGCTTGGGCTGAGCCAGCATTCTGTCGAAAAGAGCGATGACTTGGGTTGAATCGGCACCATGGCTCTCGTTATCCTGTATGAACGAGCGAATCATCATCAACTTGGTATCCAGGTCGGTCTTCTTGCCCAACAGAATGCGGTCGAGCATGGCGTGAGCCTGTTCTTTCTGGTCGGTGGCATTATAATAGTCGTAGAGCGACATCTGGGCATACGAGTTGTCAGGCTCTTCTTCGAGCACATGGGTAAACAACTTGTAGGCCTCTTTCCGGCGCTGGTGTTCCATAAGCCAGTTGCCCAACATGGTTTTATAAATCATATCAAGCGGATGCGCCTCGGTCAGCGACTTGAGTTCCTTGTAGGCTGACTTGGAATCGTTCATCAACTCGTAGATGTGCATCTTCTCAAGCGTGAACTTCTCGTTCTCGCCCTCTTCTGTCTCCAAGCGGTTGAGGGTTTTCAGCATCTGTGGATATTCTTTCTGCTGCTGATAAAGGCGCAACAGCATATAGAGCGCATCGGTATTGTCGTGATTCTGAGCGAAGATGCCTTCATAAGCTTCGATAGCCTTGTCGTACTGCTGATTGGCAACATAATATTGTGCCATCCGCTCGCGAAAGGTAAGATTGGATGGAGCCAAGGTGATGGCATGCGCCAGACAGTCTTGAGCCAAGGAGTCTTGCTTCATCTGCTGATAGTACATCGACTGATAGAAATACACCTCAGCAGCACGTGGATTGATCTTGCGGGCATGCTCAAAAAGCTCGAATGCATCGCCGTAACGACCCAAAGCCTGAAGACGGGCCGCCTCCTGAAAGAAGTAGTCGTAACGCTTGCGGTCATTGCCCGTCAAACCATCGGCAGCCAGCACGGGCACAGCTGTCAGGAATGCCATAAAGCTTATGAAGCCCAAGAATACTTGTCTCAAAATATTGATTCTATTCACAACAGATTAATTGTATGTATCTATATTTATTTTACACCTGTATGACCATAGCCACCAGCACCTCTCTCGGTTTCATCGAGCGTCTCTACTTCGATGAATTCAGCATTTTCGTGCTTGGCAATCACCATTTGGGCAATACGCTCACCATCATTGATGACAAAGTCGGTCTGCGAGAAGTTGATGAGCAGAACCATGATCTCGCCTCGATAATCGGCATCAATAGTGCCTGGGGTATTAAGAACAGTAATGCCATGTTTCAATGCCAACCCACTGCGAGGACGTATCTGTGCCTCGAAGCCTGCAGGCAAAGCCATGAAAAGACCTGTAGGTACAAGCCGGCGTTCCATGGGGTGAAGCACGATAGATTCGTCGATATTGGCACGCAGGTCCATACCTGCGCTCTGGGGCGTGGCATAAGCTGGCAACGGCTGATGCCCACGGTTGATAATTTGTACTTTCATCATGTTCATTCTTTTAAGATGCAAAAATAATGTTTTTCGGGCACATTTAGGCATTTTCATGACGAAAATGATAGATTTTATAAAAAATAAATGCTTTTTTATTTTGTATTGTGTCAGGATTGCTGTATTTTTGCGATATGGAATGGATTAAACTCATATCTAACAAGCGTTTCGGACAGGAGCATAAGCATGCCGAGCGCCACGACGACCGATCGGAGTTCAAACGCGACTACGACAGGCTCATCTTCTCGTCGGCTTTCAGACGACTGCAAAACAAGACTCAGGTTTTCCCCTTGCCTGGTTCTATCTTTGTACACAACCGACTGACCCACAGTCTGGAAGTATCGAGTGTAGGAATGTCGTTGGGCAACGACATCTCGAAACGTATCATAGAAAAGCGCCCAGAACTGAAGGATACTCTCTTTGAGGAAATAGGAACTATCGTGAGCGCAGCCTGCCTGGCACACGACTTGGGCAATCCTCCTTTCGGCCATTCTGGAGAGAAAGCCATACAGACTTTCTTCAGCGAGGGAGCAGGAAAAGCAGTAAAAGAGCTGGTTTCACCGGAGTTTTGGCAAGATATTACTCACTTCGAAGGCAACGCCAATGCCTTCCGCATACTGACCCACCAATTCAAGGGAAGACGCAAAGGCGGCTTCGTCATGACCTACTCCATGCTGGCTTCTATCGTAAAATATCCATTCGCCAGCCAGTTGGCTGGAAGTCATGGCAAGTTCGGTTTCTTCACCTTGGAAAAGGACTCGTACCAGAAAGTGGCCGATGAATTGGGCATTTTTTGCAAGTCAAAACCTGGTGAGCCTCTAAGATACGCCCGTCATCCGTTGGTATATATGGTAGAGGCTGCCGACGACATCTGCTACGAAATCATGGACATCGAAGACTCCCACAAACTCAAGATCCTGTCTTACGAAGAGACGGAGAGACTGCTGTTGGGATTCTTCGACAAGGAAACCCAAAATAAGATTAAGGAGCGAATCAAGGAAGAAGGCGTGACCGACGAGAACGAAAAGGTGGTCTACATGAGAGCCAGCGCCATCGGCCGACTGGAGAACGAATGTGTAACGGCCTTTCTGGAGCATGAGAAGGAGATTTTGGCAGGAACATTCGAGGGAAGCCTCATCGACCATATCGCCGAACAACAGCGAAATGCCTACAAAGAATGCGAGAAGACTTCGTTTGCAAAGATTTACCACAGCAAGCCTGTACTCGACATCGAACTGTCAGGTTACAAGATTATGGCTACACTTATGGAGGTGTTTGTCAATGCAGCAATCACGCCCGAACGTTTCGACTCTCAACAACTGTTGCGACGGGTAAGCAGTCAGTACGACATCAACAACGAGAATATAGAGGAGCGAATCATGGCTGTCATCGACTATATCAGCGGAATGACCGACATTTACGCCCTCGACATCTATCAGAAGATAAACGGTATCAGCCTGCCTATCGTATAGGGCGTGAGGGAGAGAAACGGAAAACACGAACGCATACTTATACTGTATATTCATGCAATAATTGTCCGAAAAGCGCCACATAACTGGGAAAAAGAATCTGCCCAACTGGAAAAATATTTTTTCCCAACTGGGAAATTATTTTTTCGCAGTTAACCAAAGCGCCCCGATGAATATATATACTAAAGCTTTTCAACAGAATAAATAGAAAAAACAAGTACTTGCATTGTCCATCTCAAGCAACTTCATTTTATCAGCAAGTTAAAAATCGTAGACATTCATAAACAAGAATACTAAAAAAGCGCCTCGAATGAACGAAACGCTTCTTTAGTATCTTGTTTTACTTCTCCAACTTTCACTCCACTCGGAAGTTGAATGTCTTTTATAAAACGGATAAGGTTTACTTGTCTTCCTTTTCCTTATAAATAATATTGTTGGCGCCACTTGTTATCTTCAACGCCTCCGGATGCTCGGCTATGAAACTGTTGATATGGCGCACACGCTTTTCTTCCAAGATCTCGTCGACAGCAATCAGAATACCAGTTTCCTCCACATCACCAAAACCATAATTGATGGCTGTGCCGAAAAGCTTCATCGTAGGACTGAGATTCATATAAGCATTCACCAAAGGGGGAATGTTGTAGCCCAACTCACGTACCTCGCGATTGAGAATGCGATAGTCTGCACGGAAGTCATCTTCGGTAAAGAGCGTCTTCAGCTCACTCTCTGGAGTCTCTATTTTCAATGGTTTCATCGGGATAACAAGATTCTCCTTATCATCGAAATGCTTCTTGAGGAAATAGAGAATCATGTCGCGACCACGGCGAATGTAAGACGGATACATCGTCATCTTGCCAAAGAAATATTTCAGCTCGGGATAGAGCACAGTAAGAGCTCCCAGACCATCCCACAGGTTGTCGAGCGCAAAGATGCTCTTGCTGTTCATGCGCACATTCTGATATTCCAATGAGACAAAGGAACGTCCCAACTCCACGGTATAAGGCATGTACTCCTTAAGGAACTTGTCTGAGAAATGGAACATATGACTCGTAGCCAATATAGGCTGTCCTTTAGCATCGAGTTTCCAGTCTTTACCCAAGAGATAACGATAACCGCCAATAATCTCGTCGGCCTCAGGATTCCACACAATGAGCTGCTTATAACAATTATCTCCAAAGTCGAACTCGTCCAAATCCATTGACTTGCCCGAGCCGCCTCCTGCTGTACGGAATGCGATTTCACGAAGACGGCCTATCTCCTTCAGCACATTGGGAGAGTCGTTGGCTGTCACGATATAGATTTCGTTATGACTCTTGTTTGTCATACGAAGCTGCTTGTCGGGAGTGAGCTCACTCTTCAACAAGTCCCTGTCTATTGGCTGGATTATATCTTCTTCCATAATCTATGATGTAACTTTCTATAATTCGTAAACTTTGTCTTTTACATATTGCGCCCATTCTGTGGGAGTCTTGCTCTTGTCGAAGGTCTGCCAGGGTATGGGCTTGCCAAAGGCGATACGGAAGTCCTTTCCCACGTTCCGGTACATCTCGTCGACCAAGAAAAGCATGGCTAAGTTGAAAGGCAAATACTTGTCGCTGAATCGGGCGATGCGATAGAAGCGCTCCGAGTTCTGTCCGCTGAAATGGATAGGCACCACATCGCGCTGATACTCCACACTCTTTGAGATAAATGTCTTTTTCCAGGGCAAGTCGCGAATACTGCCATCTGGCTGTTTGCGGCTGTTGAGACCTGCAGGGAACATCAGCATGTGATTGTCGCTCTGGAAGCCAGCCTCCACCATGCGGGGGAAGTCACGGCTCTGGCGTCCCGTCTTGTTGATACCTATACTGACGGGCTTGAGACCTGGCAGATTAAGAAGCAGGTCGTTCACAAGATAACGGAACTTTCCGTCATAATGGGTGCCAATGATGGAGCCAAGCGCCACGCCGTCCTGTCCTCCCAACGGATGATTGGACACGAAGGTATAAAGCTTGCCATCGTTCTTGTCGGGCAGATTCTCCACTCCCTCCAATTGTATGTTCATCTTGAGATACTTCACGCACTCAGTAAGCCACTCGGTACCCTGAAGATGACGACTTTCCCACAAGAAGCGGTTCACTTCATCCTCGTGAACGGTCTTCTTGAGCCAGGACACAAGAAAAGAGGGCACAAACTTTGCCTTTGCTCCCATCTTGCTCTTCAAAATCCTGCTTATGTCAATCGTTTTCTCTATAGATTCGCTCATGTTTGCTGTAAAAACATCTAAAGTACGTGCAAAAATAACTCAACTTTTTTAAATACGTGCCATTTTTGATGAAAAAATGATAAAATACAATGTTTTTGATGAAAAAACAGTCGATTTATATAGCTTTTGGCTTTCATTTTTATGTATGAAGCTCACTTTAAGCATTCTGAAAGAACTCTCGCCAACTCTTGACACAAGACAAAAAGCGACCTCATTTTATTAAGTTTTATAAATTTTGCAAGAAAAAGTAAACAGATATGAGGATTTTTGTGTACCTTTGAACCCGAATTTTTATTTAAATAGGTACACATGCGATTAATCGACAACAATACATACCACGTGCCTGTGCTTCTCAAAGAAAGCGTAGACGGTCTGTCCATACATCCTGGAGGAGTGTATGTGGACGTTACTTTTGGAGGCGGAGGCCACTCTAAGGAGATACTCTCACGAATAGCCGACAACGGTCACCTGTACAGCTTCGACCAAGACGCCGACGCCGAACAGAACGTCATCCCCAATGAGCACTTCACCTTCGTATGCTCCAACTTCAGATACCTGAAGAACTGGATGCGCTACTATGGCGAGGAAGGTATTGACGGGTTGCTTGCCGACCTGGGTGTATCGAGCCATCATTTCGATGATGAGAGCAGAGGCTTCTCCTTCCGCTTCGACTCTCCGCTCGACATGAGAATGAACAAAAGAGCGGGCAAGACTGCTGCCGATATCGTAAACGAATACGAGGAGGAGGCACTTGCAGACATCTTCTACCTGTACGGCGAACTGCGCAACGCCCGGCGCATAGCTGCAGCTATCGTCAAAGCAAGAAGCAGCCAAAAGATAGAGACAACGACCGACTTCATACACGTAGTGGAGCCTTTCTTCAAGCGCGAGCGAGAGAAAAAAGACATGGCCAAACTGTTCCAGGCCCTGCGAATAGAGGTAAACCACGAGATGGACGCCCTGAAGGAAATGCTCAAGGCTGCGACAGAAATTCTGAAACCAGGCGGAAGACTGTCGGTCATCACTTACCACTCGCTGGAAGACCGAATCGTGAAAAACGTGATGAAGACGGGAAACCCAGAGGGAAAAGTGGTGCAGGACTTCTACGGAAGAATAGAATCTCCCTTCAGACTCATCAACAACAAGGTCATCATCCCCGACCAGGAGGAGCAAGAGAGAAACCCAAGAAGCCGAAGCGCCAAACTTAGAATTGCAGAAAAGAGATGAAAGAAAAAGAAATAAAGGAAGACCAGGAAGCGAAGGCCGACAGCAAGACTGCCGAGACACCCGCTCCTCAAGAGCTGGGCAAGAAGGCAAAAGAGGCAAAAGAAACGAAAGCCTCACAAAAGCCCCAAGACTCGCAAGACTCAGACGATCCAAAGGAGCCGGCTGATGGAGAGGAACACGAGGAGTCGCTCAAGGAAGCCATCGCCAAACAAGCCATAGAAGACGAGGCGCCCCTATCGTCGAGCTTCACCCTGAGAAAGATTTTGGGCGGCGACATTCTGACGGCACAAGTGATACGCCGGCAGATATGGCTCATCGTGTTAGTGGTGTTCTTTATCATCATATACATATCCAACAGATACAGCATACAACAGGACATGATAGAGATAGACCAACTGCAGGAGGAACTGCAGAACGCCAAATACAAAGCCCTGTCGAGCAGCAGCCAGATAACAGAAAGAAGCCGAGAGAGCAACGTGCTGAAAATGCTGCAGAACAACAAAGACAGCGTCCTGCACATTGCCACCCAGCCACCATACATCATAAACGTACCAGAGAATGAGTAAATTTGACAATAAGAGAGTGATGCCACGATACAGCGCCATAGCCATCGTCATGACGGTCTTTGCACTCTGCATCGTAGGAAAATCCATATACATAGCAACAGCCAAGCGCGACTACTGGATGAAGGTGGCACAGCGACAGAAGAAAGATTCTGTAACCGTGAAGCCTACCCGAGGAAACATCCTTAGTTGCGACGGACAGTTGATGGCCAGCTCGCTGCCTGAGTATAAGCTCTTCATGGACTTCAAGGCACTCAAAGAAGCTGGCAACGACTCACTGTGGGACGTCAAGGAAGATTCCATCTGTATGGGGCTGAGTAAGATTTTCCCCGAACTGACATTCACCGAATTCAAGCGACACATAGACGAGGGAAGAAAGAAACAAAGCCGACACTGGTCTTTATATACACGCCGCATCAACTACAACACGTTCACCGAGGTGAAAGCCCTGCCGGTATTCAACCTGGGAAAGAACAGCAGCGGTTTCCATTGGGAAGAATACAACGCCCGAACACGTGGATTCGGAGGACTGGCTGGCAGAACCATCGGAGCCTTGTTTGGTGCCAAGGATACTGCCCGCTTCGGACTGGAACTCTCATACGACTCCATCCTGAGAGGAACCAACGGAATCGTGCAGCGCAAGAAAGTGCTTAACAAATACCTGAACATTACCGACACGCCACCTATAGACGGAGCCGACATCGTGACCACCATCAACGTGAGCATGCAAGACCTGGCGGAACGCTCATTAGAGCAGGAGTTGAAGGAAATCAACGGAAATGTGGGCGTAGCCATCGTCATGGAAGTGCATACGGGAGATGTGAAAGCCATCGTCAACCTGGAGAAGTGTGATGACGGCGAATATCGGGAAGTAAGAAACCATGCCGTCAGCGACTTGCTGGAGCCAGGTTCTGTATTCAAGCCAGCCTCGCTGCTTGTAGCCTTGGACGACGGAGTGGTTGACACCCTGTGCCGAGTGGAGACAGGAAACGGCGTATGGAACATGTATGGTCGAGACATGAAAGACCATAACTGGAGAAAGGGAGGCTACGGAATGCTTACCTTTGCGGAGACCCTGTGGTACAGCTCCAATATCGGAGTAAGCCGAATCATAGACGACCATTACCACAAACATCCAGAGAAGTTTGTACAGGGAATAGACCGTCTCGGACTGAGAGACAATCTGAGAATACCATTGGTGGGCTCTACACCTGCCATCATCCGTATGCCTCGCAAGAACAGCCGTGGGCAATACGTCAACTGGAGCAAGACTGCCCTGCCATGGATGAGTATAGGATACGAGACACAGGTTCCGCCCATCAGCACGCTGACATTCTACAACGCAGTAGCCAACAACGGAAAGATGGTTCGTCCGCGCTTCGTCACCAAAGTGGTGAAGAACGGAGAAACCCTCAAAGAGTTCCCAGTAGAAGTCATGCGACCACAGATAGCCAAAGAAAAAAGCATCAAAGAACTGCAGACCATCTTGGAGCAAGTGGTAAGTGTGGGATTGGGACGTAAGGCAGGCTCACCCAATTTCAAGGTGGCAGGCAAGACGGGTACAGCCCAGATATCTAAAGGTGCGGGAGGATACAAGAACGGAGGAACAAACTACCTCGTCAGTTTCGCAGGCTATTTCCCTGCCGATGCTCCTCAATACAGCTGCATCGTCTGCATTCAGAAATCGGGACTCCCAGCTTCGGGCGGCACGATGAGTGGAAAGGTCTTTCATGAAATTTCAGAAGGCATCATGGCACAGAGTCTGAAACTCGATGTGAAAGATGCCCGCGACTCAGCCTCAGTCTTCTTGCCAGACGTAAAGTCAGGCAACATACTGGCTGCCGACTATGTGCTGAAGCATCTCGGAATAAACACCGCCACCAATTGGTCGGGCAGTTATGCGACAGGCAATCCTATATGGGGAAAGGCCGAGAAGGAAGGAAAGAAGAAAGTGCTGCTCATCAAGGAGAAGCAATACAGCAAGAATGCCGTACCCGATGTATCGGGCATGGGAGCAAGAGACGCTATCTTCATGATGGAAAGCCGAGGCATAAAAACCAGAATTTACGGTCGTGGAAAAGTAGTAAAACAAAGTCTTGTACCAGGAACAAGAATCAAGAAAGGACAAGTCTGCGAACTCACACTCGACCTATAATATATAATAATGTATAGAAACATCAAAGAAACAGAATATGAAACTACAAGATTTACTCAAGAACATTCAGCCTGTTGAAATAGCAGGCGATGTGGAGACCGAGGTTACAGGAGTGAACATTGACTCTCGAAAAATCAAAGATAGCCATTTGTTCGTTGCCATGAAGGGAACGCAAGTAGATGGTCACAAGTTTATACCCAAAGCCATCGAGCTTGGCGCCAAATCCATTCTGTGCGAAGACATGCCTGAGGAGAAGGTGGAAGGCGTCACCTACGTGAAAGTAGAATCTACAGAGGACGCAGTGGGAAAAGTTGCCACCCTGTTCTATGGCGATCCATCCAAGAAACTGAAGCTGGTGGGTGTGACTGGAACAAACGGAAAGACCACCATCGCCACCTTATTATATAATATGTTCCGCAAGTTCGGACATAAGTGCGGCTTGCTGTCTACCGTCTGCAACTATATCGAGGACGAAGCTATTCCTGCCGACCACACCACTCCCGACCCAATCGAGCTCAACCTCCTGCTGAGCAAGATGGTAGAAGCAGGATGCGAGTATGCCTTTATGGAATGCTCTTCGCACGCCATAGCACAAAAGCGTATCGGCGGTCTGACATTCACAGGCGGCATCTTCACCAACCTCACACGCGACCATCTCGACTATCACAAGACTTTCGAGAACTATCGCAATGCCAAGAAGGCCTTCTTCGACGGTCTGCCAAAGTCGGCCTTTGCCATTACCAATGCCGATGACAAGAACGGCATGATCATGGTACAGAACACAAAAGCCACCATCAAGACGTACTCTACACGGAGCATGGCCGATTTCAAGGCAAGAATCCTGGAATGTCACTTCGGAGGCATGTACTTAGATGTGGACGGCAGAGAAGTTGGCGTGCAGTTTATCGGTAAATTCAACGTAAGCAATCTGCTGGCAGTATATGGCACAGCCATCATGCTGGGCAAAAAGCCAGAAGATGTGCTTGTAGTACTGAGCACACTGCACAGCGTGAACGGACGTCTCGAACCCATCCAGTCACCAGAAGGCTACACAGCCATCGTTGACTATGCTCATACTCCCGATGCTCTCGAGAATGTGCTCAATGCCATACATGAGGTGCTCAACGGAAAGGGAGAAGTCATCACCGTATGTGGTGCAGGTGGAAACCGCGACAAGGGCAAGCGACCACTCATGGCACAAGAAGCCGTCAAACAAAGCGACAAGGTGATTATCACCAGCGACAATCCCCGTTTCGAGGAGCCACAGGACATCATCAACGACATGTTGGCTGGTCTGAACGAACAGCAGATGAAGAAAGTCATCAGCATCGTAGACCGCAAAGAGGCCATCCGCACAGCATGCATGATGGCAAAGAAGGGCGATGTGATTCTGGTGGCAGGCAAAGGCCACGAGGACTACCAGGAAATCAAGGGCGTGAAACACCACTTCGACGACAAGGAAGTGATTCGCGGCATCTTCGGTATTAACAAGAAATAATAAAAGAAGAAAATGTTATACTATCTCTTTAGATTTTTAGAGCAATGGGGCATTTCCGGCTCCCACATGTGGGGTTACATCTCTTTCCGTGCCCTCCTGGCTCTCATTCTTTCGTTGGTTATCTCTGCTTGGTTTGGCGAGAAGTTCATCAAATATCTCAAAAGCAAGCAGATAACTGAAACTCAGCGCGATGCCAGCATCGACCCATTTGGTGTCAAGAAGATAGGAGTTCCATCCATGGGTGGCGTCATCATCATCATGGCAATACTCATACCGGTACTGCTGTTGGGACGTTTGCGCAACATCTATCTGATACTGATGCTCATCACCACCGTATGGCTGGGATTCCTGGGAGGTATGGACGACTTCATCAAGATCTTCAAGCGCGACAAGGAAGGACTGAAAGGAAAATACAAGATAGTGGGACAGCTCGGCATCGGACTTATCGTTGGCTTGGTGCTGTGGGCCTCACCTGATGTCAAGATGAACGAGAACTTAGCCATCGAGCGTCAGGGACAGGAGATGGTCGTCAAGCACAGGGCAGAGTCTACCAAGTCGCTGAAGACCACCATACCATTTATCAAGGGGCACAACCTTGACTACTCACGCATCATGGGATTCTGCGGCAAATACAAGACGGCAGCAGGATGGATTCTCTTCGTCCTGATGACTATCTTTGTCGTGACCGCCGTATCCAACGGAGCCAACCTGAATGACGGTATGGACGGAATGTGTGCAGGCAACTCTGCCATCATAGGTGTGGCATTGGGCATACTGGCCTATGTGTCTTCCCACATCCAATATGCCGCCTACCTCAACATCATGTACATACCTGGCTCCGAGGAACTCGTAGTATTCTTCTGCGCCTTCATTGGAGCATTGATTGGCTTTCTGTGGTACAATGCCTATCCCGCACAAGTATTCATGGGCGATACAGGCTCACTGACCATTGGCGGCATTATTGCCGTGGGAGCCATCATCATCCACAAAGAGCTCATGCTGCCTATTCTCTGTGGCATCTTCTTCGTAGAAAGCCTCAGCGTCATCGTACAGGTATACTACTATAAATTAGGCAAGCGTAAAGGTATCAAGCAGCGCATCTTCAAGAGAACGCCTATCCACGACAACTTCAGAACACAGGACAGCCAGCTCGACCCTGAGTGTAAGTATCTCATCAAGAAGCCACATGGTGCCATCCACGAATCAAAGATAACAATCCGTTTCTGGATTATCACCATCATTCTTGCTGCCTTAACAATTATAACATTGAAGATAAGATAAAAAATATGAGTAGAATTGTAATTTTAGGTGCTGGCGAAAGCGGAGCAGGAGCTGCCGTACTTGCCAAGAAAGAAGGTTTTGATGTATTTGTATCCGACATGTCAAAAATCAAGGACAAATACAAAAAGCTGCTTGATGACCACCAGATAGAATGGGAAGAAGGCCACCATACAGAAGAGAAAATACTGAATGCCAACGAAATCATCAAGAGTCCGGGTATTCCTAAAGAGGCTCCCATGATTCAGAAACTGATGGCGCAGGGCACACCTATCATCAGCGAGATAGAGTTTGCCGCAAGATATACTGACGCCAAAATGGTGTGCATCACTGGCAGCAATGGCAAGACCACAACCACATCACTCATATACCACATCTTCAAGGCGGCAGGCATGGATGCAGGTCTGGCAGGAAACATCGGAAACAGCCTTGCCCTCCAGGTTGCAGAGGAGCCACACAAGTACTACATCATCGAGTTGAGCAGTTTCCAGCTTGACAATATGTACAAGTTCCGCGCCAACATAGCCATCCTTCTCAACATCACACCCGACCACCTGGACCGTTACGACTTCTGCATGCAAAACTATGTGGACGCCAAGATGCGTATCACACAAAATCAGACAGAAGAAGACAGTTTCATCTATTGGAACGACGATCCCATCGTGAAGAAAGAGATAGAGAAATACAATCTGAAGTCAAGAATCTGTCCGTTTGCTGAGAACAAGGAGGAAGGATGTGTAGGATACATAGAGGACGGACTCTACAAACTCGACTACCCAACTCCTTTCGCCATGCCAGAAGCTGAGCTGAGCCTTACAGGCAAACACAATATCTACAACAGCCTGGCAGCAGGACTTGCCTGCCATATTGCAGGAATTGACGAGGCTACGATCCGCAAGAGCCTGGGCGACTTTCCTGGCGTGGAACACCGCCTGGAGAAAGTATGCAAGGTGAACGGCGTGCAATACATCAACGACTCAAAGGCTACCAACGTAGACGCCTGCTGGTATGCACTCGAAAGCATGAAGACACCTACCATCCTGATCTTGGGAGGAAAGGACAAGGGCAACGACTACAGCCACATCACAGAACTGGTAAAGCAAAAGTGTGTAGGACTGGTATATTTGGGAGCCGACAACAAGAAGTTGCACGACAATTTCGACTGTCTTGGCATTCCTGTTTGTGATACTCACAGCATGAAAGACTGTATCGCAGCTTGCCACAAGATGGCAAAAGAAGGCGACACTGTTCTGCTGAGTCCATGTTGTGCAAGCTTCGACCTGTTCAAAAACATGGAAGACAGAGGCGAACAGTTCAAGACACTTGCCCGACAACTGTAAAAGACAGAAAGACTAAAGACAAAGAGGAAGACAAAAAAGAGAAATGAGCAACAAAATAGGTAACATATTCAAGGGAGACAAAGTCATCTGGATGGTGTTTTTCTTCCTCTGTATGATCAGCATCATTGAGGTTTACTCAGCCTCAAGTACGCTGTCGTACAAGAGCGGAAACTTCATGGGGCCAGTCATCAAGCACATGGCTATCCTGGTTGGCGGTGTCTTCGTCATGATTTGCATGCTGAAGGTCAAGTGCAAGTATTTCAAAATCGTGACTCCTTTCATGATTTTTATCTCTATAGTCTTACTTCTGTGGGTACTGTTGGCTGGACAGTCTACCAATGGCGCATCCAGATGGATCAGCCTCGTGGGCATCCAGTTTCAGCCTTCCGAGATAGCCAAGGGAACACTCGTACTTGCAGTAGCACAGATTCTAAGTGCCATGCAGAACGAGAACGGAGCTGACAAGCGGGCATTCAAATACATCCTGACAATCAGCGCCGTTATGATTTTCCCCATCATGCTCGAGAATATGTCTACAGCCATGCTCTTGTGTATCACCATTTTCTTCATGATGATCATAGGAAGAGTGCCTGGTAAACTGCTCGGAAAGCTTGCTGGTATTGTACTGCTCACCATCGTCTTCGCCATCTCGATGGTCATGCTGCTGGGGCATGACGAAGAGAAGTTGGCAAAGACAAACGACACCTTTACCGAACAGGTGGCGACAGAGCAACCTGAGAAGAAGAATACCGTACAGAAGATGTTCCACCGTATGGATACATGGAAAGCCCGTATCGACCACTTCCTCGACACAAAGCCTGTGTCGCCAGAGGAGGTAGACCTTGACAAGGATGCTCAGGTAGCTCATGCCAATATTGCCATTGCCTCATCCAACGTCATGGGCAAAGGTCCGGGAAACTCTGTAGAACGCGACTTCCTGTCACAGGCCTTCTCCGACTTCATCTATGCCATCATCATTGAGGAGATGGGGGTGCCGGGAGGACTCTTTGTCGCATTCCTATATATCATCCTGCTCTTCAGAACAGGAAGAATAGCCAACCGGTGTGAGAACAATTTCCCGGCATTTCTTGCCATGGGACTTGCCATTCTTCTCGTCACACAGGCCCTTTTCAACATGGCAGTAGCCGTAGGACTCGCTCCTGTTACCGGACAGCCACTTCCTCTTATCAGCCGAGGTGGAACATCATCCATCATCAACTGCATGTATGTGGGTATCATCCTAAGCATCAGCAGAACAGCCAAGAAGAAAGAAGGAGCAGATGACAGGCAGACTGACCCAAAATTGGCTACAGCATAAAAAAGAACAACATTTTAAATAAAAAATGCCATAAAATGGATTTTTTTATTTACCTTTGCGATAGAAACTGAAAAAATATGAATAACGAGCTAAGAATTATCATTAGTGGCGGTGGAACTGGTGGACACATCTTCCCTGCCGTATCTATTGCCAACGCAATTAAAGCCAAGCGTCCTGATGCAAAAATATTGTTTGTCGGGGCTAAAGGCAGAATGGAAATGCAACGTGTCCCTGCAGCAGGATACGAGATCAAAGGCTTGCCCATTTGCGGATTCGACCGCAAACACTTGCTCAAGAACTTCGCTGTACTTTTCAGAATCTGGAAAAGCCAAAGAATGGCTAAGAAGATCATCAAGGACTTCAAGCCAATGGCAGCAGTAGGAGTTGGAGGCTATGCAAGCGGTCCAACTCTCAACGTGTGTGCCAGCAAAGGTATTCCCTGCCTCATTCAAGAGCAGAACTCTTATGCCGGAGTAACCAACAAGCTTCTGGCCAAAAAAGCCCAGAAGATATGTGTGGCGTATGAGGGAATGGAGCGTTTCTTCCCTGCCGACAAGATTATCATGACAGGTAATCCCGTAAGACAGAATGTGCTGAGCACTACTCTCACTAAAGAGGAAGCACGCAAGAAGTTCGGTCTGGACCCTGAAAAGAAGACAATTCTGCTCGTAGGCGGAAGCTTAGGTGCAAGAACCATCAACGAAAGTGTCTTGCAGAACCTGGACATCATAGAAAAAAGTGGCGTACAGTTTATCTGGCAAACAGGTAAGTACTACCACGAGAGCATCGTCAATCAGCTCAAAGACAAAGACCTTCCTATGCTGAAGGTTACCGATTTCATTAGCGACATGGGGGCAGCCTATCAGGCAGCCGACCTTGTCATAAGTCGTGCAGGAGCCAGCAGTATCAGCGAGTTCTGCCTTATCGGCAAGCCTGTCATCTTGGTACCAAGCCCGAATGTAGCAGAAGATCATCAGACCAAGAACGCCATGGCACTGGTCAACAAAGATGCAGCCATCTATGTGAAAGATGCCGACGCACCGGCAGTACTCATCAAGAAGGCTGTCGGCATAGTTGAGAATGCACAGAAACTCGCTTCTATGAGCGAGAATATCAAGAAATTAGGACTGAAGAACTCTGCCGACGTCATCGCCGACGAAGTCATAAAATTAGCAACAAAATAATGGAAATCAAAGATATAAAAGCAGTATATTTCGTAGGAGCAGGCGGCATCGGAATGAGCGCCATCGCCAGATATTTCTTAAAGAAAGGGCTCACCGTAGCCGGTTACGACAAGACTCCATCCGAGTTGACACACGAACTGGAAAAGGAAGGTATGCTCATCCACTATGAGGAGAATGTGGAACTGATTCCTTCTGCATGCAAGGATGCCAAGAACACGCTGGTCATCTACACACCTGCCATCCCCGCCACCCATCAGGAGCTTGTATACTTCCAGCAGAATGGATTCACCATCGAGAAACGTGCTCAGGTATTGGGCACACTCACCCGCACACATAAAGGACTATGCGTGGCCGGTACTCATGGCAAGACATCCACTTCCACCATGTGCGCACACATCATGCACGAGAGTCATATCGACTGCAACGCATTCCTCGGAGGCATTTCAAAGAACTATGGAACCAACTACATCCTGTCCGACAAGAGCGACTATGTAGTCATTGAGGCTGATGAGTTCGACCGCAGTTTCCACTGGCTTCGTCCCTGGATGAGCGTCATTACAGCTACCGACCCCGACCATCTTGACATCTATGGCACAAAGGAAGCCTACTTGGAGAGTTTCCGCCATTATACAGAACTCATCCAGCCTGGCGGTGCCCTCATCATCCACAAAAACCTGGAGATGAAACAGCATGTACAGGAAGGCGTTCGCGTATATGAATACAGCCTCGACGAAGGAGACTTCCATGCCGAGAACATCAAGATCGACAACGGCGAAATCACATTCGACTTTGTTTCTCCTATTGAGAACGTGCCCGGTGTTATCTTAGGACAACCCGTTCCTATCAATATAGAGAATGGAGTGGCTGCTATGGCCATGGCACAGCTCAATGGCTGCACAGCAGAAGAGTTGCGACAGGGCATGAAGACTTACGAGGGAGTGGTTCGCCGCTTCGACTTCAAGATTAAAACCGACAAGTTGGTACTGCTTTCCGACTATGCTCATCACCCCAAGGAGATTTACCAGAGTGCAAAGAGCCTAAGCGAGTTGTACAAGAACCGTAAGATAACAGCTATCTTCCAGCCTCATCTGTACACCCGTACAAGAGATTTCTACAAGGACTTTGCCGACAGTCTGAGCATGCTCGACGAAGTAATCCTCTGCGACATCTATCCTGCAAGAGAGCAACCTATACCAGGAGTCACCTCCAAACTCATCTACGACAACCTCAAACCAGGCGTAGAGAAGAGTATGATTCATAAGGAAGATGTTCTCGACCTCGTAAGAAGCAGAGACTTCGACGTGCTCGTCATACTCGGAGCTGGCGACTTGGACAACTATGTCCCTGAAATAGAAAAAATTCTTAAGGAAAAAATATAATGCGCATCAATTGGAAGAAGACTATTATCATCTTGCTCGACCTCATGCTCGGCGTTTACCTGACTTTCGCTATCACCAAGTTTAACAAACCTGATGAAAGCAAGAAAGTCTGCACAAAGGTGAACATCAACATACAAGACGAGATGACGAATGGTTTTCTGAACGCTAAAGAAATAAAGAAAAGGTTAGAAGCAAAGCAACTGTACCCTCTGAAGAAGAAGATGACCGACATCAGTGCCCGCAAAATAGAAGAGACACTGAAGACCAGTCCTTTTGTCAAGACAGCAGAATGCTACAAGACACAAAACGGCCTTGTCGACATCCATCTGACACAGCGAATGCCTATCGTGCGGATAAAGAGCGCCAACAACGAGGACTACTATATTGACGACCACTATCAGGTGATGCCAAATACAAAATATACAAGCGACCTCATTGTTGCGACAGGGCAGATCAACAAATGGTTTGCACAGAACTACATCTCACTATTAAGCAAATCGCTTATGGTCAACGAGTTATGGAGAAACCAGATAGAGCAAATCAATGTTCTGCCCGACAGAAGCATAGAACTGGTACCCAGAGTAGGCAACCACATTGTATATATAGGACGCCTGCCTGAATGCAGCTCAAAGAGGAAAAGAGAAGAGGATATCAACAATTTTGTCAATAAGAAAATGGACAGATTGGAGAAATTCTACAAATACGGACTCTCACAGGCAGGATGGAACAAATACTCGTACATCAACATCGAGTTCGACAACCAAATTATCTGCAAAAAGAGGCAGCAATAAACAACACAGCAAATAAAAAATAGATAAATAGATACAACTATGCCAAAGGAATTTATCGTAGCAATTGAACTTGGTTCATCAAAGATGACAGGTATAGCAGGACAGAAGAACCTGGATGGAAGCATCACGGTTCTTGCCACAGTGGAGGAAGACTCGTCTTCTTGCATCAGGAAAGGTGTGATATACAATATCAACCAGACATGTCTTTGCCTGACCAATATCATCAAAAAGTTGAAGGCAATACTGAAGCAAGATATCCGACAGGTTTATGTCGGTGTGGGTGGCCGTTCTATCCGCAGCATCAAGAACGTGATCGTGAAAGACCTGCCTGAGCACACCATCATCACACAGGAAATGATCAACGAGTTGATGGACATCAACCGCAACATGACCTATCCAGACCAGGAAATCCTTGACGCCATCACCCAAGAATACAAGATAGACAGCCAGCACCAGCTGGATCCTGTTGGCATACAGTGTTCTCACCTCGAGGGCATCTTCCTGAATATCCTGTGGCGCAGGACTTTCTACAACAACATCAACACTTGTTTCGAGAATGCCCACATCTCTATTGCCGAGATGTATCTTGCACCTCTGGCATTGGCCGACCATATACTGACAGACTCTGAGAAGAGAGCGGGTTGTATGCTTGTCGACTTAGGTGCCGACACCACTACAGTATCAGTCTACAGCAAGGGCATCTTGCGTCATCTCTCAGTCATTCCACTGGGAGGCAACAATATCACAAAAGACATCACCAGCCTGCAAATCGAGGAACAGGATGCCGAGAAGATGAAGCTCAAATATGGCAAGGCCTATACAGAGAACAGCAATATCGACCCGACACTCAACTACCCGATAGACAAAGACCGTGTAGTAGAAAGCAAAAAGTTTATCGAGATTGTGGAAGCACGTGTTGAGGAAATCGTGGAGAATGTATGGTTCCAGGTTCCAGCAGAATATGCCGACAAACTGCTGGGTGGCATCATCCTTACCGGAGGTGGCAGCAATATGCCAGAGATTGGCAGGGCCTTCAAGATGCACACTCATATCGACAAAATTAGAATTGCCAAGTTCATCAACCAGACAGTCAACTCGAAAGATCCAAGATACACCAACCACGACGGAACGATGAACACCGTTCTTGGATTGTTGGCAAAAGGCAATATGAACTGTGCTGGCGACGAAATCAACACCGACCTGTTCAATCAGGATGGTCACACCACTGTCAATGATGTACATAAGACTCCACGAAATCCTAACGATACAGTTGGAACAGGCGTAGTTCTCACTGCTGCCGAAAAGCAGAAAGCAGAAGAGGAAGCACGTAAGAAAATAGAAGAAGAGGAAGAGGCTGCAAGAAAAGCTGCCGAAGAGGAGGCTGAGCGAATCAAGAAAGAGAAGAAAGAGAAGAGCATCTTCCACAGAGGCTTCCGATTCTTGAAGAAATTCGTCGAAGACAGTATTTCTGAGGAAGAATAGTTACACCTCTTTAATATATATATACAAACAACAAATTTAATATAGATATTCATCATGCAAGATAACACTCCACATATTCTGGATTTTGGAGAACCAGAGAAAGAGAACAGCATCATCAAGGTAATTGGTGTAGGCGGTGGCGGCGGTAATGCAGTCAATCACATGTACAAAGAGGGCATCCATGATGTGAGTTTCGTACTCTGCAACACCGACAATCAGGCTCTCAACGACTCTCCTGTGCCCGTACATCTCCAATTAGGCAAGGAAGGACTTGGTGCCGGCAACAAACCAGAAAAAGCACGCGAGGCAGCCGAAGAAACATTGGACGACATCAAAAACATGCTGAATGATGGTACCAAGATGACCTTCATCACAGCTGGTATGGGTGGCGGCACCGGTACTGGTGCAGCTCCAGTCATAGCAAGAGTAAGCAAGGAATTAGGCATTCTTACCGTAGGTATCGTTACAATCCCCTTCCGTTTCGAGGGAACTAAGAAGATAGACCAAGCTCTGGATGGTGTTGAGGAAATGTCAAAGCACGTCGATGCTCTGCTCGTTATCAACAATGAGCGCCTGCGTCAGATTTATCCAGAACTGGCTGTGCTCGATGCTTTCGGCAAAGCAGACGACACACTGAGCATTGCAGCCAAGAGTATCGCCGAAATCATTACCGTACACGGACTCATCAACCTCGACTTCAACGATGTGAAGACAGTATTGAAAGATGGTGGCGTGGCAATCATGAGTACAGGTTATGGCGAGGGAGAAGGCAGAGTAAAGAAAGCCATCGAGGATGCGCTCAACTCTCCATTGCTCAACGACAACGATGTGTTCAACTCCAAGAAGATTCTTCTCAGCATTGCCTTCTCGAGTGAGAGAAAAGACAACACAGGTCTCACCATGGACGAGATGAATGACGTCAACGACTTCATGGGCAACTTTGGCGACGACTTCGAACTGAAATGGGGATTGGCTATCGACCCCGAGCTGGGCAACAAGGTAAAGGTGACTGTTCTTGCAACAGGATTCGGCATAGAGGATGTAGACGGTATGAACGTACATCTCAGAAAACATACAGAGGAAGAGACACGCAGAATCGCCGAACAGGAAGAGAAAAGAGCTGAGCGAGAAGACCGCAGAAAACATTACTATGGTTCTGACGGCAATACACCTCAGTACAAGCGTCATCCACATATCTTCCTCTTCCGTCCTGAAGACCTGGACAACGAGGACGTCATCATGCAAGTAGAAGATACTCCAACCTACAAGCGTACACGTCAGATGCTTGAAGACATTCGCCACATCGCCTCCGGTCAGCAAGAAACCACTAAGAAAGAAGAGGGCGACGAACCAGTAAAAGGCGTCATCAGTTTCGCTTAAACAAACAGTTCCTTCAATATAGGGAGAGTTTTCAATTCGGGAAAATCGGGCATGTGCAACCGATAATAACTGATAATCACCTCTACACATCTGTTACGCTCCTGCCGTGACATTGTGTAGAGGTGCATTGTTTGAAAGCGAAGCCTCATCAAATCGCGCATCCGCAAAGAATCATCTTTCGACAAGAACATCGAATGTACAGATGCTGGGGCAACAAACATTCCCTCACTCAGGTCGAAGCAACCACCTTGTGACGCATCTTCCACATTGGGCGCAATTCCCAAGAACAAGGTAAGACGAATCATGAAAACGATATGGAAGTTGGCAAACCCTTCACGCGCCAAGTCCAACCATTGCAGACTGCTCACTACAAAACTGAACAAGGAAACGTTCTCCTGCTCGTGGCGTGTAGTATAATACAAGAACTCAGAAAGGAACATCGCCATAGACATTTTATAGGGCGAAACCGGAATATCTGTAAAAGGAACAGCAATGAAAACATCCTTGAGCCGTTGCAGACTGGCCTTAGGACGATAATCAAACTCTAAGGACAAAACAGAAAGAGGTTGAAAATACTGACGCTTCACCTTAGCCTTCGCCGATTTGGGCAGACGAATCATAAAAGACAAACGCCCCAATGCCTCGGTAAGAAAATCAACAACAAGTTGATTGTCACCGAATTTAACCACATGTAGCACAACTGCTTTCGTTTTTATAACCATTTAATCGCCTTTTTTACCAAAAGTATGGCAAAAATACGAAAAAATATGCATTTGAAGAAAAATTCCACATAAAAAATTTGTGAGAACAAAAAAAATGTAGTAACTTTGCACCCGCAAACAACAAATGGTCCCTTCGTCTATCGGTTAGGACGAGAGATTTTCATTCTCTAAAGAGCAGTTCGACTCTGCTAGGGACTACAAGTAGAATATATAATAATAAAAAAAGATGGCAAATCATAAATCATCAATCAAGAGAATCCGTCAGGACAAAAAGAAGTCTCTGCACAATAAGTATTATGCAAAGACCATGCGTAACGCTGTACGCAAGTTGCGCAACATGACAGATAAGGAAGAGGCTACAAAGCTGTATCCTACTGTTCAGAAGCTTTTAGACAAGTTGGCTAAGATCAACATCATCCACAGCAACAAGGCTGCTAACTTGAAGTCTGGTCTTGCTCAGCATATCGCTAAGTTGGGCTAATCTCAAATTAGGAGATAAACATACATAAGGCTGCATTCCGAAAGGATTGCAGCCTTAATTTGTTTACCAAACATCCAGGAACTCACCCACAAAAGGAGCATAAACGACCCTTTTGAATATAAAAGGGAAAAATAAAAAAATAAGCATCGCTTTTTGTGGTTTTTTAGCAACATTCTATCCCTTTTCTCGCTTTTTTTTGTTATCTTTGCACGGAAATAATACTAAACAAAGAAATGGCAGAAAATCAAAACAACGCAAATAATTATTCAGCGAGCAACATCCAAGTTCTCGAAGGACTTGAGGCTGTTCGCAAACGTCCTGCGATGTACATCGGTGACATCTCCGAGAAAGGTCTGCATCACTTGGTAAATGAGACTGTAGACAACTCTATCGACGAGGCCATGGCAGGTTACTGTACAGACATAGAGGTAACTATCAACGAAGACAACTCTATCACTGTAGAAGACAACGGACGTGGTATTCCTGTAGACGAGCATAAAAAATTGCACAAGTCTGCTCTCGAAGTAGTAATGACAGTACTCCATGCCGGAGGTAAGTTCGACAAAGGTTCCTACAAAGTTTCCGGAGGTTTGCACGGTGTGGGTGTTAGTTGCGTTAATGCTCTGTCAACACACATGATGTCTCAGGTGTTCCGTGGAGGCAAGATCTACCAGCAGGAATACGAAAAAGGAAAGCCTCTCTATCCTGTAAAGGTGATTGGCGAGACCGACAAGCGCGGTACCCGCCAGCAGTTCTGGCCAGACCCAACCATCTTCACCACTACAATATACAAATGGGATATTATTGCAAGCCGCATGCGTGAGTTGGCATTCCTTAATGCCGGTATCAAGATAACGCTGACAGACCTTCGTCCCGACGAAGAGGGAAAAACAAAACAGATGGTGTTCCATGCCAAGGACGGTTTGAAGGAATTCGTTCGCTATGTAGACCGTCACCGCACTCATCTCTTCGACGACGTCATCTATCTGAAGACAGAAAAGCAGGGCATTCCTATCGAAATTGCCATCATGTATAATACTGATTACAGCGAGAATATTCACTCGTATGTAAACAATATCAACACCATCGAGGGTGGAACCCACCTCACTGGTTTCCGCATGGCGCTCACCCGCACACTGAAAGCATACGCAGAAGCAGAGCCAACCATAGCCAAGCAGATTGAGAAAGCCAAGGTCGAGATTGCACCTGAAGATTTCCGCGAGGGTCTTACAGCTGTCATCTCTATCAAGGTCGCTGAGCCGCAGTTTGAAGGTCAGACCAAGACCAAGCTTGGAAACAGCGAGGTGCAGGGTGCCGTACAACAGGCTGTCAATGAAGCTTTGACCGACTATTTAGAGGAACATCCAGACGAGGCAAAGAAGATTTGTGAAAAAGTGGTCTTGGCCGCTACAGCACGTATTGCAGCACGCAAGGCACGCGAGAGTGTACAGCGCAAGAACTTTATGACAGGTGGAGGTCTGCCAGGCAAGTTGGCCGACTGCTCTATCAAGGATCCTAAGGAGTGCGAGATTTTCCTTGTCGAGGGTGACTCGGCTGGTGGTTCTGCCAAGCAGGGACGCGACCGCTTCCATCAGGCTATTCTTCCTTTGCGCGGTAAGATTCTTAACGTAGAGAAGGTGCAATGGCATAAGGTGTTCGAGGCGGAGTCAGTAATGAACATCATCCAGAGCATCGGAGTCCGCTTCGGAGTAGACGGAGAAGACAGCAAGGAGGCCAACACAGACAAGTTGAGATACGACAAGATTATTATCATGACGGATGCCGATGTCGATGGTTCACACATCGACACCCTGATTATGACATTGTTCTATCGCTTCATGCCAAAGGTTATCGAGGAGGGACACCTCTATATCGCCACTCCACCACTGTACAAATGTTCTTTCAAGAACAAGGTGAGCGAATACTGCTATACAGAACAGCAGCGCCAGGCCTTTATCGACAAGTATGGCGAAGGCGTGGAAGACAAGAACATCCACACTCAGCGATACAAAGGTTTGGGTGAGATGAACCCCGAGCAGCTCTGGGAAACCACCATGGACCCAAAGACACGACTCCTCAAACAAGTCACCATCGAGAATGCAGCTCATGCTGATGAGATCTTCTCTATGCTGATGGGAGACGATGTAGAGCCACGCCGTGAGTTTATCGAGCAGAACGCAACCTACGCTAATATTGACGCTTAATTAAACCATTTATACCAGGGCGGACTTCTTATCAAGAATGTCCGCCCTTTTAGTACTTAAATCCCAAAACCATGAGAAAGTTTGTTTTCTCAGCGCTACTCTTAGCCAACAGTTTACCAGGAATTGCACAGGACAAGTTGCCATTCAACTTATGGTACACCAAGCCTGCAACAGTTTTCGAAGAGTCCTTGCCTATAGGCAACGGCAAGTTGGGAGCCCTCATATATGGAGGCGCCAACAACGATTCTATTTACCTCAACGACATCACCCTGTGGACGGGGAAACCTGTTGACAGGCAGGAAGGAGGCGAAGCCTACAAGTGGATTCCTAAGATAAGGGAAGCACTCTTCAGAGAAGATTACAAGGCTGCCGACTCACTTCAGCTGCATGTACAAGGGCACAATTCGGAGTATTACCAGCCTCTTGCCATCATCAACATCAAGGACCAGAACCCAGGACAAGCCACCCAGTACTACCGTCAGCTCAGTCTCGACAGCGCCATAGCCACACTTCGCTATAGCCGTGAAGGGGTTAGCTACACAAGGGAGTACTTCGCATCACATCCAGATAAAGTGATAGCCATCAGGCTCACCGCATCACAGAAACAAGCCATCAACTGCGACATCTCGCTTACATCGCTTATCCCTCATCAGGTAAAAGCTTCAGGCAACCAGCTCACACTTACTGGTCATGCCATGGGAGAGCCAGAGAACAGCACGCATTTCTGCTCCATACTGAGCATACGAAACACAGATGGAAGTATCACGCCTACCGACTCTACCCTGCACCTACAGGGCGTGAGCGAGGCCATCATATACTTCGTAAACGAGACCAGCTATAATGGTTTCGACAAGCATCCCGTGACCGAAGGAGCTCCATATATAGAAAAGGTGGCAGATGATGCCTGGCATCTGGTCAACTATACTTATCCCGAACTACGCCAACGTCATGTAAACGACTACAAACAATTTTTCGACCGCACCCGTTTCATACTGAAAGGAGCCCGATACGACACTCAGCGCAACACGGAGCAACAACTCCTCGACTATACAAAGAAGCAGGAACAAAACCTATATCTCGAGATGCTCTATTTCCAGTTTGGCAGATACCTGCTTATCAGTTGCTCACGCACTCCGGGTGTTCCTGCCAACCTGCAAGGCCTGTGGGCACCAGCCCGTCTGTCGCCATGGCGAGGCAACTATACCACCAACATCAATCTGGAAGAGAACTACTGGCCTGCAGAAGTAGCCAACCTCTCAGAACTCACCATGCCTGTAGAAGGACTGGTAAAGGCCCTTGCCGTAACAGGAAAGTACACCGCCAAGCATTTTTATGGTATAGAGGAAGGCTGGTGTGCCGGACATAATACCGATGCATGGGCCATGAGTAATCCTGTAGGCACCAAAAAGGAAAGCCCCAAGTGGAGCAACTGGAACATGGGTGGAGCCTGGCTCGTACAGACTCTTTGGGATCACTATGACTACACACGCGATCTCGACTTCCTGCGCCAGACAGCTTACCCACTGATGAAAGGTGCTTCCGACTTCATGCTGAAGTGGCTTATCGACAACCCCAAGAAGCCGGGCGAACTCATCACAGCCCCTTCCACCTCACCCGAGGCACAATATATAACAGACAAAGGCTACAAGGGAAGCACCCTATATGGAGGAACAGCCGATCTTGCCATCATTCACGAGCTCTTCAGGAATACCATCAAGGGAGCAAAGGCACTCAATACCGACCTTGCATATCAGGCTACTCTGCAAGATGCCATCAATCGTTTGCATCCTTATCAGATAGGCAAGAGGGGTAATCTGCAAGAATGGTACTACGACTGGGACGACCGGGATTGGCAACATCGCCATCAGTCTCATCTCTTAGGTCTGTATCCTTTCAACCATATCACATTAGTCAAGACTCCTGAAATTGCTGCAGCCGCATCCAAATCGTTGGAGATCAAGGGCGACAACTCTACTGGTTGGAGTACAGGATGGCGCATCTGTCTGTGGGCTCGTCTGCACAGAGCCGACAAGTCGTACGCCATTCTGCGCAAACTGCTCAACTATGTCAGTCCCAACACGTTAAAGAACCATTCTTCCGGAGGCACTTATCCCAACCTCTTTGATGCTCACCCACCCTTCCAGATTGATGGAAACTTTGGTGGAACTGCTGGTATCTGTGAGATGCTGATGCAGTGTGATGGCGACACGATGGAACTGCTGCCATCACTCCCTGAAGTATGGAATACTGGCGAGATAAACGGTATCAAGGCGCGTGGCAACTACAAGATCGACCTCAGTTGGAAGAATCGGAAGGTTGCCAAAGCCAAGATTACCAGCCATCAGGCTGGCGTGCTCACCGTTTGCTACAACGGCAAGCAGAAAAAACTGCATTTCAAGGCTGGTGAGACCAAGACGGTCAAATAAAAGGTTGCGACCAAGTGACGATAATAATAACTTTCAAATAAATGATACGCAAAATCATTTGTATCATATTCTCCATCCTCTGGGTACTGAACTCGCATAGTCAAGAGTTCGGTACCCACTGGATTTCTTATCCCTTTCCCGACGACAGCACCGAGGTGATGTTCCGCCATACTTATATCACCAAGCACCGTCCCCGACAGGCATATATCACCTTTGCCAGTATGGGCAGCTGCAAGGTATATATCAACGAGAGAAATGTATCGAGAGAAGTCTACTACAGAAACACAACTCCGCAGGGAATCCTTCTGCATACCTACGATGTGACTCGTTATCTGCGACCAGACTCCAATACCATAGCCGTATGGTATGCGCCATGCCCTCAGGCTACAGCATATTCACAGAATGCTGCCAGCAAACAACTAACATTGGATTATTATGGAACAAGCCATAACGGCTCGGCGTTCTATCAACAAGCCGACGAATCCTGGAGCTGCAGCCTGTCTGAAGGCAACCGGATAACGCAAGACAGCATAGGAAACACCATAGAGGTTTTCGACAACAGACAATATGACAACAACTGGAAAGCCTCCGACTTCTTCTTCCAAGAATCCGAAAAGCCCGTGCACAGACTTTTGAAAGAGACCAAGGGCATCTACACCACACTACCCACTTACCCTGCCTATACCAACAGGCTAAGACATGTATTGTCGCCTATTGCCGAATATGAAGATTCTTTAGGCCTCCACTACGACTTCGGCCGTTTCTTCCAAGGCTCCGTACGCATCACACTGCGCGAAGCCAGGAAGGGAGAAAGACTTGAGATAAACGGACTGGTATATATCTGCAGTGGCGAAATGGACGAACAAGCCTTCCGCCGTCTCAGCACGAGCCAGCAAAAATCCATCACCATAAAGGGCGACCGCCATTTCCGCAAGAGTCAGATACAGAAAATAGAAGGATTGGAAATCTACTAATAGCCCAACTCACGGGCTACAGCACACAGTTCGTCATACCACTCTTGTCCAAATCGTTTGACAAGAGGGCCTTCGAGGAACTTATATACGGGCAGGTTCAACTCCTCGCCCTTCTTCACGGCTGCCTTGCAGATCTTCCATTGGTTATAGTTCAAACCATACACCCCGTTGCCAAAGTGTTTGGCACGAATGGGATACAAGGCACATGAGATGGGTTTCATGAACTTAGACTTTCCCTCACGATAGGCACGCTCCAAGGCACAAAGACAGCAGTTCTGTATGGTGTGCCCGTCGTTCATGTCTTTCAGGTCCTGATAGCAGGTAAACACGCAGTCCTTGCCATTGACGATGCTCGTCACCAAGTCGCCTTCTATATCCGTATACGCCACACCCTGTTTATCTATAACAGCCTGTGCCGAAGCCGACAGGTCTTCCCAAACGACATCGAGCATATTCTCTATCTCCATAATCTCGTCGAGACTTACAGGAGCACCAGCATCGCCTTCGATACAGCACTCTCCCTTGCAGGCATCAAGGTCGCAACAAAATTTTTCAGTAATAATATTAGGTGATACCAGCACATCACCCACCTGAAGAATACGCAGTTCGTCTTTGTTCATAAATGTTTCCTGTATATATAAATATGTATAACCTCTTTTCTGCTGCCTCTACCATTTTATCGGTTCTATCCCATTCTGTCTGAGATATTCGTTACAGCGGGAGAAATGATGATTGCCAAACCATCCGCCGCGGTTGGCAGATAATGGCGAAGGATGCACGCTCTGCAATATCAGATGGCGCGAAGAGTCGATGAGTGAAGCCTTGCTGCGGGCATAGCCTCCCCAAAGAATAAATACCAGATGCTCCTTGTCCCTGCTGAGAGCCTTGATAGCAGCATCCGTAAACTGTTCCCATCCCTTGCGCTGATGGCTCGCAGCCTGATGGGCTCTAACTGTCAGGGTGGCATTGAGCAATAACACTCCCTGTTTGGCCCAGCGGGTCAGATCACCTGTAGCAGGCATCGGAATACCAAGATCCATCTGTATTTCCTTAAAGATATTCATCAACGATGGTGGAAAAGTGACTCCTTCGGGTACAGAGAAACTCAGTCCCATAGCCTGTCCTGGCTCATGGTAAGGATCCTGACCGATAATCACCACCTTTACATCATCAAAAGGGCAAAGATTGAAGGCATTGAATATCAGGCGTCCGGGAGGATAACAAGGCGTATGCAGATATTCCTCTCGTACAAAGTTGCTGAGATCGACAAAATACTGCTTCTCGAACTCGTCACCTATGTGCTGTCTCCAGCTGTCTTCTATCTTTACGTTCATGCTTAATATAAATTTAAAAGTATCTCAAGATACTTGCGCAAGTATCTTATATTACTTGGTCAAGTATCTTAGGATACTTTTTATAGGTATATAAAATTGTATTTTACTTATTGTCAGAAATCAAGTTCTCACCTGTCATGTCAGCAGGCTGCTCCAAGCCCATGATATGGAGGATAGAAGGAGCCACGTCGGCCAGACGACCATCCTTAACAGTAGCTGAATTGTTGTCTGTTACATAGATGAATGGCACTGGGTTCAGCGAGTGGGCGGTGTTTGGAGTACCGTCTGCATTGATAGCATGATCTGCATTTCCGTGATCAGCGATGATGATAGCCTCATAATCGTTGGCCTTAGCAGCCTCGATAACATCCTTTACGCAGTTGTCTACAGCATGAACAGCCTTGGCAATAGCATTGTAGATACCGGTGTGGCCTACCATATCACCATTGGCGAAGTTGACAACGATGAAGTCATACTCCTGTGTATTGATGGCACCCACCAACTTGTCCTTCACCTCGTAAGCGCTCATCTCTGGCTTCAAGTCGTAGGTAGCAACCTTTGGAGAAGGCACGAGGATACGGTCCTCACCCTCATAAGGTGTCTCACGGCCACCATTGAAGAAGAATGTCACGTGTGCATACTTCTCTGTCTCAGCTGTATGGAGCTGCTTCTTGCCCTGCTTGCTCAGGTACTCACCAAGAGTATCCATTACATTTTCCTTAGGGAAGAGGATGTGTACACCCTTGAAGCTTGCATCGTATGGAGTCATGCAGTAGTACTGCAGGTCCTTGATGGTGTGCATGCCTTCCTCTGGCATATCCTGCTGAGTCAACACCTGGGTCAGCTCCTTGGCACGGTCGTTACGGTAGTTGATGAAGATAATGACATCACCTTCCTGTATGGTGCCGTCAACGGTAGAGTTGCAGATTGGCTTGACGAACTCGTCGGTCACGTCCTCATCGTAGCTTTCCTGCATAGCCTTTACCATATCGTCTGCCTGCTTGCCCTTGCCCTCTACGAGCAGGTCGTAAGCCTCTTTCACACGGTTCCAGCGTTTGTCACGGTCCATAGCATAGAAACGGCCTACGATGCTTGCGATATGAGCACCGTTCTTCTCGCAGCAAGCCTGAACCTGCTCGATGAAACCCTTACCGCTCTTGGGATCGGTATCACGGCCGTCCATGAAGCAGTGAACGTATGTATTCTTCAAACCATATTCCTTGGAAATCTCTATCAACTTGTAGAGGTGGTTGAGAGAAGAGTGCACGCCACCAGTAGAGGTCAGACCCATCAGGTGGAGCTTCTTGCCTGTCTTCTGAGCGTAGCTGTAGGCATTGATGATTTCCTGATTCTTCAGAATATCACCGCTTTCGCATGCCTTGTTGATCTTAACGAGGTCCTGATATACCACACGACCTGCGCCGATATTGAGGTGACCTACCTCTGAGTTACCCATCTGTCCTTCAGGCAAGCCTACGTTTTCACCGCAAGCCTGGAGCTGAGAGTGTGCTGAAACTGCTGTCAAATAATCCAGGTAAGGAGTTGGCGTATTATAGATTACGTCACCCTTGCCATGCTGTCCGATTCCCCATCCATCGAGAATCATCAAAAGAGCTTTTTTTGCCATAATTACATTAAAGATATAAAAATTCGAATTCTGCGTGCAAAGTTAAGCAATTTCACCGAAACGGCAAAGCAAGGCACATGAAAAATAATAAAAAAAGACTTGTTGCGTTATATCTTCAGAACAATGTCTTTTTATCAATGAAGAATAGAATCGTACAATTAGACTTTCTGAAGTGTGTGTTTATCCTGCACGTCATCATGATACACTTGGTTTATTTGGGCCAGACCTACCCCTGGCTCAAGGAGTTCTTTCTGCTCTATACTACGCCTGTCTTCTTTGTCATCTCGGGGTTCCTGGCTCATGTCGACAAGCCCTTCACCGAATTCTGCCAAAAGGTGAAATGGTGGCTTGTGCCCTACCTCGTCATGGAGGGTCTCTACATCATTTTGGCTTCGGTACTGCCCATCAATGAGCATATCGACCAGCTCGACATTCTCGTCTTTCTGCGCAAACTCGCCATGGAGCCACTGGGGCCATACTGGTACATCCACAACCTCATCATCAGCTATGTGGCCTATTATGCCGTTTCATGGCTTTACCGCAACAAGATCAAGATAGGAGCCCTGCTGCTCACGGTTGCCTTCATCGGCATTTTAGTGGTTTGGTTGGGCGTTATCTCCTGGCATTGCTGCATTTTCTTTACCATTGGTGTAGGCATCAAGCTTCTTCGCGTGCCGTTCCTGAGTGTCTTCCGCCCGTCATTGTTTGCCATCATCGTCACTATCGTGGGCATTACTTCCTGGCAGAGTTCTTATCCAGCCCTGGTCCGCAGCCTGTGGCTCACCTACGTGATGACAGTATTCTGGTTGACAGTATATAGATTCATGCCCCAGCTCTTCAGGAACGGAGCGTTCGTCATCGGAAAGAACACCCTCCCCATCCTGTTGTTCTCGCCGGCTTTCACCATCATCACTAAGCTCTTTGTGCCTTTGTTCACTTTCGACCCTACGGTCATCCTCTTCACAATAACAGCTGTGGCCTTCACCGTCTGCGGTTGTTTGCTGACGGCAAAGGTCATGGATTATCTCAGGATTTCTCCTTATTTCTGCGGAAAGGATCATTTCTTCTGTCGCAAGTAGCTCTTATGAGCATGCACAGGAACCTATTTGGCGTGCACCATCTATAATCAAAATCTTGTCAGACCCTGATTGTAAGTGACTTATAATATATTTTTCAATCTTTCTATAGAGCATATTTACACTTTTCCTATGATTTTACAGGCGCAAATATACACTTTTCCTACGAAACGACCAAGCAAAAACTACACTTTTCCAATAAATAACAATAAGAAAAACTACACTTTTCCTAAAAAACAACCGGAAAAGCTGTTCTTTTCTATAGAAACTGAGAACCACAAACTGTCAAGACAGTCATGCAGGAGGGCTGAAGAAAGAGGAGAACAAAAGTCAACGAAAGGCTTTATTAGAGTCTGCCCAACGGCTTGGGCAGTTTTACCCATCGTATTGAACAACTCTGCCCAACGTTATGGGCAAAGTTGCCCAATGCGATGGGCAGAGTACATAGATTACTTCTGCTTCAGACAATTCAACTGAACATTAGGAGCACAGGCACTGCTTGTCTTCTCGGTGTATTCAGCTACTTTTAATGTAGCAGTTCCCTTGATGCTCTCCACATCGGTTCCCACCTGGAACAGATAATTGCCAGCATCAACCTTCCACTGACTGTTGGCTTCATCAAAGCTTGCCAAGTCGCGCTTCTCGAGAGTCATCTTCAAAGTCTGGCTCTCGCCTGGCTTCAACTCACGGGTCTTGCCAAAGGCTTTAAGTTCCTTGGCAGGCTTCTCGTAAGCACCCTTAGGAGCGGTGACATAAACCTGTGCCACCTGCTTGCCAGCAACCTTGCCAGTATTCTTGACGGTTACACTTACCTCTATGTTCTTGCCGTTAGCCTTGACAGAAGGCTTGCCCATCTCGAAAGTAGTATAGCTCAGACCGAAGCCGAAAGGATAAGCCACATCCTTCTTGAAAGTGTCGAAGTAGCGATAGCCCACGTAGATGTCTTCTTCATGATTGCTGAAGTCTACGCCAGGGATATTGCCCTTGCCCCAGCCTTCCATATTCTTATAGGTGTACATATCATACTCCTTGGCAAAGTTGGCAGTAGAAGGATGATCGACTGCTGCAATAGGCCAAGTCATGGTCAGTTTGCCCGATGGATTCACCTTTCCTGTCAGAATGTCGGCTACAGAGTTACCGCCTTCAATACCTGGTTGCCAAGCCACGAGGATGGCATCCACACGGTCGCGCCAGCTTGCTGTTTCCATAACAGATCCCGAGTTGATGATGACAATCACCTTCTTGCCCTTGGCATGGAAGGCATCAGAAACACGGAAAATCATATCCTGTTCCGTCTTACTGAGGTTGAACTCGCCATTAATCTGGCGGTCCATACCCTCACCAGCCTGACGTCCGATAGTGATGATGGCAGCATCAGCCTTAGGCTCCTCATTGGCCACACAGCGCTCAGTTATATCGATTTCATCGAGCTTTGGCTGTCCTTGATCCAGGAACCACATCATAGGATTCTTGTCTGCCTTGAGCTTTGCCTTGGCATATTTCACATAGTTCTGATAGATTTCTGTGAGCTGCGGAGTAGTAGCAACGCCGATGTTCTTCAGTCCTGTAACCATATCTACAGAATAACCTACATTGACAGCTCCACTACCAAGTCCACCCGACATAAAGTCGTAGGAGTTGACACCGAAGAGAGCCACCGTCTTCAAGCCACGGATAGGGAGAGCTGCATTGTTCTTCAGGAGCACCATACCCTCGGTGCTGCTCTGGCGGGTAATGGCAGCATGAGCCTTGAGGTCGGGCTCTCCACTATATTTATATCCCTTGAAACGTGGAGTCTTCACAATGTATTCCAACATACGGCGCACGTTGCGGTCAACGTCATTTACATCCAATTTGCCCGATTTCACCGCATTTACTATATCTTTCACCTGTGCTGGATAGCCCGGCATCATCAGGTCGTTGCCAGCAGCCACCTCCTGTTCTACAGGCAGGTCTTCACGCTTACCAATCCAGTCGGTCTCTACGATTCCTTTATATCCCCAGTCGTCACGCAGGATGTTGGTCAAGAGGTCTTTGTTGCCCTGTGCATAGATGCCGTTTATCTTATTATATGCCGACATGATGGTCCATGGATTACTCTTGCGCACCATCATCTCAAAGCCCTTGAGATAAAGCTCACGCAAAGCACGCTGGCTCAGACGCTCATCCACACGGGTACGGTCACTTTCCTGTGAGTTCACAGCAAAATGCTTGGCACTCACGCCCACACCCTGACTCTGCACACCGAGCACAAAGGCTGTTCCCATAAGACCTGTCACAACAGGATCTTCTGAGTAATACTCAAAGTTTCTGCCACAAAGCGGATTGCGATGCAGGTTCATGCCTGGTCCCAAAACCACATCACAGCCATACTCCAAGGTCTCATTACCGATGGCTTCGCCCACTTTGCGCACCAAATCGGTGTTCCAGGTAGAGGCCAGACAGGTTCCTACGGGGAAACCTGTGGCATAATAGTTACGGCTGTCGCCCTCGCGATGCGCATCTATATGCACTCCTGCCGGACCATCACACTGCACAGTAGCAGGAATTCCCAAACGCGGAATAGCCACTGTTGTTCCTGCAGCACCAGGAACAAACTTCTTCTGGTGTCCCAACATGGCTCCGCTTCCTACGAATCCATCGTTGCCACCTCCCACTAAGAGCTGTGCTTTCTCTTCCAAAGTCATTGCCTTGATTACTTCCTCAATGTTGTTGGCATTGAGTTGTGGTGCAGTCTGTGCCGTCATTGTTGCCGACAAGGCCCCAACTGCCATAGTAAGAACCATCTTCTTGTACTTCATCATTTACGTTATAGTGTTTAGTTATTAGCTTAGCAATATGCAGTCTTATCGTCTGCAAATTTAATAAAATCGGGACGAAAAGCCAACTTTTTTCTATCTTTTATTCCTCAAAAATCTATCTTTTCGTCATATTTTAACCGATTAAGCATATATGATTAACATATAGTTCAGTATCATGACACAGCATTCCTATCCCTTTTCATGCAGTTTGATGAAAAGCTGATGTTACGCAGATACCATAAATTTCAAAAAAACGCAGCAATCTCATTTATAAATATAGGTATAGGTAGAAAAAGCCTCAAGAACGAATGCTTTCATTAAGACAAAACCATTTCTATCTTTTACAAGTTTCATCAAAAAAGCAGGAAAAATACTTGAAAACCTTGTAGGAATCAGATAATTATCGTATCTTTGCTGAATTATCCAAAAATTGGATACCAGAATTAGGACATTTAATTAATGAAAGGTATGGAGCAGAGAAATTCTTCCATTGAAATCTATCGTTCCCCAGAGGGCAACATAGAGCTGAATGTAAAATTAGAGAATGATACCGTTTGGCTTACACAAAGCCAAATGGCAGAGTTGTTTGGCCGTGACAGAACTGTGATTTCACGACATGTCAATAACTGTTTTAAAGAAGGTGAACTCGACAAATCCTTGGTATGTGCAAAATTTGCACATACCAAGAAATATGGTCGCCACGACGGCTTTGAACAGGTTGTCGAAACGGAATATTATAACCTGGACGTCATTATCTCCGTAGGCTATCGTGTAAAGTCAATCAATGGTACCAGATTCCGTCAATGGGCTAATTCTATCTTGAAGCAATACATCATCAAGGGTTATGCCATCAACCAGAAGCGCTTAAACAATTACAATGAACTGAAAGAAGTGGTTCGTTTGATGTCACGTGCGATTACATTACAAGATCAAATATCCGAGGGCGAATATAACTGATAATCACAACACAAGTTTCTTCTCTATCTGTACATGATTTTCAGAAAGAATGTTTACCTTTGCATGCAGAATGAAGAAAACGGTCATATTATTTCTATTTTCCCTGTTGCTGACCTTCGTTGTCGGCTGTACGCCATCGCACTATCGTCTTTCGTTCGAAGAAATAGACGATATGGCAGACTATTATCCCGCCCAAGCCAAGGTATATTTGGAAAGAACAGACAGCAACGACAACAAAGGGTACTACAAGCTACTGGCTTGCAAGATAAGATACCAAATCACTGGCGTATATTTTTTGCGCCGAGATTCCGACATTGAGGACGCCATACAGATCTTTACCAAAGAAAACAATGAGCCTATGCTTGCGCGTGCATTATATTATAAGGGGGCCATGACTTTCAACACAACTCACGACACAACACAAACGCTGCAAATACTGAAGCAAGCCTGCAGATATAGCTCCATCATGCGTCAAAAGGAGAAGCTCAACCTCTACGACCTGATGTGCCGCATCACTCACGACAACTCCTACACCGTAAAACTCGAGGACGAGGCACGACAAAGCCACAACATATCCCATCGTGCCTGGGCGACGCTCTACCGTGCCGTGAACAATCAAGACCGTCAGTTGGCAGAAGAAGCTTTCGACATCGCTTACTCCATTCCCGAGAACAAGGACAGTACATTAGGGCCTATGTACAACTATTATTTTCAAAAACTGATAGAACAAGGAAACACTCCCGACTCCGTCATCATGGATTACATCAATCTGGCAGATAACTATGGTGGTATAAAACACAAAACTGCAGTGGATCTGTATCGTTTTCTATGGAGATACGGCAAGACACCCAAAGGAGAGAAATTTCTCAATGCCCATAAACCGGAAATAGAGGAATTATCCAATTACATGTACCTGGGTTCGTATGAATATCTCATACCGTTTTACTTTGTGTACTTACACCTGGGTGACACAACGACTGCCGACAACATCGTCAAACTAATACATCAGTCAGAACCCTTCATTGAAAGACAAGGCAATGCAGACAAGGAACAAAAGGTGAAACTAATGTATGAAGGAGGTTACAGCAACTACCGATATGCGCAAGCGAAAAACTGGATTCTTGTAGCCATCATCATCGTGCTTGCCATATTGCTGACAATGACATACCTTTCTGTTTCACGCATACGAAAAGCCCAAAGCACCATCACCGCTCTAAACCATTCGCTACATCAGCTAAAAGACGTAGAGAACGCAACACTTGCAGAACGATGCGAGCAACTGAATCATGACATCACCACACAAGTACGCAAACTGAAAAGACGCGACAAGGATATAGAACTGTACAAGACACAAATAGGCGATCTGACCGATATAAGTCAGGGACTCATATACTACTCGCAAGCGGTACAGAACAAGAACATCAGTCAAATCGGCAAACAGGGAATCCTGCAGCTACTTGCCAGCTACAGGATGATAGACGAAAAATACAGCAAACGGCTTGCCTGCTACGATCTAAATCCCTCACATTGCCTCTTCTGCATACTCTACCACATCGGAAAGACCGACGAGGAAGTAATGCAGATACTGCAATATTCGATGGCTAATATAAGGGTTAGGAAGTCGCGCATCAAGGCCGACTGCGAGGTATATTCCTTCGAGGCTGTGATAAGCCGTGAAGTGTAAGTCGATTACAAAAAAGAGAATTGTATGGTTACACATCACGTTTAAGCACCTGATAACCAAGACATACTAACACTCATTGTTGTAATATTCGTTTGCAAGATTGCAAGATTATACTTATTTTTGTAGCTGCAAATTATTACATAAAACAACATTTCGTATGACACAATTCAACTACTGCAAGACGACCATCTGTCGCCATCTCTTGTTTCTGGTCTTGGCTCTTTCATTCGGTTTCACCGCACAGGCCAAGGACAACACCATTACTTTGCCACCGACTTCACCCCACTTCGGTCCATCGCAAATAAATGTCATCTTCGACCACTACACTCCTGGATCCAGGGAACGCGTGCGCATAATTTTATACAACGGAGCGTTTAGTGGCGGTCCCTACGACACCAAACTGCGAAAGAACGCCGATGGCACACAGGGCTTCGCCATCACAGAAAATCTGGTGCTGCCTACCCAGGCAGACCTGAAGATAGGCAAGCGAGCAATCCCCATCATCATGGTTCCAGAAGGAAAGCTGACCATCACTCTCGACTCTACAAATGTGAAATTTGATGGCGACTATGCCGCCCTCTGCACCGAGTTGCAAACCGTCAAAGACAATCTGGAGACGAGTGGTCGAACATTTTTCGATGACATAAGAGGCATGACACCCCTGCAATACAAGCAGTTCATCGTCGATACTTATCAAGCCAACAAGAAGGCCATCGACAAGGCTGCGGTGAGCAAAGCCTGCAAAACTTATGCCCGTGTGCAACTCGACATCAACTACATAGGCCACCTCTTGAGCTACAAGACATACCTTAGCATGAGCAATATGATAAGCAAAGACAGCACAGCCCAAAAGAACTTAGAAACACCCATCGACTCGGCGTCCTATTTTAAGGGACTGTCCAAAATGTCCATCCTTCGCTCAGTCAATCAGCGTTACTATCCCTATTACTGCGAACTGGACAATAAGCCTCTCGGCATACACATTATCAATGACGAGCTGAGCGACAACCTGATCAAGGCCGACAAGTACGGCAAGAAACTTACCAGCAGCAATCCCTTCATGCCAGCCCCCAACACACCGCTCAGCGAGGAAGAACTCCAAGCCGCCAAAGCCGAGATTACCTGCCAGCCCGTATTACAATTGTTACTGGCCAAGAATGAACAAGTAGCTCAAAAAGCGAAAGCCGATGCCGAAGCCTCGAAGAAGTTGAGGGAAGAAGCTGCCGCCAAGGGCACATTCTCCATCGTCGACATACCCGAGAAGATGGCCGCCGGAAAGATTATCGAAACCCTCATCGCTCCCTACAAGGGCAAGACCATCCTCATCGACTTCTGGAACACATGGTGCATGCCATGCCGTGCTGCCATGAAATCCATCAAGCCTATCAAAGAAGAAATGAAAGACATAGTTTACATATACATTGCCGATGCCACCTCGCCTATCGACAAGTGGAACGAGATGATACCCGACATTCATGGCATTCACACTCGTATCAGCATTCCCCAAAGCACCGAGTTGGGCAAGCAGTACAATTTTGATGCCATTCCTACCTACGTAATTATCGACAAGCAGGGGCACAAAATCTATCAGAACACAGGCTTCCCAGGTATAGAAGCCTTGAAGGAAGCACTAACCAATGCTAATAAATAAAATATGAGAAAAATATTATTAATAACATACATTCTCGTTCTGGCCCTCACAATGCAGGGCAAGAACGAGCATCCTGTACGTTCAGCACTCGTGAGCCAGGGCGACAGTTGCATGGCCGAGCACGACTCTCAGCATGCCATCGGGTTTTATCAACAACATCTCAACACACATCCCGGCGACTTGCCTGTATTACGCAAGTTGGCTTCCTGCTACCGAATGCGCGGCGACAACAAGAAAGCCATCGCTTGTATGGACAGTATACCCAAAGACAGCCTCAACCACGAGGACATGAGAATGCTCTTCTTTACTAATCTGAACCTTGGCAACAAATCCGCAATAGATAACTGGGGACTTCGCATTAGGCTAATGTATCCCAACGACAGCGAGGTGTTTACCACACTCCTTTCACACTGGAACAACTCCAACGAGCCCGAAAACGTTTCGGCCTTCGCCTTATCGTATGTAGAGAAACAGGATTCCACCAACATCCTCATCAATAAAGAGCTTGCCTACTCGCTGTTTCTGCAATTCAGATACGAACAGGCAATACCCTATTACAAGAAGCTTATAGCCGATGGATTCGACAATTATGAATCAAACTTTGTGTTAGGACTTTGCTACTACAACACAGAGAAATACCAACTGGCACTACCTTATCTGAAAAGAGCTGTAGACCTAAAAGACGACCCAACCATGAACAGCCTATACTTCTTGGGAATGGACTACAAAAAGCTGGCTGACGCCTGCAAGGCAGATCAGGAAGCAAAAAAGGAAGAATATCGGGAGTTAGCTATTCAGAATCTGAACCGTTCTATAGAAGTTGCCTATCCAAGAGAACGTGCGCTCTACATCAACCAGCAACTGGCAGAACTCTACTACGATAAAGGAAAGTTCGGAAATGCGGGACATGCTTTCGCCCAATGCATCGAATACGACGATAGCGACAACCCACTCAACTATTACAATGCGGCACAAATGTATATGGCCGATGGTGACGATCTGAAAGCACGTCTGTACCTTCGAATCTTCCTGCAGAAAGCACCGAAAATGAAAGAGGGAACAGAGAAGGAGAAACTCATCACCAAAGCAAAGGCACAGTTGAAAACAAGATAATTAAAAAGCACGGCTGACGAGCAAAGCCAAGGAACAAATCAAGGCAATGTAGGTGTGCGCAAGATATATCCCTTCTTGATGACCGCCTCGATACTCACTGAGGCATCCGAGCTGAGGGCTCGGCGCAGATAGGTTATCTGTACATTCAGAGCCAAGGAATTGGAATAAGAGTCGTCGCCCCACACCTCGTTGAGGATGCTTTCTCGCTCCACCAGTTGGTTAGGATGCGTGGCCAACATCCTTAATATTTCGGCTTGTCGAGAGGTGACTATGACACGTTCGTGGGCACAACGCAGTTCGTTTTGGGTATAATAAAAAGCGATGGAGCCGATAGAAATTGCGGATTCATCGCTATTTTTATTGTTCGAAGGCTGTTTCATCTCATAAATCATGTTTTTGAGGAAAGCATGGCGAATGGCATCAATACGCTTCTGCACCACGATGGTCTTGACGAGATAATAAAGGCATCCCACCAATATCACAAAGAGCAGCAAACTACCTATCAACTGCCAGAGCATGGAACTCAGAACTGGCACAGGCGACATCATCACCTCGAAAGCAATGCCTTGTCGAAACATAGGATTGGTCTGATAACGAACTGTTACGGTTCTCGTCCATTGTCCCGTCACCTCAAAATGGCTATCAAGAAATACGTCTGGATACTTTACTTGCCTAAAGCCCTCTATCTTGCCATACCCTTTTTTATCCAGGTATGGCTGATAAGTTGCGGCTGTGGGCTTATGCTCCCTAAAGGCGGCATAGCGCGAGTATAGCTCATAGGCATCATCACTGGTAATGCCTATTTTCTGCACCTTGCCTAAATATTTTTTGTTATCCCAAAAGCTGAGCGTAGTAACAGCCTTCTGCACCTTCTTTGTATCAAACTTGGTTTCTATCTTGGTTTTGAACGTGTGCTTCTTATGTCCTTTATCGGCCTGCAATTTATATGTCTTGAACACATCCCGGAACGTCTTGTCGCAGTCTTCCTTGAACTGGCCCACCGTCTTGTCCAAACTATACTGATACTGGTTATAAAGCCAGTATGCCTGTGTGCAGAAAAGCAGCAGGATGGCCACTCCGCACAACACCCACACGATTTTGAGATTTATGTTCTTGTTCATGGTTGCAAAGGTACGGATAAAATCGCTAAAAGCCAAGGAACGTAATAAGTTAATAATAGAACCAGACACACCATCATAACATCTCAGTAACATTTTTATGCGGCTTCATCAGTTAAATACCTTACCTTTGTATTCAGAATACAGACAAACAGCAAAGAACATTATAAAACATCATGACAATGAAAAAAGCATTATTCATCGCTTGGTTGGCATTGGCCCATGCCTGTATGCTCCAAGCCCAAGGCGTTAATGTGTTCGACGAATCGTCCATCGGTATGGGCGATTCCATCGACCAAGAGAAGTATCAAGTCATTTACGACCTCAGCTATGTATACGGCAACCATCATAATAAGCAAGGCACCAACACTAACCGCATTACAGAGCAAATGTTGCTGCAAATAGGCAACCTCTATTCGGCCTTCTACAGCTACCCCATCTTCCAAAGAGACTCGCTCATCTACAGCAACATGAAGAAAGGTATAGAAAGCAACTTCTCGGGTAATTCTGGTACCATCAACTGGAAACTATACAAGAACTATCCCCAGCAAGGCAAGACAGCCTATCTCGACTTTTTTGCTGCCGACCGATACCTGTGCGTAGAGCCTATCGAAAACATCGATTGGCAACCCACCGACAGTACCGACACCATCTGTGGTTATCCCTGCCATCAGGCCGTGGCCGCTTTCAAGGGCAGAACATGGACAGCATGGTATGCAGAAGACATTCCCCTGGACAATGGGCCATGGAAGTTGGGAGGTCTGCCCGGTCTGATTCTCAAGGCTTACGACAAGGACGGCGACTATAGCTTTACCGCCATAGCCCTGAAGAAGGGCAATGCCACCACACCTATATATTATAAAGGCAAGACTTTCGAACCCATCGACCGCAAGCAGCTCACCACCATATACAAGAAATATTGCGCCGATCCCATCGGCTACCTCCTGCAAGACAGCAAATATGCCAACATCACTATCAAAGATGGCAAGGGCAACCGCCTGTTGCACTCGAAGCAAGCCGAGCCGTTCAATCCGATAGAACGATAAAGGGACAGAGCAATTATCCTTGATATGCTATCTGGAAATAATCGAGCGGTAGCTTTTAAGCTTTCTCGCTTATCACGTCTATCAAATAGATGTTAAAACGCATGTTTTTTTTGCAGAGCGACATTTTTTTATTACTTTTGCATACAGATTAACATAAAAGGATGTAATTATGAAGAAAATAATCTTAGCTATTGCAGCGACACTCTTCATGGGAGAACTAACAGCAACGGCCCAAACAAGAACTACCGTAAGCATTAACGGGATGAAGGGCAGTGACTTAGAGAGCATTGACAGTACCAAGTATCGCATCACCTACGAGGGGAAATGGGTAAACAATCCATCCATCAAGCCATACATCTATACGGAAAGCGAGATGCGACTCGACATTGGTAATAAGGTAACCTACTTTTATGACAGAACGAAACAACTGAAAGACTCGCTGATGAGAGTGAGGGCCAAGACAGGCAACTTCGACTTCTCCGACCTTCCAAAGGGAGGACGCTTTCCTTTCTCCTATTACAAGAACTATCCTGCCACCGAGCAATCCACCCACATAGAATCCGTGGGCATGGAAAACTATAAGTGCACGGAAAACATAGAGATACCCAACTGGCAACTCGTGGCCGACAGCACAGCCGACATCATAGGATACCACTGCTTGTTGGCCAAAACAAAATTCAAGGGCAGGACTTGGTACGCATGGTATGCCGAAGACATCCCGATGCAAGAAGGTCCTTGGAAACTTTGCGGACTGCCAGGTCTGATACTGAAGGCATACGATGAAAACCGCGAATATGAATTTACAGCCATAGGCATGAGTACTGTCAAAACTGCAGAACCGATAACCATTGGCAAGGAAAAAAGAGAAGAAATCAGCCAAGAGGGACTTAGAAAAGCCAAGGAGAAGTTTACGCCAGGCATGATGTTGGAAGGTCTTTCCACCAAGATCGTAGCAATGAAAGACGAACACGGAAATGATGTGGACATAAAGAAGTTCATGAATAAGAAAAACGTCTTCAACCCTATAGAACTATAGTAAGTCCTGTTTTTAATAAAGTAATAATACCCTAAAATGGCGGCGATAATATCTCAGAAATATCATTTTTTTGCTATAATCAAAGAAGACGATACCTTTGCCATTGCTAAACAGAAAAACAATAGATAGAGTATGAAGAGAATTGTTGCTGCTTTCATCACAATGTTATGGATGCTTGCGGTACCAACGGTGCTGCAAGCACAAACCGAAATAAGCGGTTATGTGGAAGATTCACTTTCGCACAACCGCTTGTCTAACGTTTCCATCACTTTGCTACGCAATGGAAAACCCATCAAGTTTACCCGAAGCAAGGCTGATGGTTCTTTTGTTCTATCTGTCGGCGAAAGGCACGTGGGCGATATGCTGCAAGCTACCTGCATGGGCTACAAAAAGACAAAAACATCGATTTCTTCGAACAAAGAAGCCATTATCAGCATGCCTTCCACCGCATTCGTGCTCAAAGAGGTGCAGGTGAAAGGCTCACGCATCACAGGCCGCGACACCGTATCGTTCGATCTAACACGATTTGCCGACGCACGAGACAACTCACTCAAAGATGTGCTAAAGAAACTGCCCGGTGTGGATGTGGCCAAGAATGGGCAGATCAACTATAATGGCAAGCCCATCAACCGATTCACCGTGGAAGGTCTCGACCTAACGGGAGGCAAGTACAACCAACTGGAGGAGAACATCAAGGCCAAAGATGTAAAAAAGGCCGAAGTCATCGAGCATGACCAGCCTATCAAGGCATTGCAGAACAAGACCTATACCGACAACGTGGCCATGAATATTGCCCTCAAGGACAGTGCTCGCGACCGGCTCATACCTACCATCAAGTCATACCTATTAGTAGGTAACCACACCTATGTGGGTGGCGAGGTCAACCTAATGCAGATAGGTAAGAAAAGACAAATGATGTACGATGCCGCTTACGATCGCACTGGCAAAGACCTAAGCGGAAGCCTCGATGAATTAGCCTCGTACAGCAACCGGTTATCCTCGGCCACACTCCCCGCATGGCTCTCAGCTCCAACCCTTGAAGCCCCTATCGACGAGGAGCGATTGCGCTTCAATACCTCTCAAAAATATTCAATCAATCACATCTCCAAGAACAAGCAGGATGCCGAAACCCGACTCGAGGCCAACTATGTGCGCTCGCTCATCAAACAAAACCGAGAAAACACCTCCATCTACGACCTTGGAGGCGAAGAGCCTGTGATGACCTCAGAACAAACACGCAAGACCATGAAGAGCGACATACTGAACATAGAATGGGAAAACAAGCTCAACCAAGCCACCCACTATGGCAATGAGCACTTCAGCCTGAATGCACAACAAACCGACGGTCTATCCGCCATCAACCAAGCGCTCACCCAGCGCATACGCATACCACAACTCAACATCGAAGGCAGCCTCTATCGCCTCTTCGTATGGAAGAAGAGCCAACTGTCATGGCGCTCGATAGCCGACTACCATCATGGCGTGGCCGACCTGTATGTGAACGACGACCGCAGTCGCCTACGCACCAACCTATGGCATACTGCCCATTCCGTGGAGTGGCAGAAGAGCAGATTTCACTGGAGCCAACGATATCAAGCCAGCATCGACTTCAAGGACATCATCGTGGGCGACCAAACCTCCAACGCAAAGAAGAACCACAACATTGACATCTGCGCAAAGCTGACTCCCTTCTGGCAGTACAAGACTGGCGACTTGAGGATGTACTTCTCGCCCACCTTCACCTGGGAACGATTCACCAGACAGCAGAAGACCCTCCTCACCGCATCGCCCTTTGTGTATCTCAACCAGAAAATAGACTTCCGCAGGGAGCTTACTTTCTACACGGGCTACAACACCTCGACAGGCAGCCCCACCACCTATGCCATAGACCAATATCGCCGAAGTTATCGCTCCTGGTATACCTCGGCTGACATCGTTCCCATCAACCGTTCGCTATATGGCAAGCTGAGCTACGACTACAAGCGCCCCATCACAGAGGCCTTTTTCAGTGTCTCGATCAACGCCAGCCGATACTGGCAGAACACCGCCTCCGACCTTCGCATCGTAGACGGCAACTATTACACCGCCATTTATAAGCAGAACAGCAAGAGCGACAACCTCGGTGCCTCGCTCTATGTATCGAAAGGCTTCTACGACTGGCACCTAAAGACTCGACTCAAGGCTGACTACAACTATAGCAAAGGCACACAGTATACCAGCCATCAAGCCATCGACTACACCAACCAGGCCTATACGTTGACCCCATCCATCGACTTCTCGCCATCATGGTGCCAGCTTAGCTACGAAGGAGAGTTTACAAAACTTAACACAAAACGAGCAAAATCGGCGAATTCATCGCTATTCAACTGGCGGCAAGAGCTCTCTGCCACCGCTACCATCCATAACGTCGACCTTACTTTCTCGCTCTTGCATTATCGCAACGAACTGCAAGAAGGCGACAATATAAACTGCCTATTGGGGGATGCCACGGCCGTTTGGCGCATCAAAAAGCTCCGCCTTTCGGCAGAGCTTCGTAACATATTCAACAAAAAGAGTTACGCCGAAACTACATACAGCGGCGTTAGCACCCTGACCAATAGCTATGAGTTGCGTCCCCGCGAGCTAATGCTTACCGCACAGTATGCCTTCTAACAGCATTCATACTGTATTATAACTGCATACTAATAACATCCGCCCCCTTTCCGCTCTTAGTAGCGACGAAGCCTTGCCCCTAATAGCAACGAGCGTTAGTCGCTATTAGAGGCAAGGCTTCATCGCTATAGGGGCACCTTCAGAGAGAAAAAAAGCTATATGGATTTTATGCCTACTCGGCATGCTCGTTTTACTCCGCCTGAATACCGAAGTACTCGTTTAGCTCAGCGATGGCCTCGCCACCATTATTCTGCAAGTCCTTGATGAGCTTGCCCTTTTCCAACAAAAGGATGCGGGAGGAGATATCTGCCACAAAGTTGAGGTTATGGCTGGAGATGATGACCGTAGTGCCCTGCTCCTTGCACACCTGATGAATCAGTCGGGCTATGTTCATCTGCGAAGAAGGGTCGAGATAGTTGAAAGGCTCGTCGAGCAAGAGAACCTTTGGGTTGACAATCATTGCGCCAATGATACCTATCTTCTGGCGGTTGCCCTGCGAGAAATCACGCAGATACTTCTTGGTTCCCATGATTTCATCGTGCATAAACGTCTCAAAAGGAGCCAGACGTTCCTTCATCGTCTCTTCGTCAATACCATAGACATCACCTATAAACGAGAAATACTCCTCCGGAGTCAGGAAGTCAACCAAGAAGCGTCCGTCAATATAGCTGCCCGTATAGGTTTTCCAGTCTTCCGACTCGTTGACCTTCTTTCCGTCGCTCTCCACAAAACCGTCGTCAGCCTTTATCAGGTCGAGGACAAGACGCAGCAAGGTGGTCTTGCCTGCGCCGTTGTTACCTACCAATCCTACCAACTCGCCCTGGGCAATATCGAGGTTTTCTATATCCAGCACGGTTGTGCCATTATATATTTTCTTGAGATTCTGTATCTTAATCATTTTGCTGTACATTTTAATTCGTTGAACATAAAACTTAATTCTCCATATATTTCTCCATGCGCTCATAGCGTCTGCGATCGTATATAGCTGCCACGCGTGCTATTACCTTGCGATGAACCAACAGGCACACGACGGCTATAGCCACGCTGACGATGCACCACACCTCTGCTCCCCACAGATAATAGACACCTGCCATAAGACCTGAAGGCACCAAGAAGACAATACCATAGAGATTGATCTTCATGTTGGCTCCCTGCATGTTGAACATCGAGTTGGAGAAGATTTCCAACCGTGACGAAAAGAGACAGGTAGGCAGATTGGAAAGGTTGACAAACACAGCCATACCCATGGCGCCCAACAAGGTGAATACCGTTATTTCGGGAGAAAGGAAGACGAAGACCAAACTGAGAACCGTCATCACACCGCTGATACTCAGATAGAAGTAGAAGCAGTTGCGCAACAGTTGTTCCACCTTGACAGGTTTTGTCATCAATCCCTGAAAGAAGTTGGCCTCTATACCAAAAGTCCACTGCGACAAGACTACCGAAGGCAGCAATACATCTCCCACCACATACATGATCAAGGAAACCTGATTGTCTGGACCACTATCGGGCAGGAATACCATCAGCAGGGCATCGAGGAAGAAGATGATCACCATGACAAGCACCATGTTGCGCACACGTTTGGCACGAAGCAGTCCGATGTACTGCAGCTTGTAGAGCGTTGTCTTGCCAAAGCTTCTGAAACGGGACGTCTTATGCTTGTGCTCATTATAAATCTTCAGGTTATAGAGATAGAAAAGCAAGCCGGTGATGATGAGCACAGCCCATACAGCCATACCGATGTTGATCAAAAATCCCGGCATCCAGGCGAAACATACAAGATAGGCAGTAAGGATGGCTCCCATACCTATCCAGCCCAACAGCAAGGGCCAGCGCAGCATCCAGTCGGTAGTTTTATAATAGCAAGTGACATAAATGCCATTGATGAAAGAGAAAGCCTGCATCAGCAGATAGCCCACAATGGCCTGAGGCACGCTGAGCATCCAGAAAAGCATGGGGAGCATGAGCACAGGCATGACGCAATTCCAGAAATTGGCAAGGTTGGTGAGCAGCAGGAAACGGTTCCAAACCTTCTCGGGCACAGGTCGCGACTTGAGATAATCGTCCATGGCCGTGCTGTCGTGCTTCATCACCACCTTCAGGATGATATCGGGCACCAGCATTGTCAACACCAAAATGGCACAAAGAGCATCAGGAGTTCCGTCCTCGAAGAGTTCCTCGCCATCGAGGGTAGCTCCAAAGTAGAAGCCCAAGCCCACCATCACATAAACGAAGATGAGATAACCACCCACAACGGCATCCTTCCAGGTGAAGGAGCGGCGTTGCTGAAGCCACCATAGTCTAAACAATAATCGTAACATAAATCTGTCTTATTAATGGTTTACGGGCACAAAGATAAGCAAAAAGTGCCAAAAGTCATTTCTTTTTGACAGAAATAACCTAAAAATAACCATCAAAAGATTGTGATAACATCAATGCCCACCCTTGGTACGGTAAGTAACCAAAGGTGGGCATTATAGGTTTTGCTGAGAGCAGCTAAGCTTATGTGAAAAGCACTATTTAATTATGCTTGATAATAAATAGCATTTTCTGCATCTGACGGTTTGTAAATACCAGCATCTGCAAACAGACCTTCAAAACATAAATCTTCATCCAGTTCAGGCCAATGAATACCATATCTACTCAATACGAATGCTTTACGTTGAGCAGGTGTGGCGTTAGCAAGACGACTCCACCGGCTAAAAGGATAGTTTGCCTTCCAGCCATTTTGGGTTTCTGCCCAAATATGGGTATCATCTACCCAAACGCGGTTTATTCTATATTGCTCCATAATATCTTATTTTTGATTAAAATACTCTTTCCATCTATCTATAATAACTGCTTCGTTCTCAGAAATAATAGATTCTATCAAGGCAATATCATGCTTTTTGAACCCATGATTGTAAATCTGGATCAGAGGAGAAACATTATATTTTGCTTCATTTCCATCTTTGATTACATGAACATGAATCGGTTCATGATCATTTGAATAAAACATGAACCTAAATCAAAAAAATATGAATATTGTTGGCATCGTTTCTTTTTTTGCAAAGATATGCTTTTCTTCCGAAAGATGCAAGCATTTTCGAGAAAATGTTTGAGAGTGAGGAAGATAAACAACAATGCCCACCCTTGGTACGGTAAGTAACCATGGGTGGGCAATACGGATTTCTCCTTTTATTTTTAAGCCATTAAGATAAATCTTGTGATTTACTTAACCATTACCTTCTTTCCGTTAATGATATAAAGACCCTTAGGCAGAGAATTTGCCTTAGAAGTAGCAATCTTCACACCTTCTATTGTATAAACGGTGTTGCTTGATGCTGTATTAGTTACAATCTCGCTAATACCTGTTGGGGTAGTACCTACCACATTGAGCTTAGCCCAATCGGCATTTGCCTTGAATGACTCAACCAAAGCATCAGGAACGATAAGAGTAATATTCTTAAGATCTTTCTGCTCGTCAACATACTGGAACAAACCACTTGGCATCTTTGGAGCTTCTGTGCCAGAATATGCACTCCAGTCGATGGTGGCAAGAGAGTAATTGTTGCCGAAGAGATACTTGCCGAGTGTAATCTTAGCAGGCAACTTTACAGAAATGAGTTTCTCGCATTTGTCAAATGCGCTTTCACAACTTGTGATATTATTAAACTTAGAGAGGTCTACTTCTGTAATCGCAGAACCGAAGAAAGCATCGGTGAGGTTAGTCACGTTTACACAGTCAGAAATGTCTATGTTCTTCAGACTTGTGCAGTTCTGGAAGGCAGAGCGCAAACTCTTGAAATGAGCAGCCTCTTCTGCTGCTGGCATTTTAACAGTAACAAGAGCATTAAGGCCACGGAATGCGCCATAACCTGAAGAAAGATAAGCATACGTATTAGCTTCAATCTTGGCCTGGCTCATATCAATTTCCTCTATGGTAGAGTTACCTACAGGTGGGAAGCCGGTGTTGTTGCCAATGGCAAGAGACAGAGCCTGCAGTTTAGCTTGTGACCATGTGCCTGTAAGAATGAGCTTCTTGGCATCACTGAGCTGTGCAGGAATCTCTTCAGCATAGATTGTATACACCTTTTCTTCTGTAGCCTGTTCAACGGCACATTCTGTAGGAAAAGCAACATAGGTCATCTGATCTTCTGAACAATAATTGCCAAGCTGTCCACCACGGTTTTTACCCCAGCCATAAATCTTGCCATCGGTTGACAGAAGCACGCAATAACCATTACCGCTTGCCAATTGTGTACCCTTAACGCCTTGAGGAAGTTTTACGACAACAGGCTCAACAATAATTTCCTGACCTTCTGTGGCATCAACAGGAACACCACTTCCATCTCCGAGGGCACCGTCTACATTAGAGCCCCATGAGTAAATCTTGGTGATAATACCGTCTTCACCTCCAACACCTACATAACGGTTGTTGTCGCAGCCAGTGATGGCAATGACCTTCTCGTCAGTACCGAATGTGATTTTTGCAGGAGTAGATATTTTTTCTGTATCAGCATCTTTAATGCCAGCCATATTATTATTATTGTCACCCCATACCCATAATGAACCATCCTTCTTGATGGCATAAGCGGTTTCAACAACTGCAAAGATATATGCCCAGTCGTTGTCTGTACCCAACTGAACGGGCTTCCTGTTATTTTTGGGGCTGTTCATAAGAGGTTTCTGCTGGTTAAACCCCCATCCCCAAAGAGTTCCGTCGGTTTTCAGAGCAATAGTAAAGTCATTACCAAGGCTTACCTGAGCCCAATTTTTATCTGTTCCTACCTGTGTGGGATTGGTCTTACCTGAATATGTACCTATACCAAGTTGTCCTGAGGCACCATTACCCCATGCCCAAAGAGTACCATCTGTCTTGATAGCGGCAGCAGAATGACCAAAGAAGCGTGAACAGCTAACTGTTTTCCAGTCACTGTCTTTGCCTACCTGCGTTGGTACTTTATGACTGGTAGCTCCATCGCCTACACCAGACACGCCATCAGAGTTGTCACCTACAGCCCACAATGTACCATCGTTCTTGATAAAGAAACCATAAGCCTGTCCTGCACTGGTCATCGCCCAGTCTTTATCAGTTCCTACCTGTGTTGGTACAGAAATCTTTACGGTCTTGTCGTCAATACCCATCTGACCAGACTCGTTCCATCCGAAAGACCATAGAGATCCATCTTTGTCAATGGCATACGTTGTTCCGTCACCAGTGTTCACACTCTTCCATGTATGTGTCTGTGCATTGACACCACATACTCCGAGCACAGCCATCAAAGCAGTGCTGGCAATTTTGCGTGTAAAATTCTTCATTGTTTATAATTTTTATGTTTACCTATATGTTAGTTATTTAAATAACAGAATAGAGCCTAAAAAAACAGCAATGATTGCTTTTAGCTCTATCTAAGGATTTTTGCAGTCTGACCGTTAGGACCCGAAACAATGTAAAGTCCATGACCAGCATTTGGCACATTGATTTGAGCCTTTCCGTTGGTTATACGACCATTGGCAAGTGTTGCGCCGCCAGCATCAACTATAGTAACACGACCATCAGCAGGAGAAGTAACCTCGATAGTATTGCTGTTTGAGAAACGAGCAATGAGGCGTTCGCTATTCGTTGTGGTTGCAGCATTTATACCTGCAGCAATGTCTGGAATACGAATAATAGGACAAATGGCAAAGCTGCCCGTACCGCCACCATACATATTAATAGGACGCAAATAGTCGGTCTCACCTTTCTGACGTGCAAAAGAATTGTGACTAAGCAATGAGTAAACCTGTGTCTCATCAAGTTGCTTGCCCACCATATCTTTTAGCAAGACGAAGTCTTCTGTAGAAGGATCGTTGCTGAAACCCTCAACACTTACAAAGAATGTGGTTTTACCATACATGGAAAGAGGTTCTGAGAACTTAACCTGAGCAAGGGCACCATCATAAACAGGACACCAAGCGCCATCTTCTCCATCTGCCTTGATATCCTTCATGTAAACAGTTGCTGCCTCTACAGGTAGATAAATCAGCTTTGCTTCTTTATCTGTAATATTGGTCATCCATACCTTAATTATCAATTGGGCACCATCCTTATACTTTGTAGGCTTTTTAAGCAGATAAACATTGATACCATCAAGGAAGGCTTCATCAGTTCCAAGCATAAAGAGATTACCCCAACCAACAATATCTACCGAATTGGTTCCTCCTACATATCCTTGACCATTGCCATACGCCAATGCAGAAAGCATATATGTGGAGCCCCATTCGCGACAGTCGATGGTTGTTATCTCCGAAGTGCCTCCCACCTTTATAGTATAAGGAGCAGTATAACTGTTGGTTTCAGTGCCGTTTCCCACCGTAAGGGTAGGCATAGCATAGATACCGGGCTTGGAATAGCTTACCTGGATATCACTACTTGTGAAAGAAGACACACTGCTCCCTGGCACAGTCCATTGGTACGAGGTAATATTTCCTGTCGATTGATTTACATAACTTGCTTTCTTGTCGGAAGAAGCCAACAGCCATGCTCCCCCATTAATGTCCTTGTGCTTGAACAGGTAATTACAACTGGCGTTGTCTCCTTGCGAAATGGTTCCAAGGTTAGCTAAAGGTACAGGCGTCTTATAGTTTGCCTTCAAACCATTATTAGCAGCAGCTAATAATTTTGCTTTAGACGCTGTTTGCAGCAACTCAGCTTTGGGTGTAGGAATAATGTAAGAAACCTCCTGTGCACGACTCCCGGTTGTACCAACAGCACCAAGAGTCATGGTCAGCAAGCCGATACCAAACTGCTTCATTAAGTGTCCCATAATGTTTGATTAATACTAATAAATTCTGCAACACTAAAAATTATTTTTAAGAATAAGTACCTGGACCAACAATTGTTTTGCCAGGAGGTTGCCAAATCTGAAGACTCACTTAACTCAGTGTTGCAATAAAAATCAAGTAACTCTTCAAAAGACAAGGCGAAGTGTTTATATCTGCCCCTTGGTACGGTAAGTAACCATGGGTGGGCAATACGGATTTGATAGGATAAGGAAGCGGCAGTTTTATTTCAATCTGAACATGACGGGAATCTCTACGGAGCCGGCAACGACCTTGCCTTTCCCCTCAGGCACAAAACGAGGCATCAGCTTTACTACTCTCAAAGCCTCCTTGTCGAAAAGAGGGTCGTCGCTCATCATCACCTTGTATTGAGAGAGATTGCCCTTGGTGTCTACCTGAGCAGAAATGATAACCCTGCCTTCCTTTTTCAACGTGCGGGCAGCCTCAGGATAACGCACATGTTTGGCAATGAAAGCACGCATGGCTTTCAGACCTCCTGGGAAGTAAGGAACGACGGTACCTGCATCAGAGAGCAGGTCGCTATCCAACTTAACAGGCTCCGGCATGGAGTCCTTAAGTACTTGATTCGCCTCAAAGTCGGGCGACTTCATGTGATTTTGTTTCTTTTCCGTACAGCCTGCCACCAACAGGACTGCACAGAAAAGCAATATAAGATTTCTCTGTTTCATACATTATTTGACAATCTTCTTACCGTTCACGATATATATGCCTTTGTCAAGGCCGTTGACTGAAGTGCCCATATAACGACCGTCCAAAGAGTAAACACCCTGGCCGAAGGAAGACATCTCATCATTCTCTACGAAGTGAATACCCGAGATGATGTTGTCGTTACTGCCACCCATGAAGTCGAAGTCGATGCTTCCATCCTCATTTTGGGTAATATTCGTGATAGGCTTGCCCATGGTTGTTCCGCCCTGATAGATGGTAGCAGCAGGCGAAGAGGTGTCGGTAAGACTGTTGTTACCATTAAAGGGATACAGGTCACCAGCCTGCGAGTCTGCAGAAGAACCCTCTTCGTTGTCTGCATGAAAAATCGTAAGGCGCTGATGATCGTTGTCAAGATAAGCATATTCTGGACCATGCTGGTTGCTATAATTGACAATGGTATTGACATTGTTCCACTCCCAGATATTCTTGTCATAGTCCACATGGGTTATCATCATGCCACTGGCTGGCAACAGCTTGTCCCAGATACCCACGCTCTGCTGTCTGTTCTCAATGAGATAATACTCGTTCTTGTTGTTGTCATTATAGACAACAAATGCCTGTCCATACTTCACATCCTGCGCCTGCATACCTTTTACAGATGCTGGTTTATCAAGGACTATGGGAGTTATCCAGCCAGCAATCCATTTCTCATAGGCTGAATAGTTGGGAGGACAGAAGCTCTCACCATTATAGCTGCCAGAACACATCAGGTCGAAGGAACCCATTCCGAAATTTCCACCATAATTGGTATCATACAGGTCTGGATAACCCAAACAGTGAGAGAACTCGTGACAGATGGTGCCAATACCATTGATACGGCTTCGTCCCAACATGTCATACGTATTCTCATTACCACAGGCATAGGTATTTACATTAACACCATCTTTGGTTTCATAACGTTTACCAACCGTCGAAGCCGACAACATACTCTCATGAGGCCAAATAGTATCTTCGGAACCACCATCAGCCTCGCCGAAACCTGCGTAAATAACAAATACTTGGTCCACTTCGCCGTCACCATCCCAGTCGTAGTCTTTATAGTTTACATCTTTATCAGCCATCTGGCAAGCCTCCAATACCATGTGTCCTGCCTTTGCATCCACATCACCATCCTTGGTATGTGCGCCATAATAAGCCATGTTTTGCGACAAAGTATAGGGACCTACCACGTCGAAATCCAATTCAAACTGTCCGTTACTTTGTGCCAAGAAATAATCTTTCACACTGCCTTTGAATCCCAAACTATTGGTAAAGCCTTTTTTGTTGGCAATATTATCGAACATAGTGCGGGTGTGAGTCCTGCCGAACTTTACATCCTTGAAATTGACAAGAATGATGAGTCCTTTCTTTGTTCCTGTAAAATGAGAGAAAGCACCTGTTATTTCTCTTTTCGGTCCTCGTTTGGCAAAGCGTTTGATGCGTTCATCATTGGCTTTTTGACGTTTTGCCAAACCTCGGTTCACAACCTGTGCTTTATCTGTAATCTTAAATGTGCGGGAATCAATATCCTGCACATAGCATTTACCATCATCTGCCTGCCAATAAGAGGCGAACTCATCACCTTTAAGCTCTACTACTACAGAAGTCCCGTCTGCAAGTTTTATAGTCCGCTTCACTCCTTTTTTGGCAGGAACAGCATGAGCACACGATAATCCCAAGACCAATAAGCAAGCCGTAAGATATAGTTTAAATTTCATATAAAAAATATTATTAAGAAAGAAAAGACTCTATACCAAGACACGAGGTATAGAGTCTTTACTGTTTTATTTCAAAATCGTATTATCTGAGATGAACCTTCTTGCTGTTGACAAGTTTCTTGTTCAACTGATAAGATTTACCTGTAAAGAGTTTGTTGAATGAACGGTGCGAAGCAGCCACTCTGTTGACACCCTTCTTAGCTGCATTTTCAGCAGTAGCGGTAATCTCGAAAGTCTCCTTTTCCATTGCGAAAATATCATCACCTAAGTGATAAACCAAATTGAAGGTGAAGACATTCTCCTGATAAGAATTAAGCACACCGGCAGCAGAAGCATTAGCGTCTCCTATCATAGTCGCAACATCATCAACAATTACCTGGTCGCCAGCCTGATTACCTTTGACACCAGAATTATTGTTGCTGACAGAGATGACACCTGTTTCTTTGTTCCAGGTAAAATCAAAGTCATATCCATCATTTAACCATGGTGTGATACGGAAATGTGTAGGATCACTCTTGCTCTGAAGCAAGGTTGCCTCAGAAGGATAAGGTGATGTTCCGCCCAACTTCTCAAGGAAACAACCCATAGGTCCTTGCTCTTTGAAGAATGGACCACTGATATCCTCTACGCCAAGAGTAAACACGCCATAAGCCACTTCTTCAAACTGCTCTTCTGCATCCTTGCTCGACTTGAGAGTTATAGGAGTTGCATCAGCACCCTTGGCCTCACCGTTCTCATAAGACACAGTCACCAAGTAGTAGTTGCCAGACTCCTCGAATGGAACTTCCACTCTGCCAGCCTCTGATATCTCTGTAGCTTCTACCGAACCATCGATAATACCGCTCGCAGTTTTATTCAGGTCTTCACCCTCTTTTACCAGGGCATACTTGACAGTAGTCACATCTGCACCAAAGGTCAGGTTGAAGACAGCATTGTCCTTATCGTTTGTATCAGTCAAACGACCGAGATAATCAACGCCTACACTGTAATCCTTGAGTTCAACACCAGGCATGGCGACACGCAACATGCCATCGGAATTGGCAAAAGCAACTGGTTCTCCATTCACGCATGCATATGCGGTCTTGCCAGCTGGGAATGTAAAAACGCCATCCTTGAAAGTACCAAACCATTCTGGCTTCTTCTCCTTGATAACATCCAAAGAAACGCCATTGTCCAAATTAGACTGTACGAACGAGAGGTAAGAAATAACTCCATCAGAACTGTTTAGGGTTACGCCTGTATTGAAAGTACCCTTGATGTATACGAAGTCTGGATCAGTAGCATCAATAATCATATCGGTATTGTTCTCGTTCTCATCGAATGCTGTATACCATGGGTTAGCGCCACTCCAACCTTTCTGGGCATAAGGAGCTACCACTCTGTAGATACCAGGGTTATGGGCATCTTGCTGGATTTGTACATCCCAATCAAGCATCTCAATACCATAAAGAGAAGATATAATACCGTCACGGAAATTACCCTTGCCACCGGCAACATCTACATAAGCAGAAGCACCTGCTTTGAATTTGTAAGAAGTTGCACCGTATGGAGTAGAGAAGTTATCAGCATCGAAACTGATAGTACCACCCACATAGTTACCATAAACCAACTCGTCAGGATTGAAAGTAACGTGGATATTGGCAGTTGCCTCACCGTCAGCAAAAGTCACTGTTGAAGGCACCGTATAGATGTTGCCCTCATCTGCAGTAAACATCAGTGGCACGGTAAGCTCTCCCTCTGTGTTCTGTCGACTCAAGGTGACATCGAAGTTTCCAGACTCTTTGTTCACCTCAATCTTACTTGGGAGCGTGTTGCTGAAATATACCTGGGCTCCCTTCAGAGCCTCAGGTGTATCATATTCGTAATCGCTTGTACATGCACCCATGGCAACAGTAACCAGAGCAGCAATTGCGATTTTTGCATATCTAAATATCTTATTCATGATTTTTACTTTTTAAGTGTTATTTTCCTGTCCACTCTGAATATGCAGAAGTTGGGTTAGGGTTGTTCCAACCTTCCAATGCAGGATTGTCCTCTGCTTCTGTACGGTAGATGGTAAAGTTCATCCATGCAGGGCGACCCTGAGTATTGAATCTGGTACCAGGACCAAAGTTTGTTCCAAGGTAACCTCTTTCTACAGAATAGTTCAAACGCTTAATATCAAAGAAGGTCAATCCCTCACCCCAGAGCTCTACACGCTTCTGGAATACGATTTCCTCGATGACATCATCCTGATCGGTCTTGCTGCAGCTATAAGTCTTATTGCGATAAGTCTTCATGAATTTCTCCAAAAGTTCCTTGCCTTTCTCTGCATTCTGGTGAGCTACAGCCTCAGCCTCGATGAAATACATTTCCTCAACACGCATCACAGGATAAGCAGAAGCTGCACCTACTGTATAGTTGTCACCGTCGCCATTGACTGGGCGGAATTTGGCTGACGCATAGTCAGGATAGCTCTCAGCAGTCTTTGCGTCAATCCATTCGGTCTTGCCTTCCAAAGGACTGCCCTCAGGAGCCTTCCACATCAGCTTACGCCAGTCAGAATTACCGATACGGTCGTACATATTGGCATCAATCATAATATAAGGCTCTGCACCCGAATAACCGAAAGAAGTCTCGTTGCTCATCCATGAAGTCCAGTTGATGATACCGGTCTTTACGGTTTCGTTGGCATCGGTCTGCTCAGCACCCCACATAAACTTAGACAAGTCGTTGAAACCAGAAGTCTTGCTCAGCGCCTCACTCTGTGTCATCGGACTGCCACTATAGTTGTTGATGGCATTACGGGCAGCCTCCTGAGCCTTGGGATAATCCTCTTTCCACATATAGAAGCGGGCCAACAGACCATAAACCTCAGCCTTATGTGGGAACACCTTGTCTGAATCATCGAACTTGTCGATGTTCTCCAAAGCATAAGTCAAGTCATCAAGAATAAACTGCTGCATTACCTCTTTGGTTGCACGAGGGTTGTTGCGAGCCTCTTCCAATGTAGTCTTCTCGGTAACAATAGGTACTGTCAAACCTTCCACGTTGTTACCATCGGCATTGACACCAGTAGTAAACTTGTCATTGGTCTTGAACTCATACATCTGTGCCATCTCAAGGTAAGCAATGGCACGGAATGCCTTGGCTACAGCCTCATAGCCTGCATACTTGTCCTCCATACCAGTCTTGTTGGCATTGGCGATCGCAGAGAGGGCAACATTGGTGTTCTGAATAAACTTATTATAATATGCCCAAACATACCATATCGTAGGAGCGTCCTGATTCAATAAAGTTGTCTGCTCATATTCAGCAAACCAGTCATATCCAGAAGGAGATGGGCTTACGGGAAGGTCGCCTGTCATCACATCGCGCATGTGCAACATCGCACCATATCCAAACTCGAAGTGATAGTCTCTTGCGCAAGCGTTGAAATAATAAGGAAGGCCCCATACCAAAGCTTTCACAGCAGAAGAGGACTGATTGACCTGACTTTCTATTACAGTAGAAGATTGTGGATCAACCTCTTCGATACAGCTGTTAAATGTGGCAAGCGACATGACAGCCACTCCCATACCTGCTATATACTTATTTATCTTGTTCATTGTAATCTCTATTTTATATTATTAGAATGTAACTGTCAAACCACCAGAAATGGTTCTGATAGATGGAGCGTAAGTAGAGTTGGCACCACCAGAAAGGCTCTGACGAGGATCCAGTCCCTGACGCTTTGACCATACCCAAACATTGTCAGCAGTAGCATATACACGCAAGCTCTGCAAGCCAAGTTTCTGCATCCAGGTCTTTGGGAATGTGTAACCCAACTGGATATTGTCGAGTGACAAACATGATGCGGAAATCAGGAAGCGGTCTGAAGTAGCAGCTTCGTAACCACTCTTGGCATCCATGAAGTTCAAACGAGGCACATCGGTATTCTTGTTCTCTGGAGTCCAGGCGTTGAGCAAGTCAACATGGAAAGCCTGACCACGGTTATAAGACATAGCCTGCTGATAGTTGCTGTCCAAAATCTGGCCACCAAGCTGATAAGAGAACTGAGCTGAGAAATCGAAGCCCTTGTAAGATACAGAAGTACCGAAGCCACCGAATACCTCAGGACGAGTACTGCCACAGAGATAGAAGCTTGCCTCTGATGGATCCATAACCTTTACCATCTCAGTAGTTTCTTTACCATTCTCATCTGTCACGGTCTTGTCTTTCCAGTACATAGCTATACCTGTTTCTGGGTCAACACCTGCATACTTGTGCAGATACAGCGTGTTAAGTGGCAAGTCCTCACCCACGAAATAAGAACCATTAGAGTAACCTGCATGACCATCCTTTACCAAAGTCTTGTTCTCATCAGGCAACTTGCTTACATAGTTGTGGTCGTAAGAGAAGTTCACGTTCAATGACCATACCAAGTCCTTGGTACGGATGACATCACCATCGAGAGAAACCTCGATACCATTGTTCATCATATCGCCGATGTTTCTCCACTGTGAGGTATAACCATAGCTGGTTGGCAAAGAGAATGCAAACAACATATCAGAAGTCTTGCGAGAGAAGAACTCTACATTACCATTCAAACGGCGTCCAAACATAGAGAACTCTACGCCAGCATTGAACATACCACCTGTCTCCCAGCTGATATCCTCATTCTTCAACACTGAAGATGGTATCAAACTGGCATTGTCGCTTGAAGACTTGATAGAATAACGCTGGGTGTAAAGGTATTCACCAATATTATCGTTACCTACCTGACCATAAGAAGCCTTCAGTCGCAACTCGTCAATCCACTTAGCCTTGAACCAGTTTTCCTTAGAGATAAGCCATGCGCCACCAAGTGACCAGAAGCTACCCCAACGGTTATTCTTTGCAAAACGAGAAGATGCCTGGCGAACATAAGATACCTGACCAAAATATTTCTCGCTCCAGTTGTACAAAGCACGAGCCATATAGCTCTCTGTGTTGTAACGGGTCATAGAAGAAGAAGGTGTACCATTGGAAGCTACCGCACCGTTCAACTCGGTATTGTCTGGGCTGAACTGATTCTTGCGTGAAGCCGACAAAGAGTAAACACGATAATCATAATAGGTATGTCCCAACTGAGCCGAAATGTTATTGTTGCCATAAGAATGAACCCAGTTCAAACGCTGCTCCAAGTTATAGGATGTAGAACGACTATGACTCTTGTAAACAACACCATTAGAAGAAGCATACTGACCATAGTATGGGTTGGTGGTCTGTGTGGCACGATATTCGTCATTGTAAACACTGTTGATAGAGGTTACCTTGAAGTCGTATGGCAGGCTGATCTCTACAGTTCCTGTAGCATTCAAGGTGTTGCCATTGGTGTTGAGGACGTTCAACTGGTTATCAGACAATGGGTTTGATTGAGACATATAAGGACGCTTCTGTCCGTTTACCTTACCGTCACCATAGTCATAGCTATTGATACCACTGTTGTTGTCGAAAATGATGTTGCCATTGGCATCGCGGTTATACAAAGGATAGATAGGTGCCATATTGGTCAAAGCAAACACGTTTCCGCTTGAACTTGCTTCACCCTCATCGTTTGTACCATTCATGTCGTAATGGGTATAGCTTACATTGGCACCCACCTTCAACCAATTCTTAATCTTATAGTCTGCCTTGAAACGAGCAGCAAGACGCTCATAGTCTGAAGATGGAGTAAGACCATCAAAGCTAAGATAGTTTACTGACGTATAGAAAGAACCACGGTCGTTTGCACCATTGGCTGTAACAGTATACTCCTGACGCAGGCTGTTGCTGAAAATAGCATCTACCCAATCATCAGGAATCAGATAATAACCATTCACCAGGTTACCCAATGTGGCATTAGGATTGACACGACCATTGGTACCGATGAACTCCTGACCCTCAGGAACACTGAATACCTGATAGCCCAAGCCATAGTTGCCGGCAGCAGCCACCTGACTGTTAGCCCACTCATGTGCAGCAGTCTCACTATATCCGAGACCATTGGTCATAGCTGTTCCTTTATCCTTGCCTTTAGCATCAGCCATGGCATAGTTCTTAAGTCCGGCATACCACATTTCGTAATATTTGGCAGGACTTGTCACGAACTCATAGTCTGGAATAGCACGAGAGTTGGAACCCCACTTGGCATCCACTGTAATGATACCTTCGCCTACCTTACCCGACTTAGTAGTGATGAGGATAACACCATTAGCACCACGGGCACCATAAAGAGCAGAAGAAGAAGCATCCTTCAATACTGTCATACTTTCAATATCAGAAGGGTTAATCGAGTTGATATCGCCATCGTATGGAGAACCGTCAACTACGATAAGAGGATCGTTACCAGCATTGATAGAGCTGATACCACGTATACGGATAGTAGAAGTAGAACCAGGAGCACCAGAAGCTTTTATCATCTGCACACCAGCGGCCTTACCTTTCAAAGCATCAACAACGTTGGTTACCTGAACCTTACCAATCTCTTCTGCACCTACTACAGCAGCAGAACCAGTAAAGGCAGATTTCTTTTCAGTACCATAAGCAACAACCATCACTTCGTCAAGTGATTTGCTGTCAGTATCCAATACAATCTTCATGTTCTTTGCGGCCTTGACGGTCTTGGTGACCATGCCGATGTACGATACCTCCAACTTCGCGTTGGCTGATACGTTCAGTGAGAAGTTACCATCAATGTTGGTAACAGTACCGGTATTGGTGCCTACCACCTTGATGCTGGCGCCGATAACTGGCGAGCCATCTTCGGAAGAGGTGACCGTTCCGGAAACTTGAGTTTGTGCCAAAGCCATTCCTATGCTAAGGAACAGGCAGGCGATAAACGTCATGAGTCTTTTTTCCATAAATCTCTCTCTTTTTTTAAAAATGAATGTATAAAGTTTATTCTTTTCTCATATCTTTGTCTCCACCTCGTGCCCCGAGGTGGAAAAAAACGATGTGCTAATCGGGAAGTTAAAGGAGTTAAGGGAGTTAAGGAGTTAAGACAACAGCTTTTGTGGACACAACATTAACCATTAATCATTCCTTCCATAGCTGTTGTCCCTTAACTTCCCAAACGACCGAAAGAAACGATCACTTCCTTTAACTCCGCTAACTTCTGAAGTGGTAAAAGTTGAGTGACAAAAGATAAACCCTAAAAGATTTTATAGTATGGTATATTTTAAGTTAGAATTTGGCTTTCACCTGACAGGTAGGAAGCATCGTGCAGAGAACAAAACCAATTCCAAAGAAGAGCCTGCTTGGGACTTCATCAGTAAGGAGGTAGAGAGCGCCGAGGCACGAAAGTGCTACAAGACCGCAGCCAACTATCGCACCGCAGCCAACTCGCTGACTCTCTTCTGGAATAGAGACGACTGGACAATGGCAGACATTTTGCCGCAAGAAATGGAACGTTATCAGCGATGGCTCATAGACCGGGGATTGTGCATGAACACCATTTCGTGCTATATGCGTTCCTTGCGTACCTTATATAATAGAGGTGTAGCCTTGCAGATGACTGCCGACACACAGCCCTTCCGCAAGGTGTTCACCGGGAAGGAGCATACTCGCAAGCGCAGTGCACAGGAAGAGGACATCCTGCGGCTGAGCCACCTCAATCTCGAAGACAAGCCATCGCTTGCTTTTGCCCGCGACATATTCCTCTTCAGTTTTTATGCCATGGGAATGCCTTTCGTAGATATTGCCTATCTGCGAAAGGAACAAATCAGAAACGGAAGATTTCACTATGCCCGTCACAAAACGGGTCAGGAAATAGTGGTGGCGATAGAACCGTGTATGAACGAGATTATCAGAAAGTATGAGCCTTACAGCAATTCTCCGTATGTTTTTCCCATCATCAATTCTCCCGATGCAGTATTGGCACATGGGCAATACCAAAGCCAGCTTCGCCGCTACAACTACAGCCTGTCGTGCCTGTCGAAGCGCATCTCTGCCAGCCAGCCCCTTTCCTCCTATGTGGTGAGACACACTTGGGCGAGCATTGCCTATCAGCACGACCTCGACGTGCGACTTATCTCCAAGGCCTTGGGACACACCAGCACCTCCACCACCATGATCTACATAAAGAGCCTCTTCGACCCACAACTTGCTGATGCCAACCATCAACTCCTGAAAACGTTGGGCAAAGGCGATTGATGTGAAAGAAGTGGAACACAATGCCTAAACTGCCGCCATGCCAATCAATTTTAATATTCTCTGAGCGCATCTGACGTTTGTGGGAGCGAAAGATAGAAACGTGGGAGCGAGTCAGAGAAACGTGGAAGCGAAAGATAGACTTCCCTTTCGGTATCATTGCTCCTCAAAGGACACTTTTGTGCTCCTTGCTGGGCACTATTGTGCCACAAGTAGGCATTTTGTCTGTATCCGTTTTTTTTATGAATTACGCAAATACCCTTCACCCTTCATCTATCCCTCGGAATCCCCAGTGTTTATCGGGGTTTCAGGGGCTGAATGGCACAATTTCACCCTTCATCACCCTTCATCACCCTTCATCACCCTTCATATTTTCTCATTTTTTTTTGCAGATATGAAGATAAAGTCGTAACTTTGCGTTATAGATTTTAAAACTAATGGTTATGAAGTACTTAGACCCTAAGGCAGACCTTACGTTCAAGAAGATATTCGGCAATCATCCTGCAAGACTGATCAGCCTTCTGAACGCCCTGTTGCCACTCAGCGACGAGGAGCAGATACACAAGATAGAGTATCTGCCAACAGAACTTGTGCCCGAAAATAACAGCTGGAGATATGCCATTGCAAACATACTCTGTACAGATATCAAAGGTAACAAATTATGTGTTGTAATACGAATGGAATGGTCTAACTTTTTCGAACAACGAGTACAATTCCTTGCATCAGAACTCTATGTGGATCCGGCAATAAAGCAAGTGAAATACTTTGCCCAATACCCTACTTATTCGCTCAACCTGATAAATGATATCTTTGCGCATGACACTCCGGATTTCATCCACAACTATTGCATCGTGTACGGCAAAGATACACATCAAGTGATTAAAGGTCTACACTTCACTTTTATCGAACTTCCAAAGTTCACTCCTCAATCCATCGTCAACAATCGTATGATGATACTGTGGCTCAGATTCCTCACGGAAATCAATGAAGACACCAAGGAAATTCCGTCAGAACTACTTGATGAACCAGAGATTGGTAAAGCTATAGAAGAACTGGAAATTTCCGGCTTTACAGATGTAGAACTCAGAGTTTACGACAAATTCTGGGATTCCGTAAGCGTTGAAAGAACTCTTCTGGATGACAGTTACCAGAAAGGTAAAGAAGAGGGTAAGGAAGAAGGAAGAGCAGAAGGAAGAGCAGAAGGTATGAACCTGCGAAGTCTTGAGATTGCTAAGAAGATGCTGGCAAAGGGAATGGATGAAGCAACAGTCATGGATGTGACGGGGCTGACGGCAGAGGAGATGAAACTGCTGAAAGCGAAAGTATAGATTAATGCGCGGAACCATAGAAACCATAGCAAGCATCATAGAAGCCTAAACTGGGGCTTAATAGAAGACCTGGACTGGGCATAATAGAAGGCTCGGATTGGTCATAATAGACGACTCAGGCTGGGCTTAATAGAAGCATGAGCACGACTCTATCAGTTGTTAACCGAAATCTGAAAATGTCAAAAAGTTGAAGGGTGATGAAGGGTGAAATTGACCCTTCACCCTCTGAAACCCCGATAAACACAGGGGATTCCAAGGAATAGATGAAGGGTGAAGGGTATTTGCGTAATCTATTTATTGAACTTTCAGGGCGTGTGGAATGTGCTTGCGAAACTTGAATCTATTTATAAACAGTTCAAGTCTCCAATCTTTAATTTTATTCGCTACCACCGAATAAAATTAGCCATTTTTATTTTGTGGTATCGAATAAAATCCATACCTTTACAGAAAAGAAAGGAAACGGTCAAAAAACATTATTTGGTGGATAATGGCTTGCTACACTTATTTATCAACAACCCTGACACTCTTTTGCTGGAAAACCTTTGTGCTATTACTTTGTATAAGAAATATGGTGAAAGCTTGTTTTATTTCAACAAAAGCATTGAGGTTGACTTTTATGTTCCAGATGAGGGGCTGGCTATTCAAGCAAGTTACAGAATGAGCGATAAGACCACATTAGAGAGAAATGAGAGCCCTGAAAGCTCTCCATTCCTTCAAGCCTCTTACCAAAGCTATCATCATAACATATGAGGATGAGGGTGTATTGGAGTATAAAGGATTAGAGATTGAGGTTAAACCTATTTGGAAATGGGTGCTTGACTCACAATAAATATATTTAATTCTTGCAAAAAGGAAGTTGATGCAATAGGCTTCAACTGCTTACGAAGCCGCTTTCATTGCTCCACGCAATAGGCTTCATTGACTATCGAAGCCTATTTCATATTTCGAGGCTTTTCTATTGTCTGTTTATGCTTTAGTAACGAAAAGTTTTTTGTTAGTTCCACACGCACTGGGCTAAGAGCTTCTGCGCCTTCAGAATCAACGCTATCTCTAACAGGAGTTGATACCATACTTACCCCCACTTGTAGGTATAAAACCAATCGAAATCCAAAAAGAGTTTCCAATAAGTGTTGTCCCCTGTCAGGATGCCAGCATATTTCTGATACTCTTCTGAAATTTTGGTAAAGTTATCAACATCAAAAATCAAATTTAGAAAGAGAATTCGTTCTTTTGTATTATAGTCGCCCAATGCTTCAAGCTTGATTTTGTCTTTATGTAGCCATGCTTTATACCATAGCAGTCGTACCTCTTTGTATGTGCCGTCATTTAGTGTCTGCAATAACTTTTCCCAAGATTTCTCTTCAGGGTACAATACAATTAGTCCAGAAAACTTGTCAAATCTGATACGTTTGCTTATTTCAGGCATAAGTATAAGGGGAAGCAGATAGTCGTTGCTTCTCGCATTATTACAACAGCATCCATCGTTTGGCTTGCCAAACTTACCATTACAGGATGCTAAAAGGTTTGACAGGGCTATTCTGTGTGGAAACTTTGCTATCTTTGAAAGTTCGTCTTTGTTTGTAAACTTCTTCTTGGCAAATTCTGATGCCAATTCCACGTTCTGCTCCAAGATAGAAGAAACGTTTGTATATTTGGCAAACTCTTCCATTTGTTCATTGGTTTGAATATTTCTTGGGATTACGTGTTCTATGTTTAAAGCTCCAGCATGGAGTCTTCTCATACAATAGCAGCATCTTCCGTTTTGTTCTTTCAATAGCAGATGTTCCCAACCATCGATACCTTTTCGGTAAATACGGCTGGAAAAATTGCTATACGATTGGTCGGAGTCTATCTCTGGATAGAAAGACTGAGAGTCTTCGTCATAACAATCTTTGAGAAAGTTCCTGTCTATCTCTTGTTCCCGATTTAAAAAGAGACTTTTGTCAATATACTCCATATTCTGCTGCTTTAGCTCTTATTTCTTCCAAAATCTTAGCATCCTTTCCGACTAAAGACACTATTTTTTCATATATGGTTTGGCTCTCCTTTTTCAGTTCCATGGACAGATAAGTGAAATAGAGGTCTTCCAAATGCCTCAAGTCCTCATTGCGTGAGGGAGTCTCCATGAAATCTCGCATTACGGCATTGTAGTCTACACCCAGCAAATTTGGCAATACTTGTGGATGATCCTCGTCCATGCTCATGACAAGAATCTGACAGTTTCTGTTTTCTTTTCCACTTATAACCTCTGTTGAAGTGTCAAGATTCGATATAACTGCTGCCGAGTGGGTAGACACAATATATTGCACTTGTGGAAAAGTTTCCATGAAAGCTTCAAGTACCACTTGTTCCAGCGCAGGATGAAGATGAAGGTCAATTTCATCAATGATGGCGATGCCTTTAGTCTCCTTACCTTGGTTCAGTATATAAGAACGATACGCCATGTCAATGACAATTGAGAACAAGCGTCTGTAACCAGCAGGCAAATCTTGAAGAAGGATACTCCTTCCGTTTTTGAAGTTGATGGACAACTTGTAGCCTTCATCGGATTGGGAAGCAAAAAAATAATCAATCCCATATCCCTCTTTTTGTATTTTGGGAAGATGCGAAATGAATAAAGACAATTTTTGTTCAATGTAACCAACCTCATCGTGCAAGGGTGCGAAAGCATTGTTTACTCTTTCCAGCTCCTCTTTTAATCTTGAATATTCACCGTCTTTTTGGAGAACCTCCAAGTTTGATGCTTCCTCTTTTTCGTTTATTGCCGCCGACAGTCTTGAAGCAGGTGTGTAGAGAGGCTGCATCTTGGCCAATCTTCCACACAATCTTGTTTCCCATAAAGAGGTACAAGCCGATTCATAGTCCCACTGGTAATAACCAAAGTTGCGTGGTATAACATCTTGGTTGATGGTGTCTAAAGTTTGACTCGTTACCTTAGAATAAACATGAGGGTAAGAATCTGAGTAGTACGCCAATAACGGCCATTCACAATTCTTGGTCTTAGTGGCTGTCATAAACTTGACAAACGCATTTTTGTAAAGTGATGGATACAAGGATGCGCCAGGAGAATTGCGTTTATATAGTTCCCAACAAAGAGTTTCCCCTGCAAAATGACCATGAGCCTTGATGCGAACTTCATGAGAAAACTCACGTTTGTTTTCATCGAAATGAAAATCAGAAGTGCTATAACCTCTTACGTTGAGCGTATTATTGCCAGACGACAGAAAGTCTTTTCCCAATGATTTGTCATTGGAAAATACGAAGCTTAAAGCTTTGGTGATGGCATGAACGAGAGTTGTCTTTCCTGCACCATTGCGCCCGATAAGGACATTCGCCTTGGGGCAAAGGGACACCTCGTAATGCTTGAAGCATTTAAATCCATCAATAATTATTTTTTCAATCTTCATGTGGCTGAACTTTGCGTTGTTTATTTTTCAATACACAAAAATAATGATAATTATATAAATATGTATGTTTCAAGTCGATTAAATAACATTCTTTAAGTTAAGAACATCATGAATAGAAGTTATGAGCCGAGCGAGGCTCATCCCGACATAATAAGTTAAAGAATGCTATCTAAAACCACAGAAACGACAAAATGTGCTTATAAATAATAAGTAAAAATGCTATTTTTAAAGACTTTTGTGAGTTTAATGGTTAAAAATGCAACTTTTTGCAAGAAATATTTGGTGAATAACTAAATTTTATATAATTTTGCAGCCGTTACAATTCAATTGTTAAATATTGTACTATAAAGAGAGAGTTTTTATATATAAAATAGCATAGTTTTTCCTCCTCGGGGCACGAGGTGGAGACAAAGATATGAGAAAAGAATAAACTTTATACATTCATTTTTAAAAAAAGAGAGAGATTTATGGAAAAAAGACTCATGACGTTTATCGCCTGCCTGTTCCTTAGCATAGGAATGGCTTTGGCACAAACTCAAGTTTCCGGAACGGTCACCTCTTCCGAAGATGGCTCGCCAGTTATCGGCGCCAGCATCAAGGTGGTAGGCACCAATACCGGTACTGTTACCAACATTGATGGTAACTTCTCACTGAACGTATCAGCCAACGCGAAGTTGGAGGTATCGTACATCGGCATGGTCACCAAGACCGTCAAGGCCGCAAAGAACATGAAGATTGTATTGGATACTGACAACCACGCTCTTGATGAGGTAATGGTTGTTGCCTATGGTACAGCCAAGAAGAGCGCCTTTACAGGTTCGGCAGCTGTAGTAGGTTCTGAGGAACTTTCCAAGAAGGTTACCACTAACGTAGCTGATGCTTTGGTTGGTTCTGTATCTGGTTTGCAGATGCGTGGTAGTTCTGGCCAGCCAGGTGCAAGCCAGGGTAGCATCAACATTCGTGGTATCGCTTCTATGTATGCTGCCACAGACCCATTGGTGATCGTCGATGGTGCTCCTTATTCTGCAAGTCTTTCTAATATCCCTACCGATGACATAGAGTCGGTTACTGTATTGAAGGATGCTGCTTCTGCTGCTCTTTATGGTGCACGTGGTGCTGCTGGTGTTATCATTGTAACAACCAAGAAGGGCGCCAATAATTCAGAAGGCAAGATTAATGTCGACATGAAGTGGGGTTCCAACTCTCGTGCCGTTCCTGAGTATGATGTTATTACAGACCCAGGTCAGTATTACGAGGCTGTGTACTCAGAATATTACAACAAATATTACTATGCTGATGGATTGAGTGCCAGCGCTGCCAATGTAAAGGCAAACTCTGCTATGTTGAACAAATTGGCATACAATGTGTACAGTTATCCTGACACAGAGCAGCTCATTGGTTTGGACGGCAAGTTGAATCCTAATGCAACTTTAGGCCGCACGATCACTGGTGCTGGCGGAAAGTCATACTATGTAACACCTGACGACTGGACTGATGCTGTGTTCCAGAACTCTTTGCGTCAGGAATATAACGTAAACGCAAGTGGTGGTTCTGACCGTTCTTCTTATTATGCCAGCTTAGGTTACTTGAATGATGAGGGTATCATCAAGAACTCAAGTTTCGAGCGTATCACTGCTCGATTGAAGGCCGACTATCAGATTAAGAAGTGGTTGAAGTTGGGTGCTAATATTGCATTTGTAAACTCTACACAGGAAGCTAATGCCAACTTAGGTACCAGCTTGAGCTTCACATCCAGCATGGCTCCTATTTATCCATTGTATCTCCGTCAGATTGACGAAAATGGCAAAGTTTATATCCCAACCGATGAGAGAGGCTTGCCTTTGTACGACTTGGGCTCATCTACATTAGGTATCAACCGTCCATTCAACAACAACTACAACCCTATTGCTTCCAACAACTATGACAAGAGTGAGAACAAGGGTCATCAGTTGAATGGTACATTTACTGCAGACATCCAGATTACAGACTTCTTGAAGGCCAACTTGACCAGCACCATTATCTGGGGACAGACCAATGCGACAGGCTATGCCAACCCATTCTTCGGTTCTAAGGCGGGTGTGAACGGTTCGCTTTCTAAGTCTTCTACAGAAAGTTGGCGCCAGAACCACATACAGACTCTTACCTATTTCGACAACTTTGGCAAGCATGGTGTTACCGTGATGCTTGGTCACGAATACTACAAGATTAATAGTACCTATCTTGATGCCTTGGCTGAGGGCGGCTTCTCGCCAAGCATCTTACAGATTAGCGCCTTTGCCAACAAGAAGGATGCAAGCGGCTATGAGTCAGCTTACAATGTAGAGGGTTTCTTCGGCAATGCTCAGTACAACTACGACAACAAGTATTTCGGCTCTTTCTCTTATCGTCGTGATGCTTCTTCACGCTTTGCCAAGGAGAACCGTTGGGGTAGCTTCTGGTCAGTAGGCGCTGCTTGGCTGATCAACAAGGAGGCATGGTTTAAAGCACCTTGGGTAGACGAGTTGAAGTTGAAGGCTTCTATCGGTCAGCAAGGTAACGATAACATCGGCAACTGGGCTTACACCGACCTCTATACCTTGTCTCAGGTTTCAGATACAGAGATGTCTGCATCTTTCGCACGCTTGGGTAATCCTAAGATTACTTGGGAGACTACTACCAACTTCAACATTGGTACAGAGTTCAGTTTCTTCAAAGGTCGACTGAGTGGTAGCTTCGACTTCTATACCAAGAAGACTACCGACTTGCTCTTCTGGTTGCGTGTACCAGAGTCACAGGGTACTCGTGGCTACTACAGCAATGTGGGTGACCTTCGCAATACGGGTGTTGAGCTGACCTTGACAGGTCACATTTTCCGCACTAAGGATTTCGACTGGTCAGTTACAGCCAACTTGGCACACAACAAGACCAAGATTTTGAAGCTTGATTCTACTTCAAAGAACCAATATGGCGGCTTCTCACAGGCAAGTGACATGAGCTACACCATGTATTGGTACAAGGAGGGTGGACCTCTCTACAATGGTTTCCTGCCCAAGTATGCAGGTGTCAACGATAAGGGTGAGGCACTGTACTGGGTAGACGAGGATATCTCAGACAGTGAAAGAACAGGTCGCCCCGGTCAGAAGTTGTCTTACACTACAACTGACGCCAGCAAGGCCAGCAACTATGAGACAGGCTCGTTGTTGCCAAAGGTATCTGGCGGTCTTAGCACCACTGTTTCTTATAAGGGATTTGATGCTACATTCAGCTTCGACTACCAGATTGGAGGCAAGGTGTACGATATGAAGTATGCCGGTTTGATGAATCCTCTGACAGCCAACTCTACTGGTGGTTTGGCTATCCATAAGGACTATATCAAGTCATGGAGTCCTAACAATACCAGCAGCGACATTCCTCGCTGGCAGTATGGTGATGACAACAGTCAGGCATCTGACCGTTTCTTGACCAACGCAAGTTACTTCAACTTCCAGTCATTCACAGTAGGTTACACCTTCCCAAAGAACTTGATACCATACTTCTCTAAGATTCGCATTTACTGCTCTGGTGAGAACCTTGGTTTCATCTCAGCTCGCAAGGGCTTGGATCCACGCTACTCTTATGACGGTGTGACTGGCACAAGTTACTCACCTACACGTAATATCTCTGGTGGTATTCAATTGACGTTCTAAAAACATTAAAAGACGAAACAATGATGAAAATAAATAAAACAACATGGGTTGCTCTTGCATTGGCTGCTACTTCGCTCACCAGTTGTATCGAAGAAGTTGACCCACAGAGCAGCACCGTAACCATAGACCAGGCTGCTTCGGCTCCCAACTCGTTCAACAAGTTCGTATCGGCTATTACAGCCGACATGAATGGTCGCCCAATGATGAACAGTGAATCCAAATTGAGTGCAAACAACTACGATTTTGGCTATCCTTCACAGATGATTCAGCGTGACCTTATGGGTCAGGACATCGCTTATCCTGCCACTGTCGCACCAGGATTTTTCACAGTCTGGTACAATTATTTCGATGTGTTGACACCACAATATTTGATGTGTCAAATTCCATGGACTGTATATTATGCGTGGATCAAAAACTGTAATACTGTCATCAAGATGGGTGCAGGCAATCCTACAGAAGAGCAGAAGAGTGGCGTGGGTATCGCATACGCCATGCGCGCCTTCTTTTATGAGGATATGGCACAGATGTATGCCAACGAGACTTATACCAAGAATCCAGAGGCAGAGACCGTGCCTATCGTTTCTGATGACGAGAGCATCGACATGAACCACAACCCTCGTGCTACCAACGAGAAGATGTGGAACTTCATCATCTCCGACCTCGACAAGGCAGAGGAATATCTTGCTGGCTATGAGCGTCCGGACAAGACTACTCCTGATGTTTCTGTCGTTTATGGTCTGAAGGCCCGTGCCTACCTCGTAATGGGCAAATGGGACAAGGCAGAAGAATATGCCAAAAAGGCACAAGCAGGATATTCTGTGATGTCTTCTGCAGAATATACCGATCGTGAGACTGGTTTCAATACTCCTAACGAGGCATGGATGTTCTGCGTGACTTACAAGGATACAGACCCATGTATCAAACTCAACGATGCTGATACCTCTTGGGGTTCTCAGATGTCGCTTGAGATCAACCCAGACAAGGATGTCTCTGCCTGTGGCTATGCTGCCAATTATGGTGATGCCAAGTTGATAGACCGTCACCTCTATGAGACCATTCCTGCTACCGACTGTCGCAAGAAGTGCTTTGTAGACTTCTCTACCAACGACATGGAAGGTACGGAACTCGAGAATAAGTTGAAGGAATATTCTGACTATCCTACATGGCTTGAGTATTCTGCAGAAATGGCCAAATGGCCAGGAACAGGTGGCCTGAGTTTGAAGTTCCGTACAGCCAATGGCGTGGAAGGACACAACAATACAGCCAAGGGCTTCCTCCAGTCTGTACCATTGATGCGTGTTGAGGAAATGAAGCTCATCGAGGCAGAGGCTGCAGGTATGCAGGACGAAGCTCGTGGCAAGCAGTTGCTTGAGGCTTTTGCCAAGGCACGTGACCCACAATTCGTATATGGCAAGCACGTCAACGATAAGTATGGCAACAGCAGCAACTCTGGCTTCCAGAACGAGATTTGGTGGCAGCGTCGTGTAGAGCTTTGGGGCGAGGGCTTCGCTACTCTCGACATCAAGCGCTTTGGCAAGAGTGTGATTCGCAGCTATGCCGGTACTAACCACTGCGAGGAATCTCGTTGGAACACAACTGGTGTGCCACAATGGATGACCTTGATGATTGTGGAGAGTGAGGGTGCATACAATGCCGATTGTACTCAGAACCCGATGGTAACAACTCCTACAAGCGACTCACCAGAGTATGCATGGTAAAACTTTAGTTTAACAGATAAAAGAAAAGAATATGAAAAAATATATTTATGGACTGTTCTTTGCCCTCGTTTCGGTAGCTATGTTTACCGCCTGCTCTGAGGATGAAGGTTCCGACATCGGTTCTGACAGCCAAGCTAAAGCAACTCTTTATCAGTACACAGCCACAGAGCCTAATGATGCTGATATTGATACACAGATTCGTATCGCTACCAACAGCGCTACACAGAGTGCTTATCTGCTGGTAGAGAAAACTGCTGATTATGAAAGTCGCCTTACCCAATTGGGCGAGGAAGGCTATAAGGACTATGTGGTTGAGAATGGTGAGAAGATTGAAGGTGCAGAAGGTGCTGCCAATATTGACAAGACCATCAAGAATCTGAATGGTGACAACACTATAGCCGTGGTTGCTGTAGGTGGAGGAAAGTCTTTGGCTACAGTACAGTTTACTGCCAACAGCTGGACTACAGTAGCCGAGGGTACTTACAATTTCAATGGTGCCGGTGCTCAGTTGTTTGGCGCTTCCAAGGCTGCCACCTTGCAGAAAAATGATGCCAATCCGAAACTCTTCCGCTTCAAGAACTTCTGGGGAACAGGTAAACACATGACCTTTAATCTTACAGACAAAAAGGGAACAGACGAAAATGGACTTACCATCACCCAGCTTGTAGTTCCTGAGCAGGCTACTCCATTTACTTATGGTGACTACGGAACAATCTCTTATGCAGATGGTCTCACTCGCCAGTCGGTAAACTCACCAAGCTTCATGTACGATGATTATTACTGCATGATTTTGATGCAGTGGTATGTAAGTGCAGGTAACTTGAATAATATCTCAGGTTACGATACTTTCGAGCCCAACGAGTAAACAAAAAGTTTATTATATTCTATAGAGAATGGCGAAGCAACAAGTGCTTCGCCATTCTTGTTTAGAGTCAGTTTTACCCCCAAATAAATTTATATAATATGAGAAAGACTCTTACACTTTTTATTGCTTCTCTGCTCGCTATGCCAAACTTCGCTAACGACCGAAGCGAAGAGGAAATGCAGACAATAGCGCTGCAGGCTCTCTGCTCCTCAAATATTCAGGCAGGTGGAGCCAAGAAGGCAACAGCCAATATTACCGTTGAGAAATATCAGTCATTAGATATGGTCAATGTCTATGGAATCAAGGGCAAAGGGGTGGTGTTCATCAGCAAAGACGACGACATAGAGCCTGTGCTTGGAATTTCTGATGAAGACTTTGATGTAAATAATATGCCTTGTGGCATGAAGTGGTGGCTGAATACTGCCAACAAATCACTTGAAAGGATGAAAGCCAAAGGTATTACTTATCGTGCTAACCCAATGGCAGCAAGTGGACGCCCCACCTATTTTATCAAGACCTACTGGAATCAGGACACACCCTTCAACAATCTTTGTCCGCAGATTAATGGCAGCGCCGCCCCAACGGGTTGTATAGCTACAGCTATGGCGCAGATCATGAAGTACTATCAATATCCTGCTACAAGTAAGGGTACAGGCATATATTCCGTAACTACGTATAAAGATAAAAATGACAAAGAGGGCACCACTAAGTGGTATAAGCGAGAACTGGGACATACTTATCAATGGACAGCTATGCAGTCAAGCTATGGAATATTGTCCGACGACGAGAATGATGCCGTAGCCACACTGATGGCTGATGCCGGTGCTGCCAGTCGAATGAATTATAGTGCTGCTGCCAGTGGTACTATCGAATGGTATGCTGCCAAGGGATTTGCGGAAAATTTCAGATATGACTCTTTGGCTATCAACTGTCTGCAGCGTGACTTCTATACAGATGCAGAATGGATGGAAATAGTGCGTAAAGAAATGGAAGCTAAACAGCCTGTTCTCTATTGCGGTAGTGATACAAATGAAGGTGGTCATGCGTTCTTATTAGATGGCATACAGAGCGATGGAAAAGTACATGTCAACTGGGGATGGGGAAAGTCAGGAGACGGATGGTTTGATGTTGATGTTCTGAAACCTAATATCGCTGGGTTTACTGGAGAGGGTTTCAATATTGGCCAAAGTATGGTTTGCGGCTTCAAGACACAAGAGACTCCGAGTGCTGACGAGGAAAACATTTCGCAATGGGTAACAGATGGATATAGTTTTTATATCAGCGACAACGAACTGCACGCCAAATTGACGAACCTCGTTAATTACAGCCATCGTGTATTCGAGGGTAGATTAGACTTCGTGTTGCAAGGTACGGGTGACAACAGCAGCAAGCTCTATACTGATTTTATTTTCGAGACTGATGCAGAAACACCTTATGTTGATATGTTCGACGGTTTCCAATTCAGTGACAGCGATAATCCTGAAGTTGATCTCGATCTGAGTCAAGATTCTGCGTTAAAGAATATTTCTGTAGGAACCTACAAACTGTTTATTGGCTCTAAGTCGACAAAAGAAAATGCCTATCAATGCTTGCGTGGCGTAGGTGGCACCATCATGTATACACTTACCGTTGCTTCCGATGGCACGATGACATTATCACAGAATAGCACTTCTGCTATCTCTGCCGTTTCTGTTAAGCAGAACATCTCTGCTCCTTACACCTATATATATAATATGCAAGGTCAGGAGGTGTATAAGTCGAAGACACAGGACTTCAGCCTCTCTGATATTCCTGCCCACGGCGTATTGATCGTGAAACAAGGCGACACAACAAGAAAGGTTGTGAAGTAAGACTTTTCTGTCACCTATCAAATACATTGCCCACCCATGGTTACTTACCGTACCAAGGGTGGGCATTGTTGTTTATCTTCCTCACTCTCAAACATTTTCCCGTAAATTTCTTGCATCTTTCAGAAGAAAAGTGTAATTTTGCATAAGATTAGTTGCGCTCGGCAATTTGAAAGCAAGTTTTCATTGCGCTCACTGGCATAATCTTTGCATAAGATTAGCTGCATCTCAGCATAATATTCAAGCAAGCTTGATATTCTGCATTCGATTTGCATAATCTTTGCAATCGAGAAAAGTAGAACACTTTAAATAAGGAGGTAAATATGGATTTATTTGATAGCAAAAGACAAGAAAGATTAGAGGCTGCAAGAAAGGCTTCTGTAGCCAGCAAAGAAGCGGCAAGAAAATTCCTCATTGAGGCAGGAATTTTGTTGCCTAACGGAGAAGTTGCACCACATTTGCGATAGAAATATGGATGAATCTCTTTATTCCAGACGCTCCAATCTTGTGATTGGATTTCATGGTTGCGACCAATCTGTAGTAGAAGCAGTCATTGCTGGCAAGACCGAACTTCTTGCCAGCACAAATGATTATGACTGGTTGGGAAATGGCATCTACTTTTGGGAAAACAATGAAGAAAGAGCTTGGCAATGGGCTAAAGATTTAGCAAAAAGGAGAAATTCGCAAATCAAAGAACCGGCTGTTGTTGGAGCTATTATAGACTTGGGATATTGTTTTGACCTTACAGACAGTGCCTATCTTCAGGAATTGAAAGATGCTTATGAGTCTATGGTTGAACTCTATAAAGAGTCTGAATTAGAATTACCCCAAAATACATCTATCGGTAAATCTACAGATTTACTGATTAGAAAATTAGATTGTGCTGTTGTTCAAACAGCATTAACATACAACAAAAAGGCTAATGCCCATCCTTATGATTCTGTAAAAGGAGTCTTTTGGGAAGGACAGGAACTATATCCTAATGCAGGATTCAGAGAAAAGAATCATATTCAGATTTGTGTCTGCAATCCAAATTGCATCAAAGGTTATTTTCTCCCAAGAGGAATCAATCAAGATTATCCTAACCCATAATATAATGAAATTAAATGAAGAGGAGATGTATAATGCCCACCCATGGTTACTTACCGTACCAAGGGTGGGCATTGTTGTTTTTTTTTATCTTTACTTTTCCCTAAGGAATACCGCTGAACAAATCATCGGATGATGACTTTACGTACTTCGCCATTGGCGTAACGTACGATGCAGACTCCGGGACGAGGGCCATCGAGGCGGGTTCCATTGAGCGAGTAATAAGCCACGATGCCATTCTCTTCGCCCGCCACGATGTCATGAATGCCCGAGTCGATTGTTGGGTCTACCACCTTCACCTCATCGAGGAAGAAACGCTTCTTGTCGGCCTTGAAGGTAACCTTTACTGTGCCTGTAGCTGTGATGTTAACACCAAACTGTTTCCATAAACCTTTTGGAATCTCAACGGTAGTCTTCGACAACGTGCCATTGTTGACAGAAAGCGTCAGGTAGGTGGCATCATTAGTGCCGTCCCACCCTCCTGCCTTGAATGACAGATAAGCAGAGCCATTGACGGAAAAGGCGGGAGTCGTGATAACACCAGCCGTACTGCTGTTGCCCAATCGTACACATTGATTGCCAGAAAAGATCTTATTAGAACTGGTCCAGCCATTATTGTCGAACTCCATACTGAGGGCTACAGAACCAGCTACTCCATTGCCACTCCACTTACTATCATTGCCTCCCGTTCCACCACACTTATCAAAGGACTCGTAGAGCAAGACTGAGCCAGATGGTGTGACAGGAGTATCGGGATCGGTCTCTCCCCCACCGCCACTACTGCGGTCTGCCTTGCTGAAGGTGAGCGAAGCTGTTCCATCGGATGCCACACTGATATCCGTGATGTCTACATGCATGTACTTGGTGCCATCGCTATTCTTATTATATAAGGTGGCAGCAGGATTGGACTCGGCAGTAAGACTGTTGTTGGTGTTGTAGGGATAAAGGTCGGAAGTAACGCCATAATCTGACGTAGACTTGCCTGCACGGAAGATGGTCAGACGCTGATGGTCGTTATAATAAACATTTTCATTTTCATCATAGTAATTCCCCTTTGTATTGGGCATATTATTCCACCAGATATAGGCATCATAGTCCACATGGGTGATCATCACACCGTCAGAAGGCAGATAAGCATCCCAGCCTGTATTTTGACGATTTTCCACGATGTAATATTCGTCCTCGTGTGCCTTATTCTTTACGACATAAGCACTACCACCCTCGCTGATGGCTTTCAGCCCTGTGACGTTGAGGTCTTTCTCGATAAGGGTAACATCCTGGAATGTTATCCAGCCACATTCATGCTTCTCGTAAGCCGAATAACCTGCAGGACATTTGCCGTCACCATTATAATTACCTGCACACATCAGATCGTAATCGCCCATTCCGAACCAACCTGAATAGCCGGTATCATAAAAGTCAGGGAAGCCCATGCAATGGGAGAACTCATGGCAAAAAGTTCCGATACCATCGATTTTGCCAGAACCATTCAGCTCTGCGCTGCAGGCATAAGTATCCACTGTGACGCCATTAAAGGAAAGCGACTTACCATAATCAGATGCAGAAAGATAAAACATGTGCGGCCATACCGTAGATTTAGCACCGCCATCTGCTTCTCCCTTTCCTGCATAAAGCACAAACACCTGGTCTACTTCGCCATCGCCGTCCCAGTCGTATTTGGAGAAATCAACACCCTGAGTGGCTGCCCACTGACAAGCCTCAGCCACCATCTCGCCAGCACGAAGGTCGTTGCCCTTAGAATCATTTCCTCCATAATAGGAGCATTGGTTCTTCAGCTGACAGATACCTACGACATCAAAGTCGAGCTCGAACTGCCCTGCACTCTGCGCCTTGAAGTAATCTTTCACGCTGCCCGTAAAACCATTATCGGTATAGTTCTCACCATTGATCACTTTCTTGTAAAGTGACAAGTTGTGATCGCTTTGGAACTTGGAGTCGGTAAACTGAGCCAAGATGATCAGTCCCTTCTTCGTGCCTTGGAAAATATTAGTAACATTTGCCTTTCGCCTCACTGTGCGGCGGTTGTTGGCCTTGGCTCTCCGTGCCACTGCCTTGCGACGAGAAGCCGAGAAGTGGGTATCAGAATAAACCTGGTAAGTTGCTGAAGCAGCATCATAGAGATAACGTGTTCCGTCCGCACTCTGGTAATAGTGCATGAACTCATCGCCAACCAACTGTACCTTGACCTGTGTACCATCAGTAAGCGAAATGGTGCGCCAGACTCCTGGCTTGGCGGGTACTGCCATTGCCGACAAGACAACAAAGAGCACAACCCATAGTGTAAACAACCTTTTCATCGTAAGTCTTTTCGTTGTGTTTTAGTAATTGAATGTTATAGAACTTCAGCAAGTTCAGAAGTTATAGAATTTGTGTAACCATCCGTTAAGTGACGCAAATTTACACATTTTATTTTCACCCCACAAGATTTTCTGCATAATTCTTGAAAAAAGTTATCGACTTTTCGCTAATGAGGAAGTTATCTTTCCCCAAAAAGACACTACATAGAAATGTGGGATAGAAAGAGAAAAGAAAAAAGTCCCGCATCATAAACATGACACGGGACTTTTGGATGGATTATCCTATCCTACAGAGAACCCCAAAGGCTCTCTGATGGATAGAAGAAAGAATTTACTTGAGTGCGAACTTAATGGCAGAAACCTTACCATCAATGTCGGCTACGAGGTGATAAACACCTGCTATAGAGCCAGACAGGTTAAGGCTAACCTTATCGCCTGCATGTACAGGAGCGGCTATCTGCTGAGCCATCAGCTGACCGGCATTGCTGTAAACACGAAGCACTGCCTTGTCGGCATTGACATGGAGAGTAACCTCACCATTCTCGTTGACCGTTACATCACCCTTGTTGCTGCCATCGGCCTCAACACCATCGATGCCTGTGGTCTCAGATACTGTCAGGGAGATGACACCAGTAGAAGAAGCGCCGTTGGCATCGGTAGCCTCCACATTGATGTTGGTCTTGCCTGCTGCCTTGCCAGCCACGATGAATCCATCTTCCGACTTGAAGACTGTAGCTACAGATGCATCCTCGACAGAAGCAGTGTAGGTCATCTTGTCGCCATCCACATCCTTGAAGAGCTCAGCAAAGTTGTACTGACCAGAGGTCTCGCCAACCTTCATAGCCAACTCTGTAGCACCTACGTACTCAGGAGCACGGTTGGTATGCTCTACATTGTAGTTGACGGTTGCCGTACTTACGTTATCAGCCTCATCCTTTGCAGTTACCTTGAAGGTATGCTTGCCAGCTGAACCATAATCAGGAGCAAGAACGACACGGAGCTTCAAGCTGGTGTTTTCCTCAACAGTATAAGTACCATTGCTTTCAGAAATACCTTCCTGAGTGCCGTCCTCATTCTCATAGCTCTCAACAGCAGCGATGCCGTCTGCATCTTTCAGACTTACAGTGAAAGACTCACCCTCGGCATCAGCAACTGTTACATCAACAGCAGCCTTGCTTGCCTCAGGAACAGTGGTCTCACCTTCAGGAGCGGTGATGGTAGGAGCTGCATTCTTGTCGAGATAGATGTGATAGTTGTAGAGCTTGTTCATAGGGTCATTGCTCTTCACTACGAGAGTAGCCTTGTTGTTCTTAGAGAAGTAAGCGCTCTTGGCATTCACCTCGAACTGTACAGGAAGCGACTCGCTTGGAGCAATCTCACCTTCCTTCTTCTCGTTGAGCAACTTAATCCATGGCTCACCCTTCTCCTTCTCGATACAAGTCATGAAGTAACCGAAGGCACCATAACTGTAAGCATTGTCGTAGAGTGTCTCGATGTCAACCCAGCCACCCAATGACTTCAAGTGTGCCATATAGCGATTGGTCTCCATATCGCCATCCTTGGTAGCCATCATGGCTGATGACTTGTAGCCGGCAGGATACTTCAATACGACATAGAAGGTATCAGCAGGATTGATGTAGATAGGGTTGTCAAACTCCAACATACGTGCAGCACCCTGGTAGCTACCATCCTCACGAGGTTCTTCCTTGGCAATATGAATCTTGCCATGACCGATGGTCTTCTCTGTAGCAGTAACATCATTGCCCAGGATAACAGAAGCCTCGATGTCTACATTCTCCAAGTCGCCTACAGTACCGACGAAGTAGAGATGAGTCAAGTTGAAGCCTTCAGCAGGAGCCTCATAGCGAGTGGCTGCATAGAAGTTCTCATCCAGAGCAGCAGCACCTGTACCCATCAGGGCAGCCTGAGCATTTTCTACAGGGTTGAGTACTGGATAATAGAGCGCATTACCCTCATAGCCCTTAGGCAAGTCGTAGATGAACTTCTGATCGTCTTTCACCTTCTTCAAGCCAAGAGCCTTCACCATGCCCTTCTTGCCGGAAATCTTCTCTACACAGGTAGCCACGAAATTCTTGGCTGCATCCTGTGAAGGATAAGAGATGACGTTATAGGCAGGAGCAGGATCGTTGCTGCCATCATCCTCATTGCCTGCATCGCGACCTGATGGATCGAGTGTCAACGAGTAAGTAAGCTTATACTCGCCATCGTTCTTCAGATTGACGGTAGAAGTGCCCTTATAGTCTGAAGCCACATTCTCAATGTGCAACTCCTCTGGGTCGAATGCCAAGACAGGAGCCTCTGTGATATTCAGCTTGATAGTAGAGGTGTGTGTCTCCTCATTCAAGCCCTCTACAGTGAATACGAGAGGATAATCCTTAGCATGAACCTCAGAAACATTATAAGGTGCGATTCTGAACTTCACGGTGTCGGTACCTACCACGATAGGATCCATCATACCGCTCTGGTATGGAATCCATGCCTTGGCAGTGGCATCATCAGCAAGTGCCATTGGACCTGGGTCGATGCCGTCGTCACCGCCATAGTTGCTTTGTGCAGCATAAACCTCAAGCTGACCTTCTGGTTCAGAAGACTCAACATCAGGGTCATCAGACACAGAACCTGTAAACATCTCTGAAGCAACGTCTGTAATAGTGAATGCCTTGGTTCCCTTGTTGACTACATAGAATTCATAGTATGAAGGATCCATTGCATTTTCATCTACAGGCTGCTCGACATTGATTACATCTGGGAACACAGGCTGAGCCTCACCAGTGATATCGAGAGTGACAGGAATCTTGACGCTTGGCTTAGAAGGATCGTTGGTGGTAACGTTCAACTCATAGTTGTAAGTATCAGCCAACTGGTTAGCCTTCAGTACGACAGGCATCTCTACCTGCTTGCCTGGAGCCACAACATAGTTCTTATAAGGAGTAAACTCAACGGCATTGCCGTCGGTGATATACATATCAGCAGGAGTAATACCACGAGTACCGGTATGATCCATGATACCACAGAGGCCGAATACGCCCACCTGGAATCCATCAGGATCCACATTGTACTGGAACTTGAAGGAACCGTCCTTGCGGAGGATCACCTCGAAGTTCATACCCTGCATCATCGTGTTGCCATAGTTCTTATAGCTTACGATCACCTCGTCATCCTTTGCCTTGTAATATACACCATCAGAAGATGGAGTATTCATAGAGTGGTTACCCCAGAATGGGCAGATGATATTGGTATAGAAGGTTTCTGTTGTTGGCAGACTTGCTGGTGGCTCGGGGAACTGCTTGTAATCCTCTACCGGTGCATCGAAAGAAACGAAACCAGTATTGTAGATATACATTTCCTTGTACTTTTTGCCATAGAATGGGAACTCGAATGGAAGCTCCACCTTCTTGAAGTCTGTCTTGTCGATATAGTATGCATAAGGCATGTGCTCGGTATAGTCGTTGGTGATGTCTACCCACTTGTAAGGCACATCGAAGCCATCGAGCTTAGACTTGAACACATAATCAATAGTTGACTTATCGTCAGCCGCCTGATCGGAAGCAGTATACCATGAAGCAGGCTCAGCAGAGAACGTAAGGTTCTCATCGCCCTCGTTGGTTACCTGGATAGTCTTTACTACATCAGTACCATAAGGAGTCTCTTCCTCAATGCTCTTAGGATTGCTCTTCCAGGTAGGATTACCAATGACCTCAGCCTTCAATGGGATTTCCTTGGTTGTACCATCCTGATAGGTGATGACGAGCACATCCTCTACAGCACCCTTCTCGGCAGTAGGCAATGTCACAACGATATCCTTGCCCTGACCTGCAGGAACAGAGAAGGCAGAACCCATCTCTTCTGCAAGAGTAAACTTGCCGTTCTTGACAGTTACGCTTGTCACGTTGAGAGCATCCTTACCGTTGTTGCTCAACAAGACGGTGCGCTGCTGGGCTGAAGTGCGGAATACCTTACCGAAATCTACGCTGGTAGAGTCGAGAGCAGCCTCAGCCTTCAGGTTGTCGCCTACGATATTGGCTGTCAACTTGACAGATGCACTTGGGTTGGTTGGATCGTTGGTGATAACGGTGAGATAGTTGGTCAGAGGTCCAGCTACCAGATTATCGTTGGCAGCCAATGTCACCTTGATTTCCTTGCTTTCACCATTGCCCACATAGCCATCAGTGCTTGACAGGCTCTTGATCATTGACTTGGCAGGAGCCACAATCTTGATGGCGCTGCCAGTCTGGATATCATAATAAGGAGCATCCAGACCATCGTTGTTCTCCTGTACCTTGTTGGCATCAACAAAGACACAAGGATCGGAAGCAGCAATATCGCTGACACCTACGAAGTTGTGACCACCAGAGCCGAATACGCCTGCAGGATCATAATCATCGTAGAAGACCTCTACACTTCCGTCTGGGCAGAGAGCCATGTGGAAGCTGATGGTTGTTGTCTCGCCGGCACCGTAGGTGGCAGGAGTTACCACATCCTTGAACTTGATATAGAGTTTGCCGTTCTTATGACCATAGGTAATCTTGCTGTTGGCACCCATGTCCATCCAGCCAGAGTTGGTGTAGGCTGAGATATAGCCCAGACCTTCCACACAGTCGCCAGTAGGAACCATACAAGAGATACGGCCATCCATCTGCTGCATAGAGACGCCACCATAAGAAGATACGTAAATCTGCTCGTAGTCCTTGCCATAGAATGGGAACTTGAAGCCCACCTTGATAGGACCCGACTGCCAGTTGTCGTTGGTGAACTGAGAGGTGATGTCCTTCTCGTCAGCCAACTCTGGAGCAGGCTCGTACTCAAATGATTCGTCATCGCCTACATTAGAGATGGTAGTATAACCAAACTTATGTACCTTGGCAGTAGAACCTACTATCTTCTCGGAAGAGAACTTAGGGAAGACATACTGCAAAGGATAATTACCGGTATTCTTGATAGTGATGGTAGCAGTCTTGTCCTCACCGCCTACCTTCAGGTCGCCTACTTCGTAAGACTCAGGAGTTACACTCTGCTTGGCAGGTACAGAAGCGACACCGCGAACCAGGAATGAATGCTGATTACCATTCTTATCGGTCAGGGTAATGGTGCTGCTGAAGTTGCCCTCCTTGGTAGGAACGAACGTCACAGGCACCGTACCGGTAGAGCGGGCTGCAATAGCATTGGCATACATTGGCACGTTGAACTGATCGGATGAAGACTTCACTTCGTTCCGTGAAGCCTGGAGCCTACCATATTTACCACCGAATACACCATAACCGCTATTGGTCAACTCTACGTCGATGGTCTTGGTCTGACCCACCAGCAAGTCGCCGAAGTCAACCAGCTGCTGGCTGTGCAATTCAGGCTTATAGCCCTTCACGGTCATAGACAAAGCAACCTGCTGCTTGGAATCAACAGCCTCATTGCTCTTGACATGGATATTGAAGTTATAAGTACCATTCACCAGTTTCTGACCATCGTTCTTCAGAGTAACCTTCTGGCTTTCGTTAGGACGAACCTCGCCGCTGACAGGCTCTGGGTTGAGAACCTGACTCCAGTCTGGGTTCTTGCTGATGGCCTGTACTGCCCATGTGAGCTGATTGGCTACGGCCTCGAAGCTGGTGCCCTTGAGCACCTGACTCAGCTGAGTCCAGGTTGTACCGTTGTCAGAGCTATAGAAGCTGTACTGGGCAACATCGGTTCTGTTAGTCTTGCCTGTAGCCAATGGGTTCTTGGCGCCGGCAGGGAACTTAGCCACTACCCAGAAGCTGGTACCAGGAGCAAAGTGAATCTGCTCTTTCAGGGAGATATCATATTTGTATGCCCAGAAGGAATAGTTTACCTTCTGAATCAAACTTGCTGTAGAGATAGAACGAGAACCGTCGTAAATCTCAATCTCAGGATTCTGTCCGTTCTGTCCTTGGAAGCGAAGATCGGTCAGGTTGAAACCATTAGGATAAGTTGCCTTATCTACATAGAAATACTGAGCCAAGGCATTAGGCAGCTTGGTATCAGTCTCACCGATATAGCTGTACAACAGGTTGGAATAGGTCAAAGTGTCTGGCCAGTCCTTTGCCTGATAGTCGGAAGTAGCCACAGCATTGCGCTTTACAAGTGTTGGGCTGACAGTACCGCTGAAAGGAAGAACCTGACCAGGGTTTGGATTCTTGATGCGACCGCTGGTAGACATGGTAGCTCGGGTTGTAGCAGTAGTAAGCTGATACTTCAACACGCCCTCACCGGCATTCTTTACATTGAAAGAAGCCTCGGCGGTAGAAGCCTTGGTGGCATCTACTGTCATAAAAAGGTTCTTCTGGTCTACCTGAACCTTAGGACCTGCATTGGTGGTAGCCTCCTTGATAGGAGATACGGCAGAAGCCTTACCCCAACGGTTGTAAGCCACAATGGCGAAGTAGTACTTGGTGGAAGCCTTCAAACCTTCTACCTCGTAAGACATCTTGTCGCCTGAATACTTGAACTTGGTATCTACTGACACTGAGCTCAGCTTGTTCAAGTCGTCTGCAGCAGTGAAAGCCTCTGTGCTATAATAAATCACATGATGGTCGATGCTCTTCTCTTCGGTTTCTGGAATCGTCCATTCGATGAGAGCATTGTCGTGAGATGCAGTAACTGTGAAGTCGGCAACAGCCTCAGGCACGCTGCCCTCCTTGCCCTGCAGGGCCTTGTAGGCATCGATATAACCGGAACCCATCAATCCCTCGTACTCTGGATTCTGAGTATACAGGTCGTTTACGGATGTGGTGAGCAAGGTGCGGAGAGTCTCGTTGGAGAACTGCTTGTTGCCATACTTGGAAAGAATCAAGGCTGCAATACCCGATACATGAGGACACGCCATGGAGGTTCCCTCGTTGTAACCATAGGTGCTGTTAGGCAAGGTGCTCAATACGCCATACTGCTGACCATTGTCCTCCAAACCACCAGGGGCTGTCACATCTACCCACTTGCCACGGTTGGAATAATAAGCCACGCTTCCGTCAGGAGCCATGGAACCAACAGCCACAACCTTGTCAAGACAACCTGGATAATAGTCACCTTCCTCACCATTATTACCGGCAGCAAAGATACAGAGACCACCATTCATCTTGTCGCCACCACCATTCTTGGTGAAATAATCAACAGCTTCGGTAACCGACTTGTCCTCATCGCCTGCAACACTGGCACCCCAAGAACACTGGGCGATGCTGGCACCGCGGTCGGCTGCATAAATAAGAGCTGCACCGAAATCAGCTACAGCAGAACTGCTGGCACGGCTGTCGAACACCTGGCAAACCATCATCTTGACACCGCCCTTTCCGTCGCTACCACCGGCAACACCGCAGACACCGATACCATTATTATTGGTGGCACCTACGGTACCTGCTACGTGAGTACCATGAGAATGGGCGTTGATGTCGCTTGAATTGATAACGAAGTTGTAGCCGTAGATATCATCTACAAAGCCATCACCATCATCATCAACACCAGGCTGACCGTTCAACTCGGCTTCGTTGATCCACACATTGTCCTTCAGGTCGGGGTGATCCACCTGGAAGCCACCATCAATGATGGCAACCAAAACATCCTTAGAACCGGTAACACCAGTTTCCCAAGCCTTGAACACATTGGCATCGGCACCAGCCTTGGTACCTGCGATATGACCATCGTTGTTGTAATGCCACTGGTCATTGAGCAATGGGTCGTTGAAAGGCATGGTGGATGCCGCCTTGGCAGCCTTTGCCACTGCTGCTGGCGAAACCTCAAGGAAACGCTCACCGCCTATGGGTTTGTAAACCGGTATGCGCTGGGCATAAGCCACACCCTCTGTAGAACGGAGCAAGTTGCGGGCTTGTGCCAGTTTCATACCTGATGCCTCGTAATGGACATCGTACCAAAGATCCAGTCCTGCTGCCTTGTGCTTAGCCTCATCCTTACCGGCATAAGGGAAAACACGAGTCATGGAGACTGCCTTTACTTTCTGACTGACCCTATCGAGTGGGGTCACACCAGTCTGAACATACTTCTTGCCCGTACCTTTCACCGACAGCGGAAGCTTGGTTGCCACCAAACGGTCGGCGATCTCACGCTGGAGTTTGACACGAACGACACCCTCTACGTAATTGCCATCCGCAGAGGTTGCTGTAGAAGAAGATACAGACTGCGCCTGAATACGTACGCTACTGCATAGACACAGCATCGCACATACTAACAAAAGTAATCTTCTTGTCATGTTGAAAATGTTGTAAAAAATAAATATAAAACAAATAATAGTATATTATAATGCTACCCTTGTAATAAGTGTCGAAACAATCTGATAAGTGTTGATACGCCCTCATGAGTGTCTGATGACACTAACTTCTTCTCTCGGGGCGCAAAAGTAAATAAATTAATTGATATATGCAAGTATTTCTAACAGTTTTGTATAAAAAGATAGTAAAAATACATCATTTTGCACTTTATCACGACTGCAACTTACAGCCACCCCATTTATCCATACTTTAACTTACAAAATATTATTTTTAGTTGTTCTGAAATTAAGAGGTTATCGCATAACTGAGGTATTAAGGAATCAATTCCTCGAACAAAGATCATCTGTAATGGAAGTTAAACTCGTTAAAGGAAGTTAGAGAATAGGTTGTCTTCACCATGGAAAAGAGAAAAAGGCGTACCTTTACAGAAAATAACACGCAAAAGAAAAACAAAGCAGAAAAAAGAAAAGAGAGAAATATTATGAAGAAAACATTCGCATTATTATGCTTTCTGTGCGCATTCATCATGAATGCCACGGCACAGACATGGGTAGGCACCTGGGCTACAGCTCCACAGGCTGCCGTGAAGAGCAAAGTGTTATACAGCAATACGCCCCACTCCATCAGACAAGTGGTGAAGGTATCATTGGGCGGCGAGGTGATACGACTGAAACTGAGCAACATCTACAGTTCTGAACCCGTGGTGATACGTTCGGTCTATATCGCCCATGCCAAAGACTCATTTGGCGTAGACGCCAAGAGCGCTGAGTACCTGAAGTTTCACGGCAAATACAAGACTGTGATTCCTGCTGGCAAGGCGATAGAGAGCGACCCACTGAAGTTCAACCTCAGACCTTTGGAGCGCGTTGCCATCACCATCAACTACACCTCATCGCCAGCCAAGCCTACCATGCACCCTGGCTCACGCACCACCTCCTATATCATGAAAGGAGTAACCAATGCTCACTCCAACTTCGAAAAAGCACAACGCGTGAACCATTGGTACACCATCGCAGGCATTGATGTGTACACAATGAAAAACGACCTGAGCGCCATTGCCATCATAGGAAACTCGATAACCGATGGTCGTGGAACAACCGACAATGCACAGAACCGATGGCCCGACATCATGAGCGAGATGCTGCACCTGAAACATAAGATTACCAATCAGGGCGTACTCAACTTAGGTATCGGATCCAATCAGGTGGTTGTGCCCGGAGGAATAGGGACATTGGCCAAAGACCGATACGACCGCGACATCCTGGGACAATGCGGTGTGAAGAAGGTGATTATCTTCGAAGGTGTCAACGATATAGGAAACACTAAGAGCGGAAACAGCGAGACAACAGCCCGACTGCTGATAGAGAGTTATCAGAACATGATCAAGAAAGCAAAGGCCAAGCGCATGAAGGTGTATCTCGCCACCATCACGCCTTTCAAGGGTGCAGGCTATTACACTTATTTCCACGAGGCTTGCCGACAATACGTGAACGACTGGATACGCAGTCAGGGCAAGGAGAAAAAGGTGGATGGCGTGCTCGACTTTGCCAAACTGATGCAAGATTCTGCCGATGAGCACAGAATGAAGAAGGAATATGTATGCAGCGACTGGCTGCATCCCAACGCCGCAGGATATAAGGTAATGGGAATCTATGCGGCAGAAATAGTCAAATAGATTTGGAGGAGTTAAAGGAGTTAAGGCACTTGAGGTTTGGAGGAGTTAAGGAGTTAAAGGAGTTATCGCTCCCTGCGGTCGCTGAGGAGTTAAGACAACAGCTTTTTTTCTTATATTTCAAACAATAAGGCATTTGTCTTAACTCCTTTAACTCCTTAACTCCTTTAACTCCAAAAAAATAACCCCTTACTTCAAAACAATCTTGCAGTCTTCCAGGCTCTCAACCGTAGCGAGCGCCTCATAGCGCATACCTTCACGGCGCAGGAAGTCGCCACCATGCTGGAAGGCTTTCTCAATGATGAAGCCCATCGCCTCTATCTTGGCGCCAGCCTTTTCGCAGAGTTCCATCACACCCTTGGAAGCATTGCCATTGGCGAGGAAGTCGTCGATAAAGATGACATGGTCGTCGGGAGTAAGATAGCTGTTGCTCACACAAACCGTATAGTCGCGGTCCTTGGTGAAAGAGTGAACCACAGAAGTAATCATACCCTCCATCGTCTTGGGCTGTTTCTTCTTGACGAAGACCACTGGAAGATGGGTCAGATAACCTACCATGATGGCAGGAGCGATACCCGATGCCTCAATGGTGATGATCTTGTTGTACTTAATGTCCTGGAACAGACGAACAAACTCCTTCGCCAAATCCATCATCAAGATCGGATCCATCTGGTGATTTACGAAACTGTCTACTTTTAAGATTCCACCAGGAAAACATCTGCCTTCCTGCATAATTCTTTCTTTCAGCAAATCCATTATGAATAGAATTTTATAGTAATATTAGCAAATAATTCTCTTTTTATTGTTCCAGATCCTTTGGCAACACGAGGTTGAGAACCACAGCAAGCAGGAAGACCACAGCCACGCAGTTGTCGGCAAACACCGTGCGAACAATCTCAGGGAAGATGTTGAACATGCCTGTAGCCTGGGTGAAACCAAGTCCTACACTCAGCGAGAGACTCACGATCACCATGTTGCGCTGTGAGAAACCCGTACGAGCCATCATACCGAAACCGGCAAAGAGGATGCTGCCAAACATCATGATGGTGCAACCGCCCAAAACAGCCTGAGGAATGGTGGTGAGCACATAGCCTATGGCAGGGAACACACCACCGATAATCATTATCAAGGCTCCCATGGCAATGGTGAAACGGTTGACCACACCCGACATGGCTGCCAATCCCACATTCTGACTGAACGAGGTGATAGGAGTACAACCGAAGAGACCAGACACCGTGCTGACGAAACCATCGCAGCAAACGGCAGAGCCCATCTCCTTGGTCTGAGGATTGCGCTTCAGCGCACTGTTGCAAAGGGCAGAAGTATCACCTATCGTCTCTGTGGCTGACACAAGATAGACGGCTACCACCGAGAGGATGGCACCGATATGAAACTCGGGAGTGAAAGGCAGAAGCTGGGGCAAGGCAATGAGCGAGAGACCGGTGAGTCCACTGAAATTGACCATACCCATGAAGCAGGCAAGAATGTAGCCTACTATCAGACCCATAAGAACAGACAGCGAACGGAGGAAACCCTTGGCAAAAATCTGGCAGAGCAGACAGGCCAACAGGGTAACGCTTCCTACAATCCAGTTGTTCACACTGCCGAAATCGGCAGCGCCCTGTCCTCCGGCAAACGAGTTGGCACCTACAGGAAGTAGCGAGAAACCGATGGCTGTAACCACCGTAGCTGCCACAACGGGCGGAATGAGTTTAATCCAATACTTGGCAAAAAGTCCAAGTGTTCCCTCTATCAATCCACCAATGATGACCGCACCAATAAGGGTTCCCATGCCCTGAGAGGCGGCAATGGCGATGGCTAAAGAAAGGAAGGTGAAGGAAATGCCCATCACGATAGGCAGGCGCGAGCCAATGCGCCACACGGGATAAAGCTGTACCAACGTACCGATACCGGCTATGACCATACAGTTCTGGATAAGCACGGCGCTTACTGAACTGTCCAAGCCTACGGCTCCGGCAAGAATCATAATAGGAGCAATGTTGCTCACAAACATGGCCAGCACATGCTGAAGGCCGAAAGGAAGTGCTTTGGCGACGGGCACTCTGCCGTCGAGCTTGTAGAGATTTTCTATTGACTGTTCCATTGTCACATATATGTAATTTCAGAAAGATGCGGCAAAAGTACAAATAAAATCCGAGAAATACAGCCCTTTCATCGCATTATTTGAACAACAGAAGAAAAAATCTGCATCAATAATTTTGTTTTCACTGCAAATAACTGTACTTTTGCATCATCATTCCGGATAAAACAACAAGCAATGGAAAATCAATACATCAAGCAGTTCCCTGACCTGATGCAGGGCAAGAAAATCATGTATGTGCACGGCTTCCTCTCCTCGGGACAGAGCGGTACGGTAAAAATGTTGCAGGAGTTGATGCCCAATGCCACCATCGTGGCTGACGACATTCCCGTGCATGCCGAAGAAGCCATAGCGATGCTGCGGGATATGCAGCAGAGGGAGAAACCCGACCTCATCATAGGCACCTCCATGGGTGGTATGTTCACTGAGATGCTCCATGGCACCGACCGCATCTTGGTAAACCCTGCGTTCGAGATGGGCAACACCATGAGCAGTATGACGGGAAGACAGGAGTTTCAGAACCCGCGCAAGGACGGAGTGCAGGAGCTGATGGTGAACAAGGGACTCATCAAGGAGTACAAGGACATTACCACCCTGTGCTTTCAGAATGTTACGCCCGAGGAGCAAAGCCGTGTCTACGGACTCTTTGGCGACAAGGACCCAGTGGTTCATACCTTCGACCTCTTCCACGAGCATTATCCACAGGCCGTCCGCTTCCATGGCGAGCATCGGCTGATAGACAAGGTGGCGTTCCATTATCTCGCACCCGTCATCCGATGGATAGACGACAAACAGAACGGAAAGGAACGCCCCATCGTGTATATCGACTTCGATGCCCTGCACGACAGTTACTGGAAAGCCACCAGCTCAATGCACAAGGCCTATGAGATGCTGATAGAATATTATAATGTGTACATTGTGGCACAGGCGCCCACCAACGACCATGACTATATGGCTCGTGTCATGACCTGGGTGGAGGAGTACCTATCTGCCCCAGCCTACAACCACGTCATTTTCTGCAACCAGAAGGCATTGCTCTATGGCGACTACTTCATCGACCCCTGTCCCGACAAGAGCTTCATGGGCACAGCCATCGAGTATGGCAGCGATGAATTCAAGACTTTTGAGGAAATCATCACCTTCTTCGAGCGCTTGGGAGGACAATAAAGATCCTCCCCTTATTCGAACTCGATGAGGAAATCGGTGAGCGACTTGTCGGTAGGAATGCCCAACTTCTTTCTGAGTCGGTATCTTGCACCTTCCACACCACGGATGGTAAGGTGAGTGAAGTTGGCAATATCCTTCGTATTCAGGTTCAGGCGCAAGAGGGCGCACACCTTCAGGTCGTTCGACGTGAGGTCGGGATATTTCTCACGCAGACTGCGGAAGAACTTCTTGTGTATCAGGTCGAAGTTGTTTTGGAACGTATTCCAGAACAAGTCGTTGTCGCCACTCTTCATCTGCAACAACAGTTTGCTGGCATTCTTGGTGGTGATGGTTCCCTTGCGCATGCCTTCAAGCAAAGTCTCCTTCGCCTCACTGATGGAGTTGTTCATCGCCACCATATCGAAAGCCATGCTTGCCACGTCCTTTCCCTTAAGGGCGAGCTCGTTCTCCAAGAGCTGTTTCTGTTGCTCAGCAATGATACGTTCCTGTTCCAACGATTTCATCTTCTGCTCCAGGAGTTCTTTTTCAGCAATCTTCTTATTGCGACGAATAATCTTGTTGGTACGCCAGCGGATATAGCCATACACCAAAGCCGAGAGCAACAACAGATACATCAGCCACGCCCACCATGAGAGCAGGAAAGGTGCGGGGAAAGAGAAACAATAGACAAGAGGCTTGCCTATGATGTCGCCCTTGAGGTTTTTGACCACCACCGTCAGTTCATAATCTCCAAAGCCGAAGTTGCTGTACACGATCTCTGGCGAATAAGAAGACTCGGTAAGCGTATTGCCTCCACCCTTCAGCGTATAGCAGAACAGCAGCTTGTCGTTATCGTAGTTGGGGAACGACACCCTGAGCCGAATGTTACCCCATGCCTTCACCTTGCCATCGCTGACCACAGGCAGCTGATGCGCCACATTATCACGGTCCTTAGTCGTCACCTCGCTGAATGAAGCCTGATAGCAGGCGGGCTTCTTTCCCATTTCAGCACCTGTGCCCAAATATCTGCCTATACCATCGTTGAGGAAGAAATAGGTGGCACGCCCCGATACATACATCGAATGTCCATAGATGTTGCACTCCTGCCCAAACGAAGAGTTGGAGATAAAGAACACCGGCAGGTTCTCCTTACTGCCCGAATGCATGAGCCAATAGCCATCGCTGTTGAGCAACCAGAAAGTTTTCTTATCAAGGAAGGCAGACGACACGATGCCCATGTCGCTCAACCTGCCGCAACCATAATAGGGCAATATCTGCTTGCGTATATCATCGTAAGTAAAGAGACGACCACCATACGAGAAGACCACACGTCCCATGATGGTCATCACATGGAATGCATCACCCTTGCTATTGGGCAGCGACGAATAGTAGTTCACCTTGTCAAATCGCCTCATATCCCTGGAAAGTTCAAGTCGGTAGAGGCCTTTGCTCATGTGGGCTGCCCAGATGACACCCTGGTTGTCTATTTCTATCTCTCTGATAGGAGCACTGAAGCCTTTCACCGTCCAACCATAGCGCCATTTGTCGCCATCGCGTAAATAAATGCGGAAACTGTTGTAGGAAGACTCTATCAATGCATGCTGACCATAATGCTGATACTCGCGCATCATAGTACTGCCCTGATTGTCGTTCAAGAGGCCAAAGGACTGATTGCCCGCCAAAGCCCTTGTACCCAAATTGTGACCTGCAAACACCTGGTTGTCAAACTGAGATACATACCAGTTTTGTCCTTCGCAGCCATTCACCTGAACTATATAGTGTTCCTTCATGTCGTATCGCCACACCGACTGGTTGGTGGCAATATACATATCGCTTCCCAAGGTAGCCACATCGTAAACCATACCAATGCCCTCAAGTTTCATTACCGAGAGAGGCAAACCTGTATGGATAAGGGCGATGCCATTGTCCAAGGCTGCCCATAGGTTGCCTGTCTTGTCTACCAGAAGGTTGAGCACGGTATTGTTTCCCAGTCCATTAGCCTTGCTGTAGTGCCACAACACCTTATTGGTATTGAGGTCGATGGCAAAGATTCCACTCTTGATGGTTCCCACCACCAAGGTATGCTTATCGAGCATGACGGTACGGTTGATCAAGGCTTGTCGGAGCAGAGCATCGACATCGGTACGAACAGGCTTCACCTGCTGTCCGTCGTAAAGGAAGAGTCCATTCTGGTTGGTGGCCAATAAAAATAAGTTTTTGCCCAACTGGTGCAAGCCCATCACATGATCGTTGCCATAGTCTCTACGATGTAGAATGGGGGGGTAATACGTCTTGCTGACTCGGCACAATCCTTCAGAAATCAACTGTGCATAGAGCTGACCGCCTGTCTTGAAAAACCAGAGCGGCAAATGCTCCCGTATATAATAAGGTGTAACTTTCTTGCCGTCGTAAACGAAATAAGAGCAGAATGACTGGAAGTAAATGTGTCCATCAGCACCCTTCACGATATTCCATATCTCATCATTATGCGACTGATATTCTTTGGGCCAAAGAGAATGATACTCCATCTTGCCCCATTCATCGCGCACAAAATAGCCGAAGTCGGTATATGAGCCTACATAGATACGGTCGCCATCAGCAAGAATAGATCGCACCAATCCCTTGCTGGGCAAGGCTATGGTGCGCCACGAATAGCCATCAAAACTGAGCACACCATTATTGTTGGCAAAGTACATAATGCCCCTGTCATCCTGTGTACAGCACCAGTTCTGCATGCCATAATGATAAGTGAACGAGTTATAGTATGAGATAATAGGCATAAAAATCTGTGCCTTTGTCATCAGTGGACATAGACAAAAGATGAATATGACGAGCCCGAAAAACTGCTTTTTCATTCTTTGATTTAGATGGGTTATTGGTTATGTATTTGCAAAATTAATAAATTTATACCATCTGCCAAAGAAAAAAGGCAATTTTTTGTCGTTTTTCTATCTTTCTCTTTTCCAAACGTTTAGAAATGGGCATCGTAGTAAAATCGTAGTGCCAAGAAAGCGCATCGTAGTTATATCGTGGCAACAAATTTGCCCAAACCTTTAAAAAGTATTTACTTTGCACAGCAGTTTTGAATTAACAATTATCTTAAAACAAAAAAACATGAAAAAGAACCTATTATTATTCATTTGCGCTTTTGTAGCCCAGCTGGCATTTGCCCAAGCTCAGGCTGTCAAAGGTACTGTCTTGGATAGTTCTGGCGAACCAGTCATTGGCGCCACTGTCAAAGTACTCGGTACAAAGCAAGCTACCGTTACGGACATAGACGGTAACTTCACCATCCAGGAAGTTAATCCTAACGCATCTATCAACATTTCTTATGTGGGTATGCAGCCTGTTACCCTCAAGGCTTCAGGCAACCTCAATGTCACATTGAAGGATGATTTCCAGAACCTCAACGACGTAGTTGTCATCGGTTACGGTTCTGCAAAGGCCAAGGATCTTACCTCTCCTATCACCGTGGTGAAGGCAGCCGACATCCAGTCGACTCCTTCTACTTCACCTATGACAGCCCTTCAGGGTAAAGTAGCAGGTGTGAACGTGGTTAGTAGCGGTACTCCTGGTTCTGGTCCTACCGTGCGCATCCGCGGTACAGGCTCTTTCGCCAACAGTTCTCCTCTCTATGTAGTAGATGGTATGTTCTACGACGACATCAACTTCCTTAACAACGAAGACATTCAGGAAATGTCGATCCTTAAGGATGCTTCTGCAGCTGCTATCTATGGTGTGCGTGCAGCAAATGGTGTAGTCATCATCACTACCAAAAAGGGTACAAAGAACCAAAAGGCTCAGATTACCTACGATGGTTACATCGGTATCCAGAAGGCTACCAACGTATTGGAAATGGCCAACTCTCAGGAGTATGCCACCATGTTGATGGAAGCTAACTACGATGCTTACTCTCCTACGATGAAAGCAGCCATCGACCGCTTTGGTGGCAGCTATGCTGACAGCGATTTCCACAAGTGGACTTATGGTGCTGATACCGACTGGTACAAGGAATTGCTACGCACCGCTGTTATCACGAACCATAGTGTAGGCATCAGCGGTGGTAGCGATAAGGCTACTTACTCTCTCGGTATCAGCTACCTGTATCAGGATGGTGTCATGGACACAGAAAACAACTACAAGCGTTTGAACTTCCGCGCTGCAGTGGATTATGATGCTACAAACTGGTTGAAGGTCGGTTTCAATGGTGTATTCAGCAAGAGCGACCAAGTGTTGCCTAACAATGCTGCATGGCGGGAGGCTTTCAACACTCCTGGTATCATCCCTGTTTTCGACGAGCAGAACACACAGGCTTTCCCTGATAAGTATGCCACTCCAAACAGCATCGGTCTGTCTACCAACTTCAAGAATCCTGTAGCTACAGCCAAATACTACGATGCTAAGAACGAGATGCGTCAGTATATGACTAACTTCTATGCACAGATCAACCTCTTGCCTCAGAAGTTGAACTTCAAGACCAATATCAGCTACAACTTCCAGGACATCAATGGCTCTGTATTCACTCCTACCTATTATGTGAGCGACTCACAGCAGAGCAACACCACCAACCTCAACAAGAGCAACTCACAGTATAGCAGTTATATCTGGGATAACACCCTTACCTATAAGGATAGCTACGGCAAGCACAATTTCGGTGTCATGTTGGGTGCTTCTATGCGTCAGGAGACCTACAAGAACTTGTGGGGCAATGCTACTGGGGTGCCAGAGGGAAGCGATGCTTACCATTATCTGAGCCAGGGTAATCCTACAGGTCGCACATTGGGCGATGGTGGCACAAGATACAGAGGTTTGTCTTACTTCGCACGTCTGAACTACGATTACGACAGCAAGTATTACCTGATGTTCACCATGCGTGCCGACGGTTCTTCTAAGTATCAGGACCAGTGGGGTTACTTCCCATCAGTAGGTGCATCTTGGGTTATCAGCGAAGAGCCTTGGATGAAGGACGTAAAGGCTATCGACTACTTGAAGCTTCGTGCAAGCTGGGGTAAGCTCGGTAACGACCACGTAGCAGCAAGTGACGGTTTTGCATCTATCGCCACAGGTAACGGTGTTTCCGGCGTATTCGGCAACACAACTATTCCTGGCTTCCAGAACACAACCTACTTCAGCTGGCTGCAGTGGGAGGTGGTAGATGAAATCAACGTAGGTTTCAACCTCTCTACTCTCCAGAACCGCTTGAACATCGATGCAGACTACTTCCATCGCATGACTAAGCACGCTGTTATCTCACCTCGCCTCTCTTTCGACAATAAGACATTGGCAGGCAACTATGGTAAGATTCTGAACCAAGGTTTCGATTTCTCAGCAACCTGGAACGACAAAATCGGCAAGGACTTCAAGTACCACGTAGGTACCAACCTCTCTGTACTCAACAACAAGGTAAAGGATCTCGGTGGTGCTTCTATCATCAAGGGTGGTAAGACCGTCAACATCGTAGGCAAGGAGATGAATTCATTCTATGGTTACAAGGTAGTAGGTATCTACCAGACTGTGGAAGAGTGCCAAAACGACCCTATCGCTGTAGCTAACGGATTGGAACCTGGTGACTTCAAGTATGAGGACGTAGACCACAATGGTGTTATCGATGGTGCCGACAAGCAGGTATTGGGTTCTTATCTCCCTAACTTCACCTACGGTATCAACCTCGGCTTCAACTGGAAGAACCTCGACTTCGAACTGACAACTTACGGACAGTCTGGTGCACAGATGTTCAACCGCAAGCGCGCCTTGAGATATGCCCAGAGCGACTTCAATTTCGACAAGGATCTCTATGAAAATCGTTGGACAGGCCCAGGCTCTACCAATAGCTATCCATCAGCTAAGGCCCTCATCAAAGGCTGGAACGTTTCTGACCAGAGAACCAACTCTTTCTTCGTAGAGGATGCTGACTATTTCCGTATTCAGAACGTAACTGTAGGCTATAGCTTCAAGAACCTCAAGTTGGGCAGCTACACATTGCCTTCTATCCGTTTGAGCATGACAGCCGACCGTCCATTGACGCTGTTTGGTGCCAATGCATTCACTCCTGAGTTGAGTGATCCTGAGGGATGGGATACAGAAGTTTATCCATTGACAGGCACTTATACATTCGGTATTCAAATTCAGTTCTAACCTTTAAAACATCAAGACAATGAAAATCAATAAATATTTATCAGTATTAGCCCTTGCATCGTTGCTTTTCGGCGCAACGTCATGCAGTGACTACATCGATATCGACCCAGAGAACTCTGTTCCTGAGGAGAAAGTAGACTATACCAATCTCGACAATATGTATATGCCTGTATCAGGTGTATATGCGAAGGTTAGAACTGGCGCTATGCACTGGGTAATATGGCCGCTCTCTATCGTACGCGACGGAGACGTATGGTCGGGTAAGCCTGACGACCAAGCTCCATTGGTAGATATGGGTAAGTACAACTACGACCAAGGTTTCTGGGGTCTCAACGAAATGTGGAACCAGTACTACGGAATCATCAAGGTAGCTAACTCTGCACTGGAGTCGCTCGACGAATATGCAGTCTATGCTACTACCGATGCGCAGAAAGCCACCAACCGCTCTTATCAGGGCGAGGTGAAGTTCTTGCGTGCCTATGCTTACTACCGCTTGGTACAGGCATTCGGTCCTGTCACCATCTTGCGTAGCAACACGCAGACAAACTTGACACGTTCTACCATCGAGGCTGTCAACAAGTATATGCTCGAAGACTTGGAATATGCTTACAATAACTGTCCTGAGGTACGTCCTAACGAGATGGCACACATCGGTGCTGTATCAGCATACACTGCCAAAGCATTGGCTGCTAAGGTTTACCTCAACATGGGCCAGTATGACCAGGTAGAGAAACTCACCGACGACATCATCAACAGCCGCAAGTTTAAACTCTACGAAGACTTCTATCAGCTGTTTAAGATTCCAGGAAAGCTCTGCAACGAGTCACTCTTTGAGTGCCAGTGTACAGACTTCGGACAGGGTTCTGGCGAGATGGTAGATGCCGACCAGTGGTTCAACTTCCAGGGTCCAAGCCTCCAGGGTCCAAGTATCTCTGTTGGTGGATGGGGATTCATAGGTTATAGCGACGAATTCAAGGCATGGGCAGAAAGCCGCAATGAGGACGTAAGAGCTACTACTACTTTCTTAGTGGGCGGTACTACAACTCCAAGTGGCGACTTCATCAAGCCACAGCAGAACTCTATAAGAACCAACTGCTGGAACGGAAAGGCTTATACACCTACCAACCAGATGACAGAGGGCAGAACCAAGTATGGTTCTAACAACAACATACGCGTACTACGCTATGCTGACGTTCTGTTGATGAACGCAGAGGCTAAGGTTAAACTTGGTAAGAATGGTGACGAGCCTTTCAATGAGGTTCGCCGTCGTGCTCACATGCCTGAGTTGACAAACGTTACCTTCGATCAGATTCTCGACGAGCGCCGCATGGAGCTCTGCTGCGAGTGGGGTGAGCGTTACAACGACCTTATCAGAACAGGTAAGGCTGCCGAGGTTCTCGGTCCTAAGGGATGGACAGTAGAAAAGACTTACTACCCATTGCCTTTAGACCAGATTACCGACAATGCCGATCTGAAGAACGACCCTATCAATTAAGATCATACTGATTTAATAATTCATAAGCTCTATTTCGATTTCATGAGCCAGTCCTTCGTTAAAGAAGGCTGGTTCATGAATCTTCCGACAACTCATTATCACTACTCACTTTTCATATACTCTATACACACTACTATGCATATCTTCAGAAAAGCTCTCTTCTTACTTTCTCTCTTTGTTGCAGGCTTTACATCGCAAGCCAAAGCACAAATCAGCGTCATGTCGTTCAACATACGTTTGGACGCCTCGGTAGACAATGAAAACCGTTGGGACAACCGTAAAGGCGAGGTGGCAAAGATGCTCACCTATTATCAGCCCGACCTCTTGGGCATGCAGGAAGTATGCCCCAACCAGATGGCAGACCTCAAGGCTGCTCTCAATGGCATATATGAGGGCATCGGTGTAGGACGAGATGACGGAAAACATCAGGGCGAACACAGCCCAATCTTCTATAACAAGCACAAATTCAGTATGGTAAAGCATGGCGACTTTGCCTTGAGCGAGACACCAGAACAGTTCGGAAAGAAGGGCTGGGACGCTTCTTACAACCGTGTTTGTACCTGGGCGATACTGAAAGACAAAAAAAACGGCAAGCAGGTGGTATACTTCAACACCCACCTCGACAACGACGGTAAGATAGCACGCAAGGAAGGCATCAAGCTCATCCTTTCCATGATGAAGAAAGTTGCTAAGAACATGCCTGCCATCATCACCGGCGACTTTAACTGTACCGATGAGGAAGAACCTTCGGCCATACTGAGAGCCAACAAAATGGAAAATGCCCGCAACAAGGCTGCCATCGTTTATGGTCCAGACTGGACATGGCACGACTACGGCAGACTGCCACTCAACGAGCGAAGCATTATCGACCATGTCTTTATCAGCAACCAGCTGAAAGCTACTCGCTACAGAGTTATCGGTGATAAGCCCGACAAGGTTTATCTGTCCGACCACAATGCAGTATTCGTAAACTTAGAATATACAAAATGAATTTTACCAAGCTATCATTCGCCACATGGATGCTGGTAATAGCCGCTTCATGTTTCGCCAGCCAGGACTCAGTCAAGGTTGTCAAGGGACAAGTGAGCGACTATTACATCCCTGTGGTTAACGAATATGAGCTTACAGGCATAGTTACCGACGAGCATGACCAGCCCTTAGAGGGAGCCACCGTCATGTTTTTTGCAAGTCCCGCACATTGTAATACCGATGCTGCCGGCAGATACACACTGAAGGCTACCGACCACGACCGCCATCTGTATGTATACTATCCCGGCAAATCCTTTTCCAACATTATCAGAGAAAAAGCACAGAAAGTCATCAATATCAAGATGACTGCTCCTGTGCAACCTCGCTCCTTTCTTCACCGCGAAAAAGCACAAACCACCCCATGGTATCATCCCTACAAGGAGAAGACCTACACCTACTGTAACCCGATGAACATCAGTTACAACTACGAGCCATATAATAATAATGTGAAAACCAACGGCTCGTTTCGTTCATCTGCCGACCCCATGGCGGTGATGTATAAAGACCAGTATCTGCTGTTCTCTACCAATCAGGGAGGTTTCCATTACTCAGACAACCTGAGCGACTGGAACTTCTGTCAGGCCACCTTCCAGCGCCACCCCAAAGACGATGATCAATGTGCACCGGCAGCATTCGTTGCTGGCGACACCTTGTTCTATACAGGTTCCACCTATGAAGGATTGCCCGTATGGTATTCTACCAACCCGTTCTCAGGAAGATGGAAACAGGCCGTTCACCGCAACACCCTCCCCTCATGGGACCCTTGTCTGTTCCTCGACGACGATGGAAGGCTCTATCTCTACTATGGTTCCAGCAACGAATATCCTCTTAAAGCCGTAGAGGTGAGCCGGGAAGACTTTTCGCCCATCAGCAAGATACACGACGTGCTGTTTCTGAAGCCCAATGAGCATGGATGGGAACGTTTCGGTATGAACAACGATGACGAAGTGACACTCAAACCCTTCACCGAAGGAGCTTATATGACCAAGCACGATGGAAAGTACTATCTGCAGTATGGCGCTCCCGGCACTGAGTTCAAGACTTATGCAGACGGAGTCTATGTAGGCGACTCTCCATTAGGTCCTTTCAAGTATCAGCAGCACAACCCCATGTGCTATAAACCTGGTGGATTTGTAAAAGGATCGGGACACGGAGGAACCTTCAACGACCGCAATGGCAACTACTGGCATGTGGCAACCTGCATGCTCTCGCTGAAATACAAATTTGAGCGCAGAATAGGGCTCTACCCTACAGCTTTCGACCCCGACGGAGTGATGTACAGCAGTACAAGTTTTGGCGATTACCCCAACTGGAATGCCGACCGTGACATCAAGAATCCTGACGACCGCTTTACGGGCTGGATGCTTCTTTCATATAAGAAACCCGTATTGGCTTCGTCTACCGATAGCACCTTCACCACACAGGCCCTCACCGATGAGGACATACGTACCTACTGGTCGGCAAAGAGTGGCGAGGCTGGCGAATGGGTGCTTCTCGACCTGGAAGGCAAGAAGGACATCAAGGCCATACAGCTCAACTTCTACGACCATCATACCGTACAGCACAACCGCGCCAATGATTTGTATTACCAATACCGCATCTGGGCAAGCGACGACAACGAACACTGGACACTGGCTGTAGACAAGAGCGACAACGACAAAGATGCACCTCACGACTACATAGAGTTGGACTCCACTCTGCAGGCACGCTATCTGCGCATAGAAAACCTGCACATGCCTTCGGATGGTTACTTCTGCCTGTCGGACATCCGCGTCTTCGGTCATGCCGAAGGCAATAAACCCGACACGGTGAAAGGTTTCAAGGCGACAAGAGACTTCAAGAAGGATGCCCGAAACATGATGCTGACCTGGAAGAAAGCCAAAAACGCTTATGGATATCTCATACGTTACGGTACAGCCACCAACAAGTTGTACAACTCGATATTGGTATATGGCGACACCCAATACGACATGAGAGGACTGGACAAGGACACCCGTTACTACTTCAGCATCCAGGCCATAGGAGAAACTGGCTGCTCGGCTCCTACAAAATGTATTAAGCAATAAAAAAGACACAATAACTAAAAGATATTCTGATGATGAAAATAACCAAGACACTTATCTCATTGCTGCTTCTGTCCTTATCATGGGCATCTTGCAGCGCCTCGGCAGATAGTTCTACCGACAAGAGCGACAAACCAGGCACCACTCCTGCCGTAACAGGCAGACCCTCCTCATTTGCCAACGATGAGGAAATGCTCGACTACATTGAGAAGACCCACCTTAATTATATGTGGGATGGAGCCAACCCCAACTCCGGACTGGCTCCCGAGCGCATTCACCTCGATGGTATCTATCCACAGAACGACAAGCATGTGGTGACTACCGGAGGAAGCGGATTTGGCATAGCCGGCCTGCTGGCAGGTATAGACAGAGGTTACATCAGCCGTACCGAGGGTGTGCAGCGCCTTACCAAGATAGTAGATTTCTTAGGAAAAGCCGACCGATTCCATGGTGTTTGGTCGCACTGGATAGACGGCAATACAGGAAAGACCGTTCCTTTCGGACAGAAAGATGATGGTGGCGACCTCGTAGAAAGTTCGTTTCTCATGGCAAGTCTGCTGTGCGTACGCCAGTATTTCGAGAATGGCAACGAACAGGAGAAACTCTTAGCAAGCAATATTGACAAGCTGTGGAAAGAGATGGAGTTCGACTGGTACCGCCGTGGCGGACAGGACGTGCTGTACTGGCACTGGTCGCCCAACTATGGATGGGATATGAACTTCCCACTCGAAGGCTACAACGAATGCCTCATCACCTATATCTTGGGAGCTTCCTCACCCACCCATTCTATCCCGACAGACTGCTATCACAAGGGATGGGCAAGGAGCGGAGGCATCAAGAGCAATGCCAAGCCTTACGGCTATCCGCTCGAACTGAAGCACAATGGCGCCGAACAGACCGGCGGTCCGCTGTTCTGGGCACAGTATTCCTATATCTGCCTCAACCCCAAGAACCTGAGCGACACGTATGCCAACTACTGGAATGTGGTAAGAAACCATGCCCTCAGCGACTACGAATACTGCGTGCGAAACCCAAAGGGATACAAAGGCTACGGCAAAGACTGCTGGGGACTGACAGCAAGCTATTCGGTAAACGGATATTCTGCCCATGCACCCAACAACGATCTGGGAGTCATCACACCTACCGCAGCCCTATCATCATTCCCATATACTCCTACTGAGTCGATGGCAGCCCTGAAGTATTTCTGGAACAAAGGCAGTTGGATATGGGGTAAATATGGCTTCTATGATGCCTTCTCTGAAACAGCCAACTGGACTGTACCTCGCTATCTTGCCATAGACCAGCTGACCATCACCCCTATGATAGAGAATCATCGCTCGGGACTGCTCTGGCGACTCTTCATGAGCTGCCCTGAGATACAACAGGGACTCGAGAAACTCGGATTCAAGAACAATTAAACAGACTTAGACATATGAAGACAAAAAACATTCTTGCAGCATTTACCCTGCTGGCAGCAAGCCTCTGCCCCACCATGGCACAGGCCCAAAGCGATGAGGCTAAGATGAACACCTTCATCGATAACCTGATGAATAAAATGACGCTGAAAGAAAAACTCGGTCAGTTGAACCTTCCTGTTACAGGAGATATCGTTACCGGCCAGGCAAAAAGCAGCGACGTGGCAAGCAAAATCAAGCGTGGCGAAGTAGGCGGACTCTTCAACCTGAAAGGTGTTGAGAAAATCAAAGAAGTACAGAAGATTGCCGTAGAACAGAGCCGCCTGCACATCCCACTGCTCTTCGGTATGGACGTGATACATGGTTACGAGACCGTATTCCCTATCCCCTTCTCGCTCTCATGCTCATGGGATATGGAAGCCATCAAGCGTACAGCCCAGATAGCCGCACAAGAATGTTCGGCAGATGGTATCAACTGGACTTTCAGTCCTATGCTCGATATCTGCCGCGACCCACGATGGGGACGTATGGCAGAAGGAAGCGGTGAGGACCCATACCTCGGTTCTTGCATCGCCAAAGCCATGGTGGAGGGTTATCAGGGACAGAATCTGGCAGCTCCCAACACCGTGATGGCTTGCGTGAAGCACTTTGCACTCTATGGCGGTGCAGAAGCAGGACGCGACTACAACACAGTGGACATGAGCCACTGGCGCATGTTTAATTACTATATGCCTCCCTACAAGGCTGCTGTTGACGCCGGCGCTCTGAGCGTGATGACCTCATTCAATGTGGTGGACGGCGTTCCCGCAACAGGCAACAAATGGTTGCTTACCGATGTGCTGCGCAAGATGTGGGGCTTCAAGGGAATGGTGGTAACCGACTATACTGCCATCCTGGAAATGACAGCCCACGGACTGGGCGACCTGCAGCAGGTTTCAGCCATGGCACTCAATGCAGGTACCGATATGGACATGGTGGCTGACGGATTCTTAGGCACTATAGAGAAGTCTATCAACGAGGGCAAGGTTACGATGGAAACCGTCAATACAGCATGCCGTCGCATCCTGGAAGCCAAATACAAGTTGGGACTCTTCGACGACCCATACAAATACTGCAACGTGAAACGCGCCAAGAAGGAAATCTACACTCCACAGAACAGAGCCTTCTCACGCGAGATAGCTGCCAAGACTTTCGTACTGCTCAAGAACGAAGGCAATCTGTTGCCTTTGCAGCGCAAGGGTAAGATTGCCCTTATCGGTCCATTGGCAGACAATTCCAAGAACATGTCGGGTACATGGAGCGTTGTGGCCCGTCTCGATGACAACAAGACCATCCTCGGTTCTATGAAGAAGGCACTGGAGGGAAAGGCAGAGGTTCTCTATGCCAAGGGCTCCAACCTGATGTATGATGCCAAGCGCGAAGCTGATGCCACCATGTTTGGCAGAGAGATGCGCGACAGCCGAAGCAACGAGGAAATGCTGAAGGAAGCACTCGACGTGGCTCAGCAAGCCGACATCATCGTTGCTGCTGTGGGCGAGTCGTCAGAGATGAGTGGCGAATGCAGCAGCCGCACCAATCTCGAGATGCCCGACGCACAGAAAGACTTGCTCATAGCCCTGAAGAAGACGGGCAAACCTATCGTACTCGTCAACTTCTCGGGCCGTGCCACCGTCATGACATGGGAACAGGAGAATTTCCCAGCCATCCTCAACGTTTGGTTTGGTGGTTGCGAATCGGGCGATGCCATCTGTGACGTTCTCTTCGGTGACAAGGTGCCAAGCGGAAAACTTACTGCCACCATGCCTAAGAGTGTAGGTCAGATACCTCTCTACTACAACCATCTGAATACGGGACGGCCACTGAAAGAGGGTAAATGGTTCTCTAAGTTTACCAGCAACTACCTCGATATAGACAACGACCCACTGTACCCATTCGGTTATGGTCTGTCGTACACCACCTTCAAATATGGCAAGCCTACGCTCTCAAGCAACACAATGACCAACAACGAGACGATCAGTGTAAGCGTAGACATCACCAATACGGGAAATTACGATGCTGACGAAATAGCTCAGATGTATATACGTGATCTGGCTGCCAGCGTTTCTCGCCCAGTAAAGGAGCTGAAAGGCTTCGAACGCATCTCTATCAAGAAGGGAGAGACCAAGACCGTCACCTTCACCATCACCCCTGAAGACCTGAAGTTCTACAACCAGGAGTTGGAATACAAGAACGAGCCTGGTGAGTTCGAGGTAATGGTAGGTCCTAACAGCAAGGATGTACAGACCCTCACCTTCACATTGAAATAACGACTTATACGACGGAATATGAAGAATATGAAAAATATCTGGCTTATATTGACATTCCTCTTGGCATGGGCTTTTCCAAAGGTCCATGCCGAGAATACGGTAAAGATTCTCGCCATAGGCAACAGCTTCTCTGAAGATGCCATTGAGCAGAACCTGCACGAGTTGGCTGATGCCGAAGGCATACAGACCATAGTGGCCAATCTATATATCCCCGGATGCTCGCTCGAAAGACACATGCAATGCGTAAAAGGCGACCTGAAGGCATATAGATACAGAAAGACAGGAATAGACGGCAAGATGGTGGAGACACCCAACAAGCAGGTGAGCGAAGCCTTGAGCGAGGAAGACTGGGACTATGTGAGCGTACAGCAGGCAAGCCATTTCTCTGGAGTCTACTACACATACCAGCCCTATCTCAACGAACTGATTGCCTATGTGAAACAAAAAGCACCCAAGGCTAAGATTATCTTCCATCAGACATGGGCTTACGCTCAGACTTCCAACCATGACGGCTTCCGCAAGTATGGCAACAGTCAGGCCACCATGTTCTCTTCCATCTTAGGCGCAGCCAAACAGGCTCTCAAGGATGCACCTATCGACATCTTGGTGCCGGCAGGAACAGCTATACAGAATGCCCGCACATCGAGCTTGGGCGACAACCTGAACCGTGACGGCTACCATCTGCAGTTGGTGTACGGAAGATACACTGCTGCCTGTACTTGGTTTGAGGCTATCTTCAAGAAGTCGGTTGTAGGAAACGGCTATGCACCCGAAGGAATAACACAGCAACAGAAGAGCATCGCACAGAAAGCAGCTCATGCGGCAGTGAAACATCCTTTCATGATTACGCAGATCAAGTAAGAGAGGAAAAGGCGAACAGCAACCTAAGTTTGTAGGTTTTTAACAAGATATCCATCGTAACAAAAAAACGTCCCGACACAAGGAAATCCTGCATCGGGACGTTTTGTTTATTTTTCAGACTTCGCACCTCGTAAGGATAAAAGCGTTTATAAAAGGAAGATAGCGCTCTTAATACTCTGTCTTCTCAGTACTTTCTTCCCACATACGGAAAGCACCCAAAGCCTCATCGCGCATCAAGGCAATCATCGGCTTATGGCGATCTGCTATCTTGCGGTCGATCTCCTCGTAGATAAACTCATCATCGAAACCAATCTTCGCTGCATCCTGACGATTGTTGGCATAATAGATACGGTCGAGATGCGCCCAGTAGATAGCGCCAAGACACATGGGGCAAGGCTCGCAGGAAGTATAAATCTCACAACCCTTCAAATCGAAAGTGTGCAAGGCACGGGTAGCCATACGGATGGCATTCACTTCGGCATGAGCCGTAGGGTCTTGGTCTATGGTAACACTATTGGAGGCCTCAGCCACGATAACACCATCCTTGGCAATGACGGCTCCGAAAGGACCACCACCATGGCGCACGCTGTTCTCTGACAGAAGGATAGCTCTTTGCATCAGTTGTTCTTTTGTCATGTTGTTCGAGTTATTAGTTATACATTCTCATCCCATTTTTTTTAAATCGGGGTTACAAATATACAACTTTTTAAAGAATAAACCACATCTTAGGAGTATAAATATAAGGGAGTTCTGACTTTTTCACAAGTTTTATACCTGTTTGATGCTTAGGCAAATGCGTAAAAGAGACAAAAGTCCGCACTTTTATGAAATTTCATCGAAAATATTTGGCGATTCAGAAATAAAGTCCTATCTTTGCAAACAGATATAGGTACGAAAATAAAAAATAGAGAATATAAGATTGGGGATTCCGATGCTATACAGGCACCGGGATTCTTTATTTTTTACCCCATCTCTAAGAACACATTATTAATAATAATAAACAATAAGAAAAATTATGGCTTACATGTCACAAGAAGGTTACGACAATCTCGTAGCTGAACTAAAACAGCTCGTTTCTGTGGAGCGCCCTAAGGCATCAGCCGCAATTGCTGAGGCAAGAGACAAGGGTGATCTGAGCGAGAACTCAGAGTATGATGCCGCCAAGGAGGCACAGGCTCATTTGGAAGACAAGATCAACCGCATCAAGCTCACCATTGCCGAGGCTAAGATCATCGACACCAAGCAGCTCAGCACCGACTGTGTGCAGATCATGTCGAAGGTGGAGATGACCAATATGGCCAACAAGGCAAAGATGAATTATACCATCGTGAGCGAGAGCGAGGCCAACCTGAAGGAGGGCAAGATTTCTATCAAGACTCCTATCGCACAGGGCTTGCTCAACAAGAAGGTGGGCGAGATCGTGGAAATCAAGATTCCACGCGGCACTATCAAACTGCGCATCGACAAAATTTCATTCGAGTAAAAATAAGGAACTATCATAAGGGCAGACAAACCCCTATGGCAGTTCCTTTTTTATGATATGTAAGCCAAACAAATATATACAGAGAATGAGAGATGTCGGTGTGTGGCACGACACATGCTTTGCAACGACAGATTTTGATTAACAATAAAAACGAAACAGACTATGGCAAGTATTTTCTCAAAGATTGCTGCCGGTGAAATCCCCAGCTACAAGTGTGCAGAAAGCGACAAGTTTTATGCGTTCCTCGATATCAGCCCTATCGGTAAAGGCCACACATTGGTGATTCCAAGAAAGGAAGTTGACTATATCTTCGACATGGAAGACCAGGACCTGGCCGAATTTGAAGTCTTCGCCAAGAAAGTGGCTAAGGCCATCAAGGCTGCCTTCCCCTGCAAGAAAGTGGCACAGGTGGTTCTCGGTCTCGAGGTGCCTCACGCCCATATCCACCTCATCCCTATGAACAGCGAGGCGGATGTGAACTTCCGCAAGGAACATCTCAAGCTATCAGAAGAGGAGTTCAAGGAAATCGCAAATAAGATATACGAAGCATTCAAAAAACTATAATTCTTCTCTTCGATAACTTAGGAAGAGTGGCTACTCAAGGGAAAAGGGAAGTGAAGATGCGTCTTCACTTCCCTTTCTGTTATCATGTTATCGAATGGATGAGAGTTATATAAACTCATCTCCTTTCTTAATTTGTACCTCGTTGACATACTTGCGCACCAACGCAGAGGAGTCTTCTTTGCGACAAACCAACAGCACGTTGTCTTTTTCGGCAACGATGAAACCATCCAGCCCATTGAGCACAGCCAACTTGCCCTCAGGCAGTTTGACTATATTGTTGTGACAATCCTCCATCAGCACGTCGCTGTCTATCACCACATTGTCGTTCTCCCCTTTCTTCATTGCCTCATAGATGCTGTGCCACGTGCCTAAGTCAGCCCAGCCAAAGTCGCACTTCATCACATAGACGTCATTCGACTTCTCCAAGATGGCGTAGTCGATTGAGATATTGGGATAGGAAGGGAAGTTCTCCTTCATATAGGCATTCTCGGTCTCCACACTAAAGACGGGATACTTCTCGTCGTAACCTCGAAGCACAGATGGCAAAAGATGGGCAAAGTTGTTGTAGAGATGTTTCACATTGAAGAGGAACAGGCTGGTGTTCCAATAGAACTCGCCACTATCTACGAAAATCTTGGCAAAGTCGCGCTCAGGCTTCTCGGTAAACGACTGTACCTTATAGAGTCCTTCGCCCACAGAATCGCCCAACTGGATGTATCCATAGCCAGGCTCAGGACGGGTAGGTTTCACACCCATGGAGAGGAAGCAACTGTTGTCGGCAACAAAGTGCAGTCCCTCCAACATATCCTTACAGAACGCCTCCTCGTTGAACACAGCCTGATCGGATGGCGTAGCCACGATGCAAGCCTCAGGATTCTGCATGGCTATGCGATGCGCAGCCCATGCCACACTCGGAGCTGTATTGCGATGAATGGGTTCCGACAAGATGTGCTCGGAGGAAACATCGGGCAGCTGCTGCCTTACAAATTCCACATACTCCTCGTTGGTATTGATATAGATATGGTCGGCTGGCACAATCCTTGCCATCCTGTCATAAGTTTGCTGCAACTGAGTACGTCCCACACCGAAGAAATCAAGAAACTGTTTGGGATAAGCATTGCGGCTGCTGGGCCACAGTCTTCTACCCTTTCCTCCGGCGAGTATGATACAATAATTGTTATGATCGTTTTTTGTCATTTGGCAGACTATATAATGATATTGTTTTAATTCACGTGTAAAATTAGGAAATATCTATGAACCTACCAAGTTTTTTTCCACAATTTAAGACAGAAGTGGCAAAATAAAACAATTATTTAGCCTTTCGTATAAGAAAAATCATCTTTTCAGAAACTTTTCTGCAAAAAAGTTTGTCAGTTCAAAAATTATTAGTACCTTTGCAACCGCAAAAGCCCAGATGGCGGAATCGGTAGACGCGCTGGTCTCAAACACCAGTGGAGCAATCCATCCCGGTTCGATCCCGGGTCTGGGTACTGAATTAAATTATTAAACGCTTGTAAGCCAATCGCTTGCAAGCGTTTTTTGCTTTTTAAGGTGTACTAAAAGTGTACTTATTCTTACTGCCAGTACGATAAATTGAGAGAGAATATTATCTCACCATTATCTTAATGCCATCTACGATATAGAGGCCAGGACGAAGGGCGACAGTCTGCTCCTGACCTGCCGTCAGGCGAACTTCTACTGTTTTCTGTCCTCCAATATGGTAGATGCCCACTCGCTTGTCGGCATCTGTCTTGATAACCACAGCACCCTTTTCGCCTCGTACATAAGTTCCGGCATCTGTCTTCACTGAAGATATGGAAGATGGTACGCCAGTGACATAGGCTATCAGAGCATTGCCCTTGATCCATTTCTGACCACTACCTGTAACTATATCATAATAGTGTCTACCTATGGTACAATTAGCAAATTCCGAATATTGTTTTGTTGTAAAATCATATGAATTGAAATATACAAGAATAGAATGACTGCCCACCTCATCTGGAGTGACAGTATATTCCACATAGGTAATCGCTCCATTACCTGCAGCCCTTGCCCTATCAGGCTCTATCCAACCGTTATTGGTTTCGGCATTATATGGCACGAAGCAATAATCCAAATAGCCAGGTCCACCTGTATTCTTTACGCCAAACCTTACCACGAGTTTATCGTCTTCAACCAATGGCAATTTACATTTTGCGCTGTAACATATTCCTTCACCAAACTTACCTGGAGTAGCATTACTCTCTGAAGAAACGACGGTGAAATTAGGAGCCGCTGCCGTCGTCAACGTGAAATGCTGACCATTTACGATGGCTGCTTCCTTGTTAGCTGCATCCGTTATCCACAGATACTGTTGAGACGAAGATGTTTCCGGTAACTCTATCTGTCGCGTCACCGAACCGCGAGCTGGTATGGTAATATACAGGTCGAAATCTGACGAACTGGGCTTGGTATTGTCCTTCGTGTTAGTGTAAATGTTCACCAAACCATTGAACTCCATATCCATACTGTTGGTAAATGTTACCGTCAGCGGATTGGTCATACCCTTGTAAAGACCATCTTCGGCTGTTACCGTTGCTGCCAGAGGAGTAGTAACAGGAGACAGCGTTGTGGCATCAACATTGATGATGAAAGGCTGGTTGTTAGAGAATGAACAAATATGCCAATTCTTCGTATCTGAACTATAGATAGGATAAATCACATTGATACCCATAGGGAAAGGATAGTTGATGGTAAGTTTTGGATTATGACCATAAGTACCATAAGTACCTCCATCAGGCTTAACTGCAGGCAATTCCCACAGACCATTATAGTCAGACACACGGGCTATGGTTCCGTTTGCCATCTTTATGCCATAGGCAAAATAACCGGAAAAAGCAGAAGTACTCTGGTTAGAAAAGCAGGTTGTGGCTTCTGCCTGGAAATTCTCTGAGTCATGCGCACGTGTAGTCTTAGTCCAGGTAATACCACAATTGCCACTATAGTTGAGCGACATGATCTGCGGATATGAAGCAAGAGGCTCATCCACCTTGCCATTATCGGGAGCTATACCGATAATCATAGAGCAGTCTCGATTGTAGCCATCCACAGCAGAGCCGGAGCCTGCACCGCCCTTCGTGGGTTGAAGAATCGTCAGGTCGAAGTAACCATCCTGATAGCCTCCCCATCCCCAGTTGATGTGATAAAGACCGTTGCCATCGCTTCCATCGCATACAAACTCGTGACCACCATCCGAAGCCTGACCGCTATAAAGAATGGGGCGCTTTGCCTTCAGCTCATTATCGATCAGCGTCATCCATTGCTGCAAGGTAAAGACTGTACGGGTAAGGTCTTGCATCAAGTCGGCATCATAACCGAAATAAGTCGCCAAGATGGCTGGTGTGACGTTGGCTCCCGACGAAGGACCATAGTTCATCTTTACCGCAGCTCCACAATGATACATCAATTTGGCAACAGCATCAGCTTGCACAGAGCTGTAATCAGACTTTGAATAATCAGGCAACATATTGTCCCAGTCGTAGGTCGCACCAGAAGATATTTCTGGTATTTGAATTCCATAAGTTTGAGTATTATAAGCCTTAATGGTAGTTTTCAGCTCCTTAGGATACTGATAATACATCATCACCTGCACCATGGCTGTAGCCACACAGCCCGTCACCGAGCGGTTGGTGCCATCATACAACGGACACATGTTATTATAAGGTGCCCCCTGGTTCCACTTGATACCACCCAAGAGAGGAGCAACAGCAGCTGTACCGGCACGTTCGGCACGCCATTGGCGAGCCTCAGCCAATCCTCCTGACACCTGTGCATCACCCTTGAGCAAAGCCTCTACCGTTTCCTGATAAGCCTTCATAAAACCCACATAGTTGGCTGGCAAATGATCAGGGTCGTAAGTGCCCTGAGCAGAGTAGCCCACCACTTCCGGCATTCTGTCGTCACCCGACACAATGGTAAATCCCTTGTCCTCGCCATTGGCAAAGACATAATAGCATGTGGCAGAAGGAGAAACAGCAGAAGAAACCGACATGCGGGGAGCCGCCTTTGCTGAAGCCGCCACCTCGGCATCCATCTCTATGCCAAGCATGGCTGCCTGACGTTGAGCTATCGCCTTAGCCTGCTGATAGCTACGCGGACCGGCTATTGCCGAAACCGACAACAACAGCATCAATGACAATAAAAGTAATAAGTCCTTCTTCATAAAAATTCAATGATTTAGTTAGTGAATAGTTTTAAATTTCATCTTTTATTTGTGCCACAAATATAGCTTATTTTTCACAAACAAACAAGTATTAGAGCCTTAAAAAATGTTCAAGACAAGAAAATCATACCATTTGCTCCTTTTTTTACGTTTTGACACCTTTCTCAAAGCTGCTGTACCGTAGCTTCTTGACTCAACTTTCGCAAATGGGAATGTTTAGAGAAGTTACGTGGAAGTTAAACTGAACGGAGTGACAGCTCCTTTAACTCCCCTCATGCAAAACATGAAATACATATAAAAAAATGAGTATAGATTTGGAAATATGAGATTTTATCCGTATTTTTGCAGCAATTAGACAAAACTATTTAATAACTCTATTAAAAACCCCATTTATTCATGAAGAAACTTTTTAGCTTGGTTTGCACCTGTTTGCTGGCAATGAGCATGCAGGCAGCCGAAACCGACAAGTATGACGCACTCTATGAGAACCTTCCTTTCCAGATGGAGAAGGTGACACGTCCTCAGTTCCCTGCCAACGAGGTAAACCTGAAGGATTTCGGAGCCGTAGGTGATGGTTCTACCCTTTGCACCGAAGCTTTCAGCAAGGCTATCGAAGCCCTGAGCCAGAAAGGCGGAGGAAAGCTCATCGTGCCACAGGGCGTATGGTTTACAGGCCCCATCACATTGAAGAGCAACATCAACCTGCACATCGAGAAGGGCGGCATTATCCTTTTCTCACCCGATGATGCCCTCTATCCTTTCGTCAAGACTTCTTTCGAGGGTCTCGACACACGTCGTTGCCAGTCTCCTATCTCGGGCAACGGACTTACCAACGTGGCTATTACTGGTCAGGGAGCCATCGACGGTAATGGCGAGTACTGGCGCCCTCTGAAAAAGCAGAAGGTAACCGACGCTCAGTGGAAAGCCATCACTTCACGAGGTGGTGCCTACAAGCGCAAGGACTATTGGTTCCCGTCAGAAGGCGCTCTCAAGGCTGACAACAGCGCCAATATGAACGTGCCTGCAGAACCTACATCAGAAGAGGGATGGAACGAAATCAAGCGATTCCTCCGCCCTGTCATGGTAAGCTTGGTAAACTGCAAGAATGTTTGGCTCAATGGCGTTATCTTCCAGAACTCTCCTGCCTGGAACATCCATCCATTGATGTGCGAGAACGTGCTCATCGAAGATGTATTGGTACGCAACCCTGCGTATGCACAGAATGGCGATGGTCTTGACTTGGAGTCTTGCAAGAACGCACTCATCGTCAATTCTACTTTCGATGTGGGCGACGACGGTATCTGTATCAAGAGCGGTAAAGATGCCGACGGAAGAAAGCGTGGCATTCCTTGCGAGAACGTCATCGTAGACGGATGTACAGTCTTCAAGGGTCATGGCGGATTCGTTGTAGGTAGTGAGATGAGCGGTGGTGTGAAGAACGTGATGGTTACCAACTGCCAGTTCCTCGGTACCGATGTAGGTCTGCGATTCAAGAGCACACGTGGTCGTGGCGGCGTAGTAGAGAACATCTTCATCAAGAATATGTCTATGTTCGACATTCAGACCGACGTAATCACCTTCGACCTTTATTATGGAGGCAAGTCGGCTGTTGAGGTTCTCAACGATGGCGACGAGGCTAAGCAGCAGAAGGTGGAGAAGTTCAAGGTCGACGAGACTACTCCTTGCTTCCGCAACATCGACATCGACCATGTCATCTGCCGTACAGCCCGCCGTGCTGCTTACTTCAACGGTTTGCCCGAGATGCCTGTTCAGAACATCAGCATCAAGGACTTGGAGGTGAACAATGCCGAGCAGGGCATCGTGATCAACCGTACTGAGAACGTGAAGCTCGAGAATATCAAGGTAACCGCAAAGACTCATACCTTCGATGCCAAGAACTCGAAGAACGTGAGTGTAAACAGCAAAACCTACAAGAAGATCGACGAAAAGGGCGTTACCCTCGATTTCTAAAGACTGCGAAGACTTGCCATATAGGACAAAAAGCCTATATGGAAAGACTTAATAACTCCCAAAAACATTTTGCGGTAAAAGCACAGCAAACATTCTGATATTTTGCTGCGTTTTTACCGCAAATTTCGTATATCACTATTGAAAAAAGATCGTCAAACTACTACAAAATCTCCGTTCAAAGGCTTTGAACGGAGAATTATCAATAGACAAAAAACTTTTTTATCAGTAGACAAAAACATTTTAAGTCTATTGGCACCATCTTTTTAAGTTCTCTAAGAAGAAATCTATCCTTCCTTCAAACTCTTTCTCACCAGCTTGCCCACGAAATTCCAGGCAGGCATCTTCTTGAGTGTACTGCGTACTGGCTGGATATCCCATAGCAGAAACACGAGCAACACAGCTATGCCAATGAGACAAGTAATGCCGTACAGCTGGCGTATGCTGATCATCAACAGGTTGGAGGCATCGTAAGGTAAGCCACGAGCCATATTGTCAGCCATCTGATGCCGAATACCGAAACTGTACAGGCCCGAGCACATGGCCGACACAGGACCATTGCGTATGATGCCTGCCATGGTAAGTCCCATAAAGAAATGCTGGAAGGGCATCAGCTCCTCAAGATAAATGGTGAGCATACAGAAGAAGATGGCATTACCAAACGAACGCAGGAAAGTAGGCAGATAAAGTGCCTGCAGGGGCAATCCCGGGTCGATGAGGAAATACATCATGACAGGATAGCACACCATAGCCATGACACCCACAGTGAGAAGACGTGTATACTTCTGTCGAAGCACCTTGCACCAGAACAGGCAGAAAAGGCAGCCTGCGATGGCTCCCATCCACTCTACCAAGTTGAGCACATTGGTGGTGAATGTACCAAAGTGCAAGACACCACCCGTAAAAGCCGTCTGCAGCACCTTGGGAGTACTGCCCATCCACTCGACAAAGGCAAAGAGGATAAGCAGGGGCACAAGCCGCTTGTACTTCCAAGCCGCAGGAGCTATATAGGGATGACGGATGTGGCGCATGCGCTGAATACAGAAGTAGCCCGTCACGACAAAGAGTAGCACATCCTTGCGCAGAACGTCACTGTCGAACCAGTTGTAGTGTTCTCCATAATTGAAAAAGAAGATAAACTCCAACATCCATGCCGACCACAACAGACAACCCAAGTAATCGATGCTGATGAAGGGCAGAGGCTTCATGAAACGAAAGTCGTGTGTAGTGACATACACCACAAGTGCCACACATAGCAAGGCACCGGTCATCGTCCAGTTGATGATGCGCCAGTCCTGATAAATATAGATAAGATGCTCAGTTATCCACGGTGAAAGCGACATATTTCCCAAAACCAAGCAGTAGAGCAAGGGGAAGAAAATGGTAAAGTCGCGTTTCGAGGTCATCCACAACTGAATGGTAGACATACATTCAAAACAACCACACAGTTTGAAGAACCCCGCGATATAGGCCAGGACACACATCACCGGCACCGAGTCAGTAAACATGATGAGGAAGTTGCACGCCGCTATTATCAAGGCCGCATTCAGCAGAAGCCTGCGGTTGGTAAAGCGGAACTTCAACCTAAAGAGGAAAGGAAAGGGCATAGCCACGCCCACCACATTGAACATGACAATCATGAGCACATCCTCACGCATCAGGCTGTACTCTCCCATCACCTGCAACATGGCTCCGCCATAAATGCCTCCCGACATGAGGAAGACGAAGGCAAAGAGCAAATATATCCATGGCTGCAGCCTGCGAGGCACGTAGCCATTGAAAGAAGGAACCCTGAAAGGTCCCTGAAGCATTGGAGGTCCTGGCATTATAATGATTTCTTCACTTTAGTTTCTACATTTAATCCCGCACGGAGCAAAGCCACCTGCTTGGGGTCGTTATCCTTGTCGAGAGCGATACGTACGGGCACACGCTGCTCCACCTTTACAAAGTTGCCCGTGGCATTATCGACAGGAATCATCGAATAGGCCGAACCTGCCGCTGCCGACAAAGCCTCCACCTTGCCATGAAAGACGACTCCCGGTATGGCATCGGCGGTGAAATCGACAGTTTTGCCTACTTCTATACCGTCCATCTGGGTCTCACGATAGTTGGCTACCACCCATACGTCATCATCATCTACAATACGTGCCAACATCTGTCCGGGCTGTACCAACTGCCCTACATGAATGTCTTTTCTGCCCATCACACCATCACAGGTAGCCACAATGACAGTATAGGAAAGATTGAGACGGGCAAGATTGAGCTGGGCTTCAGCCACACTCTCACCTGCACGCGAGCTACCCAACTGATGGGTCTGCACATTACGTACCGAGGCAGCACTCTGGCGACGGCTGTTGGCCTGTTCATAGCGTGCCTTGGCTCCCAAGTATCGGGCATAGGCATTGTCGTATTGCTGACGCGTAACAGCATCTTTCTTCATCAAAGCCGCAAAGCGGTCGAAATCCTTTTTGGCATTCAGCATGTCCACACGTGCCTCCTCAATACCGGCCGATGCAGTCTGCACATTGCTGACCGTAGTACCCATGCTTGCCGTAACCACCGATGAGCCCGACTTTGAACCGCGAAGACCTGCCTCAGCCTGTGCCACCTGCAAACGAAATTCTGCATCCTCGATGATGACAAGCGTATCTCCCTTGTGCACATGCTGGAAATCGGTAAAACGGATCTCCTTGATAAATCCTGGCACACGGGTATTGATGGGGGTTATATGACGACACACCTGGGCATCATCGGTATACTCCACATCGACTCCATGCACGAAATGACTGAAACACCAGGCCACAGCTCCTACCAGGAAGAGCACAACCACTACATTATATATTCTCTTGATTATTTTCTTGTTCATTACTATTAAAAATATGAAGTGTTGTATGAAAAGTTAGATTTTACCTGCAACATATTGCAGACGATAGTAAGCATATACGATATTGATACGGGCATCCACCTCCAGCAACTCGGCATTGAGCTTGAGATTGGAAGCATCCACTATATCGGTAACAAGCGCCAACTGGCTGAGATAACGTGCATTGATCACATCGTAGTTCTGCGAAGCCAGCTCCACGCTCTTCTGTTGCGTTGCCAACTCAACATAGGTTTGCTGATACTGCACATAGGCAGCCTGCACCCTGTTGTTGAGCTGTTCCGCCTGCACGTCACGAGTTTGCTGCATCTGACGAGTCTCCACAGCAGCCTGCTTCACGCGCTTGTTGCTCTTGAACAACGAACTAAGGCTATACTTCACCCCTACGCCCACGTACCATACATTGAGATTCTTGTCGACGGGAGGAAGTTCGAAGGTGATAGGCCCGTCAAAATGATTGGCTGCCACAAAAGCCACCTTGGGCAAGAGTTCGCTCTTGGCAAGTTTCTCCTTGGCCTTGGCTGTCTGTATATTCAGCACGCTCTGCTCCAAAACAGGCGAATTCATCGCACTTTCTGCCTGCCAATAACCTTCTCCATCCTGGGCATAGGTCTTGTCGGCTATGGTTGCATCGGGAACAATGGTCTGCGATACTGGCAAGCCCAAAGTGTTGCAAAGCTGATAGTTCAGAATACTGCGATTGTTACGAAGCGACGTAAGACCCAGCCTGAGCGACTGCATCTGCAACTCATAGCGGGTAATGTCGTTCTTCAGCGCCATTCCCTCCTTCTGTTTAGCCTTGATATCAGCGATGAGCTGTTCGGTGAGTTCGATATTTTTCTCGTACACCTTGATACGGTTGTCTATCTTGCAAAGGTCTAAATACTGCCCCAACGCCATGAAACGTTCTTGCTGCCGGGTAAGTTTTACGCCCACTTCTGCCTGCTGCTTGCCCAATTCGGCAAGACGAATGCCAGCATGGATGGCTCCACCGGCATAAACCACCTGCTGGGCATCAACGGCAAAGCTGTTGCCATAATGCGGAGAATGAAGTCCATGAACATCGGAGAAATCACGATCGGTCATCAGTACGTTACCCAAATAACTGAACGACAGCGAAGCATCAATATCAGGAAGACGCTTGCTCCGGGCTGCCTCTACACCCAAACCGGCTGCAGCTACACCCGTCTTCTGGGCACGCAGACTCTTGCTGTTATCCTCTACCTTTTCGAAAAGCTGACCTACAGTCATGGGAACACTTTGACCAATACGTCCCGAACCGTCTGTCTGGGCATGCGCCCACAGACAGCCTCCCAGCAAAAGGAGGCCTACAAACATAAATTGTCTTGTCATCAGAATTTTACCTTTTATAAATCTGGGTGCAAAGGTACAGAGTTTTCTGCTAACGACTGTTTTAAATATCACCCTACGGATGGACTTTTTGGGAACAATTCTTCTTATATCTCTCATAAAATACGTATCTTTGCAAACAAAAAGAGAACAAAACCAATGATTAATGAATTAGACAGCCGACAGGAAGCCCGACTTTTCGTTACCACACTTGACAAATGGACCTTTGAACCACAGGTAATCACCTATGGCGGCATACTGATTTGCCGAAAAGGAAAGGCAAGACTGAAAGTAAACTTCAAGGAATGGGAAATGCACGAAGGAGCTGTGATAACGATTTTCCCAAATGATGTGGTGTTGCTGACCAAGGATAACGGGAACGACTTCGAGGTGGAAATGCTGAAATACGACGCCTCCTTGCTGCGTGAGGCAAGTCTGCAGTTAGAGCAAACTGTCTATTCAGCCTTGCGCGAGGACCGCTGCAGACAGGACTCTCCTGTCGTCACCAATATCATCAGCCACATGTTTGCCCTGCTCAGGGTGTACTTCGACCAAGCAGCATGCACCTGTCTTACGCAGTTGGTGCTATGTCAGCTGAAAGCTTTCTTCATAGGATTCAACGAATACCTGCTACGAAATCCACAATATCGCCCCGATGAAATCAAGTCTTATCGTGTAAGAGAACTCTTCAACCACTTCATGCACCTGATGGAAAGAGACTACAAGGCATCAAGGGATGTCAATTATTATGCCGACCTGATGAACATTACGCCCAAATATCTCACCAACATCGTGCGACAGGTGACGGGACACACCCCAAAGACCATCATCGACCAGTATGTCATACTGCAAATCAAGATGCAGTTGCATCGCAGTCAGCAAAGCATCAAGGAAATAGCATGGGAATATCATTTCTCTGACTCAAGTTTCTTCTGCCGCTACTTTAAAAAACATACAGGAAAGACACCACAACAGATCAGAGAACAGACAGCCGACAAAACCAACCAGCCATCGGCCTGTTTCATTAAAGACTGCGGTGGAACATCTTCCTGATTTCTTCGTTTATGAAATCTTGAAAACCAGGACTGTCGATAATCTCGATATGGCTGTACAGTCCCAAGACAAAACGGGCAATACCCAAGTAGCTTGCCACATCCATAGACAACAGCCAGTACTTGGGAGCATTTCCTTCTTTATTATCGGTTTCATCGGGCAATTCTACGATGAATTCGGCAGATTTGGGATATTCCTCAATCATCAGACTATATGCCAGACGGTCGAGTTTCAACCTGACAGGCAACCGCTCATCACCACTAAACATAAAGAGATCGGTAAACATCTGGCGATGCTTGGCCTCGTTGCCCCACTCCAGATCGAGCAGGATAACATTGCCCATACGCGACACCTTGAACGTCTTGTTCATTTTGGAACTAAGTTCATAGCAACGCACATCATTATTGTTGTTCATCATAAGGAAAGGCTCCACCACCCGGTCGGTACAACTCTTGCTGTGAGGCGAGGAATAACCTTCTATCTTGACAAGCCGATGACGCTTGATGGCATCGTAGAGCACGCCGACATGATGGGCAGCCTGCTCGCGCAACTGAGGATTGGCAAGGATGTTGAGGTCATAGAAACGGTCCAACTTGCGGCGCAGTCGCTCCACGATGGCATTATTGTCTTCCACCTTATTTAATATAGAGAGCATGGTGAGGGCTTCCTCCTCGGTGAAGTTGATGGTTTCGAAGAGATGCTTGAAGAATGGCGACTCCCTGTCAAGACTGTATATCCTGCCATTCTTCTCCACCTTGAAGCCCCAGTCGCGGAAACTCTCCAAATAATAATACAGCATACGTCGCGAAATGCCCGCACGCTCGCAAAGAGTATCCACATCATAACGATGGTTCTCGGTAAGGAGAAGCATCAGGTTCATTTCTTTTTCCAGTTTGTCATGTCGCATAAAGCCTGAATGTGATAAGTTGATGAGTCGGCAAGAGGCTGAAGACTGCTTTTTATGTTAATAGAACTTAACAGCCACTCACTTTTAACATAAGAACTCAGAAAGTGAACATATATTGCACAAAAGCCTCCTAATTTTGCCCTCAGAAACAAAGAAAGACCTGTAAAAGGGCTTTCATACAGTAAGAAAACTATAAAACTATAAAGAATTATGGAAAAGAATATCACATTGGGCACTTCAGCCGACATCAACTTCGTAGTAAACAGCATCAGCAACGGCAGCAAGAACCTGATAAGCAGTATCAAGAGTTTGCTGCAAAGCGGCAAGCAACCCATAGAATGGCTGCAAAGCTACTATTCCATCATCATGGAAAAGGAAGTGAGCATGAAGCAGACCCTCCTCCTCATCGCCACCCAGTTTACATTCGTACTGGGCATCCTGCCTGCCGACATCAATCTGGCATTAAGAGCCGCTTTCTTGGGCAGTTTCGCCTTCTGCCTGCATCTGTGCAAGAAGAGTTTTCAAGAGGAAATATAAATTGATTTCATTAACCGTCACTTAATCCTTGAACTCAAGTGAAAGCTCGCCCGAGCCCAAGAGATTGTAGCTCATGCGGTGATAAGGCGTAACCCCATACTCCCTGATGGCTGCCCGGTGCTTCTTGGTGGGATAACCCTTGTTGCTCTTCCAGTCGTACTGAGGATATTCCTCGGCAAGGGCATCCATATAGTCGTCACGATAGGTCTTGGCCAAAATGCTTGCTGCAGCTATCGCCATATACTTGCCATCGCCTTTCACTATCGTGGTATGAGGCAGATCATGGTATGGCTTGAAACGATTGCCATCCACAATAATAGCCTCTGGACGAACCTTGAGCTGATCGAGTGCCCTGTGCATCGCCAAGATACTGGCATTGAGGATATTGATCTTATCTATCTCCTCGGGAGTAACGATTCCTACAGCCCATGCCACAGCATCACGCTCTATCTGCACGCGAAGAGCCTTGCGCCTCTTGTCTGTAAGCTGCTTGCTGTCGTTGAGTGCTTCATTCTGATAACCAGGAGGCAGAATGACAGCAGCCGCATAGACACTGCCAGCCAGACAACCACGACCAGCCTCATCGCAGCCGGCCTCTATAAGGTCCTTATAATAATGACTTTCCAACATCTTCTAAATGGTGTTTTACTGAATAATAAAAACTATTTGATGCAAAAGTAGCACAAATAACTGACTCCAACAAATCCTGATGGATTATTTTTTAGGATTACGTATGAAACTATAGGAAAGAAGGACGATGAAACCAGTATCTTTGCAGAAGATAAGCGGCATCTCAGCATAACATTCAAGCAAGCTTGATGCTCTGCATTCGATTTGCAGTATCTTTGCAGAAGATAAGCGGCATCTCAGCATAACATTCAAGCAAGCTTGATGTTCTGCATTCGATTTGCATTATCTTTGCCAAAAACTAATCACAAATAAATATGAAACAAACGATTTGCATTCTTTTATCAGCGATCGCTATCTCGCTTGGCTGCTCAGCCAAGAAGCAGACGAGCACTTTCCCCGACGGAACACCCATCTCTTCATGGTTTGCCGACACAACAGGTGTGGAACTGAAGGACATGGGTAAGCCCTACATCATTACCGATTATGGAGTGGTAAATGACTCAACCATCATTCAGACCCAGAAGATTCAGGAAGTCATAGACCGCTGTCATGCTAATGGCGGCGGAGTCATCGTGGTGCCTGCAGGCACTTATCTTACAGGATCACTCTTCTTCAAACCTGGTTGCAACCTGTATTTGGAAGAGAACGCCACACTGAAAGGAAGCGATGCCATCACCCATTATCAGATAGTGAAGACTCGACTGGAAGGTCAGACCTTAGACTATTTTGCAGCACTCATCAATGCCGATCATCACGATGGTTTCACCATTGCAGGCAAGGGAACCCTCAACGGCAACGGACATAAATTCTACGATGAGTTCTGGCTGCGCCGAAAAGTCATCAAGAAGTGTACCAACTTGGAGGCTCTCCGCCCAAGACTGGTCTACATCTCCAACTCCAACGACGTGAAGGTAAGCGGCATCAGAATGGTGAACTCTGGCTTCTGGACCAACCATCTGTACAAGTGCAAGCGCGTGAAATACCTCAACCTGTATATCTACGCACCGACAAGCGGCTATCCTAAAGGTCCCAGCACCGACGCCATAGACATCGATGGATGCGAGGATATGCTGATAAGAGGCTGTTGGGTAAACGTGAACGATGACGGTGTGTGTCTGAAAGGCGGCAAGGGAACCTTCGTAGACAAGGACAGCACCAACGCCCCATGCCGCAACGTCATCGTAGAGAACTGCTATTTCAAGAAAGCCGGTGGAGGCATTACCTTCGGAAGCGAGTGCTATGATGCCAAGAATGTGATTATAAGAGACTGCCAGTTCAACGGAACCAGCAACATCCTTCTCTTCAAGATGCGCCCCGACACACCACAGAGATACGAGGATGTACTGGCAGAAAACTGCACAGGTGTTGTTACCTTCGGCATCAGAACCCGTATTTGGACCCAGTTCTACGACAAGAAAGACAGAGACGACATGCCCCGTTCGGTCATCAACAACGTGAAGATGAAGAATATCAAGGTGAAGAGCACCAAACAGTTCTATACAATGATACCTTCAGAAAACTACGACTTGGGTAGTTTCTCATTCGAAAACATCGATGTCACCGACCCTGTAGGAATTATGGACACATCGGTATTGGGCAGTTGCAAGCTCAACAAAGTGAAACTAAATGGTAAAGCCATTAAGTAGTTTTGTTTAAAAAAGAAGAAGTTAAAGGAGTTAAGGAGTTAAAGGAGTTAAGACAACAGTCTATCTGGATAAGACGCAGGACATTAGTCCCTTACCTACAGAAATAGACATTACCCACTAAGCATTTGTCTTAACTCCTTTAACTCCTTAACTCCTTTAACTCCTAAAGAAATCTCCTGAAGAAAATCTCCTGAAGAAACATTCTCAAAGAAGCCCCCTTAGCTTCTGTACTGCGATGGCGGCATACCAAACTGCTCCTTGAAGCACTTGCTGAAGTAGTACGGATTGTCGAAACCTACAGCATAAGCCACCTCCGACACATTCTTCTCGCCCTCCTTCAACAGTTCGGCGGCTTTTCTCAGTCGGATGACACGGATATACTCATTAGGTGTATAACCCGTAGTTCCCCTTACCTTTTTATAGAAGATGGTGCGTCCCAAGTGCAACAGTCCTGCCACCTTGTCGACAGAAAGATCCTGTTCGCCAAGGCGAGAATAGACGATACTGTCAAGACGCTTGACAAACAAGCTGTCTTGCTCATTGCTGAGCATGGCAGAACGAATTTCCTGCGGCTCCTTGCCAAACTTCTGACGAAGTATCTCACGCTGGTTGAGCAACTGCAGAATGCGAGCCATGAGCAACTGCGGGCTGAACGGCTTGGTAATGTAAGCATCGGCTCCCGACTCTGTTCCTTCGAGCACATTCTCGTCAGTACTGAGGGCTGTGAGGAGAATGATGGGGATATGACTCGTCTCAAAACTGTTCTTCAGTCGTTTGGTAAGCTCGAAGCCATTCATTCCTGGCATCATCACGTCGCTTACTATCAAGTCGACATCCAACTCCTTTGCCATGGCAATACCCGCCTTGCCATCCGAAGCCACCTTCAGGTCGAAACAGCTCTCCAGTTCAGAGAGCAGGAACTCACGTACATCGTTGTCGTCTTCTATCAGAAGAATGGTACGACGGTTGAGCGGAGCAGATGGGGGGGCAGAAGGCACAGCATCGGTTGTTTTTTCTTCCTGCTCGTCCCGTTCCTTTACCAAATCGGCCTTCAGGATAGGGCTGTCCTTTACCAGGAAGTCGGAAGCCTCGTAGCAGTCTTTCTGCAGAGGAATTGTAACCACAAATACCGATCCTCCTCCCTCGTTTTCCTGATAGGCTATCTCGCCATGATGCGTCCTCACAAGTTCATGGGTAAGATGGAGTCCGATGCCAAAGCTCTCGCCCGTGTAACTGCTCTGCATGAATCGGCTGAAGAGCTGTTCTCGCTTCTCCTGCGGAATGCCCACTCCCGTGTCAGCCACACGGATGGTCATCACATCCGTGAAAGAGAGGCTTACAGAGATGGTTCCCTTGGCAGGGGTGTACTTGAAGGCGTTGGACAAAAGATTGAACACCACCTTGTCTATCATCTGCTGGTCGAGGAACATCGCATGTGCCGGCTCCGAAGACTCGAAACTGTAAGCTATCTCCTTCGACTCGGCTGCATCGTCGAACATACGGCAGATGCCCTTGACAAACATCACGGCATCAGTCTCCTGCAAGGACAACTTCAGCTTGCCTGCCTGCATCTTACGGAACTCCAAGAGTTGATCGATGAGTCGCAACATGCGCTGCACGCTCTTGTCCATCACCCGTATAGTCTTCTCCAACTCTGTCTGCCAGCGGTTGGCTTTCATGATGCGTTTTTCTTTCTCGAGCGAGCCTTGCATCAGGGTGAGAGGAGTACGGAACTCGTGGGCTATATTGGTGAAGAAGACCAACTTGTAGCGAGTGAGTTCCTGCTCAAGACGGATTCGGTTGCGAAGCACATTCTTGTCGTGCACAAACTTCACCACCAAGATGATGACACCCAGGACAAGCAGCACATAAATCATTATCGCCCATGACGTAAGATAGAAAGGAGGCTTGATGCGAATAACCAATGTACTCTCCTTACCCCAGGTGCCATCCGATGTACATGCCTTGACATGCAGAAGATACTTGCCAGCTGGCAGTTTCTGATAAGCCGCCCAGGGCGTGGACGAAGGTTTGCTCCATGCCTGGTCGAAGCCTTCCAGACGATAGGTATACTTCACATTGCGCACATCGGAATAGTCGAGCGTAGAGAAATGTATGTTGGGCGAACGCTGCTCATAGGTCAGCGTTATCTCATCGGAATAAGGATAAGAGGTGAAAACCACGTCGGTAAGCCCGCTGACATGACTAAGACGTGAAGGCTGGATAATGGTAAGACCATAGTTGCCACCCAGCACCACTCTGCCGTCATCAAGACATACTGCCGAGTTCTCATTATATACATTGCCCATAGGGTTGCGTGAGAACATATAGTTTTCAAACGACTTCTTGCGGGCATTCCAGGCTGTCACTCCCTGCTGGGTAGAAATCCAAAGGTTGCCATCAGGTGTGTCCACCACCGACTGAACCAAATTGTTGACCAGTCCATTAGAGGTATTGAAGACATGGAACTTAGGCTCTGTCTCACCATCACCCGGCTCTACCTGTACCAGTCCATCACCCGATGCTGAGAGCCACAGTCGTCCCTGTCGGTCGACAAGTAGATCGCGTATTTCATAATCACGCACGTAAGTCTTATATCGGCTGGCATCCTTCACAAACTCATCGACAGGAATACGGATAAGACCTCCCGATGTTCCGCACCAAAGCACGCCATGCTTGTCTATCACCATGCATCTCACCTCGTTGAGCCCCACGCTGTCGGCAAAGAATGTCTTCACACCATAGCCATCCTTACGTGGATAGACAAGGCTCAATCCCTTGCCAAAGGTTCCTATCCACATGCGATGCTTAGCATCAAGAGCCATACAGAACACGTTCCTGTCCTTAAAGTCGAGTCCTTTTGCTCCATAGATTCCCTTGCCACGGGTGCCTATCCAGGTTTCACCATTAGGCATCTGGACTATACCATAAACATTCGAATCGAAGTGGCTCTTGCCCAACACCTGGCTCATGTCGGCACTATAGTGGTAAAGACTTCCCTCACGGGTGCCCACCATGACTGTGCCGTCATTCATTTTCTTCACCATTCGAACGACATTCGAAAAGTCCATATTGCCCTCGCCATTAGGATAAATGCGTTCCACACCCTTGTCCATCACCTGGATGTGCGACACGCCTCCGTATTCCGAGCTTACCCACACTCCATCGTGACGGTCGGCTATAATGCCGAGAAGATAGTTGGAGGCGATAGGCGACTCTCCCAACTTGTCTGCCACGAAATGCTGGCTTTGGGTCAGGTTCTGGTTGAACACGAAAAGTCCTTTGCCATAAGTGGAAATCCAGATGAGTCCATGATTGTCCTCTACGATATGAAATCGCTCATGGTCGATATAATTGGTGGTTTGCTGAGGGAAGAGACTCAGGGGGACGAGCTTGTCCTGTCTTACCAAGCGCAGCACGCCCGTCTTGTTGTATATCCACTTTCTGCCTTTGTTGTCAGTCAACACCCTGCCATTGGGGATAAGCCATTCGCCCTCACATTCCGCAACCTCTCCCGTACGCACATCGATAGAGAAAGAGCGGCGGTTGGTAAAAAGTATCCATCTGTTGCCCATGAGCAAATCACCGGTAGCTACCTCACCGTCAACATAGGCTACATGGGAAAATCGCTGCAGCTTGCCTTGTCGAAGAACATAGACATCGCCCTTCTCCGAAACCATCAGCATCTTATGATGGAAGGGGCGCGTACGCGACATTCTCATGCCCTTGGCCATGCAGGACAGGCGACCTTCGGAATAAAGGAAAACCTTGTCCGTAGTACAAAGCACCACATTGTCTTTGTCCAGACTGTCTATCAGGGGGACTTGGGAAGAACCTATTTCTGCCTGGGCAAACCTACGTGTCAAGAAAGAACCACTGCGATAGTCTACCAACATGGCTCCATCTTTGGCTCCCCAAAGCCAGAACATTCCGTCACAGACCAGCTTCCACTTAGTGAAATGAAGCTTCTCTACTTCCTGACAGTACTTCTCCTCCTTGCCGTCCACCATATTCAGGCAAGTTAATCTCTCAGAAGAAGAATACACCCACAACTTCTTATAGGTAACATCCTCCAAAGCCTTCTTCGTACGACCGATTAAAGCAGAGACGCCAGTACTGTCGCTGTCAAAATAGGTTGTTACCACGTTACCGTCGTAGCGGGCAAGTCCATTATACGTGGAAAACCACAGAAAGCCCTTCTGGTCCTGTTGCATATCGCTAACGACATTAGAGGGCAATCCTTCCTGAATGGTTACCCTCTTCGCCTTCACCTCTATGGGAAGGGAAAGTATCTCAGCATGCTTCTCCGCCGCTATCTGTGCCATAGGCTCCGTGCCAACGCCACGCTGTCCGCCATCATGGCAGGAACTGGCGAGCAAGGCAAAAGCCGCCGCCATAAAAAAATTACTGTATCTCATTATTCAGATTAGTTCTTAACACGGTGCAAAGATACGCCAAATACTTGGAAAAACCACATCTCCCTACCACAAAAATCACTTCACCCTATCACAAAACCATGGAAAGCCTATCACAAAGTTCATGGAAGACTGCTTTAAAGCATGAGCCACTACCTATATTTAGTCAAATATAAGCTATATTTCATTAGTTGTGACTTATATTTAGCTAAATAAGGGTTAGGCGAAGCAGTTGGAAGCAGACTTCTCAGAAGTTTATCTCTATAAGAGAAAAGATGAAGAACCTGCTCAACAAGGGCAAAGGTCTTTTCAACCTGCTGAAATAACCCCATTCATACCATACGAAAAGGGACGAGCTCATCACGAGTTCGTCCCTTTTTTACTAAAAATAATTCTTATTTACCGAAATGTATGTACTGTACTAAAAACAATCTTTACTTGTAAGCTGGATGCTGCTGACCTGCAAGACCTGCGTTTACATCAAGAATCTTAGAGGTATTGAACGGCATCAGCTCGGTCATATTCTTTTGCAAGCCATAGAATACACCGGAATTACCTGTAATCCAGGCATTGTTGCTCGACACTCCAGTTACGTCCTCTACACACAGGTTGCCTTTCTGCTTGATAGAAACGATACTGAACATATTGAGGATGGTGTAGGTATGCTTCACTGCACCTTCTGGCTTATTGGTCTCGCTGTACAGTTTGCCGTCCTTCTCATAAAGGTCGGCAGTAACAGAGCCCTTGCCGGTGGAAGAACTATTCAAAACCTTAAGACCACTGATTTGATCGGCGGTAAGTCCCAGATTCTCTACCTCTGCCTGTGAGAGGTCAATATAGCTCAATGCGATGGTAGGATCCTCATACTTAGGTGTGGTTGAGAGATAGTAAGCACGATAAACAGGAACGTTGGCAAACTCGCCATCACGCTTAGCCAAGTCTATCAGGCGCTGCTTGGCAGCCATCAGCATCTCATACTGCTTACCCCAGCGAGTAAGGTCGGTACGACGCAGGCCCTCGTTGGAAAGCTCAAGCTTGCGCTCCTTCTGGATGAAGGTGAGGAAGTCGTCATGGTTGGTAGGAATACCTGCAGCTGCCTTGGTCTCATTGCCACGGAAGGCACGCTTGCGTACTTCCTTCACAGCATTGATGGCCTCCTGAGTAGGACCATTGTTCACCTCGTTCAGAGCCTCAGCATACATCAACAGTACGTCGGCATAGCGAAGCAATGGGAAGTTGATGTCACGCTTGCTGTTGGTAGCGCCCATCTCCTTCTTCCAGTTGATGCGGTACTTGCCCACACCCATACCGTTGTAAACATTCATCTGATACTTGTTGCCGTTGGCACTAAGCACGATACCATAGTTGCTGACAGACACGTCGCGACGCTGGTCATCCTTGTCAAAATCGAAGAACAGAGTTGGGAACGCCATCATCTGTGAGCCACCCTTACCCATACCGCCTTCAGAATTGTCGTTACCAGAAGTTGGGATACCATTGACATAACCAGTTCTTACATCGGCAGCATTCTCGCCATACCAACCATACTCCAGCATGGTTTCCTTGTTGTAAGTCTGGTTGCCCAAATCTCTGAACAACTGGTCATAGTTGTCGAGCAAGCCATTCTGACGCTTCTCGATAACAGCCTTGCAGGCATCAGCAGCAATCTGATAAAGCTCCTTTACACGGGCAGCATCCGAACGCTGTGCAATGTGAAGGGTAGAAGCATCGTAGGTGTTGAGATCCCAACGCAGAGAGTAGCCTGCTGCATAGAGAGCCACACGGGCCAAGATGCCATAAGCAGAGTTCTTGCAGAAACGCTCAGGTGTAGAAGGAGCATTGGCCTCACCCTGCCATGGCAGGAGCTCTACAGCATTCTGCAAATCGGCAATGCACTGGTCGTAGATCACATCACGGTCGGTACGTGGAGAATCATAGGTCGTCAAATCCGAGGTAGGAGTTGTTGTGAACGGAACGTCGCCATAGAAGCGAATCAAATTCCAGTAAGCATAGGCACGGATAGCCAACGCCTCACCAAGAAGCGCATTCACCTTTCCCTTCTCGCTCTCAGAAACACTCATACCGGGTAAATTCTTGATGCACACATTGGCATACTCGATGGCTGCGTACATAGAGGTATATGTATTGCTGAGCATACCCGTAACATTGGTAAAGTTGTAGTTCGAAACGTCATACTTTGAGTTGCTCTCTGTTGAGGCGCACTCGTCTGTACCCTCAAGCAGCTGATAGCCCAACTCCTGAGTATGGAGGCTGGCATAAGCACCCACTGTGGCAAGTTCTGCACGGGATACTGTCTCAAAGACAGAACCGCTGTCGGCAGATGACTCAGATGGCATATCCAACCAGTCCTGGCAAGATGTCATGGTCAAAGCTATGGCCGTAACACCTAATATATTTAATATCTTATTCATATATTACTCTTGTTAGAATGAATTGATTAGAATGTTAAGTTTACACCTACTACCCAGCTCTTAGAACGTGGGTAAGAAGAATTGTCCACACCTGGAGTCAGGGCACTTCCCGAAGCAGAAACCTCAGGGTCGTAGCCAGAGTAACCAGAAATGGTGCAGATGTTGTTCATTGTCGCATAGACACGAGCCTTCTGCAAGTAGATCTTCTTCAACCATGTCTTAGGGAATGTATAACCCAAAGTGATGGTGTTCAGACGAAGGAACGAACCATTCTCGATGTAATAGCTGCTATGGTCGGAGATGGCATACTTGTTATTGGAAGAAATATTCCACATACGGCTGCCATTGTCCTCACCTGGGTTCAACTCTGCCAAGCGGGCAAGGTTGGTTGTCTCTTTACCTGTGAGTGGATCGATGAGAGTATAGCGGTTAGCCATGTCTGAGATGGTGTTCTGGTTGGCCAGGTAAGGACCAACGAAACGCTGAGTACTCATGTTGAACACATCGTTGCCTACCGAGAAGTTCATGAAGACGGTCAGGTCGAAGCCCTTATAAGTAAAGGTGTTGTTCCAACCACCAGTAAAGTCAGGAGATGCATTGCCGATGACGGTGCGGTCGTTGACGCTCCACACAGGGTTGCCATTGGCATCGGTTTCACCTGACAACGCCTTATACTTCACGTCACCTGGCTTCACACTCTTGCGGTCGAAACCTTTCAGGCTGGCAATACCGTCCTTCAACTTGTAAGTGCCATCCTCGTTCTGGATAAAGTCGGCTGTGGTGTAAAGGCCATCATATACCAAACCATAGAACTGTCCGAGAGGTTTGCCCTTCTCGATCTTGAAGCCCATACGAGATTCATAATCCTGGATAAAGTAGTCTGACTCACTGCTGCCACCATAGATATCGAGCACCTTAGAGCGGTTGAAAGCCACATTGAAGTCTGTTGACCATGTGAAGTCCTTGGTGCGGACTGGTGTTGCATTGATAACAATTTCCACACCACGGTTGCGGATAGAACCTACATTCTGATACTGTGTAGTATAACCTGTAGAAGAAGGAATCTGGTTCTTGATAAGCAGGTTCTTTGAGGTATTGTTGTACCAGTCGATACCTACATTGAGGCGGCTGCCAAATACTGAAACATCAAGACCTACGTTGACAGTCTCTGTCTTCTCCCACTTGAGGTCCTTGTTTCCAAGAGTCTTACCTGGAACATAAGTGATATAGTCCTTACCGCCAATGCCATAATGGCCAGAGCCGTAAGAAGTAGCATACATATTGTCGTCGATATTATCGTTACCGGCCGTACCATAACCTACACGGAGCTTCAAGTTGTCGAAGATATCCTTCAAACCTTCCATAAATGGTTCCTCTGAAATACGCCATGCTGCAGATGCAGATGGGAAGTAACCCCACTGGTTGCCCTTAGCAAACTTAGAAGAACCGTCACCACGAAGAGTGGCATTCACGAGATAACGATCGAGATAGTTGTAAGATACACGGGTAAACCAAGACACACGACCACGACGGCTCTTACCTGATTTCCATACAGCAGGAATACCCATGCTGACATCATTCAAACCGAAGTTTCCATCAGAAAACTCACGATACTCGTTTTCGAGCTTCATGGTCTCCCAGTAAGTAGTCTCCTGACCCAGCAATGCAGAGAAGTGATGATCCTTGTTGAGGTCGAACGAGTAGTTCAGCGTATTGGTAATCTGCCACTGGTAAGCCTCTGCATTGTTGCGCTTGCCATAACCATAAGGGCTCTTGTTGGCAGCAGCTGTCTTGGTTGAGCCATTGTCCCAATAGTCGGTACGAGTCTGCTTCCACTGATAGCTACCAGCTGTACGCCATGTAAGATTCTTGATGATGTCGAACTCAATACCAGCATTCACAGTAGCAAGACGAGTAAACTTCTCGTTTGTGATAGCGTTATTGGTAAGAATTGGGTTGTTAGAGTCGTAGTTGTTACTACCAGGAATGGCATCGAAGGCATCTGTGAGGTCTTCGCCAAGCATCTGCTCGTTGGTAAAGCGAACACCACCTGTTACAGGCTGAAGAATCGTCTGCTTCAATGTACCACCAAGAGAACCGCCACCTTCGAGCTTAGTCATCTGCAAAGCAGAAGAGAAGTCGAAGCGTACGCCCTTCCAAAGTTCGTGATTGATCTTGGCGCGGACACTGTTCTTATAGTAACCATGCTTTGCCATAATACCATCCTCGCCAGTATAGTTGTAGCTGAGCATATACTTTGTCTTCTCGCTACCACCAGAGATATTAATATTGTGAGTCTGAGCCACGCCAGTAGATCCGAACACCTCGTCCTGCCAGTCGATACCGGCACGGTTGCCATATTCGCTTGCTATACGGTCATAAGCGCCTGTATAGAAGTCGGCATCACTTACACTGCCACCAAAGAGGCTTGCAAAAGCATCCTCGTTGCCACGAAGAGTCTGGAACTCATACTGATACTTCACGTAATCCTGAACGCCAAGCAGGTCGAGCTTCTTGCCAAGACGCAGGAAACTTACATAACCATTATAAGAAACCTCAGTCTTGCCGGCCTTACCGCTCTTGGTAGTAATAAGGATTACACCATTGGCACCAGCAGCACCATAAATAGCTGTAGCAGAAGCATCCTTCATCACGTCGATGGTCTCGATATCGTTGATATCCACATTTCTCAAACCATCTTCCATCTGGAATCCATCTACGATATAAAGAGGCTTGGTGCTCTGGGTGATAGACGTACCACCACGTACAGTAATGTTGATATCGGCACCTGGCGCACCACTCTGGGTAATGATGTTCACACCGGCAGCCTTACCTGTCAAAGCCTGAGCGGCAGAAGTAGCAGGTATATTGGCAAGATCCTTACCGCTGACTGAAGCTGTAGCGGCAGTCAGGTCTCTTTTCTTTACCTTAGCATAACCAATAGAAACAACCTCGTCGAGCATCTGAGCCTCGGGCTCGAGCTGTACATTAATCTGTGTACGGCCCTTGATGTCTACTGTCTTTGTCTTGTAACCTACATAAGAAATAACCAAAGACTTGGCAGATGAAGGAACGGTCAGCTTAAAGTTACCATCCACGTCGGTAACGGTGCCTGTATTACCGGGTACAACTTTTACCGTCGCACCGATAACTACATCCATGTCATCCGTCACTTGTCCTGAAATAGTCACCCCCCCACCTTGAGCGAGGCCTTTCACAGGAGCTACCAGCAGCATGAACAATACCATGCAAACCTGGAACATAAGTGATTTGTTTTGCATAAAATGATTTTTTAAGTTTATATTAGTTTATTGTTGTATTTACGAACGTATTTAGCAGTGTGGCTTTTTCTCCTACCAGACTAAAAGAGGGGTTTCAGACCTTCCCATTTCACATCCCAGTTGCCATCTTGTGGGAATCCTGGATTGGGATGAACACTTCCGTCCCAGCCTGCACACATCATAGCTACAGCCATCAGGTAACCTCCATTGCCAGGAAGATAAAGACGAAGACGACCGTCCTGATAATTATGACCACTTACCAAATAGGTGTTCTTCTGCTGCTTCATCAGCAAGGCTCCAACTGCATTCTCGGGCTCTCCCATGCGGGCAGCTCCCATAGCCATCATCGGATAATCCCATCCCCAGGATGTCTCCCACTTCCAGTTCTTCCAAATCCACTGTTCAGTCTTCTTCATCTTGGCAAAGTCAATCTGACGACTGTTATATGGGAACAGACCTATCGCTCCCATCACTGCTGGGTGATCGCTGTACATCTTTTCATTCTTATAAGTATCAGGCTCGGTCTCTGCTGCGAGATACAGACTGTCCTTGGATGCCAATGGAGATATCTTCTGAATGACATCATCCCAATGTGCATTGCGCTCCTTGCCCAATCGCTCACGCCAGGTCTGTGCAATCTGAAGGGCACAATGCCACTGACTCAACTCGAAAGGAGGATTGATGGTTGTTGCTGCTGGCAGAGTTTCCTGAGCTGCTATACAACCACGAAGGATATAGCGGTCGTTCTGCTTGTCATAATCAGCAAAATCGCCCATAAATTCAGCGGTTTCATCGACCAAACGTGCATATTTCTGCAAGAGTGCAGGTGTTGGGTTGGCACGATAGAGCAACTCAGCCAAATAAATGAGGTGAGGCTGTTGCCAGATCAGGAAACTTCCCACTCCTGAAGGTGCCTCGCCTACCCAAGGGTCGGTCATCTTCATCCAGCGCACTCCCTTGAAGCCCTGTCGCTCGGCTATCTTGCGGGCATTGGCTTCTGCCTTGAAGTACCAGGAAAGTGAACGTTCCAACATCTCAGGGTGTCCCCACAAGGCAAACTGTGCCTGATGCCAGAGAATCATCTCCAAATGAAATTTGCCAAACCATGAATTATAGGTGAGTCCTGTCTCCTGTGGAGGTGTATCGCCTGCATCCTGAATGGCGAGCAAATACTGACTCAATACTACGCGGCGCTCCATCTCCTTGGCACGGGGATCCTTGCAGTTGGAGAAGTCTGCCATACCTCCCTTTTTCCAATAACCCATCCAGTATGTCTTGGCAGCATCGGCTACTTCGGCAAAGGTCTTATTGGCTGTAGATGTCTGCTCTGCATATTCGCAGGTAAGTTTCAGGTCAGAAGACTTGGCTTGCAACTGATAGAAGTTCTTGCCCTTCTGCTTCAATTTAGCAGTTCCTTGCCATCTTAACATCACAAAATATACGGTTTCATCGATTATTCTCTTTAAAACTGCAGAGTTGGCTGTTTGAGCAACAAGTGTCGTGGAATGCAACTTATCCTTAGTCCAGTCGCAGGCATCATCGCAATGTCCACCAGTAGGATAAGCAAAGCGTACATCCACAGCGATGGTTCCCTTAGACTGTATGTGGGTAGCTATCAAATCGAGAACAGGATCGCAGGCTGTTTCTACCTGGTAAGCCTTACCTTTATATGTAAAGCTGCTCTTGATCATACCTTCCCACATATTCAGAGTCTGGTCTATCTGCTTGATCTGCTTAGGATCAGTGCCCAGCGACAATCCCAATGTACCCAAATGCAGACGATGAGGGTTTACACGATACCAGTCGCCGGCAGCCTTGGCTCGTTTGTTGTCCTTTACCTGTGTGGCATAAGGTTCCTTACGGCCTCTGCCAAAATCATAATAACGCCAGCTTTCCTCTGGTTGATAGTTCTCTGGATTGGCAAAAGAATGCCAGCCCCAGTCGCTCATAGTTCCCAATGGCACACCATGAGAATAAGACTTAGGGAAAGACTGTAAGCCTGTACCATCAACTGTCATGGCAAAACCACCATTACCTACAGAGAGCGAGTTGAGCGAATCCATTGTTGTGACATGTGGATTGTTACGCTCTACCAACTTCTTTCTATCGATGGGTTGCTGAGCCATAGAACTCAAAGCAAACAACATGCAAATGTTTAAGATTAATTTTTTCATTTGTTTTTAGCTATTTTTCGATGGCAAAATTAGTGCTTTTCACATATTATAGCTATACAAAATTGTACACTATCATATATTTCTATTCTATCAGATGTATTTTTATATTCTTTGAAGAATAAAGTTCTGTTTATTAAATGAACAGACATGCTTTCTGTATCAGTATATATAATAAGGTATATACAAAAAAAGGCACAAAAAAAAGTATCTTAGAACACTTGGACAAGCGTCCTGAGATACTTTGTGCTATGTATTCTAAAATACTATTAGAAGTATCCTAATCTACAAAAGTGTTTTGAGATTCTGTACTAAAACATCTGTGCCACACGCTTCACTCCTGCTACCAAGGCGTCAACCTCTTCCTTGGTATTATAGAGCGCAAAGCTGGCTCGAACGGTTCCTAAGATGCCATAACGGTCCATCAGAGGCTGAGCACAATGATGACCTGTACGAACTGCAATGCCAAGACGGTCGAGAAGTGTGCCCATATCCATGTGATGAATATCGCCTACAAGGAAACTTACCACAGCATCCTTGCCTTCTTGCTCTCCAAAAAGTCTGATTCCATCGATGGTTCGCATCTGTTCCATACAGTAGCGTGTAAGTTCTTTCTCGTGCTGGGCAATATTGTCCATACCAAGAGCCGACACATAATCGATGGCTTTGGCCAAACCATGAGTAGCCACATAATCGGGAGTTCCTGCCTCAAACTTGAAGGGCAACTTCTCGAAAGTGGTCTTTTCGAAGCTCACACTCTCTATCATCTCGCCACCTCCCTGGTAAGGAGGCATACGGTCAAGCCATTCTTCCTTGCCGTAGAGCACGCCGATACCTGTAGGTCCATATATCTTATGACCACTGAAAGCAAAGAACTCGCAATCCAAATCCTGTACATCGACCTTGAAATGAGGTGTGCTCTGAGCTCCATCCACCATCACGGGCACATCATGCTCATGAGCTATCTTGATCATCTCTTTCACAGGATTCACCGTACCGAGCACATTGCTTACCTGGGTAATACTGACAATCTTGGTACGTTCGTTGAACAAACTGGCGAATTCATCGATGTTTATCTCTCCTTTTTCGTTAATAGGGATAACACGGATGGCAATGCCTTTCTTGGCTGCCTGCAACTGCCAAGGCACAATATTGGAATGGTGCTCCATAGTAGAGATGATGACCTCGTCGCCCTCGCTCATAAACTCATCACAGAAAGAGGAGACAACGAGATTCAGACTCTCGGTAGTACCACGGGTAAAGATGATTTCCTCTACTTTGGGAGCATTGATAAACTTGCGTACTGTCTCGCGGGCAGCCTCATGAAGATCTGTAGCCTGCTGAGAAAGGTAATGCACACCTCTATGCACATTGGCATTGACGTTAAGATATTCGTCACGCATAGCATCAAGCACACATAAAGGCTTCTGTGTAGTAGCAGCATTATCGAGATAAACCAAAGGCTTGTCGTACACCGTTCTCGAAAGTATCGGGAAATCGGCTCTTACTTTGTTAATATCATACATAATTTTAAGGAGTTAAGAAGTTAAGGAGTTAAAGAAGTTAAGACATCGGTAAATCTGTTTTCAAAAGGAATCTCAAACAATATAACAATTGTCTTAACTCCTTTAACTTCTTAACTCCTTTAACTACATATTATTACTTGCAAAGCTTGCATCCCTCACACTTGTTGAGTTCACCACGGAAGCGTTTTTCTACAAGATGATGAAGACGATCACGAAGAGGCTCCAGCTCCATCTTGTCGATGACTTCGTTGATAAATGCAAACTGAAGAAGCAACTTTGCCTCCTCAAGGCTTACACCGCGCTGCTGCATATAGAACAAGGCAGCATCGTTAAGCTGACCGACAGTGCTGCCATGCGCACACTTCACATCATCGGCATAAATCTCCAGCATCGGCTGGGTGAACATACGGGCAGTCTTGGTGGCACAAAGATTCTGATTAGTTTCCTGAGATATTGTCTTCTGAGCACCATGACGTACCAACACACGACCAGCAAAGGCTCCTCGGGCCTCACCATCGAGTACATATTTATAAAGTTCATTGCTGGTACAATGTCCCACCTGATGATCAATGAGTGTGTTGTTATCCACCACCTGATTCTTATCGGCAATGACACAACCATTGCAGAAACATTCTGCTCCCTCGCCCTTGAACACCAAGTCGAGACGGTTGCGGGTGATACCATTATGAAGGGTTATCACATTATGGTTCACACGGCTGTTGGCCTGCTGCTCTATATAAACATTGCTGACACGACGGTTCTTGTAATGAGTCTCCTCAAGACAATAAAGATCAAGACTCGCATTCTCGCCTACAAAAGCCTCAATAACCTGTGTGGCAAGGAAATTCTTGTCGTCAGCTGCATGGTCGCAGAAAAGGAACTTTGCCTCAGCACCCTGCTCCAAGACGATGAGAACACGACGATTCACCATCAGGTCGACATCCGAGCGAAGAATATTGATGACCTGCACAGTACGCTCCACCTTTACATTCTTGGGAACATAGATGAACAAGCCATCCTGAGCCAAGACTGTATTCAGGGCAGTAATGCCATCCTCGTCTGTTTTGGCAATCTTAGCATAGTATTTCCCGATGAATTCAGGGTTTTCTGCAGCAATCTTGCTCAAAGAATCCACGATAACGCCCTCTGGAAGTTCTACCTTTGGAAGAGCTTTGTTATAGAAAGCATCATTAACCACGAAGTATAGCGAAGTACTGAGATTGGGCACATCACAACGGAAAGCCTGATAAGGGTCTACAGGAATCTCCAGTCGATTCAGGTTCAAACCATAGTCGGGCTCGAAGATGGCACTCATATCTGTGTACTTGTATCTCTCCACCTTGCGAGAAGGAAAGCCCAGACGACGGAAGTCCTCAAAAGCTGCATCGCGCACAGCATTGAGAACCTCAGCACTGTTCTTCTTGATCATTCTCGACGAAGATTGATACAAGTCTAAATATTGTTTTTCTGAATGCATAATATTCAATTTATAATTAATAAACAACAATGAATAAACAGAGGCTTGCCTTTCATAGCAAAGCCTGTTATGATTGAGACATTATCATTTATTCTTTTTCATCTACCTCAGCCTTGATCCAGTCGTAGCCACGAGCCTCAATCTCCTTGGCAAGTTCAGGACCGGCAGTCTTCACGATTCTACCCTTATAGAGTACGTGAACCACACTTGGCTTAATCATATCGAGCAGACGCTCATAGTGAGTGATGACGATGGCAGAAGTCTTGTCGGTATGCATCTTGTTCACACCATCAGCCACAATACGCATCGCATCTACATCGAGACCAGAGTCTGTCTCATCAAGGATAGAGAGCTTTGGCTCCAACATTGCCATCTGGAAAATCTCATTGCGCTTCTTCTCTCCACCAGAGAAACCTTCGTTTACAGAACGGCGAGCCAACTTACTGTCCAATTCCACCAACTCACGCTTCTCGCGCATCAGTTTCATAAACTCACTTGTATTCAAAGGCTCCAAACCCTGATACTCGCGCTTGGCATTGATGGCAGCACGCATGAAGTTGGTCATAGATACGCCAGGAATCTCTACTGGATATTGGAAAGAAAGGAACAAACCTTCGCGGGCACGGTCCTCTGGCTTCATATCCAGCAGGTTCTTGCCGTTGAAAATAGCCTCACCCTCAGTTACTGTATAGAGAGGGTTGCCTGTGAGCACAGCACTCAAGGTTGACTTACCAGAACCGTTAGGTCCCATAATCGCATGTATCTCGCCGTCATTAATAGTCAGGTTGATACCTTTCAATATTTCTTTGCCTGCAATAGTTGCATGCAGATTCTTTACCTCTAACATAATTTTAGTCAATTTTTATTGATTTCATCGAGAATTATGATGATTATCCTACGGTTCCTTCGAGTGAAACACTCAGGAGTTTCTGTGCCTCAACGGCAAACTCCATAGGCAACTTGTTGAGCACATCCTTGGCATAGCCATTTACGATTAGGCCGACAGCCTCCTCAGTTGGAATGCCTCGCTGATTGCAATAGAAGAGCTGGTCTTCAGAAATCTTCGAGGTGGTTGCCTCATGCTCGAACACGGCGGTATCGTTTTGCGCATCCATATATGGGAAAGTATGTGCTCCACAATCACTGCCCAACAACAATGAGTCGCAAGAACTGTAGTTACGGGCATTGTCGGCATTAGCAGTGGCACGTACCAGACCTCGATAAGAGTTCTGGCTATGTCCTGCCGAGATACCTTTCGATATAATGGTACTCTTGGTATTCTTACCCATATGAATCATCTTGGTACCTGTATCGGCCTCCTGATAATTGTTGGTAACAGCCACACTGTAAAACTCAGCTACAGAGTTGTCGCCACGCAGGACACAGGAAGGATACTTCCAGGTAATGGCGGAGCCCGTCTCTACCTGAGTCCAACTCAACTTTGAGTTGACACCACGCAAGTCGCCTCGCTTGGTCACGAGATTCAAGACTCCACCCTTTCCATGTTCATCACCAGGATACCAGTTCTGAACGGTAGAATACTTCACCTCGGCATTATCCTTAACGATAATCTCGACAATAGCTGCATGGAGCTGGTTCTCATCACGCATAGGTGCTGTACATCCCTCTAAGTAAGAAACGTAGGCATCGTCGTCGGCAATAATCAATGTACGCTCAAACTGACCTGTATTGCGGGCATTAATGCGGAAATAGCTGCTCAACTCCATAGGACAGCGAACACCCTTTGGAATATAGACAAAGGAACCGTCACTGAACACACAGCTGTTCAAGGCTGCATAGAAGTTGTCGCGATATGGCACTACTGTTCCCAAATACTCTTTCACCAAATCGGGATGTTCCTTGATGGCCTCACCAATACTGCAGAAAATAACGCCCTTCTCTCGAAGCTTCTCCTTGAAAGTTGTCTTCACCGACACGGAGTCCATGATGGCGTCTACTGCGGTTCCACTCAGAGCCAAGCGCTCCTCCAGAGGAATGCCAAGCTTGTCGAATGTCTTCTCCAACTCAGGGTCTATCTCCTTGTTCTTAGGCTTCTTAGCCAATGGGTCGGCATAGTAAGATATCTCCTGATAGTTGACAGGTGGCACATGTACATGTCCCCACTTTGGTTCCCTAAGTGTCTTCCAGTAATGGTAGGCTTTCAGACGAAATTCGAGCATCCATTCGGGCTCTCCTTTCTTCTGAGAGATAAGGCGCACAACATCCTCGTTGAGTCCTTTCTCTATGATTTCAGTATGCACGTCGGTGGTAAAGCCATACTCATATTTCTGGTCTATCACGTCCTTGACAACCTGATTTTGTTCTTTCTCTTTCTCTGCCATTGTTATTCAGAATAACCTTTCGTTATTTTAACCATAAATAGGGATAAACCTCTTGAGGCTCATCCCTACCTTATTATATTATATATATGATAGAGCGAAAGGAAAGGTGATTTGACCGAAACTACGTTTCTTACTCCTCATTTCCAATTCTTCGCTCCTCATTCACTCTTCACTTTATTAAAGTTTCTGCTCTACCTCGATCTCTGTGAAGGTCTCGATAACGTCACCTTCCTGAATATCGTTGTAGTTGACAAGGCTCAAACCGCACTCCATACCGGTAACCACCTCCTTCACATCATCCTTATAACGCTTCAAGGCTCCGATATCTGCTGTACGAATCACGATTCCGTCGCGGATAACACGGGCTTTATCCTTGGCATGTACCTTACCCTCGGTAACGAGACCACCGGCGATAGTACCCACCTTACTGATCTTGAAGGTCTGCTTCACCTCTACCTGACCAGTAACAATCTCCTTCTTCACCTTGTCGAGCATACCGACCATAGCGCTCTTGATATCGTCGATAGCATCGTAGATGATGGAGTAAGTGTTGATTTCCACACCCTCACGGTCGGCAGCCTTGCGTGCATCGGCAGATGGACGAACCTGGAAACCAACGATGACAGCATCTGATGCAGATGCCAGCATGACGTCGTTCTCAGAAATCTGACCTACTGCCTTGTTGACAACGTTCACCTGAACCTTCTCGGTAGAAAGTTTGATGAATGAGTCGCTCAAAGCCTCAACAGAACCGTCGGTATCACCCTTCACAATGACATTCAACTCATGGAATTCACCACGTGCGATACGGTGAGAGATATCACCAAGAGTCAAGCGCTTCTGAGTACGCAAGCCCTGCTCACGCTGCAGCTGCTCACGCTTATTGGCTATCTCGCGAGCCTCCTGTTCAGTCTCGATAACATGGAACTGATCACCGGCAGTAGGAGCACCATTCAAACCGAGGATGATAGCTGGCTCTGCAGGAGCAGCCGACTTGATGTTGGCATTACGCTCATTGAACATCGCCTTCACACGACCCCAAGAAGTACCGGCAAGAACAATATCACCAACCTTCAAGGTACCATTGGCAACCAATACGGTAGATACATATCCACGTCCCTTGTCGAGAGAAGACTCGATGATGGTACCTGTGGCACGACGGTTAGGGTTAGCCTTCAAGTCGAGCATATCAGCCTCGAGGAGTACCTTGTCGAGCAAATCGTGAACACCGATACCCTTCTTGGCACTGATTTCCTGACACTGGTACTTACCACCCCACTCCTCAACGAGTAAGTTCATGTTAGCCAAGTCCTCACGAATACGGTCTGGGTTGGCACCTGGCTTATCAATTTTGTTGATGGCGAATACCATTGGCACACCTGCAGCCTGAGCATGGGCGATAGCCTCCTTGGTAGTAGGCATCACAGAGTCGTCGGCTGCGATGATGATGATGGCGATATCGGTGGCCTGAGCACCACGGGCACGCATGGCGGTAAACGCCTCGTGACCTGGAGTATCAAGGAAGGTTACCTTGCGACCGCTTTTCAGGGTCACACTATAGGCACCGATATGCTGGGTAATACCACCCGCCTCACCGGCAATCACATTGGTATTGCGGATGTAGTCGAGCAAAGAAGTCTTACCATGGTCTACGTGACCCATCACAGTTACGATTGGAGCACGTGGAACCAAATCGTTCTCATCATCCACTTCCTCGCTGACAGCTTCCTGAACCTCAGCGCTGACATATTCGGTCTTGAAGCCGAACTCCTCAGCCACCATATTGATGGTCTCTGCATCCAGACGCTGGTTGATAGATACCATGATTCCAACACCCATCAAGGTAGAGATAACCTGAGTAACGCTGATATCCATCATCGTAGCCAATTCGCTTACGGTAACGAACTCTGTGAGTTTCAGTATCTTACTCTCCTTCTGCTCCTGACGAACCTGGTCCTGAAGTTTCTCCTGCACAGCCTCGCGCTTTTCCTTACGGTACTTAGCACCCTTCTTGTTCTGGCTCTTGCTTGTAAGACGGGCAAGGGTTTCCTTTACCTGGCGTGCTACAGCCTCGTCATCGACCTCTATCTGACGCTGGTTATTGCCCTTGTTGTTATTGTTCTTATTCTTGTTTTTATTCTTTTTCTTGCCGCCACCATTATTGTTATTGTTCTGGTTGCCGCCATTGTTATTGTTATTCTTGCCGTTATTGCCCTGCGAAGACTCGGCATTGATGTCTACACGCTCCTTATTGATGCGCACACGCTTCTTACGCTCGCTATGCTGCTGGGCAAACTTGTCCTCACGCTCCTTACGGCGCTCCTCCTTGGTCTTCTTCTTAGGACGAGTGCTCTGATTAAGGGTAGAAAGGTCTATCTTTCCGAGCACCTTAGGCTCATTGGCAGCAAACTTCTGCTCGCTCTTCAGTGTGAAGACCGTATTGGTTGCAGCTGGCTGAGCTGCTACAGGCTGACTGGCAGCCTTTTCTTCCTTAGCTTCAGGCTTGCTTTCCTTCACCTCAGGCTTACTTTCCTTAGCTCCTGGCTTGTTGACAGGCTTGACTTCCACCTTTTCAGACTTATTTTCCGCCTTAACTTCTGGCTGCTTGGCAACAGACTCTACATCAGACTTCTGAGTTTTTTCTACTACAGGAGCTGTCTCAACAGGCTTTTCCTCCTTCTTAGGAGCATTGTTTACTGGCGCAGGACTGACGGCAGCAGTCTCTGTTTCCTTCGCCTCTGTCTTTTTAGGAGCAGCAGACTGAGCAGCATTTGCCTTGCCGATTTGGTCCAGGTCAATCTTGCCCAGCGGCTTAAACTGCTGCTGGCGGCTTGACTCGAGGATGCTTTCGGCGCGGTTGTCCTTAGGCTCTGGTGCACGCTTCTTCTCTTTGGTCTTCTTAGTGAAGAGCTTTTCTGCCTGATTACGAACTTCCTTATCCTGACTGAAGGCATCATTGAGCGCCTTATATTGTTCGTCGCTCAACTTGAAGTTCAGTTCGGCTTTCACCTCCCCTAATTCGTTTCTTTTTTCCAGGAATTCAACTGCCGTCTGAAGTCCTATGTTCAATTCACGTAGTGCTTTGTTTAATCTGATGCTCATATTTATACTTTCTATCTCCTTCTTTTTTATTTATTAATTTTCGAACTCGGCACGCAATACTTTCAAGACACTGTCAACAGTTTCCTCTTCTAGGTCTGCCTTCTCAATCAGCATGTTGCGTGGAGCCTTCAGCACCTGCTTGGCGGTATCAAGACCAATACCCTTGATGGCATCAATCACCCACTGGTCAATTTCGTCAGAGAACTCGTCCAGATAGATATCCTCATCAGCATCTGCCTCATTGATTTCACGGAATACATCGATGGTATACTCGGTGAGCATGGAAGCCAACTTGATGTTCATACCACCACGACCAATAGCCAAACTTACCTCCTCTGGCTGCAAATACACCTCTGCCTTGTGATTTTCCTCGTCGATATTGACAGAGGTAATCTGGGCAGGAGCCAACGCACGCTGGATGAAGAGCTTGATGTTGCTTGAGTAATTGATAACGTCGAGGTTCTCGTTGCAAAGCTCGCGCACGATACCATGTACACGGCTTCCCTTTACACCGACACAGGCTCCTACTGGGTCTATGCGCTCATCAAAAGACTCTACTGCTATCTTGGCACGCTCGCCAGGCATACGTGCTATGCGACGGATGGCAATAAGACCATCATTGATCTCAGGCACTTCGGCCTCGAGGAGTCGCTGCAAGAAGATGGGAGCTGTACGGCTGAGGATAATCTTTGGATTGTTGTTCTCGTTGTCCACTCTCAGGATGACGGCACGCACGGTCTCACCTTTACGATATACGTCGGCAGGAATCTGCTCTGACTTAGGCAGGATCAACTCATTGTTCTCATCGTCTACAATGAGTACTTCGCGCTTCCATACCTGATATACCTCACCAGAGATAACCTGACCCACACGGTCCTTGTACTTGTTGTACAATGAGTCATGCTCCAGCTCGAGAATCTTGGATGCCAATGTCTGACGAAGGTTCAGGATGGCACGACGGCCAAACTTATTGAAATCAACCTTCTCGCTCACATCCTCGCCAACCTCGTAGTCAGCCTGGATCTTGCGTGCCTCAGCCAATGGGATCTCTTTGTTCTCATCCTCCACCTCGCCATCTGCTACAACCACACGGTTGCGGTAGATTTCGAAGTCACCCTTGTCTGGGTTTACGATGACGTCGAAGTTTTCATCACTACCGAAAATCTTGGCAAGCACATTGCGGAAGCTTTCCTCCAACACGCTCACCAATGTAGTACGGTCGATATTCTTGGTTTCTTTAAACTCGCGGAATGTATCAATCATACTCGCAGTTTCTTCTTGCATTTTCTTTACTGCCATAGCTTATTTGAAACTTATTACGTATTTTGTATATTTTACCTTATCCATCTGATAGGTATGCAGCACGTCCTGCTTCACAGGGCGCTTCTTGCCTTCTACCTTTACTTTCTCCTCAACACTCACACTGAAGTCGTTGCCATCTACAGAATTCAGAATGCCCTTCACCTTCTTGCCATCAGCATCGAGCACCTCAACCTCCTTACCGATGAAGTTGACGTACTGCTGTGGTACCTTGAAAGGCTGCCCAAGTCCTGCTGAACCAACTTCCAGCTCATAGTCCTCCTCATCACGATTCAAGTGGTCCTCTATAAATCTGCTCAGGGCCACACAGTCCTCTATCCACACACCATCGGCATGATCTATTTCAACGACAATCTTGTCGTCAGGACTGATTTCAATGCTTACCAAGAAATATTCCTTGTCTTGGAGCCATTCGTCAACTAATTTTTTTACGACGTTTTTATCTATCATATATTTCTTATTAAAATAAAATGAGGAACTCTTTGTGAGCCCCTCATTCCACTGAACGTTGCAAAATTACGATTTTTTTTGGTTCTGACCAAAGTTTTTTGAATATTTTATTCTACAACATGCACATTTTTAATCATTTGTGTACCTTTTCGCCCTCTTTTTCGCTGGGCCTCAGGAGTTTTTTATATTCTTCGGGTGTATTGAGTAATCTGACAGCTTCCTTCACCTGCTTGTCATAACGTAAGGAATTTCTGATAGCTCCACCCTGATAATAGTAGGCTGCCACAATATCATTTTCGAGCAAGCGCTTGATGTACTGCTTGTTATAGTCGAGATCCTTAGCCACATTGTGACTCAGTTTCTTGGCAAGGGCATCGAATTCTGGCTTCGCATCATCATAATAACCTTCAAAACGGGCCAGTTTCATCAGGTCTTTCAGATACTTCTCCGTCTCTCTGTCATACTTGAAGTCGGCTTTCAGTACACGAGCCTTAAACTCCTCGTAATCAGCATCGGTAAGAGCAAAATCCTTGGCCGGAGCTATCGTAGGATGCTTGGCTATATAATCCACCTCGTAGTTGAGCATCAGCTCGTTACTGTCGCGTGCTCCTGCCAGATAGTAAGCGATATTGGGCAGCGAGTCGGGCTTCACCTCTACATCTGGCTTCACGCCACCGCCATCACGTACCTCACGTCCTCCTGCTGTATAGAACACCTTGGTAAGCGAATCGGGCACATGCTCCACATATCCACCCTTGGCATGCTTGTAGTTGAGAGCCTGCACGCATCGCCCGCTGGGAATGTAATACTTGCTCGTGGTAAGTTTCATCTGTCCATTGTAAGGCAAGTCCATCGTAGCCTGAACAAGTCCCTTTCCATACGTGCGCGTACCTAATATAATAGCACGGTCATAATCCTGCAGGCTTCCACTCAATATCTCGGCTGCGCTGGCAGTATTTCCGCTCACAAGCACCACGATAGGCATCAGCGTATCAATAGGCTCCACCGTGGTTTTGTATTCATTGTTGGCACGCTGCAGCTTACCCTTCATCGTTAGCACGACCTTATCCTTGGGCAAGAACATATTCACAATGCTCACCGCCTCGCTTACAGAGCCTCCGCCATTGTTACGCAAGTCGAAGACAAGTTTCTTGGCTCCCTGCTTCTTCAAGTCGATAAAAGCACGGCGCACATCCTTGGCACACTGGTCGGTAAAGGAGTTGAAATTAATATAACCTATTCCACCGTCCAACAACCCATAATAAGGAAGAAATGGCATCTGTATGGTGCGTCGGGTGAGCTTCACCTTCATCACCTTGCCCGTACTTGGACGCTTCACCTTAAGAATAAACGACGTGCCGGGCTCTCCGCGAAGGCGATCGCTCACATAGCTCACCTCCTTGCCCTTCATCGTAGAGTCGTTAATACTCAGAATGATGTCACCCTTCTTAAGTCCTGCCTCCTGGGCTGGCATTCCCTCGTAAGGCTCGTTGATAACTGTATAACCCAACTGATAGTTGTATCTCACTACCGAACCTATACCAGCATACTTGCCCGTAAGCATATTCTTGAGTTCCTTCACTTCCGACTCTGGATAATACTCCGTGTACGGATCAAGGCTTCGCAACATGGCATTGATGCCGTTGCCTATCACCTCATCAGCATCGAGTGTATCCACATACATCATATCCAAATTCTTATAGATAGACGTAAAGACATCCATATTCTTAGCTACCACAAAGTCGTGATTTTTCTCCTTTTGTGCCCATGCAGGCATGGCGAGCACCATGGCGAGCACCATTACATATAATTTATTTATCATCTCGTTTATTTATTTCTAAAAACTACACTATGCGTTGAAGTACGCCTTTCGCCTACAAAAATACTCATTTATATCCTAAAAAGAAGCCTAAATCACAAAAAAATGATGTTTTTTTACTGAAAATTCATTTTTTTCTAAAAAAAATTTGGTGGAATAAAAAAAAGTCACTACCTTTGCAACCGCAAATGAGAAATCATTTACCTCTAATGCTTCAATAGCTCAGTTGGTTAGAGCACCTGACTGTTAATCAGGGGGTCGTTGGTTCAAGCCCATCTTGAAGCGCATCAAGCAAAGCCTTGCAAGTCATAAACTTGCGAGGCTTTATTGTTTTTATACATTTCTAAGTTGCGCCCTACTTTGACTTGAAGCCTTATCAAATAAGAATCGATTCCCCCTAAAAAGAAAAAACTTTCGTTTGTGGAAACAGGAGTTTACATCCCAATCTCTCACAAACGAAAGTATGCTAAAACAATAACGATAGTCTATACTAAACACTATCTACAGCTTGCGCTTAATTCCCTTGTCACCGACAACATATACCTTATCCTCATCTATCAGGACAGCCCTGCCACGCTGATGGTTGTAGTTATCCAGATTGTCGACATTCACTGCAATGACTTTTCCCTTATAGAAACGCTTGATGTCCTTGAATATCGTATGACCGACATAGATTCTGTCCACATCGTAACGCTGAAGCACCATATCGAGAGAATCACTTGACAAAGGCGACCATTTCTTGGTCTTCAGCACCAAGCCACGATACCAAATGGGCCCACGGTTGCCATAAAGGAACTTACAGAACTCAGAATGAGCCTTGCGCTGTTTGCTCTTCATAAAGAGCACACTGCTGATAGTGTCGTTGACCACAGGGATACTCAAGTTACGATCATAGAACTCTTTACTGATTCCTGCATGGACAAACAGGTTGCGGCCAATCACCTGCATCGCATTACGTGTGGCAAGCCATCTGCCCAGCTCAGTATTCGAACCGAAGAGATGGCGATAAGAAATTCCCAGGGTGTCGGCAAGCATCTTATATTTAGGCTTGGCGTAACGCATATCGCCAGCCAACTCCATAGGCTCGTGATTGCCCAACAACACAGAAACACGACCGCCACACTCGGCAGCCTCGGCCTCAAGTTTGTAGAAGAGCCAGAAAATCTGAGGCACATCATAACCTCGGTCGAAGATGTCGCCAATAACCACCAGCTGATTGTCGCCATAAGCCCAGCGTAACTGGCTGTCAATAATACCATTGGCCTTCAGCAAGCTGACAACCAAGTTGAGTCTGCCATGAGGATCGGACATCACAAAGGTTTTCCTTGCCTGACTCTGCTTCCATGGCTGACGAGCTATAGGATGCAGACGTACAGAGAAAGGGTATTTCCCCTCATGGTCAGCCACATGCAGAGTAAAATCCTTTGGCAAGACTGCATAGACAGTATCTTTCACCTCGCCATTCTCAGTTACCGAGATAACTCTTACACTACCGTCAGTCTGATAGACCACATAGGGACCATCGCACGACAATTTCTTGTCGTCGGCATACTCCTTAGCCGAAATGGTGATGCTGAACATCGTCAGCATCACCATCATCATTACCAATAAAAACTTATTGTTTTTGTTCATTTCCTTTATTTACTTTTACCTGTTCAAGGATTATTCTCCGTAACCAGGATTATTCTGCAAGTGACTAACATTGCGTTCTGCCAATGGCAGAGGAAGTACTATCTTGTAGAAATTGTCTTCTCCCTCGCCTATGGTCATAAAATCCTTGCCACAAGTATGCTTGGTCTTGCTCAAAGTGCTGTTGCTCTCTTCCACACGCACCACCTTCTTGCCATTTCTCAGCAGGTCGAACATACGATGTCCTTCACCCACCAACTCCTTGCGACGCTCATCAAGCACCTGGTCGACAGTAACCGTAGAAGACGCATCGACCGATTTGGCCGGATTGGCTCTGCTGACGATAGCACCAAGATAGTGTACAGCCTCAGCATTATGGTCGCTGCCTGCTGCTGTCAACTTGGCTGCAGCCTCAGCAGCATTGAGATAGGCTTCAGAGAGACGAATCAAAGGAATGTTAGCATCCTCAACACCCTCACCTTGCTGTGGCTGATACTTGTTGACATATCCACGTCCATAAACAGATGAAGAATAACCTTGAGCCTTGGTAGCCACATTGATAATCTTCAGACGAACATCATCGTTGTCTTTCTTGAGGAAATTGTAGAACGATTTTGTGACACAACCGTCATAATATCCATTGGGAGAATAGAGATAACCTAAACTTTCCTTTCCTGGAGAATCGGTAGTAAGGTTGACTATCTCGAAGAGCACCTCGCCCTTATTGGTAGAAGCTTCACTCACATCGTTCGACCATGCTGTGGGATACTCTGCGTTGGTCCACAGCTGATATTGATGACTTTCAGCACCCTCTATGGCAGCTTTGGCTGCATTAAGAGCCTTCTCGTTGTCACCATGATAGAGATACACACGACTCAGGAGAGTCAGGGCAGCCCACTTGTTGATCTTACCCTTATTGAACTTCTCGCCAAGCAAATTGATACTTGCCTCCAAGTCATTAATAATCTGTTCGTAACATTGAGCCACCGTACTGCGCTGAGGCATATAGTCCTTATCCACCACATCAGTTACGATGCTGGCACCCAAAGAGGCACCATTGTCATAGGTATAGGGATAACCATAGAGCTTGGTCAAGTCGAAAAGCGACATACCACGGAGGGCAAGTGTCTGACCCTTATAGTCGTTCATGGTCTGCTTGTCTGCATCAGAAACCACTATATTGTCGATATTGGTCAATATCACATTGCAGTTCTGAATAATACTGTATGGATAAGCCCAATAAGAAGAAGGCACATTGCTCTTGGTAAAGCCATAAAGATAAGCCGATGCAGTACGCTTGGTAGAGCTGACAGCCTGCATGTCGTCGCCAGTCATATCGCCATAATACACCAAACGACCAGAATAGGCATAAGGAGACTGCATGGTACTATATATACCGTTCAGAGTGGCGTCAACCTCAGACTTTGAGGTAACCTTGGTAGGCACAGATGTTGATGGATCAAGATCGAGCCAGTCATTGCCACACGAAGACATGCTTATAGCAACGATTCCCATCATTACATATTTATATATCTTGTTCATAATCATTCATTTTTAGAAATTAACATTCAAACCGAAAGTAACTGTCTTGAGTGGTGGAGTAGCCTGTGTGGCACTGCCGTTAACCACAGACTCCGGATCATAATAATCCCAAGCCGCCCATGTCCACAGGTTATTGGCAGACATATAGATACGGGCATTGCTCAAGCCTACAGAAGAGAGCCACTGCTTTGGCAAGGTGAAACCAAGAGTGAAAGTCTTCAGACGCAGGAAGTCGGTGCTGTGCAGACGACGGCTGTTGGTAATCTTGTGCATTGCCACACGGGAACTCTTCTCATAGAACTGCTCATACTTGGTGACATCGCCAGGCTTCTTCCAACTGTCAGCATAATATGTTGGGATGTTGGCCTCCATATCATAGCCACCATGCTCGGTCTTCTGCGCCCAGGTGTCGTACGACCAACCACCAAACTGATAGTTGAAGAGGAAGCTCAAGTCGAACCACTTGTAGCGGAAGCTGTTATAGAGTCCGCCTGTGATATTGGGCTCTGCATGTTTGTCGAGCATAATCGACTTTGCCTCGCTTGCCTTCTCGGTTATTTCCTTGTTATAGGATCCATCCTCCAGCAGGTCGTTCTTATAGAACTGTGGATTACCATTCTCGGGGTTGATGCCGGCAAATTCTATCATATAGAAGGTACGATAAGAATGACCTATCTTGTGAATCTGAGTACCACTCACTATCTCTGTCTGATCGCCATCGAGGTTGACTACCTTATTGGTGTTGTGCGAAAGATTGAATGTGGTCTTCCACTCAAAGTCCTTGGTCTTGAAATTGGTAGAGTTGATTTCCAATTCCACACCCTGATTTCTCAACTGTCCTACGTTCATGAGGTAAGAGCTGAAACCTGTGGTCATAGACACCGGACTGTCCATGAGAAGGTTCTTGGTGTTGCGCAGATAATACTCCAAGGTAACGTTCACACGATTGAAGAGTGAGAAGTCGAGACCTAAATTCAGGTTATAGTTGGTTTCCCACTTCAGGTTGTCATTGGCAAGCTGCGAGATAATGATGGCTGGCTGCTCATTGTAGCCGTTGCTCAAGCTGCTCAATGCCATATAACCATAATAGTCGGAAGGCAAAGTACCATTCACACCATAAGATGCACGAAGCTTCAAATCGGTAAGCCAGTCTGATACTGGTTTCATGAAGTCCTCGTCGATGATACGCCATGCACCCGATACCGACCAGAAGTTACCCCAACGATGAGAACGCTGCAGACGAGAGCTGCCGTCTACACGATAGCTGAGTCCAAGGAAATACTTGTTGTCATAATCATAGTTCACACGTCCAATATAAGAAACCATACGTGTGCGACTATCAGAACCGCCTACCGACTCCGTCTTCTTACCATTAGAGATGTCGTTCTTATCAGGAGTGGCGAAGTTGGTAGCATACCCTGACAAATAGTCGCGATACTGATCGTCAATCTCATAACCTAAAAGCTCATCGAGATGATGTACGTTTGCAAAAGTCTGCTTATAGGTAAGCTGGTTGCCCCACATCATTTTGCGACGCTCATAGAACTTCTTTGACATACCACCGTTGATATCATCACCATTAGAGGTACGTGGGTCAGCCCAATCTTTTCCCTTTGTCGTGATATAGTCATAACTGAAGGTGGTCTTGAACTTCAAGTCCTTGATAAACTCATACTGACCATAAATGGTATTGAAAGTACGGGTGACATACTCACGCTGAGAATCATATTCATTGGCAAGTGCCGGGTTGCGGTCGCCGATACGAATCAGTGCGCGGTTCCATGTACCATCCTCGTTGTATACAGGATCGGAAGGTGTCACAGCACTTCTCGAAGAATAGAAAGGAGAAGTATAGGTGAATCCCTCACTGTAAACATCCTGATTGACACTTGAGAAGAGGATATTGGCACCAAGAGTCAACTTGTTGGTAGCCTTGTAGTCCACATTCAGTCTGCCAGAAAGACGCTCCAGACCAGAACGCTGTGTGATACCCTCCTGCTTGAGATAGCTCAGTGAAGAATAATATTTGAACTTGTCTGTTCCGCCAGACAGAGATGCCTCATACTGCTGATGGCTTCCTTTCTTGAAAAGCACATCGTCCCAATCTACAAATCCACACCATGGCACGGGTGCATAAGTATCGATGTTCTCGTCGGCATAGGCCTTGGCATCCTCTTCACTCTCACCGTCACGGAGCGCACCCGCATAGAGACCATTATAGATATAGTCGCGTCGCTGCTGGCCACTCATTACCGGGCGATACTCCATGGCGAAGTCAGAGAATCCCCAGTCTGCCTGAAGAGAAACCTTAGGCTTGCCCTGCTGTCCCTGCTTGGTAGTAATAATGATGACACCATTGGCTGCACGCGAACCATAAAGTGATGCAGCTGCAGCATCTTTGATGACAGTAATACTCTGGATATCATTGGTATTGATGGTCGACATAATGTCGAGACCTGAATCAGAATCTAACGAACTGATATTGCCACTGATCATAGGCACACCATCAATTACATAAAGCGGTGTGTTGGCGGCATTGATAGAGCCCATACCTCGAATATTGATACTTGAAGAGGCACCTGGCTGACCAGAGGCTGATGTAAACTGCACACCAGTGGCATTACCCTGGAGCATATCCTGGAAAGATACCGAAGGAACATCGGCTATCTTGTCGGCCTTCACATTTGCCGCAGAACCGGCATAAGCTGATTTCTTAAAAGTACCATAACCTGTCACAATCACTTCGTCCATCATCTGAGTGTCTTCAGTAAGACTGATGGTAAGGGCACCATCCAGAGAGGAAACCTTTACTTCCTTCTTCTGATAACCCACATATGAAACCACCAATGTTACAGGAAGTTTGCTTACCGACAGCGAGAACTTACCGTCGATGTCTGTTACTGTACCTTGAGAACTACCTTTTAACATAATGCTTGCACCAACAATCGTTTCCTGTGTGTTTGCATCGATAATTACTCCACTAACTGTCTCTCTCTGTTGAACTGAATAGCTTGTTGCTGAATAAATAGCCTGGGGCATTACAATGCCCAACAAACAAAGCAACAGCATTCTGTTAATGAAGGAAGCACTAAACCTGATGCTTCCAGCAGAATGTAGATACTGCTTCTTCATAAAATACTAATAAAAATTAAACTCTAATACGCTTTATCAAGTACAAAAGTACAAAAAATGTTATAAATATAACAATATTTATTGAACTTTTTTAAAAACAACAGCAAAAACCTTTCATTTTATAAGCAAGAATACCAATAACATGACAAAAAGCCACGCTTGTAATACTATACTATCTTCTATCATAGCGCTGTTTACACAATAGACAGAAAAAGGGCACGCTTCTTTTGAAAACGTGCCCTATATATAATAATGTATAATACGGATTATTCTACATCATTGTTGTGGTCGAGAGAATCGTTGAAGTCTCTTGGAGCCTGCTCTTCACCGCGATGCTCATAACGACGAGGCTGACGAGCTGGACGCTCACCACGACCCTCATGACGGTCGTCGCGACGTGGACGACGCTCACCACGCTCAGGACGTGGACGACGCTCACGCTCTACATAACCCTCTGGCTTCTCCATCAATACACGATGAGAGAGCTTGTACTTGCCAGTCTTAGGATCAATCTCCATCAACTTCACCTTGATCTTGTCGCCTTCCTTGATGCCAGCCTCTTCAACTGTCTCAAGACGCTTCCAGTCGATCTCAGAAATGTGGAGCAAACCATCCTTACCAGGGAGAATCTCTACGAAGCAACCATAAGGCATGATAGAACGAACAGTACCCTCGTAAACCTCACCAACCTCAGGAACAGCTACGATAGCCTTGATCTTAGCCAAAGCTGCATCGATAGAATCCTTGTTAGGAGCAGATACCTGTACGTGACCCTTACCATCAGTCTCCTCGATAGTGATAGTAGCACCAGTATCCTCCTGCATCTGCTGGATAATCTTACCACCAGGGCCGATAACAGCACCGATGAACTCCTTAGGGATATCGAATGCTACAATACGTGGAACCTGTGGCTTCATCTCAGCACGTGGCTCAGAGATTGTCTCCATCATGCAGTTGAGGATGTGCTCACGACCAGCCTTAGCCTGCATCAAAGCCTCCTCAAGAATCTCGAAGCTCAAACCATCACACTTGATATCCATCTGTGTAGCAGTCAAGCCATCGCGGGTACCAGTGGTCTTGAAGTCCATATCACCCAAGTGGTCCTCATCACCGAGGATATCGCTGAGGATAGCATACTTGTCCTCACCTGGGTTCTTGATAAGACCCATGGCAATACCAGAAACTGGCTTCTTCATAGGAACACCAGCATCCATCAGGGCGAGTGTACCTGCACACACAGTAGCCATAGAAGAAGAACCGTTAGACTCCAAAATCTGGCTTACCAAACGTACTGTGTAAGGGAAGTCGGCAGGAATCTGACCCTTCAAACCACGCCATGCCAAATGACCATGACCAATCTCACGACGACCTACGCCACGCTGAGCCTTAGCCTCGCCTGTTGAGAATGGAGGGAAGTTATAGTGAAGGAGGAAACGCTGGTAGCTCTTCTCGAGCACACCGTCGATAAGCTTCTCATCCATCTTGGTACCGAGAGTACATGTAGAAAGAGACATTGTCTCACCACGCTGGAAGATAGCGCTTCCGTGAGGCATTGGCAGAGGAGATACCTCGCACCAGATAGGACGGATATCTGTAGTAGCACGACCATCAAGACGCAAGCCCTCATCGAGGATGCAACGACGCATAGCATCGCGCATTACGTCATCATAGTAACGGGTAGCCTCAGCGTGCTTCTCCTCCAAGTCTTCCTCAGAAAGATCGGTATGAGCAGCGTCATACTTCTCGAGGAAATCAGCCAAAACCTTGTCGAAAGCATCCTGACGTGCATGCTTCTCCAAAGCCTGGTGGTTGATATCGTAAGCTGGCTTGTAAAGCTCAGACTTGATCTGCTCACGGAGTTCCTCGTCGTTGATCTCATGATCATACTCACGCTTCACGTCAGTACCCTTCTCCTTAGCCAACTCATACTGGAGCTCGCACATAGGCTTGATAGCCTCGGCAGCCACCTTGAGGGCACCAATGAGATCCTGCTCAGAAACTTCCTTCATCTCACCTTCTACCATCATAATGTTGTCCTTGGTAGCACCAACCATGATATCCATGTCAGCCTCTTCCATCTGCTGGAATGTAGGGTTAACAACATACTCACCATTGATACGAGCTACACGAACCTCAGAGATATAGTACTCGAAAGGAATATCTGAACAAGCCATGGCAGCTGAAGCAGCGAAACCAGCAAGGGCATCTGGCTGGTCAACACCATCGGCTGAGAGCAACATTACCTGTACATAAACTTCTGCATGGTAGTTAGAAGGGAAAAGTGGACGCAAAGCACGGTCCACAAGGCGAGAGGTAAGGATTTCCTCATCGCTGGCTTTGCCTTCGCGCTTGGTGAAACCACCAGGGAAACGACCTGCAGCACTGTACTGCTCACGATAATCTACTTGCAAAGGCATAAAATCTGTACCCGGAACTGCATCCTTTGCTGCACAAACAGTTGCGAGAAGCACTGTGTTACCCATGCGGAGAACCGCAGCACCATCAGCCTGTTTTGCAACTTTTCCGGTCTCAATTGTGATGGTTCTTCCATCAGGCAACTGAACACTTTTTGTAATTACGTTCATCTAAAAATTTAAAAACTTATTGTTTTGTCTAACATCTAATATATAAAACGGCGCAAAGATACCTCTTTTATTATTAATAAACAAAGAAAACCGCATTTATTTTCAAGTTTTTTGAATATTTTATTCTTTGCTGATGGTTTATTCCGATTTTATTGCTACCTTTGCAACCGATAATTTTGCAAAATAACAAGACACATGAAGATAACCAAACTCTATTCAGCTGCGGTCGTAGTAATGGCTGCACTGACTTTTGCTTCTTGCAACAACAAGAAGTTCCACATCAACGGAAACATTACCGAGGCGAAAGACTCCATGCTCTATCTGGAGAACATCAGCCTCGACGGACCTGTAGCTATCGACTCTGTAAAGCTCGGTGAAGACGGTTCTTTTGCCTTCGAGGAAACAACCAAAGACTCAGTATGTCCTGACTTCTATCGCCTGCGCATTGCCGGACAGACCATCAACCTCTCCATCGACTCCACAGAAACCATCAGCGTGAAGGCTGCATACCCAAGCATGAGCTACCAGTATACTGTGGAAGGTTCTGAAAACTGCAGCACCATCAAGGAGCTGTCACTCAAGCAGATGAAACTGCAGGCTCTCGTCAACGAGATAGCCCAAAATCCTAATGTAGGTGTCGACTCTGCCGATGTCATCATCGACCGTGCCATCAATGCCTACAAGCAGGATATCAAGACCAACTATATCTTCAAGGCTCCTATGATGGCATCATCTTACTATGCTCTGTTCCAGACTCTGCAGGTAGGACGTGTGAACACTCTTATCTTCAACCCACGCAACAACAAGGACGACGTCAAGGTATTCGCGGCAGTAGCTACAAGCTGGGACACTTACTATCCCAATGCCGAACGCGGAAAGAACCTGCACAACATTGCCATACAGGGCATGAAAGACATACGCATCATTGAGAACCAGATGGCAGCACAGCAACTCGATGCCAGCAAGGTACAGGTGAACGGAGTCATCGAACTCGCCCTGCAAGACAACAAGGGTGTGACACGCAAACTCACCGACCTGAAAGGTAAGGTGGTTCTGCTCGACTTCCATCTTTTTGCCGGCGAACAGAGCACCAAGCGAATCATGATGCTCCGCGAGCTATACAACAAGTACCATGCTGCAGGATTTGAGATCTATCAGGTATCAGTCGATCCCGACGAGCATTTCTGGAAAACATCCACAGCCGCCCTGCCATGGATAAGCGTACGCGATGAAGACGGCATTCAGGGAGCAAGTGTGGCTAAGTACAACGTACAGAGCATCCCTACTTTCTTCCTTATCGACAGAAGTAACACATTGCGCTCTCGCGATGTACAGATCAAAGACCTCGATGCAGCAATCAAAGCATTGCTGTAAGGGGTCTTCCCCATTCTTTCACAACACCCCTTCACCGTACACCCCTTTTTATTCTCCTATAAGACAGATGTTTATATCCATATAGAGGAAAACACTGAACCTAAAATAAACATAAACCTAAAAAGTCAAAAGATGAGACTTTTCATGACACAACACTTTTGGTGCCTACAACCGCTTCGACAACATCGAGGGATTCGAGATTGCAGGCGAGGACAAAGTGTTCCATCCTGCTACAGCCCGCCATTTCTGGCAGCCAGGCAACGACACGTGGAATGAATGTATCACCGTGGTAAGCCCTGAGGTAAAGAAACCTGTTGCCCTGCGCTATTGTTTCAAGAACTTCCAGCTCGGCAACATGGCAAATGCAGGTGGACTGCCTCTATTCCCATTCCGCACAGACAACTGGTAAACTATCAAACAAGAATAAAACACAACCCATCATGGAGCATCCTCTAAGCAAATTCAAATTCTGCCCTATCTGCGGTTCAACACACTTCGAAATCAACAACTTCAAAAGCAAGAAGTGCGGAAGTTGCGGATTCACATACTATGCCAATCCAAGCAGCGCCACAGTAGCCTTTATCATGAATGAGAAAGACGAACTATTGGTGGTAAGGCGCAAGAACGAGCCAGCCAAGGGCACACTCGACTTACCTGGAGGATTCGTAGACATGGAGGAAACGGGCGAAGAAGGGGTTATGCGCGAAGTAATGGAAGAGACAGAACTGGAGGCTACATCCGTAGCCTACCAGTTCAGTATCCCCAACCTTTATCTCTATTCAGGGCTCACCATCCACACACTCGATATGTTTTATATAGTAGAAGTGAAAGACCTCTCACATGTCGAGGCAAAAGACGACGCTGCAGAATACCTGTGGATTCCTCTGAACGAAATACGGATAGAGGAGTTTGGTCTGCGTTCCATCCGTCAGGGGCTCAGCCGGTTTCTAAAAAAGTCCTGAAGAGAAAAAGCTAAAATTGAAAATACAAACTGCCATTCATGTTTCACCACATGTCTGGCTTTTTTGTTGATGCCTTTATTCCAAAACAAGACTTGACTATTACAACAAGACAAAAAGCAGAAAAACCTGCCTTTTACCCTCATAAGACCGATTTTAGAGCCTAAAACATTAAAAAAGCAAAAAAAATCCCCATATAATAAGGTATAAGCAAAAAGTTTACTTACTTTTGCCAACCGAAAGAAAAATTGTATATAAGCTTATGCAAGAAAATTTAGTTATCGTCGAGAGCCCTGCAAAGGCCAAGAAAATCGAAGAGTACTTAGGAAAAGACTATAAGGTTATGTCCTCTTACGGTCATATACGCGACTTGAAAAAGAGGGAATTGAGTATAAACGAGCAGACCATGGAACCAGATTACGAGATTCCAGAAGAGAAGAAAAAGCTCGTTACCGAATTAAAATCGGCAGCCAAGAAAGCCAAAAAGATTTGGCTGGCTTCCGATGAGGACCGCGAGGGAGAAGCCATCAGCTGGCACCTTTGCGAAGTACTCGGACTGGATGAGGAGAAGACAAACCGTATCGTTTTCCACGAGATTACCAAACCAGCCATACTGGATGCCATAGAGCACCCACGCCATCTGGACATGAACTTAGTCAATGCCCAGCAGGCACGTCGTGTACTCGACCGTATCGTAGGTTTCAAACTCTCACCCGTGCTTTGGCGTAAGGTGAAACCTGCCCTTTCTGCCGGTCGTGTGCAGAGTGTTGCAGTACGCCTCATCGTAGAACGTGAGCGAGAGGTACAGAAATTCAAGAGTGAGCCATACTTCCGTGTGAATGCCATCTTTGCCCTCATCAATGAGAGCGGCAACGCAACCGAAGTAAAGGCTGAGCTCGACAAGCACTTCAAAACCCAAGAAGAAGTTGATGCCTTCCTCGAGAAGTGCATGGACGCACAATTTACCGTCGACGCAGTGAGCAAGAAGCCATTGAAGCGCACTCCTGCGCCTCCTTTCACTACTTCTACACTGCAGCAAGAGGCTGCCCGCAAGCTGGGCTTCACCGTAAGCCAGACCATGATGATAGCACAGCGACTCTACGAAAGCGGACGTATCACATACATGCGTACCGACAGCGTCAACCTGTCAACTTTCTGTAAGGATGCCAGTGCAGCCGAGATCAAGAAGGTATATGGTGACAAATACAGCCAGACCCGCAACTATCACACCAGTTCGAAGGGCGCACAGGAAGCACACGAGGCTATCCGCCCTACAGACATGACCGCACTTACCATAGACGGAACCAATCAGGAGAAGCGACTCTACGAACTTGTATGGAAACGCACCGTCGCCTCACAGATGGCAGACGCACAGATAGAGAAGACAACCATCAATATCGATATAGACAACACTACAGAGAAGTTTGTCGCCAACGGCGAGGTAGTTGTCTTTGATGGTTTCTTGAAAGTTTACCGCGAATCAACCGATGAGGAGGAAAACGGCGAGGAGTCTTCACACATCCTGCCAGCCATGCGTCATGGCGACAAGCTGCAGCGCCGTGAGATAACAGCCACCGAGCGATTCTCTATGGCTCCTGCAAGATATACGGAGGCGAGTCTTGTAAAGAAACTCGAGGATCTCGGCATTGGCCGTCCTTCTACCTATGCACCAACCATCAGCACCATTCAGCAACGTGAGTATGTGCAGAAAGGTGACAAGAGTGGCACAGAGCGTTCATATACAGTCAGCACACTGAAGGGCATCAAGGTGACACAGAAGTTCAAGAAGGAAATGGCCGGCTCAGAGAAAGGCAAACTGCTGCCTACAGATATCGGCATCGTGGTCAACGACTTCCTGATGAAGAACTTCCCCGACATCATGGACTACAACTTTACTGCCAATGTGGAGAAAAAGTTTGATGATATCGCAGAGGGCAATACCGAGTGGAATAAATGGATGAAGAAATTCGACCAAAGCTTTGAACCCGAAGTGGACAAGGTGATAAATGCACGCAGTGAGCATAAAGCCGGCGAGCGTTCACTGGGAGTCGACCCAAAGAGCGGACGCCCTGTATTCGTCAAGATAGGACGTTTCGGACCAGTGGCACAGATTGGATCTGCCGAAGATAAGGAAAAGCCTCTCTTCGCACAGTTGCCTGCCGACAAGAGTATTGAGACCATCACACTCAACGAGGCTATCGAGCTCTTCAAGCTTCCCCGCGAGGTAGGCGAATATGAGGGAACACCTGTTACCATCGGTGCAGGTCGCTTTGGTCCTTACGTTCTCCACAATAAGAAGTATGTTTCCATCCCGAAGGACGAAGACCCAATGAACCTTACACTCGAAAGAGCCATTGAGTTGATAAAAGAGAAACGAGAGAGTGAGCAGAAACGCCACATCAAAGTATTCGATGAAGATACCAAGCTCGAGCTGCTGAACGGCCGCTACGGTCCCTACATTGCCTATGATGGAAAGAACTACCGCATTCCCAAGAACAAGCAGACTCATGTAGAGGAACTCTCATATGAAGAGTGTATGAACATCATCAAAGAGGCTCCAGAGCCTAAAGCAAGCCGTCGTAAGTAAGCCTATGAAGTCGATTATCATCATCGGATATATGGGCGCCGGAAAGACAACAGTCGGCAAAGCCCTTGCCAAGGAGTTGGGCGTCATGTTCTACGACCTCGACTGGTATATCGAAACTCGCATGCACAAGACCGTCAAGGAAATCTTCGACGAGAAAGGCGAAGAGGGATTCCGTATCATTGAGCACAACATGCTGCACGAAGTAGCCGAGTTCGAGAACGTTGTTGTAAGTTGCGGGGGCGGGACACCCTGCTTTTTTGACAACATGGACTATATGAACCAGTTGGGAACCACCGTCTATCTGAAGGCTGCTCCCGAGACTCTCCACGCCCATCTGCAGATGGGCAAGGGCGTGCGACCACTGCTGCTAAACAAGACCCCCGAGGAGGTGGAAACCTTCATCAAGGAACAACTCAAACAGCGAGAGCCCTTCTATCTGAAGGCACAGCACATCTTCGACATCGATGTAATCGACGATTACGACAAGATACAGAATACGGTGAAAAAACTGCGCCTGCAGTTGGGTATATAAAGAACCTCGGAATCAGGCTTCAAGCCGAAGGCTACAACGAGGCTACAAACTGAAACAACCCAATTAAAATATAACACATCACAACAAAACTACATTCATTCCAGAAGAAAAGAAATGAAGAAATGGACTATTGAAGACTCGAATGAACTCTACAACATCAAAGGTTGGGGCACTTCTTACTTTGGCATCAACGAAAAAGGAGATGTCTATGTAACTCCATGCAAAGACAACACGCAGATAGACCTGCGCGACGTCATGGACGAGTTAGCCCTGCGAGACATCACGGCTCCCGTGCTGCTCCGATTCCCCGACATTCTCGACAATCGTATCGAAAAGACTGCCAGTTGCTTCCAAAAAGCCAAGGAGGAATATGGATACAAAGGCGAAAACTTTGTCATCTATCCTATCAAGGTCAACCAGATGCAGCCGGTCGTAGAGGAAATCATATCGCATGGCAAAAAGTTCAATCTCGGTCTTGAGGCTGGCTCTAAGCCAGAACTCCACGCTGTCATTGCCGTACAGTGCCAGAGCGACTCGCTCATCATCTGCAACGGATACAAGGACGAAAGCTATATCGAACTGGCTCTCCTCGCACAGAAGATGGGCAAGCGTATCTTCATCGTAGTAGAAAAACTCAACGAGCTCGATATCATTGCCAAGACTGCCAAAAAACTCAACGTAAGACCCAATATCGGAATACGTATCAAGTTGGCCTCATCAGGCTCTGGCAAGTGGGCTGACAGTGGCGGCGATGCATCCAAGTTTGGTCTGACAAGCGCTGAGTTGCTCACAGCACTCAACAAGATCGATGAGATGGGGCTGCACGACTGCCTGCGGCTCATACACTTCCACATCGGAAGCCAGATTACCAAAATACGTCGTATACAAACAGCCTTGCGCGAGGCAGCACAGTTCTATATCAACCTGCACAAGATGGGATATAATGTCGACTTTGTTGACTGCGGAGGCGGATTGGGAGTCGACTACGACGGAACACGTTCTTCAAGCAGCGAAAGCTCCGTCAACTATTCCATCCAGGAGTATGTGAACGACTGTGTATATACGTTTGTCGACGCTGCCAACAAGAACAATATCGCACACCCTAATCTTATCACCGAAAGTGGCCGTTCCCTTTCGGCACATCATTCAGTACTCGTCATCGATGTACTCGAGACAGCCTCGCTGCCAGAGATGCCCGAGGAGTTTGAGGCCAAGGAAGAAGACCACCAGTTGGTAAAAGACCTGTATGATATCTGGGACAACCTGAACCCACGCAATATGCTCGAAGACTGGCACGACGCTGAGCAAATACGCGACGAGGCTTTGGAACTCTTCTCGCATGGCATCGTCGACCTCAAGACAAGAGCCGAGATAGAAGCCATGTACTGGAGTGTATGCCATGAGATTAACAATCTGGCAAAGCACATGAAACACATCCCTGAAGAACTGCGAGGACTCGACAAACTGCTTGCCGACAAGTATTTCTGCAACTTCTCGCTCTTCCAAAGTCTGCCAGACAGTTGGGCCATCGACCAACTCTTCCCTATCATGCCTATACAGCGACTCAACGAGCGCCCTGTAAGAAAAGCCACCTTACAGGACATCACCTGCGACAGCGATGGAAAAGTAGCCAACTTTGTGACCGATGGCCATATTGGTAATGTACTTCCGCTGCACGCACTCAAGAACAACGAGCCTTATTACCTCGGTGTCTTCCTCGTAGGAGCCTACCAGGAAATATTGGGCGACATGCACAACCTGTTCGGTGACACCAATGCGGCGCATATATCAGTAAAGGACGGCAAGTACAACATCGATCAGATCTTCGACGGTGAGACTGTGGAAGAGGTTCTCGACTACGTGCAGTACAACCCCAAGAAACTCGTTCGCCAGTTGGAGCAGTGGGTTACCAAAAGTGTGAAAGAAGGTAAGATTTCACTCGAAGAGGGTAAGGAATTCCTTGCAACCTATCGCAACGGACTCTTCGGATATACTTACCTGCAGTAAACAGATAATCAAGATTCCTCATACAGAGGGCATATCAAAGTCTTAATAGGCTATTGATATGCCCTCTTTCTTTTCTTAGAAAGTGAACAGAAACCATATAGACAACCAACATTGGTCACAATAGAAGCCTCAAGCTGGTCATAATAGACGACAAACGTTGGTCATAATAGACGACCCATAATAGGCATAACAGACTATCATCGCTGACTATTATAACGTGATGGTTTAAGCCACCAACATGTTTCTTTGCAGAGATATGAAGGGCAACTTCATTTGTGGCTATATACATAAGTAGTCAACTATAAGTATGACTAAAAATAAGTAAGTCAACGTGAATTATAAATAAGTAATAACTGAGTCAACTCATATTATCAATAACACTTAGAGTGGGCAACTAAAATCATTAAACCACAAATAAAAGTTCTATTCATAGCCTTTGAATGTCCGTTCAGAGACTTTGAATGTCCGTTCAGAGACTTTGAATGCGCGTTCAGAGCCTTTGAACAGACATTTCAAAAGCATGAACGGAGATTTTTCAACAAGAGACAGAACAAATTCATAAGAAACAGAAAACAAATGCGTAGTGCTAAAATAACTACTCATGGCTATAGGGGTGCCGAATAGTTACTAAAGATAATGTTTCTATTTAAATAACATTAAAAAGTAAGCAAAAACTTGCATATTTAATAAAAACCGTGTTATTTTTGCAACCGAAAATGAAGAAACTGTTACACATATCGTTTACATTCTTTCTTGCCGTGGTACTCGTTATCATGGGAAGCGGGGTAACATTTCTTCATTGCTCATGTTCCGGCAAGACAACCGTGATACTATCGCATACAGCACAGAACGGCGGTAATTCCGACACCACCAAAGGATGCATGAAGGTAACAAGCGTACAGCTATCGCCTACGACGCAAATGCAGCCAACCGTTTTCGACTTTCATGCCTTCCAGCCTTTGATGGCGATTATTCATGAGTGGCAAATGCCTCATTTGTCTTTCATGGCAAAGAGAACACTGAGCAACATCATTCCCAAAACCGGATACAGTCCGCCACCGAAACTGTATCTCTATCTTATTGAAGTCCTGACCATTTGAACCTCCATCTTGTCAACATGATGAAGGTTAGCCCCATTATGCGCATAAACCTCATCGGGAATAAGATAAAAAGATGAAAAAGGACAACGAAAAATAAGATAACAATGAACACAAAGCATACTTTACTTGGCATCGCCCTCATAATGCCATTGGCAAGCTTTGCCCAGAGCGAAGTGCAACCCAACGAAAAGAAAGACACAATAGCCGACCAGGAGATTAAGGAAGTAACCGTGGTGAGCCGCAAGGCTGGCGTAAGTAGACTGGCTGGAGCCATCAATGGCTCTATCATCAACAAAGACGAACTCTTCAAGGCTGCCTGCTGCAACCTGGGCGAGAGCTTCACCACCAATCCTTCAGTAGATGTCAACTATAGCGATGCGGCAACAGGAGCAAGACAAATCAAGCTACTCGGACTTGCAGGCACATACGTGCAGATGATGACAGAAAACCTGCCCAACTTCCGTGGCGCAGCAGCCCCATTCTCTTTGGGTTACGTGCCTGGTCCCTGGATGCAGAGCATACAGGTAAGCAAGGGAGCCTCATCGGTAAAAGCCGGATATGAAAGCATTACAGGACAGATCAACGTGGAATATCTCAAGGCAGATGCCGAGCCTGGTGTGGAGGCCAACCTCTATGGCGATACCGACGGAAAGCTGGAAGCCAACGCCTCTGCCAACGTACATCTGAACAGCAAGCTCACCACCGAGTTGCTTACACACTATGAGAACAGATGGGGAGCCAACGATATGAACATGGATGGCTTCAAGGATATGCCCAACATTCTGCAATACAACTTGCAGAACCGATGGATTTTCAAGTCAGAACACTACATGCTGCGTGCCGGCATCTCGCTCATCAGCGAACATCGTCGCGGAGGACAGACCCTTAAGGAGATGGACGACGACATGAAAAAAGCCATGGAGGGCAAGGAACTCTATGGCATAGACATCAAGACCAACCGGTATGAGGCTTACATGAAACACGCATTCATTCTCAATAAGGAGCACGGCACCAATATTGCCCTCATGACTACAGGATCCATGCACCAGGAAGATGCCCTCTATGGACATAAGACCTACTACGTGAATGAGAAAAACCTGTATGCCTCACTCATGTTTGAGCACAACTTCAATAAGCAGCACAACCTCTCAACAGGTGTGAGCCTCAACCACGACTACTTGGGTCAGCAATACCGTCTCACCGACAACCAGACTCAAGCCAAGATACGCGACAATGAGAAGGAAACCGTACCGGGCATCTATGCCCAATACACCTATAATCTCAACAACAAGCTCATCGTAATGGCAGGAATCCGTGCCGACCACAGCAGTCTGTACGGCAACTTCGTCACACCACGTTTCCATGTGAAATGGCAGGCCAACGACATCATAGGCTTCCGCCTTTCTGCCGGCAAAGGCTATCGCTCGGTACATGCTCTTGCTGAGAACAACTATCTCCTGGCAAGCAGCAGAAGACTCATCATCGACGACAACCTGAAACAGGAGGAAGCATGGAACTATGGCATCAGCAGCCAGATGAACATACCGCTGTTTGGTCAGACACTCAAGCTCAATGCTGAGTATTATTACACCAATTTCCAGAACCAGGCTGTCATCAACTTCGACAGCAATGTACACGAAGTACGCATTTCCAATCTGGATGGCAAGAGCTATTCGCATGTGTTCCAGATAGACGCCACCTACCCCATCTTCAAAGGCATGACCCTTACAGCAGCCTATCGCCGCAACTATGTCAAGGAAACCTATGACGGCATACGTATGGACAAGCCTTTGCTCAGCAAGTACAAAGGCCTGGTTTCTGCCTCCTACAAGACTCCGCTCGGTCTTTGGCAGTTTGATGCCACCTTGCAGCTCAATGGCGGAGGAAGAATGCCACAAGCCTATACCCTTGCCAACGGTGAGCCTTCATGGGATCAGAACTTCAAGGCTTACACCTTGCTAAGTGCACAAATCACTCGTTGGTTCCGCCACTTCTCCATCTATATAGGAGGCGAAAACCTGACAGGTTTCAAGCAAAAGCACCCTGTAGTAGATGCCATGAATCCTTGGGGCAGCCAGTTTGACACCAATATGGTATGGGGGCCTATCAATGGAGCTATGGGCTATATCGGTATCCGTGTAAACTTCGGAAGACTCTAATCAAAAGGTGCTTTACCGACAGAATTCTCGCTTCGGGATAAGTAAAAACAAGAAATATCCATTATTAATTAAAGATTTTAATCATAAAAGAAAGGAAAAATTATGAAAAAGATTATGACAGTAACCGCCATGCTGGTATTTGCCATCAGCATGTTTGCAAAAGACATTAAGACTGTAGTGTTCACCACTCTTCCACAGATGCACTGTGAGAACTGCGAGAACAAGATCAAGGGCAACCTGCGCTTTGAGAAGGGAATCAAACAGATTACCACCAGCGTGCCCGACCAGAAAGTAACTATCGAGTATGATGCCGACAAGACTACTCCAGAAAACATCGCCAAGGGCTTTGCCAAGATTGGTTATGAGGCAACTGTTGTGACTGGCGAAGCCAAGAAGAAAGGCTGCAGCGGATGCAGCAAGAAAGCTGATGCAACTAAAGACAGCTGTTGCAAGAAGGACGGCGAAAAGAAAGAAGGAAGCTGCTGCAGCCAGAAAGCAGAAGTAAAGAAAGAGGGTTGTGGAGGCTGTAGCAAGAAAGCCGATGCAATCAAAGGCAACTGCAGCACGAAGTAACGACAAGCAGGAGTAATACCTTTATTATAGAAAGAACCGTACTTAGTGTTAAAAGGACACAAAGTACGGTTCTTTTTTATTTCAGTAAACTGACTTACTTACATTACTCCAGTTTCTTTGCCTTTGACACATAAAGGGCAAAGGCAGCAATAACGACAAAGCAAACCAAAGGTACAATGAAGCCAACAGCCATGTCGGTTTCGCCAAGAGCACCCATCAGTACAGGAGCAATAGCTCCACCCACGATTCCCATGATGAGATAAGAAGAGCCACGCTTCGTACTGCCGGCGTCAAGCCCTCGCAATGCTAAGGCAAAGATAGTGGGAAACATGATGGACTCGCAAAGATAGGTCAACACCAAAGCCACTACAGCCAGCATACCAGCACCTAAGATAACCACCAGCATACAGACTGAAGCGCCCAAGGCACAGATCAACAGCAAGATGCCTGCCTTGACATAGTTCATGCCCCAACTGCCCAACAATCGACCAACAAAGAAGAAGCCCATACCGCCAAACGACAGCATCAAGGCAGCATCTCGAGCCGAAACAGAAGGAATACTCTCGGTGACATAATTGATAAAGAAACTGTTGATACCCGTCTGGGCAGCCACATAGAAGAAGATGGCTGTCAAACCGAAGACAAAGGTACGGGAATGCCACAACGACACCCCCGAAGCTGTCTCAGCAACCTGTTTCTCCTCTTTAATCTCGGGTAGCTTCACACGACCTATCACTATAGCGATAAGCAGCACGGCAATGCCTATAATGGTGTAAGGCAAAGCCACCGAGCCACTGTTGCCATCGGCTCCACGAAAGACAAGAAGTCCTCCTACCAAAGGACCGACTATCCAGCCCAGTCCATTGAGCGACTGAGCCAGGTTGAGCCTTGAGGCTGAGGTCTCCTCATCACCAAGGACAGCAATATAAGGATTGGATGCGGTTTCCAGACAGGTAAGTCCGCAGCCTATCACAAACAGGCAGACCAGGAAAAAGTTGAACGACATAATCATCTCGCCCGGAATGAATAGCAAGGCACCAATGCCATAAAGCACCAGTCCAGTAAGCACTCCTGCCTTATAGCCCCACTTGCGGATAATGATTCCGGCAGGTATGGCCATGATGAAATAGCCTCCATACACCATCGCCTGCACCAGGGCTGAACGAGTCTTGGATATGACGAGAGCATCCTGATAATGCTTGTTCAGAATATCGAGGATGCTATGAGCAAACCCCCAAAAGAAAAACAGCGATGCTATGAGCACGAAGGGCAGCAGATACTGCCCGGGAACAATCTTCTTCATCGTCACGTTACTTTCTTCTTATCGTCAGTGTGATGGCCTCAGGATGAGCCTCGACAAATTTCTTCACATCGTCTACCACTAAGGCCAGATATCCACCGCCACCTGCTCCAGGCATCTTCCATGCCTTCACATCAGGTAGAGCTGAATACTTGTCAATATAACCTTGGACACAACCCTGAATCATGGCAGGGAACATACTTACCTGAGCATCAAACGAAGCCTTGTAGGCACGGGCGAAAGCCTCATAATCCTTAGCCATAATGGCTTGCCAGCAGTCATCGGCAGCCTGAGCCAAAGCCTTTACCTTCACCTCGGTGATGTCCTTACCCTCGACCACAGAGCAGCCAGGTCGACGGGGCTCCATCGCTATCATGCAGAGATGTTCCTCCAGCCAGGAAAGTATCGACTCATCATCGCAACGCTCAAACTTCTCGGGCCAGAAACGGTTGTTGTAGTAATGACGGCACAAACCAGGAATACAGATTCCGATGGCATCCTGTGCTCCACTTACGATGCCATCATTGCGCTCAGGGTCGTTCTCGAAACAGAAGACCAACTTCGACAAGATTTCAGGATCCATATCGGGCAACTTCACTGGCCATATTTTCTTGATCATGTTTCGAGTGGAAGTGGAAAGTCCACAGCGCTCGCGCACCTCAAAGGTGGGAATCAACGACATGGTGATGGCCCAGCCTGGAGCATAACAACTCACGTAAGGCTGATCAATCCATGTACCAGCCAGATCAAGACGAGTTGGCAAGGCGCAGGTTCCATTCTTGATATCAGTACTCGAACGGGCTGTCAATCCCTCGGCAGGAGTACGCTCCAGCACTACATACTCGATACCATGCTCCTCGCAGAACTTTCGCTTGGTGTCGCTGCTTCCATCTTCATTCACTACAAACACATCGGGATGCAGGAACTCCACCGTCGGCACAAAGTCCATGATGCCCGAACCGGCATTGATGAATGCATCTTTCACGTATCGGATAGACTTTACCATGAACAGGCGTTCCTGCTCCGGATAGAAGGTTTTATGATGCTTATACTCCAAGATAGTGGAATCGGAACCAATGCCGACATACAACTCACCATACTGCGAAGCCTGACGGAAGAACTCCACATGTCCGCTGTGAAGAAGGTCATAACATCCGCTTACAAATACTTTTTTCATATCTGTTATTTATAATCTATTACTATTCATTTGCTTTAGCAATCGTGCAAAAATACAATTTTTCGCAGAGATAAAGGCACATTGTAGAGTTAAAGAAACAAAAGAGCCGACTATAAGTATAGGTTTTTAGTAAAAATAGTTGTAACTTTGTACTGTCATTATCAAAATATAGACAGATATGGAGAAAGTAACAATCGTAAAGGTGGGCGGCGCCATCGTTGAGGACAACGAGCAACTGGCACAGCTCCTTACAGATTTTGCCGCCATACCAGGAAAGAAAGTACTGGTACACGGCGGAGGCAGACGCGCTACTAAAGTAGCAGCAGCCTTGGGTATAGAGAGCAAAATGGTGAATGGCAGACGCATCACCGACGCACAGATGCTGGAGGTGGTAACCATGGTCTATGGAGGCTTGGTCAACAAGAACCTTGTAGCCAAGTTGCAAGCCAAGGGTGTAAACGCACTCGGACTGACAGGAGCCGACATGGATGTGATACACAGCCATAAGCGTCCTGTCAAGGACGGAGTAGACTTCGGATATGTAGGCGACGTGGAACGCGCCAATGGCAAGATGCTGCAAACCCTTATCCAGGAAGGTATCACACCCGTTATGGCTCCGTTGACTCACGACGGCAATGGCAATATTCTGAATACTAACGCAGACACCATAGCCAGCGAAACAGCCAAGGCTTTGGCTCCCTACTACGATGTGACGCTGATATACAGTTTCGAGAAGAAGGGCGTGCTTTCCAATCCCGATGACGACAACAGCGTGATTCCTGTCATCACACGAGCCGACTTCGAGAAATACCAGGCTGACGGAACCATCGGTGGAGGTATGATTCCAAAGATAGAGAATGCCCTTGCTGCCGTAGACGCAGGCGTAAAGGAAGTGATTATCACCTTGGCAACAGCCATAGACGGAAAGCAGGGAACCGTCATCAAGTAAAGAACGAAGAGTGAAGAGCGAAGAATTCTTTTGCCTTTGATTCTTAATAAGAGTTAAAAATAGAAATAATTTAAGATTGGCTGTAACTTTCTTATAATATAGTCGTCATTAATAACAGAGGAATGAAAGAAATCAGTTTCCGAAACGATGTTTTGCCACTGAAGGACAAACTCTTCAGACTGGCTCTGCGCATTACTCTCAACAGAGAGGAAGCCGAAGACATCGTGCAAGACACACTGATAAAAGTCTGGAACTCGCGCGACAAATGGCAACAGTTAGACTCCATCGAAGCCTACAGCCTCACTATTGCAAGAAATCTCTCGCTCGACCGCATCAAGAAGATGGAGAATCAGAACGGATCGCTCGAAGATGAGAAGACAGAAAGGCCAGACGCCACCTCGAATCCTTCAGAACGAATGATTCAGAAAGACAAACTGGACATCGTAAAGAGGATGATAGACGAACTTCCCGAAAAGCAACGCAGTTGCATACAGCTACGCGATATTGAGGGAAAAGCCTACAAAGACATTGCCCAGATTCTCGGCATCACCGAAGAACAGGTAAAGATCAATATCTTCAGGGCTCGTCAAACAATAAAACAACGATTTCAACAATTCGACAAATATGGACTATAAGTACATCAAACAGCTTTTAGAGCGCTACTGGAATTGCGAGACCTCCCTCGAAGAGGAAGACATCCTCCGCACATTCTTCAGTCAGGAAGATATTCCTTCCGAGCTGGAGTCCTATAAGGCTCTCTTTACCTACGAGCTTGGCGAAAGCAAGAACGAGGCTCTGGGCGATGACTTTGACCAAAAGATGATGGACATCATAGAAGGCGAGGAAAGCCAGAAGCCAGAAAAGGCAAAGGTAATATCGCTGACAGAACGCCTGAAGCCTCTGTTCAAGGCTGCGGCTATGGTGGCTATTTTCCTTACTTTGGGCAATGCCGCCCAAGTACCTTTCCAGAAAGATGCCGAATACGTAGGAAATACAGGAAACGGACAATCGGTTCACGGTGTATCAGTAGCTGCCATTGCCGACTCAGTATCGGTCGACTCCATGCAGCAATCCAATATCAACCAAGTGGCTGCCGATCCGGCTTCCAACATACTGAAATGATAAATTTCTATGCTTTCTCTATAAAATCATGTTTAGTAAAACAACTCTGAAACTGTGAAGTTTCATTTCTCTCAAATTTTTCATAACATACTAACGTAATAGTAGGGCTGCCAGGATTCCTGGCAGCCCGTGTTATTTATATACGTTTATCTGGCCTTATCGCCCCAACAGCCTATGGCAGGAAGCGGATATAGGTTCTGTCGTCAAAACTCTTGTTGCCTTTTACAAGGCCTTTGGTTGCGATGAAACTGCTGATGTTTTGAGGATCGTTGGCGATTTGATTAGCCAAGGCTTCCTCACTCTCTGCCAGAGTAGGCTTGAGGAAAGGGTAGCCATCGCTCGCCAATACAATCTCGGAAGAGGCAGAAACAAGCCCAAAAGATGCAGAAACCGCCTCAGAAGAAGCAGAAACAGTCTCGGAAGAAGATACAGACACAACCTTTACTCCCTCCCGATAAATGGGGAAGCCATCAATAACAGTATAAGTCTTGTTTTGTCCCGAAAACATCGCCTCAACGAGCAAAGGCTCTATTTGCCTGCGAGCCTCAGCAGGAAGCATTCCTTCCTTTATCAAGGCAACTCGCCTCTCTGCAATCTCTTGTTCGTAGGGCTTACCGTTCTCATAGAGTTTCCCGCCGATGAGAGCCTGACAATCGCCCACCATCCACACTTCTTGCCTTGCCCTACTGTAAATAACGGCAGAAGCAGTAAGGCGTTCCTCGGGATGCAGCAACAATCGCTCAGCCACACCCAAAGGCTTATACACATTATCGCATATATAACGCGTGATACCTTGGCAGAAATCATCCGCCAAGGCATCCGCCTTCAATTCTTGTCTGATATATTCAGAGATGAGCACCATAGCATAACGTCCATTCTTCATTTCCGGATTGAGATGCTTTGGGGTCTTGCTCGTACTGCCGTCTATGACGGCGATGAAATCATCGGTCACGACCAGTCCATCCTCACAGGCCTCCTGGCTTTTCTTGCCAATAATGCTCTTCTCTATTACATTCATGATTTGACGTTCATACATTACTTAACAACAAACTTCTTGCCAGCCACGACATATATGCCAGAAGAAAGATTGCCCATATCATTCCGGGTGCCCACGCGTTGCCCGCTCAGGTTATAGACAAACTCATCGGTTTGAACCGCAGCATCCTCTTGTCCTGCCACGTTCTCAATAGCAGTCGTAGAAGAATCGCCATCAAAGCTGAACGATAGCGCCTTGGGCTTGCCTTGTGCATCTGTTATGGTGACATACCAACTTGTACCCACAAAGCCGTTCCAGTCAGAATCGAGATGATACATATCACCGTTATTTACCACGTATGCAGTAGCTGGAGCTGCACCTGGGTCGTAATAGAAGCCATGGAACTGAACCGTATAACCACCAGAAATTTCCTTCGTTGTCACGTCATCATTCTTAAATGTAGGAGGAACAACACCCTTTACCTGATAGATAGGTCCCTTTACCTTTACCGTGGTATTGTTACCCCAAGGGAATGTGTATCCATTCTTTGTCTTGATATCAGCATCCTTGCCCACCTTGATGATATAAGGCTTGCCAGCAACGATACCCTCCTTATCAGTATCTACGGTCTTGAAATAGACACAGGTTCCTTCCACCCTTTTAAAGACACTGAGTTTCACCTCCTGATCGCCTCCGAATGTCTGCTTTACCTGGTCGCCAGTCAGTGTGCAAGGAAGAATAAGACTTTCCCACTTACCAACGTTGAAGTAGCGTCGTATGTTGTAAATAACAGGGAACGTATACTGATCAGTGCCCTCAGGATTGTGGTTGATGCCACTTGGAGTGTAGTAAGTGCCATCGTCGTTCTTGGTAGTGGTAAACTCAGAGGTGCTTGTGTTCGTAGCATCGAGATACCACTGTTTGTCTCCCATATAGAAGAGCTGGAAATTGTCGAAATAGGCATAGCCTCCATCGTTGACTCTCTTGCCAGCACCGATGAAGAGAGTACCTGTCTCAGAGCCTTCATCAGCCTTTACGAGGACTGCCACACTGTTGTCGTACTTACGATGGTCCACATCCTTGTCTTCATAAGGATTGCGCTCTGCGAATATCTTACCTGCATTGACACAATACTTGATAGCACTATTCTTAAAACCATTCAAGCCATCCTCTGTTACTGAGGCACCATTAAAGGTCATTTTCTGCATCAAAGCCCAATCTGCAGATTCAATGGTCTTCAGAGTCGTCTGGTTGTTTATATCCGTGTAGTTTTGCGAAGCAAAGACAAAAGAAGTATTGTTCTTGTCGTTCTGATTATCAGGATTGAAATAAAAACCCTGGCAATTGACACGATAAAGACCTGGCTTCAAGCCTGTGATTTTCTGAATCAAATAATTGCCTGTTTGACCATTAAAATCGCCATTAGGTCCTACCCAAGCCGTCATATACGCCAGTTCTTTCACATTATCCTGCAAATTTGGGAAAACATAGGTATCTGTGTTTCTGTTGTAACGGAACTGCCAAACATTTTTTGACTCAGCATTATATTCGCCCCACAAATCACCATTAATACCCTTGTTGTTACGTTCGAAACGAGCATCCTGCACAAGACCAGACACATTGATATACTTTTTATTCTGGTTATTAATGACCTTATGGTAGTCATCTATCTGAATGAAATAGAACGTCTCAGCCTTGCTTTCGTCCGTAGTAACCACCAGAAATTTCTTCTGTGGTTTGCCTTCTTCTGTAGGACCTTGATAATAACTCAGGTAATACTGGCGCTCTACATCATCGCTATATTTCTGATTATCCTTCCACTTAGAATAGATTTTATAACCTTTAGTGGTACCAACAGGCACAATATACCATTTAACCCTATCGGGAGAAGAATTAATCAAATTACCATTCTCGTCCTTATTATCCTCGGCATTGAGCTTTCCACGATCCACAAACAAATAAATAGACTTCTTGGTTTCATCGTTCTGCACAGAAAAGATGCGCTCATCATTATCCATGGTAGGCTTGACACCAAGATAGTCGGCACTTCCATTTTCATGAGAAGTTGTAGGATTATCCACCCATGAGTGGATGTAATAACGACTATCGTCAGCGTCGCTGACCTTCTCTACATAGAAGTTCATACCCACTTCTGCCAGGATAGGCTGTGCTCCATAGCGGCCACCCACTGTCACAAACTTTTTGGGAGTTGTTGCATACAAATATGTTATTTTCAGCGCATCCGAAGTGCTGACAATTGAATTTAATTCCTTATTGTTAGCAGACCAATCTATCTCCTCTACACCTTGGGCAAAAGACGACAAGGACATCGAGATGCACAAGGCAAGCACCGAAATTCTGAAAAAGAGTTTCATCTTCATCTTATTTTTTTTAATACATTATCAATACTTAATATCATCTTCCCACACATTAAAACCATGCCATTTGGCATAGTTGTCACTTCCTTCGCCAGGATTACCTTCGACAATGGGCTTCCTATTGCCACTGCCGTCATCCCATGACGCAGGGTTGTTCATCAGATTCTCCTGACAAACCTCTACGATCCTCACCTCTGGGACTACATAAACTTTTCTTTTATTCATATTCATTTTACTTAAAACAATTGTCTTCTTCAAACCCGAAAATTCCAACTGGAATTTCTTCAAGCTCAAGAACCCAATATGTTGCATGCAAAAATACACATTTTTGACGGAACAACGCCACATTGTTGGCAAAAGTTCATCTTAAAGCTATAGAAATTCCAATTGGAGATTAAACTATTAGAATGCGGTTATAACACCATTAAAATCCCATTAGAACACCACCTTCTTTCCTTTATAAATATACACACCTTTAGTTGTAGGTTTCGCCATCTTCACACCACTGAGAGTATAATAAGCAGCGCTCTCATTGTTGTCTACCTGAACAGAATGAATACCTGTTGACGAAGGAGGTGCAAGGAAGTCAAAGCCAAGTGCATCTTTTGCAGCTCCTGCCTTGTCGTAGAGGTTGAGCCAAGCACTCATACCGGGCACAAACCTGGGCTCTGACAAGCGGTTGAAACAACCATTAGCAAAATAATACTGATTCTCATCTGTGATGTAGGTGGGAGTTGTGGAAGCCCAGATGCTGTTACCCTCAAAGCTGTCACAATCATCACCATTATCGAGAATCCTGGCTGCATACTCCTTGGAGTAGCCACCTACAGGCACGTCATTGACACGAACCAGGAAACCATTCTGTGCTCCAATCTTGTTCACCTTCGTCAAGACAACAGCACCCTTACCTTCATCGTATGCGCCCTTATAGGCTGAGATACCTGACACATCGGTGAAATCGACATCAAAATTGAACGAACAGGGTACAAGATTTTCCTCTGGCTTGATGATGACTTGATCATCAATATTCTCATAACCTGCACTCTTCCATGATTCGATGCCAGCAGGACGTGTATGGAAACGTGGCAATGTATTGTTGTTCCATGTCCAGTCACCCTTCTCAGAAATGCTGTAGGGCAAGGTGAAGTAAACATCTTTCACGTTAGGACTGTTGAACACCATATTAGGGAAGCTCCACACATTGGCTGTCCATACCACGGTTGTAAGGGTTGGAATGTTATAGAATGCACCTTCACCCAAGTTGTTAATCGTCCAGGGCAAAGTCACATTAGTCAACTGAGTATTCTCGAACGCCCAAGCACCGATGGTGGAAAGCGAACCAGGCAGATTGAAGTACTCAATGCTTGCATTCTTGAAGGCATGATCGCCGATAGCCTCGATGCCATAGGGCAAAACGATACCCTTGATTTGGCTACAACTATAGAACGCACCCGCCTCGTCGCACTTGCTGCCGCTCAGTTTGTCGTCGTAACCTCCGGCAATACGCTTCACATCATAGTAGTTGTCACCAATCTTCACGTTCTTCTCAATGACAGCAACACCATTGGCAGGAAAAGTCAGCTCATCCCAACCAGCAACCTGGGCATAGTCGTTGACGATTTCATACTTGATACCGTTGACGATTGTAGACTTCACGACAGGTACTGAAGGATTTTCACCGCTAACATCGTCAGGCAAGTCAGTATCAGCAAGATACTTAACACCACCGAATGGGATTATAAGGGTCATATCCTTCTTGTTGTTATTTTCATCAACCTCTTTCCAGTCGTTGGTATCGTCAATCCAGGCAGTAATGGTATGACTTCCCTCAGGAGCGATGAAGTAATTATCTGCACCACCTGTTGTCACAGAGCCACCGCCACCATTGGCAATCAACGTAGCCGTTGCATGCGATTTCAAACCATCCTTGAAAGTATCGCACCAAGTGATAAAGCCTGTTCCGTATGTCTTGCCGTCCATCTGGAACTGAAGACCAATCTTCGTACCTGCAGGAATATCTTTGTCACCAGCATTGGCGATGACTGCGCCCATCACGAGGTGGTCGCCAGTATTGATGGCATCCTCGTCCTTCTTGTTGCTGACAAACACCTTGGTGACAACCATGTCGTAACCTCCCATAACAGGAGTGAACTTATTAGAGTTGTCTGCAGAAGCTGACACATTGAAACGCTTGGTACGAGAGTTGTTGTCTTCGGTCAGTTCATTTTTGAGATCTGTATCCGGGCACACTGTCGCAACTGCAACATGACCGCCCTTCACACTTTCCCATGAAGAAGCAAGTTTAAAGTCAACAGACTCATGAGCCTTCAAGCCGTCGCTTATAGTAACAGAACCTTTTGAGACTCCATCAATATTGACAGCAACTGTAAAATTAGCCTTCTCTGGAATATCTATATCCGAATTATTCTTTATCTTACCATACAAAACGACCTGGTCACCTTCCTGGAGGTTATACTCATCGTTCTGATTTCTCCAAGAAAGTTCTTTCAATTCAAGATCATAGCCCTTTACATTCTCCCAAGGGTCGACAACAGGAACTGGCAGGATTACCCTGCCTGGCTCAGGAACGACATAGGAAACGTTATTACCTAAAAGTTCCGCACCTAAAGACTGGGACAGAACTTTATTGTTGTCTGTCCAGAATGGATAAGTTGAGTTATTGCCTTTCTTGTCACTTCCATAGTTGGCAATCTTCAAGCCGTCAAACTTCACATTCTTATCAGCTATACGCATGGCGCCACAAGTATGCCCCACACAAGAATAAGTAATATCCTCACCTGTAAGACCCGTACCTAAGATTTGAGTATCATAGAACACGACATTACTTGGTCCTGTCAATGTACGCACGGCATCGAAAGGAGAATCGTAAATCTGTGTGTTGCGGAATGTTATGTTCTTCACATCCTGCTTCAAGTCGACGGCAGCCAAATCTTCATTCCAGCTGTCGGCATTGGTGCCGCAACGTACAAGGATATTGTTTTCGAAAGTAATGCCCTTATTGTTGCTGAACTTATATCCATCAAAAGTTGTATTCAGGTGAATACCTGCTGCCATGAACATATCGCGGATGTAGTTGTTGTAAACATGATGACCGCTACCGCCATAGAGCGCAATGCCACCTGCACGCCAGATAAACTCGATGGTGTTGTAAGCGAAGACATTGTTCTCCTCATCCTTGGCGTTCATATAACTGTTGTTCCAACAAGCCAAGCCATCATCGCCATTATTGCGGATGGAGCAGTTATAGACTGCTGCATTGCTTGTACCCTGACAGAAGTTGACACCATCAGCAAGGTTGTTACGAATGCGGCAGTTGATAACCTTCACGCCATCGCTATAGTCCATAGCACCATTATAGTCGCCAAACCAAAAACCAGTCTCGAAGTGTTCCTCCCATACATCGTGAATAACAGAACCATCACAGAACACATCCATGAAGCACTTGTATACGGCCTGCTGGTTATAGCGAGAGCGGAGATTAGAGTTGATATACATGTTGCAGAACTCTAAGTTCTTGCAATAGCCATCTGCACCACCATTGCTGCCATTACCACCAGAAATACCACCACCAAAAGCCTTATCACTTGTAAACTGTATATTGGTGTACCAGATACCAGCACCCGTAATCTTCACATCCTTGCAGTAGATGTTCCACATACCACTGAGATGCCACGTACCTCTTGGAATATATACCACCTTGCTGCCAGCATCAGCAGCCTTCACTGCTGCCACAAAAGCTGCAAGGTCATCCTTTCCGTCATCAGGACAGGCACCAAAGTCGGTGACACTTACCGCACCACTTGGACGTACTATGGGATTGACAACATCTTCTATCTCCAAAAAGTCAACACCATAAGTCAAGCCATTGGCACCACTGCTCTGGATTTTGATTCTGTCTCCTTCCTTAAGAGGCTCGTCCAATAGAAAGTGAACCTCATCAAAAGCAAAACAACCAACACCTCCATCGGGAGCATCAGAAGGATTGCCACTGGCAAAATACTGCCACATCCAATACGAGTTTAGGTCAACGGTCTTCACCTTATTGCCATTGACGTAAACATCGAGGGAACCTTTCTGTCCCATACCATCACCTGTATCAGGCATGGTAAAGCGCATGGTAACGCCACGCCCTACGACATTGGCATTCTCAATGACATGTACTGTCCACTCTGCACTGGCACCATTGCCAGGCAATTCCACATAACTCTGTTCGGAAGCCTGAGACGCAATGTTGAAACGATCCATCATCGCCGAAGTCTTCAAGGTGGCACCACCACCTAAAGATGCCTTCTGAGAATCATAGCGTACATAAGGAACGGCAGCACCGGCAATACCGTCAGCCTTGGGCCCAGGTATCTGAAAATTCCTTGCATCAGCTACCGAAGCTTGCGCCTGGAGCAAAGAGCCCAATGCCATCGTTAGGACAACGGCTCTCATAACATTCAAAAACTTGTTCATATTTATTAATTCATATTATAGTTGTATGTCATAGACTGTGGTGCAAAATTACAACCATTACCAACATGATACAAGAAGACTAACGTATATATAACGAAAAGACGAATAGTATTTCTACAACAAACTAACAATCAACACTTTACAATTCAAAGAAAATATTATTGTATAATGAGAATATGAGCTGTCAGAAGAGAAAAATGCAAATGTAAGCCCCCATAAGCACGTATGGGGGCTTATACCTATATTAAGAAATGGAGTTATTTGGTAACAACTACCTTAACAGACTTACCAGCTTGACGCTTGATATAAATTCCCTTACCAGAAAAACCATTCACACGCTTGCCATCAAGTGTATAAAACTCAGCAGGAGAAGTTACATCTGCATTCACCGACGAAATGCCAGTAGCACCTTTCTTAGCAACAGTTATAGTCATGTTGGCAAGATTCAATTTCACATCATAAGTACCAGCCTCGGTGATATTCCACTTGTTATCGTCACCACCGTAAACAACCTTGCTGTCGTCTGCAGCATCCTTCACATAAGCAGTCTGATCAAATCCCATATACTTATTGACAATAAACTTAAACTCACCCTCTTTTAGATCGGCTGTTGCGGTATAAACCATAGGATTCTCTGCATCCTGCGTCAATAGTACACCTTTGTCTATCTGCCATTCATTTGGAGTTGCATCGCCTATCATCCACAACTCTGCATGTTTGGCATGGGCATCCTGATAAGCTGACTTGGTTAGGGTAATAGTTTTGTTATTTACATCACAAACAATGTCATAGTTGGCAGACTCGCTTACCTTGAACTTCGTATCGTTGCGGTTTGCCTCAGAAGAAAACATCTGAGCAGCAGTACCATTCTCCAAAACAACATCTTCATTGCCTGCACGGAGCTGATAACCATTGAAGTCGCTCTCAGCCATCAACTTAAATCCTTTATCTGCCTCAAGATAAAGAGTAGCTTTGCAAATTCCATCTTCGTCAGGAAGAAGTACGGTACTGTTAGCAAATCCCCAACCGCTCCAGATAGCATCGCCTATCACAAACAGATGATCTACTACGAAATCGGCATAATGCTTTTTGATATCGATTGTCATGTCTAAAAGATTTACCGTCACATCGTAGGTAGCTGCCTCGGTGATTGTCCACTTGTTATCTTCACCGCCAAAAACCACCTTAGTATCATCTGTGGCATCTCTCAAATAGAAAGTCTGACCAAAGCCACCATCATTATTCTGAGCTATTTTCATCTCACCAACCTTCAAATAGGTCGTAGCTTTAAAAACCATTGGATTCTCCAAATCCTGTGTCAGCGGGGTTAAAGAGCCAAAATCCCAACCACCAGAAGTAGCATCACCAACCATCCACAAAGCATTGTGATTGACAGGGTGCTCTTGATAAGCAGACTTGGTGGCAGTAATGGTCTTGGTATTGAGGTCACAAACTACATCATAGTTAGCAGACTCCTTTACCTGGAATTTCTTGTCGTTACCATTCTCCTGGTTATCATACAGCTGAGCAGCTACGCCTTCTTCAAGTTCAACGTTAGCGTCACCTGCATGATATTGCAAGCAATCCCAATTAGCAGCAGTCAGCAACTTAAAGCCTTCCTTAACTGTCTCACCATCTACCTTTTTCAGATAAACCGTCGCCTTAAACACATTTTCGCCATCAGGCAACATGACAACACTATTAGCAGGAGTCCATCCACCCCAAACAGCATCACCGACAATCATCAACTTGTCTGCTGCAAAAGAAGCCACAACACTCATGGCAAACAAAACGCAGCACATTAAAGAACGAGTAATTTTTTGTACCATAATCTTCTAATTTAAAATTTATATTAGCGTTAATAATTTTTCATTTCATTCATCCATCACGACTTTGCGTGAAAGACATATCGTATTTCCAATTAACTTAACGACATAAATGCCTTTAGACAAACCTTCTGCCACAATGCCATCCATAACAACAGGAACTGAAGCCATACGTTTACCTTCTATGGTGTAAACAGATACTGCCACCTCTCCGACAGCCGACTTGACATACACTGCACCACGGCTGCATGCCACCTTGACCAACGAAGGCTCCTTTACACAGCCTATTGCAGTTGTCGACTGATTAGCTCCATTCAGTTTAGCATCATTGCTCAGCTTCACTGCATTCATGGTTTCTGCCAATGTATTGACCGTAACACGATACATACCTGCATCGTAGATAATCCATTTAAAATCGTCACTACCTGTTGTACGGAAATTATATTCGCCAACCAAAGGATAATCGGCCACATATGGATGATAAGACTCAGAGAGCCAATCGGGAGCTGTTAATATCTTCAGTTTATTAGGCTCGTCACGGGAATCATTCCAGTTCGGTGACAAATATCCCTCCCATTTCAACTCTTCGGGTTTGGATGGATTGGGAGTAAAACGGCTACTTGCATCCCAATAGTTCCAAGCTGCAGAACAACAGCCACCTACTAAATAGAGTGTGCTAAAAGGTTTGAACACCTTGGCGTACGCTAACTGTAAATCCTTACGCAGATAGAAAGTATATTTGCCTGGAACAGCAACACTCCATCCCTCTACATCGCCATTGGTGGTTTCTTTTAAAGAAGCTTTCACGTCCTTGCCAAAAGTTAGGTCTACCCCATCGAACAAAGGGACATAATACTTTGTGGAAGCTGTGGGCTGTGGAGTATCTCGGAAGATAATACTGCCAAACTTGAAGTCGCCAGCTAACTTATATTCTATACCTCCCATCACTTCCATCTCAACAATCTTTCCGTTGAGAGCTGAGCCAGTAGCATAAAGTTTGTCTGGCAGATTAACAGCCTGTTCCTCATCATAGAGTGCCATCTGCATGCTTCGCAAATCCACATATATTGTATAATCACCTGTGGCAGAGGGCTTAAACTTTTTGTCTCTGTTACTATCCAGGCTGTAACTTATCTCGAGATTGAGATTGTAGCTTCTGCCCTTGCCAACAAGCTGTCCTGAGCAATTTGCCACAATATGCTTGAAGAAAGCACGTGTGTTTATAAATTTAAACTCTTTACCTGCCTCAAGATGCCCTGACCAACGGAACACGCCATCATCTACCTTCTGCATCTCACCGGCTTTCTGTTCATCCCAAGCATAAGGAGTAGCATCACCGATGATATACAACTGCGACAGCTCTAAGGAATTAGACATATCCGCAGCCTTCATAATCATAGCTGCAAATAAAGCGCAGAGCCATATACTTATTCTTTTCATGAGAGTCGTTTTATTCTTTGATGAATTTCCGAACATAAATCTGATTGTCTGCTACCACTTTGCCGATATAAAGCTGTGGAAACAAAAATGTCAGGTCTTCTGTAAAACTATTCACGTCGCAGTAAGTGTTTCTGAGCACAGTTTTTCCCACACTGTTACTTATTTCGAGCGCAACTTTTTTTTTAGTACTTTCAAAAGAACCTTTCAGTTTTTTGCTGTTTCTTTCATACACAACCTTCATTTTATCTGCCTTTGCGCTGATAATACCCGTATTCAAGGTTTCACTGTACTTGACAATAACTGTTCTGTTAATAGAACAACTGCCATAAGGCACTTCTACTGTAGTACACTTCTTGTTGGAATCATAGCTATATGTTGCAGATTTTCCATTCACAGTAGCCGACAAAGGAGTTGGCGTATTGAAGATACGCAACAGATAGGAACGATTAACAGGTACCCTGCCAACAGTACCCTTGCGAGAAGAGATAATGTATCTGCCCATCTGACCCTCACAAGCCTGCGCAAAGTTGATAACTGCGTACTTGGAAGAATAGTCTGGATTGTCGCCATCGTCTTCATAGAGAGTCCCCTCGCCGTTAGCTCCCGACACAACATTGAGAATCATTCTGTCTGGACGCTCGGTTACATTCATCACCGTCTCTGGATTATAAGGTATAATGGCACCCTGGCGGAAAAAGTAAGGTATCTGTTCATCAGTGTATGACAAGGTACGCTTACAAGGTCCTTGAATCAGCTCATGAGTATCCACGCTCCACCACTGACCTTCAGGAAACCACACTTCCTTTTCTGTCATGCCGTTAGTACCGCTCTTAGTTGTAATAGGAGCTACAAGGATATCATCACCAAAGAAATATTCACCATCATAAATATACGCCTCATCCTGCTCTGGATACTCATAGTAGAGTGGGCGACATATCGACAGACCTGTATCGTAAGCCTTACGTGCCATTGTATATATGTATGGGAAAAGTGAATAGCGTAGGCGGACAGCCTCAAGGATGGTAGGAAAATTGGGGAACTTCCATATCCTTCTTTCCACTCTACCATCAGCTGTGGCATGAGTGCGGAAGATGGGGGTAAATACTCCAAACTGTATCCAACGCAAAACCAAATTAGGTTTGTTTACCAACTCATCATTAGAATACATGTGTCCTCCCAAGTCATGTCCCCAATAGCCATAACCTACATTGGATGCTGTAGCTGTAAAATAAGGTTCAAAGGCCAAGGCCTCATAACTGATATTGGCATCACCCGAGAATCCTATCTGATAGCGATGGCTTCCCAATCCTCCCCAACGATGAAAGATGACGGGGCGATGGTCAGTACGCTTAGTAGCCTCGTTAAAAAAGACATGGTTGCACCAGAAAGTCTCACTCAAAGCCTTGGTATAAGGACTGGTAAGATACTGCTGCCAATCAAGCCACCAGAAATCTACGCCTTCACTTTCATGATCTCTGATAATATTACGAAAGAACGACTTTGTAAAATCGGTATAGTCCAAACTCCACTTAATGGTATTACCTTCAAGATACTTGCTATTCAAATCCTTTCGCATCTGAGAGAAATAAGCTGGCGATTCTATCTCGTTAATACCATCAGCAGGGTGTAGATTGAGTGCCGTCTTAAAGTTCTGACTATGCATATCAGCCAACAAACCTTTAGGGTCTGGTAACAAATTAGTGTTCCACGACCAGCCTGTCCATCCTCCCCGACCCGCAGATTGACTATAGTCGTTACCATTCCAATGCCAGTCCATATCCAAAATCATCACATCAGTAGGAATCTTGTTTGTTTTCAGGTCTGCCATGATATTACGATAATCCTGTGCCGAATAAGAAGCATACTTACTATACCAATATCCAAATACATAATCGGGAGGCAACGGAATTTTTCCTGCAATCTTAGTATAATCGGACACTGCCTTTTTGTAATTGTCGCCATAACCAAGAAGATAAGTATCCATAGCATGTTCGTCAGCACGGAGTGCCCACCAGGAATACCCCACCTCATTATTATAAACGAGAGCATAAGAACTTCCTCCATCAGCACGCGTAGCTGTCCAGGCATCATCAATCACTGCCCATCCAGAGCGAGAGACCAAACCATTCTCCATCTCACTGCGCTTACTGTCACCCATCAAGCCATCCAGTGTTCGGCAGGTACCCTTCAGATTCTGTGGGTCAGGTTTGCCTGGATACCAAACCGAAGGTACGCCATGATTGCTGACAACAACTTTCAGATTATTGGCTGATGCTGGTACAGTACGAGGATCTGTACCCTTGCGATACTTCAACTTGAGATTAGATGTCTCTATATAAAGAAAGGTATCGTCCTCTGACTTTATAAAAGTTGGAACTTCAAACTTTCTGTTGAGCACAGTAAACGTAGCACGGTCTTCAAACCGAGCATTTTCACTATACTCAATACGTATCATCTCGGGGGTCAAGACCGTAAAACGCGCATTGCCACTTATGACAATGGCTTCGCTTGATGCCACTGGGTTATCTACTATAGATTGCGCCTCTGCCAAAAAGAGGACAACCAAAGCAAAAGCTAAAGCAAAAAATCGCTTGATTGTCATGATTTTACTATAAAATAGGTTTTAAATATTAAGTCTGACTATTTGCACTAATTGCATTTGTTTACATTAACGATTGCAAAGATAGTCTTTTTATTAATAGGTTATAATGGCATTCACTAAAAATACAAACAAATAAAAGGGAATACTTGCTGAAAACCAGCCGGTTAATAGTCATAACAGACTTAAAAGATACAAGTTATATACAAACGTTTATAATCTCTACAGAAGTACTAACAATACCAAAAGAACTTGTTGCAAAGTTACTATAGGGTAAAGGAAAAGTCATCACGTACAACTATGCACTTTGCTCAATACGAAGAGCAACTTTGCTCAATACGATGAGCAACTTTGCTCAATACGATGAGCAACTTTGCCCAACGCCTTGGGCAGATATGAACAACGCCCTTTGTTGACACTTCTTGATGGTAATTTTGACTTTTCTGTATAAATGCTCATTAAACACAGGGGGCAGATGGTGAAGGGTACAAATCCACCCTTCATCTTAAAACAAAACTTTTCTTCCATTACGTACATATATCCCTTTACGTGGCTTGTCTACGGGCACTCCAGTCACAGAATACCAAGATGCAAACTCACCAGAAGGAGATTTGTCGGCTATTATAGCAGACAGCCCTGAGAGGTCAGCCTTGGTAAGATAAACTCTCATCTTCTCTAAGTCGATGGTGATATCATAATACCCTGCCTCAGGAACCATGAACTTAAAATCCTCTCCCAAGGTTGTAATATGAGCAAGACTGACAAAAGAATTAAACTGATAATCTTTATACTCAGCACAATAACTCTTACAATATCTCCAGTCACGGCCATTAGTAAACTTGAACAATTCATTAGCTTTTAGGTAAGTTGTCACTTTGAAAACCTTGCCTTCCCCCTTGTTTGTCATAGGAACTGCATAGGCCAAGTCGTAAGCAGCATGCCCATCGAGTTGTACTGCCTCTCCTGTGATATAGACATGATCCTCATCATTGGAACCTTCCATCACCACCATAGTCCAATATTCCAAAGAAGGAAGCACAAAAGAAACATCATCTCCTTTCTGTGTGAAAGCAAGCTCCTGTACTGCTCCAGCATGACTATCAGGAGATGCCGCCCAAACCTTATCTATCTTGCGATTGGCAGTTACAGTTATGGGAATACCTGTATATTTGTCTGGAAAAGTGCGTGTTCCCCAAACATCACGCCAGGAAAGATCGTCAGTATTGAGAAAATTCAAGAAATGAAGTACATCACAATTACCAACCTTCTTTGCAAAAGTAGTGATAGAATAGCTCTTGGGGGGCCAAGCATTTACAGAATAATTGGACGAAGTACTGACCACAGGCAGATAAGCAGCCTTGGAGGTAGTGCCTCTCAAAAAATTCTGATAAGCCGTCTGAAAGTCATAGTATCTTACCATAGCTGTTTTAAGAGCATCACTCATTGCCAATGGTGCTGCAGGGAAATATTCACGGGTAAGCATATGGTCTCCCATCTCAAGATGAGAGCCGCCCAAGGCAGCAATCACTGCATCGGTAAGCAATACTCCTGGAGTATTCACCATCTTGTCACCTGAGCCTCCGTTGTCCGCTTTGTCATAATTGATATAAGCTGCAAAGACCGTCTGTCGTTGATGGTCGCTATACTTGTCGTTCACCTGAATAATACCCAAAAGATTGGCAAAATCGGCTTCGGAAACACCTCCATATCCATTGCTATTACCCCATACTTCATTATAACAGAAATCTACGTCGCTACTGACGATATTATCTGCTCCATAACCAGAAACCGCATTCATTATCAGATCTTTGTCTGGATGAGCCGACTTCATTGCTTGAATAAATGATTTATAACTCGCAGGCAAATCTACCACTTTGTGACGGGCATCATATACGTCGCCACGATAGCCCAACTGATCTATCTGGAAACCATCAAAATCCAAATAGCTGTATATTTCTGTATTCCTTTCTGCCATATACTGTTGCCAATCAGTATTGTCTGGCACCTGCAGATAGATATTACTTGCCCAAGAACTGGGCAAACCATGATAGTCTTGATAAAAATTGCCCGATCCATCTTTTTTCAACAGAGCCCAGTCGGTTTTTACTCCATCATTCACAGCGTTCTTCCATGCGCCGAAACAAAGGTTATAAAAGATAGACTTCATACCATACTTATGCTGCTCTGCTATGTAGTTCTTGACATATTCTACACCAACCCAACGGTTGCTGATATCCTGATACCAAGGTATGAGTGAGCCATGGGCATCCAATTTAACAGGTTTGTGATGCATCCACTGCCAGTCTTGGAACTGAACTCCATTGATATGAAGCCTGTTAAGATAAGCCATCTCGTTCTTAATATTAGCATTCTTGTCTATGTTCCCACCAGCATTGTCAAAATCGGCAACAAAACCATAACGAGGAAAACGTTTCCAGTCACTTGACACATCAACGGCTACCGTGCCCAAAATAGTAGATTGGTCATTGGTTTCTGTATAGACTTCTACCAAATAACCTTGATAATCGGTCATTGGGGGAGTCCAAGACCACTTATTATTGCTCATCACTTCAGACAATTTATGGGTCTCCAAAATAGCAGAGCCATGCCTGTAACGCACCATCGTATTAGCAGGAACATTGCCGCTTAATACAAATACTACAGACTGACCAGGTATATAGCAAGCCTTATCTGTAGTCATATCCACCGTAAGCAGTGAAGATATATTGTCGGCAGAGCTGTATACAGCCAACAACGAAAGAGCAAAAGAAAGTAGATACTTAGGAACAAAGTGTAAAAAAACAGTTTTTCTCATCATTTAAAGAAATAAAAAAGTCTCCACATGTTAAACAAAAGTATCAGCATGCGGAGACTATATTATTTAACAAATTAATTATTTCTCGAAGATACTGATGGCATAACCACCACCTGCACCCGCGTTCAACTTAAGAGAAGTTTTGTTGGTTACCACACGCTTAGTGATAACGTATGACTGCTGGTTTGCCTTGTAGCTTGCATTCTTGCCATCAGCATAGATGGTAGCTACATATTTCTTGCCTGGAGTTAGAAAATCGAGTTTGAGGTTAGACTGATGAGCTGTCTCACCTACCGTACAACCTACGAACCAATTGCCTGTACCCTTGGCTCTACGGGCAATCGTAACATACTGACCAGGCTCTGCCTCCAAATAACGGCTCTCATCCCAGTCTATAGCAACGTCCTTGATAAACTGGAAAGCATCTGCATACTTCTCGTAGTTCTCAGGTATGTCTGCAGCCATCTGCAATGGGCTGTACATAGTAACATACAATGCCAACTGACGAGCCAAAGTTGAGTTGATGTGATGATGCTTGTTAGGGTCTATCTTATTCATGTCACCCTCCAATATACCTGGAGTATAGTCCATTGGACCACCCTGTAAACGAGTAAAAGGCAATACCGTAGTATGGAAAGCCTTATTTCCCGCAAAAGACTCATACTCTGTACCACGAGCCGACTCGTTACCAATGAGATTAGGATAGGTACGGCAAAGACCTGTAGGGCGAACAGCCTCGTGTGCATTTACCATGATGTGGTGTTTGGCCGCCTCGGTAACGCAATAGAGGTAGTGATTATTGAGCCACTGTCCGTAGTGATGCTCGCCACGTGGAATAATGTTGCCCACATAACCACTCTTTACAGAATTGTATCCATATTTGTTCATCAAGTTGTATGCTGCCTCAAGATGTCGCTCGTAATTACGAATAGAAGCCGAAGTCTCGTGGTGCATCATCAGACGAATGCCCTTGGAATGAGCATAATCGTTAAGTCCTTTAAGGTCGAAGTCGGGATAAGGAGTTTGAAAGTCAAAGACATAATCTTTGCTATGACCAAACCAGTCTTCCCAACCAATGTTCCAGCCCTCTACCAGTACCTGAGAGAATCCGTTTTTGGCAGCAAAATCTATATACTTCTTTACATTCTGAGTATTGGCAGGATGTTGTCCATGGGGGGTGCATTTGCTGTAATCGGTAACACCAAGACGAACAGAAGGAAGATCATTAGTATAAGACCACTGCTTGCCACCACCTATCATCTCCCACCATACCCCGATGTACTTTACTGGCTTTATCCAAGATGTATCGGTATATTTGCAGGGTTCATTGAGATTGAGTATCAAACGAGAAGCAAGAATCTTACGGGCATCATCTACCACCATGATAGTACGCCAAGGAGTAGAGCATGGAGTCTGCATATGTGCCATGTTGCCTTGAGCATCGGGGGTGAGTTGTGACTCGAAAATAAAGTTCTTGTCATCCAAGTTCAAATGCATACATGAGTAATCCACCAAAGCCGCCTCATGAATATTGAGATAAATACCATCTGCTGTCTTCATCTGAAGCGAAGTCTGCACACCTGTAGGCGAGAAGATTGTCTGGGAAGCATTACTGCAAATAGCACTCTGCAGCAAACCTCTAATTTCTGAGAGTTTAGACTCCGTATAATCATACTCCTGCGTGTCATAGTCACCAGGAATCCACCAGGCCTTGTGGTCACCCGTCATGGCAAATTGAGTATGTTCTGCCTTCACTACAAAGTAAGGCAAATACTTCTGCTGGGGGAACTCATAACGAAAGCCGACACCATCATTATATACACGGAAACGAAGGTTCATGTATCTACCATTAGAAGGCTTTTCCATTTCAATGAAAAGTTCATTATAATGGTTACGGATTTCTTTCTCCTCACCCCATACAGGCTGCCATTTTTCATCAAATGTGGAAGTAGTAGCCTTATTGATACGGAACATGTCCATCAAAGAGTTTTCCTCTGCCAATTCAATGCCCAACGTACTTGGGTTAATGACAGTCTTGCCTTTGTAATCCACCTGATAGACCGGGGTTCCTTTGTCATTGAGCGAGAAAGTAACACTCAGATTGCCATCTGGAGATTTTACTGTTTGAGCAGAAAGCCATGCAGGAAGCATCATCATTAAACTCAAGAGCAAAATACTCAACAGTCCTTCTCGCTCGGAGAGGGATTTTGTATGTTTCTTCATATTTATAGCTTTATTCAAGTTTGGTTATTTTAAATACGTTAATCTATCTTAGTTGCTGTCATCGTCATCATCTTCAGATTGATAACAATCTGGTATTTGCCAGCTTCAACAGCACTCACACTCCACTTATAGTCGTGTGCATCGCCATCTGCACGACTGACAACCTCGGCAGCTGTTTCAGAAAGTGAAGCTCCAGGAGTAGCCGCCATCAACCAAGCCTGCAATCCATCCCAGTTACTACCACCAAGCATAAATTTAAGTTCGCCTGCCTTCAATTCCATTTCAGCAGAATAAGTATATTTATTTATCTTAGTCAGTTCGACAGCCTTGTCATTCCAATCCCAGCCTGCAGATGTTGCACTACCCCATGCATAGATAGAATTATATGGGAAATTAAAGGTTGGATCTTCAAATTCTGCATTCTCTATATTGATATTGACATCCTCGATACTACCATCATTGAAGTTTACCAAAGCATCCTTAACGTCAGCAGAACCCTTAAGAGTAGTGCCATCCGACATAGAGAGTACATATGAAAGGGTTATATCACCATCCAAATCCAATCCAAAGAGATTGAATGGAGCTACAATACTCTTATCCTCTGCATTGACTGTAACCTCAGATACAGCAGAAACAGGAGTATTGGCTACACCAGAAACCATATTGTAGCTTGAATAGGCTCCAGTAAGGATGACATAACCTCCCTGTACAGAAAGATCTTTACCTTCGGCATTCTTTGCTGCTAAATCGGGAGTAGTCAATGTGAGTTTACGCGTAAGACGCTTCATAGCTATAGTGTAACTCTGGCTATCACCCGTCAAGTCTGTCTCGGTGGCAACACCATAACAGAACGCATCAGGATTGCCGTTGATGGCATTTGCATCGTTTACCATAAAGGTGGAAGCATCTACAGTGGCTCTTGCCTCAGCAACTGTAATATGACTGGCGCCATTATAGCATCTGAATGTATAATCATTATTACTCTTCAAAGTAAGCTGCTGGGTATTACCACTCACCGTGCTTACCTCATCATTTATACTCAAGAAATAAGAATTTGGGGTATTTTTCAAACCACAAGCGCCCCAATCGGTTTGGATGGTAACAGCAGTCCGTGGCTTTACTATTGGGTCAGGCAGCTCATCCTCGCAAGAAGAAAATGCCATAACAGCAGTAGCCATCACTGCCATATAACTGATTGATTTTAAGATACGTTTCATGTTCTTTCTAATATTTAATTTTCAGATACCAAAAATTATTCAGGCTTGCTCAAGCGAACAACCTTGCAGGCATGAGGAGCCAATTTCGCAGAAACCTTAGTTACCTCACCTTCATCGGTATGTGTCCAAAGATCTCTCACTTTCATACTACCCGAAATACCCAGGGCAGAGAGTTCTACACCGCGTTCCTGTTCTATATTCTCACGGTTGAAGAGAGCCACAATGTAATCGCCATTGCTCATCTGACCATACCATACTTGGCTGTTAGCATCTTCAGCAATCTCTATACCCGCGCCATTTCTTGTTGTAGATATATTGTTACTCAAAGGCTTTCCTACAAACTTATCCTTATTGAGTTCCAACAATTCTTCGTTCTGGTAGAAACTTACATTGTGGGCAGCTCTTGCTGCACTATAAAAACTCTCGCTATAACTATTCTCACCCGACTCATAACCAATAGTATTATACTCATCAGCTACGGCAATAGGACCACCAGCCATCAGTTGCAGAGTGATACAAGACTGACGCTCATCATCAGAATTGAAACGACGCATGAATTGGAAGTCACCATCGGCAATAACCTTGCCACGACCAGTAATATCCGACCAATAAGTAAAGCCATCAAACTGGTTGTTGGCTGCAGGCCACTGATCTACCTTAATATACTGTGCACCGCGCCAACGGCTTGACAAGTGATCCCATCCACCTTCGCAGGCGTCATCCACAATGCGAACCATATTGCCATACTGAGCTTCGTACTGACCATGATCTTTCATGTTAGGCATCACGATAGAAGTAAACACACCATACTTTTGGGCTGCCTCAGCGATATACTGCAAAGCCAAACGATACTCCGCACTACCATAGCCACGGCCTTCACCCTTAGTGCCACCTCCACGAATACCATCTTCAAAGAGACACATAAAGTCCATACGGATGAAATCAACACCAATACTCTTATAATATTTGAAGAAGCCGTCGATGTATTCCTTACCACCTTTGTGGCTGGGAACGATCCATGTAAAGATGTCGCCGTCAGCATCAGGATTCTTCACTTGATCCTTACCCTGCTCATAAAGCAAATTACGTACAGTATACTTTGTTCCCTCGATAGGACAATCTAAAGAGCCATGCACCCAAAGGGGGTTGTCGTAGATGCCCAACTTTAAACCTTTGTCCTTGCACATCTGAATAAGTTCGGTCAATGGAATATGAGCATATGAGGTCATGTAAGGATGCCCTGAATTATCATCGCCCAACATAGCCATGAAGCCATCGGTACAAATCATATCGTAACCATATGGCAAAAGATTCTCAGCCACCCAGTCGATATTTTTCTGCCAAATCTCTTTGGGCATATTGCAGTCCGTTCCGTTCTTCTCTGCCAAACGACCATACTCATACACCGTCCAATAAAGAGGAGCTTTCTCGGCTGTCTCTGGAGTAGGTGTAGGAGTTACAGGATCGTCTGGGATATCTTCTGGAGTCCAACCTGTATTGAAGCTACCTCCATTTATCGAGTAATCGCTACATCCCATTATCATAAAAGATAACATTACTGCGACAATTGATAAAACTATCTTTTTCATATATGATTCAACTTATTATTATTTTTTTTCAAACCTAACCTTCATGTCAATGACATTGATGCTAATCTTGTAGTTACCAGCTTGCGAAGCCTCAACCTTCCACTTATAGTCAGGACTTTGACCAAGTACTTGTAAATCTGAAGCAGAGAGCGGTGCAAGATCATTCGTAACATCCTTACTCAAAGGACGAAGCCACTCAATATTGTCACCCTTGTTTGGATCATTCTCCAATCCAAACTTCAGTTCGCCCTCTGTCAAGGTTGTTTCAATGACGAAAGTGCCCTTGGCTGCATTTGCATCATACTCCAAAGGCAACAGGAACGGATAGTTCCATCCATTAGAAGTGGCACTGCCCCAAATCCAGATATTCTTGATAGGGAGATCTGAAGGTACCTCTGCTTCTTTCTGCTTTTCAAAGGTAACAGTCATGTGATATGTATCAACTGTAACCTTATATTTACCCGCTTCGCCAGAAAGAACCTGCCACTTGGTATCAGGACTGTTTCTCTTGACAGCTCGTGAGTCAGTAATAGACTGGTTCTCGGAAGCAGCCATAATAAAATCGCAGCTCCAATCACTTGGGGTATCCAATGGGAATTTCAACTCACCTGCAGAAAGCTGACCAATCCATGTAAACAAGAACTTATTGACAGGATCTTGTGTCATTTCCAAAGAGGCACCAATATTCCATCCTGCCGCACAAGCATTACCAACCATATAAAGTTTGTCTATCTCTGGAGTAGGATAAGTAATTGTAGGTTGCTCGCCTGTTGAAAGATCTGCATTTACAACACAGAAACCGTCTTTTTCCACATGGAAAGTTAGAACAGCATCGCTCTCAGCATCTACTGCAATCTTGTAATCACCAGCCAACAATGCACCAGCATAACTGTACTTTGTTTCAGAAAGAACCTCTTCCATTAAAACACCCTCACCTTCTGTGGCATCAGCCTTGAATATGTAAAGATTACGCGGTTGAATCTCATAACCTGTCACATTGACCGTTGTTGTAGATATCTCAGGTTTCATGTAATGGTCTGCACCAGTTACTTCTGCGATAATCTCTCCTTCAACAACAGCAGTTGTACCTGTAGAAACTCCCCACATCTTCAAATATGAATTAAGTTGCTTATGAGTGAAACTAACGGAATTCTGTCCCTCTGGGATATAAATCTTACTAATGGAGTTCTCAAAATTGTTCCCCTCAAGATCCATCTTGAAATAATAATTTATTTTAGTACCCTCACCACGGTCTTGAGCTTTGCCCCATGTAAAGGTAATAGCAGTCTCTTCACCCTTATCCTGCTCAAGGGTCACCGATTCCTCAGAAGCAGCAAGGTGCATCTGATCGTCCACTCCAGGAATGGAGAACCGAATATCATCACCACTACAGCTTGCCAAAAACAAAGGAATGGCGACAAGTATGAATAAAATGAATTTCTTCATGATAAATATCTTCTAAATAATGGTTTGTTATGTTTAATTCCAATATGGAGCCTGCTTCAACTTGGCATTTTTGTCCATCTCATCCTGGTGAATTGGGAACCAATAGAATGCCTTTTTGTAAACACGTGTCTGATAAACTGTACGCTTATAAAAACTTGCAGCATCACGTCCATAAGCATTCATTCCATAGAAAGGACCAGTAAGCACCTTCTCAGCTTCCTTCCAGCGTCGTAAATCATCATAGCGCAGTCCCTCACAATTAAGTTCTACGCGACGCTCTGCATGAATCAGATTTCTCATCTCAGACTGATTATTGAGATTGACATGTATGTAGTTGTCATCTGTATTACCTGTGGTATACTGGCGAACACCTGCACGCTCACGAATCTTATTGAGGTATGTCAGGATTTCCTCATTGCCCGGATCACACTCATTGAGAGCCTCGGCATAGTTAAGGTAAGCCTCTCCCAAACGGTAAAGTATTCCAGGGCGATACTGATAACTACCTTGTTTTACATTATCCTTATAGTAAATTTTCTTTTTTGCGAAGTAACCGTTCTGAGGAGCATCATGAGTTCCGTTGTTGTCGGTCTCTGTTCCATCACCTCTGAACATATTATAAACACGATCTTCCTGATTGAAATAACCATTGTTGAAGTTTACGCAAATATAAAAACGAGGTTCACGATGGCAATACATATTATAAGTACCCTTGCGGGTGATGGAACCTCCATTACAAATAGAGGCCCAGTCGGTATTGTCGCGCTGTTCGTCGGCATCAGAAAAACCTTCTTCCTTATAATTAGATGCAGGATCGGTAATAGGAAGACCATTCTCCATTGAGAACGCATCCACCAAAGACTGTGTTACACCCAGACCACCATTACCGCTGCTACGCAAAGGCGTTGCAAGCGCCTCATAATAAGAATAATTACATCCACCAGGACGAGCAAACAGAATTTCGGTATTACCCTCATCGAAACGCTTAAACATCATATCCTGATAAGACATAAACGGGTCTATCTTGCCATCTGACATTTTCACCTCATACAATTTATAACCAGCAGCCTCTGCCTCTGTAATCAACTCCTTGCAGGCATCGGCAGCCTTTCTCCATTTGCCGGCATCGTAAGTCTGGTTTATAATGTTTTCTCCTTTGTCGTTCTTGTAGTTGGCATAGTCAGTATTACCATTAACCAATGGGCTTGCAGCATAGAGCAACATACGCGCCCTTACAGCCAGACACATAACACTGGTAGCACGGCCATACTTGCGAGCCTCTGTATATTTGGCAGGCAATATCTTAGAAGCGGCCTGCAATTCCTTATCACACCAATCAATTACTTGGTCATAAGGTGTCTGACCAATCATCAGATCACTCAAGTTGAAGTTGGATGGTGTGATTTCGTCAGGTGCAAAAGGAATACCACCGTATGTATTGGCAAGCAGAGCATAGTAATATGCCTTCATGAAGCGACATTCAGCTTTCATGTACTCCACCTCTGTTGGGGTTATTCCCTGTTCGTTCAAAGCATGTACATTTTGGATAAAAATGTTTGCCTCACGAATACGCTGTGGGAAATTGGCCCAGAAGTTGCCATCCCAGTTGCTGTTGGTAGTCCACTCACCCAAGATAAAAGGAATGACATTCCAACCATTGAACTGGCGATAACGTTCTGAAGGTGTCATGTCATCACCTAAAATCTCCCAACCCTCATACTGCAAATAGCCAAGATATGGATCAGGAATTCCAGAATAGACATTGGCAAGCCAGCCCTCGGTACGGGTCTTGTCCTCAAAGACCATCTTCAAGTCAAGTTCGGTGTCACTCTCCTTGTCCAAATAATCAGAACAAGACGAGAATCCGAACATGCCTAATACCATTGTCACAATATATAATGTCTTTCTCATTGTTTTTGTTTTTTATTATTTATTACTAATCAAAAATTCAACTGGAATCCAAACATTACAGAACGCATGGATGGATATTTTAGGCCATCTGCTGTATCAAGCTCAGGATCCCACAATTTGAACTTAGAAATATAGAACAAGTTATTACCACTAACAAAGAAGCGGATATTGTTGGAATAAATTGCCTTAGTAATGCTCCTTGGCAAGGTGTAACCCAGTTCAATTGACTTTAGGCGCAAGAAACTCATGTCTTTCTTCCACCATGTTGAGGCATAATTGTTATTGGGGTTGGTGCTTTCCGACAAACGTGGCCAGAACACATCTTGTGACGGATTTTCCTCAGTCCAGCAATCCTTATAGTTTGCATAAACATTTCCCATAACTCCTTGACCACTTCCTGGAATAAAGTACTGAGTGCCTCCAATAATACGATAGCTCTGTCCTGTTCCCTGGAAGAAGAAACTAAAGTCAAAGTTCTTATATTCAACATTACCACCAAAACCATAAACAATTCTTGGAGTCGTTGTTCCACCTATATATCCCTCATCCTTGGCATCGATAACACCATCATCGTTCATATCACGATATTTGATGTCACCAGGTCGAACTACAGAGCCTATATTTGGTGTAGGAATACCTGCCTTCAACTTACCATTTTCAAAATCATCGTCTGTATAGAGACGTTCTGCCTGAAGTCCCCAAAGTGTACCAATAGAACGGCCTGTTAATGAACGATAAGTACCCTTTACTGACTCTGGTTCATCATACTCCTTGACTTCATTCTTGGCATAGGTGAAATTTGCTCTTAAAGCTACTCGCAAATCCTTGCCAAACTTGTGATTCCAAGTAATAGTACCATCCACACCACTGTTGTCTACGACGCCATAGTTGGCATAGGGGTTACTCAAGAAACCTGCCTGTGTAGGAATAGTCTTACGCTGCATGAATATGTTGGTACGATGCTCATAGAAGTAGTCAAACTGAAGGTTAAACTCATTCCAAAGTCCCAACTCTATACCAACATTGGTCTTTGTAGAGGTTTCCCATGTCAAATTGTTAACACCTACCTCACCCTCAGAATATCCTTCACGCCAATAATCACCAGCATAACCAAAATGATAGCCAGAAGCTCCTGTGTTAATAGTGGTAATATAAGCGAAGCGGCGTCCTCCGATATCATCATTACCGACCTTACCTATAGAGCCTTTCAACTTCAAGAGAGTCAGCCAATCAGCACTGTTTCTCATAAACTTTTCCTCAGAAATAATCCAACCTAAGGCAAGAGAAGGGAAGAAACCGAAGCGATGGCCTTTGGCAAAATTCTCACTACCATTGTAACCGAAGTTGAACTCACCCACATAACGACGGTCGAATGTATAAGAAAGACGACCCGCTATACCTTGTGAACGCTTAGGCTGAATATCCCCCCAATCGTAAGAACGCTGGTTATAAAGGAAGAGGGCATCTACGGCATGCTTCTTGGCAAAAGTATGATTATAGCCTAAGGAGAACTCTAAATAAGTACTGTTATTACCATAATTTGCATTGGAGCTATGCCCTAAGAACTCGCTACCATAGGAAAGTACACCATGAATCAGCTCACCCTCATCACCACGCGACTTAGCCACACCATAATAGGTTGGGGTCTTTCCACGAGTTACAAAGTTCTCGTTATAGGTATCAAATGCAAAAGTTGCCTTAAACTTCAAACCAGGTGTAATCATTTTCAGGTTTTGTTCCAACTGGAAGAGAGATTCCAACTTACTTCTTGTTCCTCTATAATAGCCCTGCTGTGTACTCTCTGCCCAAGGATTGAAACGATTGGCACTGGCAATAGGGATAGTACCATCTGAATAAATGGCAGGATGTACAAATGGTGGGGTTTCGAATGCATGAGTAAACACATTGTCGGTACTACTATTCGACTTGCGCAAGTTCTGCAGATATCCACCCACATTGAAACGAAGCAAGGTGGTTTTAGTCAAATCGAGATCGACATTAGCACGCATATTAAAGCGTGTCAGTTTTGACCCTGTATCATAAGGCAAAGTATCATCTGTCTCCATAATGCCAGTCTCGTGATAGACAGAAGCTGTCAATGAATACCTTAATATATTAGTTCCTCCAGAAACTGTCATGTTACCTCGGGTAGAAGTGGCATAGTCCTTAGTAATAGCATCTATCCAGTCTACATCAGGATAAAGATCTTTATCGTAACCAGTATATGTTTTCATGATCTGATCCTTGGTAAACATTCTCTTACTGGGATCAGAACATAAATTATTAAGTAACGTCATATATTCAGCTGCGCCGATGAATTCGGGCAATTTGGTCGGTTTCGTAATAGCCTGCTCAAATCTGAAGTCAATAGAAGGCTTAGCAACAGAGCCACGCTTGGTATTGATGATAATGACACCATTAGCACCACGTACACCATACATGGCACTTGCAGAAGCATCCTTCAATACTGAGAACGACTCGATTTCTGCAGGATCTATATCGTTCAAACTACGCTCTACACCATCTACCAATACTAATGGAGAACTACCGCCTGCACCAAAAGTTGAAATACCTCGAATCCAGAACTGCGAGTTGTCATAACCGGGTTCACCAGAAGGCTGATATGCGATAACACCAGCCAATTGACCAGCTAAGTTATTACTCATTGAACGAGAAGAACCCATCTGGAGATTTCCCGGGTCGATTGTCTGAATAGAGCCAATGACCGAAAGCTTTTTCTGATTACCATAACCTACGACAACAACCTCATCGGTACTTACCGCATCTTCTTTCAACTGGATATTAAAGTTAATATCAGATCCTACCTTTACCTCTTGAGGCTTAAAACCGAGATAGTTAAAAACCAAGACACTGTTTTTGTTTGGTACATCGATATAGAAGTGTCCATCCATATCAGTAACAGCAATAGTCTTGGTTCCCTTAACAGTGACTGTGGCACCTATCAAAGGATTGTTCTCATTATCAACAACTGTACCACTTGCTTTAATGCCTTTTTGTTGCTGCTGAACAACATTAGGCAATGCAGCAGATATGGTAGTTACGCCAGCACCTACACCAGGCATCAGCAATAACGAGCATAAAAATGTCTGTCTTACATTCATGTTAATAAATAGATTATAATTATTTTTAGATATTAATATTTCATTTTTAAAAGAAGTTTAACCACTCTATTAAAAAAGTAGATTTTGGCTTTTACGGTAGCAAAGATAGAACTTTTATTAATAGGTTATAACGCCATTCACTAAAAATACAAATACAAAAAATTATATAATCACTAATTATCAACGTGTTACAAAAATATGCAGAATAGAAAAATACAAAGTATATACAATGGCTTTTAGGTGAAATTTAAAGAAATTTTAATCAATTTTGACTACTCGTTCTTCAAAATCATCAGGAAAAAGCGAACGCAATCTTATACGTGAACGGTATGAATATACAGTTTGCCGAGAGCATCTCAAAAATGCAGCAATCTTCTCATTCTCACCAATACCAAGACGCATCAAGGCATAGATTCTCAATTCCGTATTCAATCTACCAGGTTTCTTTGGTTCTATCAACTCCTCTTGCTTCATCAAGCCATTGAAAGAAATAACAAAGTTAGGGAAAATTTTAAGGAAAATACGGTCAAAGTCTTCAAAAAACTCCTCTATCTCTTGTTCAACAAGGGCATTTGATTTAAGCTGCTTATAAAGTTCCTGAATTTTTCCTGCAACAGCAAGTTTATTGAGAGAACGGCGATAATCTTCCAACTTATCAATATAAGCCGAACATTTATTCATAAACTCCATGATATAGATGTTCTTGATCTTATTACTCTCAAAAAGTGAAAGATTTGTATCTTGCAAAGTTGCGTTAGTATCATTCAATTTGCCATTAGCCAAAGAAAGCTGAGAATTCAGGGAATTCAACTGTAAATTCATATCATTCAGGCTCTTATTAGAAGTTTCCAAAGCACGACGAGCCTGCGCTATCTTCTTTAATTGCTTCCGTGTAAAATACATCATAAAACAGAGCATTACAACCAATATACTTACTAAAGAAAAACCATAGAGAATATTCTTTTGCTCTGTTTTCTGCATCGACTCATAGGCCTTGTCGATAATCGGCAAGGCATCAGATATCTCTATGATACGAAGGCGTGCATTACAAAAAGTTGCATCCTCCATAGACTTTCGCATATAACGATAAGCACGCTTCACATCTCCTTCTTCATAAAGCAAAGTAGCCAAACGACGCAAGGATATATATTCTTTCACATTATTCTTCAAGTCTGCTATAGCAGAAATAATCAGATATTGCTTTTCTTTATCTACCTCATTAATTTGGCGATAAATATCAGAAATGGCAAAAGCAACATATCCCATTTCACGATCTTCGTAGGACAAATTCTTGTAAGAATCAAAAAGACAATGCAACGCATCTGTGTATTTATTCTGACTGCAAAGAAACTCAGCCTTATCCCAATCTGACTGCTTATCCTTCATGTTTTTCAACGAATCCCGAAACATAATCCTTCGCCGCTCATTCTCCGTACGCTGATAAGCCGTAATGGAAGTTTCACGAAGACCTTCGTAAAGATTTCCATACAAACTAAAATAATACTTACGCATATCGGCAGACATCGGTTTATGTTCCAACCCAGACAAGATCTTATACGACTCCACATAATTGCCCGTCTTATTAAAAATATCAGCAATATCCAATTCAGAATAGACACTATCCTCGTAATTATGAAGAATCTTGGCATAATACAGCTTTCGTTCAGCATAAGCATACGCAGAATCTAACTTAAAAGACTTGTATTTAGTAAACAAATCACGAGAAGCAGCCAACTTGTCTTGCGCACTTTTTGCATGAACATACTTACTTTTAAGTATTCCTACTTCCTGCTCATACTTTTTGGTATATTCCTTACTGGCACTGATCACTTTATCCAAGTCATCAAGAGTCGGTTGCTTAGCTGTCGTAATTGTGTTTCCACCCATGCAACACAAGGTATGGAAAGACAATAATATGAAGAATAAAGACTTTGTCATTATTTGCTGGTTTAAAAGTATTAATGCCCTAAAAGCCATTTTTTAAGCTTTTCTAAATCTTGCAACCAACTGCAGGAAACTCGGTATGAGAATGCACAAGGAGAAGCCTACGGCATAATACACCGTCTTCTCGTCACCATGGAAGAGGTCGATAAGCTTGCCGTCGGTCTGAGGAAGAAGGTTGGTCAGGATATAAGCCATCGTGTTGTTGACCCAATGCAGCAGGATGCCTGGCACAAGGCTACGGGTGCGATAGTACATCCATCCTAAGAGAAGGCCCATGAGCAGGGCATTGACAAACTGGGCTGCATTGCCATGCACAGCACCAAAAATGGCTGCCGAAATCATGATGGCAACCCAATGGTTGCGCTTGCTCATCATACCCAGCAAGGTACGGAGGATGGCGCCACGGAAGACAACCTCCTCGGTCAATGGTGCCAGGATGCCTACAGCCACATACCCCCAGGGCTCTTTGAGCAGTCCTTCGAATATACGGCCTGTGGTCTCGTCCATTTCCAGTCCGATTAGCTCATACACAAACTCAAGTGGAATCATGGCACCCAAAGCAAACAAAGCTACCCAAAGAAGAGTGAGCCAAGGTTTGGACAACAGATAGTTGCGAGAGATGGGAGTCCACTTGGTCTTCAGAAAAACGACCAGAGTAATCACACTGCTGAACACCGAGGTAAGGGCAAGCAGCACGGGATTATGCCCCGAAAGCATGGCTGTTCGCACATCTGCCAGTTCCTCGTGCTGAACAAAAGACCAGACAAGCATTCCCAAGAATGAAACTATAAGCTGTACTACGACAAACACAATGCCATACAGCAGAATATCCATAACACCTTTCTTTACCTCTTTCATCGTTTGTATCTGTTTATTTAAATTTGTTTCTATTCGTTCTCTTTATCTTTCTGCAACAGCGCCACAACGGTTTCCTCGTCTTCACGGAGTTGCTCTGCAAGTTCTTCAGGCGACTCGAACTTACGCTCGCCCCTGATGCGGTGCACAAAGCTCACCAACAGCAACTGACCATAAATGTCGCCATCAAAATGGAAGATATGTGTCTCGATCGTTGTGCGCTTTCCGCCGAAGGTAGGACGCGTGCCTATATTCATCATGCCCCACTTCATTTCCATCCCCTGTTCCAGCCTTACCTTGACGGCATAGACACCGGCGGCAGGAATCATTTGACACAAATGGGAGATGTCTATGTTGGCAGTAGGGAAGCCTAATTTGCGACCCTCATGAAAGCCATTCACCACCTTGCCTACGATGGTATAAGGATAGCCCAAGCACATATTGGCAAGCTCCACCTCGCCTTCGCGCAGAAAGGAACGGATGACCGAAGAGGACACATTGATGCCGTCGAGCTGGAATGCGTCATTGCGAACTACCTCCATGTTCATCTCACGTCCATAGCGCACATAATCATCGAAGGTTTCCTCACGGTTTCGACCGAAGCGATGGTCGTAACCGATAAAGAGTGATTTCACGCTCAACTGATTACACAGCACCTTGCTCATAAACTCCTTGGCAGAAAGCGATGCCATCTCTTTATCGAAATGCAGCACCACCACATTGTCTATATCGGTGCGGGAGAGGAGAAGCAACTTAGAGTCGAGTGTACTCAACGACTCTGGCTGATAGTCGCTCTGCAACACCTTGCGCGGATGCTCGTCGAAGGTGATGACCGTTGCCTCAAGTCCCTGGCTGTGGGCTTTCTCCACCAGCTGACGTATGAGATACTGGTGTCCTCTGTGCACTCCGTCGAAAAAGCCAATAGTGGCCACACAGGGCTTCAAAGACTTGATGGCAGTACCGTCTTTCAGCCTACATCCGTCCTGAATAGTATAATATACTGTTTTCATCTTGTTTTCCTGTCTTTATTCCTCCTGATGACACATGGCTCGCCTCACAGCACGATACAGTTCGCCTGCCCAAAGAACGAGCGAGGTTGAGCCAATAATGATTGCCCACTCTTTAAGCGAGAGAGGCTGGGTGCGGAACATTTCACCACCGAAAGTAACGATGAGCCACTGACCTGCCAAGACCAGCAGAAGCACCAACTGCATGCCCTTATCCTGGAGGAAGTGACGGAATGCAGACCGGTTGCTGCCCAAAGCCTTTGCATTGAAGAGATTCCAGAACTGCAGCATCACAAACGTGGTGAAGAACCATGTCAGTTCGTGCGTATCGACTCCTCCCCTGCCGCGACGCTCACAATATACCAGGAAAGCAAACATCACGACAAAGAAACTGATGCCACAGAAAAGGATTCCTGCACCCATGCTGCGGGAAATGATAAAGTCGGAAGCCTTGCGGGGCTTTTCCTTCATCACCTCGTGCGAAGGAGGCAAAGAGGCTAAAGCCAAGGCTGCAAAAGTGTCCATTATCAGGTTGACCCACAATATCTGGGTAACGGTAAGGGGCATTTCGGTGCCTATGATCGAACCGCCAAGCACCAGGAGCAAGGCTGCCACATTGACCACCAACTGGAAAAAGAGGAAACGCTGAAGGTTGCGGTAAAGCGAGCGTCCCCACATCACGGCATTGGCTATCGACTTGAACGAATCGTCGAGCAAGGTCATATCCGAAGCTTCCTTGGCAACCGATGTGCCCGAGCCTAACGAAAGCCCAACATGAGCATAGTGGAGCGCCGGGGCATCATTGGTTCCATCGCCTGTTACCGCCACCACCTCGCCATGTTTCTGAAGCATGGCCACCAATCGCTGTTTGTCAGTAGGACGGGCACGGCTCATCACACGGATATTCTGTGCGCGTTTATAGGCTTCCTCATCCGAGAGAGCCTCCCACTGTTCGCCCGTTATCATCTGTTCCTCAAGCGGAGTCATCTCGCCATCGGCCCCTATGCTTGTATTGTCTTCCTCGAAGATGCCTATCTGCTTGCCTATCTCGAAAGCAGTAGCTGCCGTGTCGCCCGTCACCATCTTGACTTCTATACCAGCCTTTCTGCACTCCTGCACTGCTGCGGGAACCTCCTTGCGCAGAGGATCGGTAATGGCAACAATAGCCTGCAAGGTCATCTTACCGTCTTCTGCCTTCTGATAGGCAAAGGCTAATGTACGCATCGCCTTGCGCTGGAAGTCAGCAAGCTCTTCCTGTGCTTTTTGCTTTTCCTTATCGTCCAAGTCGCACTTTGCCAGCACGATCTCGGGAGCTCCCTTCACAAAGAGATACTGTGTGCCTTCTGCAAGAACACGGGTGGACATATACTTTCGCTCGGTCGAGAATGGTTGCTGGCTCACCACGGTGCACTGTTTGCGCAACTCGGCATAGTCGTGCCCCTTAGCTTTGAGCCATAGCAGCAATGCCGACTCGGTAGGATTGCCTATACCTCGGTCGTTATCCAGTTCGGCAGTGGTGTTGACGGCTATCGCCAAGTGGAGCAAATGTTCGCTTCCCTGTTTCAGCAAGAGGGTGTCCACCTGCATCTGGTTCTGCGTCAGCGTACCAGTTTTGTCGGTACAAATCACGGTGACTGCTCCCATCGTCTCACAGGCATGAAGCTTGCGCACAAGATTGTTCGACTTGAGCATTCTTCGCATATTGAGAGCCAAGGAGAGTGTGACGGCCATTGGCAAACCTTCGGGCACAGCCATCACTATCAGTGTGACGGCCATCATGAAATACTCCAACACAAGGTCGGCCATATAAAGATAATCCTTGCCTCCCCATACAGGATTGGTCAGGATGTCGTGACCGAGAAACAGTACAAAAGCGGCTACCGAAACTATTGAGCCCACCTTGGAAATCATAGTAGCCAACTTGTCCAACTGTACATAGAGAGGAGTCTTCACCGCCGTCTGCTCGGTCGACTTGGCCGCCACCTTGCCTATTTCAGTAGCATCGCCTACTGCCGTCACCCTGAATTCTCCACGTCCATTCATCACCATGGTAGAACGTAAAACCACATTGCGGGCATAAGCTCCGTCGCCACCTTCCTCGAGCGATTTCTCTGTCATAGGCTCACCGGTAAGCGATGACTCGTTGATTTGCAAATCGGTACAAGAGAGCAGGACGCCATCGGCTGGCACCTCGTCGCCCACCTCTATCAACACGATATCGTCTACCACTACATCGCGGCGGGGAATCTCTATCACCCTCCCGTTTCGGCGCACCTTTACAGGCTGTTCCTCGCTCAAGGCTGTAAGGATATGAAACTTCTTGGCAGCATCCCGCTCGAAATAGAAGCCCACCGTTGTGGCCAAGAATACAGCCACAAAGATGCCTGTCGTCTCCATAAAGTTGTGCTCTATAAAAGCCAGGACCAGAGAGATCAAGGCTGCTACAAGAAGGATTTGGATAATGGGATCGCGATACTTATCCAAATAAAGTTTCCATAAGGATATACGACGAGGAGGTGTGAGAACATTGAGTCCACACCTCTTTCTACTTTGTCCAACTTGCTCGTCGGAAAGACCTGAATTACTATTTATTTCTTTTGCCATTTGTCATGAAGCACTTCGAGTGCTATAAGATGATGGTGCAAAGATACGGCATTTTTCTGATTAATCGAAAAAAATGCCCAAAATATTTGGTTATTTAGCAAAAAGCTATTACCTTTGCAGTCGAATTGCAAAATTCACGGACTTGTAGCTCAGTTGGTTAGAGCAACAGACTCATAATCTGGAGGTCCCAGGTTCAAGCCCTGGCTGGTCCACGCTTCTATTACAGCGACTTATGCTTCGGCGTAGGCCGCTGTTTTTTGTTTGATGAGAAATATGATCATGAAAGATTTACGCAGAAAACAAGTAGTATTCATCCAATACTACAACTCACCTTGTGGCGAAATCATCTTGGCATCGGCAGGCGACTGTCTATGCCTGTGCGATTGGAACAAAATGCCATGTGCCGAACGCAACAAGCACCGGCTCATGCGACTGCTGAATGCAGAATGCATCATTGCCCCCTCTGCCGTCCTGGAAGAAACAAAGAAAGAACTTGATGAGTATTTCGCAGGCAAGCGCCATACATTCGAAATTCCCTTACATCCCGTTGGTACCGACTTCCAAAAACAAGTATGGCAAGCCTTACTTGAAATTCCGTATGGAGAAACAAGAACTTACAAAGAGATTGCACAAAAGATAAACAAGCTGAAAGGTATAAGGGCTGTGGCACAAGCTATCGGTGCCAATGGCATCAGCATTCTCATCCCTTGCCATCGCGTCATTGGCACCAACCGCTCACTGACAGGATACGCAGGAGGCATCGAGGCAAAAAGATTACTGCTGAATATCGAATGTCAAAATACACCTTATGGCTGAACCAACAACTTAACTTCTATTACTTCTGAACCCAGCGAAAGTTGAATAAACTTATTAACTCCATTTCCCTATTTGAGAAAGCCAAGTTGGACATATTACTTCCCATCTTGTATCTCCTTCGCTCCATTATAAAAAGTGTCAGAAGTATATTGTTGAATTGTAACAGTAATCTCCATCTCAGGAGTCAACACTTGCCCATTCGTTCTCTTGACACGTTTAGGGCGTACTGCTAAAACGCGAATGGCAAAAATCCCTCAATGAGGGATAAAATTCATCAAAATCCTCCCTCAATGAGGGATTTTCTATATAAAACGAACCCTATACAAGTTTTTTGTTGTAATTTTGCAGCCGTGCTTGAAAAAACAACAAACAGGCTCTCTAACTTTCTACCAAGCTGGTAGAAAATTAGAAGCTATAGTAAATTGAAGAATTATACAAAATAAATGGTTTTAAATTACATTTGGATAGCATTTTTCGTGATTGCGTTCATCTTCGCACTCATCGG
>OBCH01000002.1_pt1 | contig 115545 bp, 95 predicted proteins | sample 1495941 | NCBI WGS metagenome assembly OBCH01 (sample SAMN03418276, study PRJEB22391) | human gut metagenome | biome: human-gut; feature: organic feature; material: feces | host: Homo sapiens | place: Tanzania | collected 2013-01
TTTGCATAGGTAACTGTGGCTCACGATTTAGTAACTGAACTACTTCAATATTCCTCACTCGCTTGCTTTATGCCGATTTGGCAACTTTGTGCAAATCTACTCATTCCCAACTGTTTACGTTCCAACCTCTCTTATTCTCCTTTGGCTGCTTTAGAGCTTTATGTTATAAGGCAGAAAACACAAATATAACATTAGTAACTATCAGTTCTATATATGGGTGATGAGTAGTTACCTTCTTTAACTTCCATATTTACGAAACTTCCGGGAAATATAGCCTGTCTTAAACTTTTTCTGAGAAATGCAAGGCTATTTAAATATTTTGTTGTACCTTTGCCATTGGATTTGGCGCAAGCCATCTCCAAGACATCATTGGTAAACAAAGCATTCGCTATTATTTCGCGTTCAGCCAAAAGCCTCGGAAACTTCTTGGAAATAACGTAACAAGGAATAATTGTGATAAGGTATTCGGTATGGGATGCCTTAATCAACCGTATATTTAGCAATGCATCTACGCCATAGGCGTGGTGCATTCTTATGGGTTGATTGAGGTTTCCATTCCGAGGCTGCCTCATAGCTGAACGCAATAAGAGCATCACGCCCTTTTTGCGTCTTGGCGTGATTGATAGTTGTATGCACTTATTGTATCGTATAACTAACAATCAAGCGTTATGGCAAACAAGAATTTGAATGCCGCTAAGGCGGCAAAGAAAGATGAATTTTATACCCAGCTTTCTGATATAGAACGAGAGTTGCAGCATTATTGGCAGCACTTCCGTGGTAAGGTGGTGCTCTGCAACTGTGACGATCCTTACGAAAGCAACTTCTTCAAATATTTCGCTCTTCGATTCAACCAGTTAGGATTAAAGAAACTCATCTGCACCTGTTACAATGGTTCGCCTGTAACAGGCAATGAGCTGGCAATTCATTTCGATGGCTTCGATGATGATGAACCAAAGAAGATTGCCTATAAAGTTGAGATTACGGAAGTGAAAGACGAGAATGGCGATGGGGCAGTCGATTTGTCAGATGTTCAATATCTCTTGAAGAATGACAAGAATGTATTGTCGATTTTAAAGACTGGTGACTTCCGTTCACAGGAATGTATAGAATTATTGAAAGAAGCGGATATTGTCGTTACCAATCCTCCTTTCTCTTTGTTTCGTGAGTATATTGGGCAGTTGATGGAGTATAAGAAAAAGTTCTTGATAATTGGTAGTCAAAAATCAATAGGTTGTAAGGAGATTTTTCCTTTATTTCAAGAAAATAAAATTTGGTGGGGATATGGTTTTAAAGGAGCCGCTGCTCATTTCTTTTCTCCTTATGAAGATACGGCTACGGCTGGAGACCACAAAAAGGATATGATTCGGGTTTCTGGTGTTACTTGGTTTACAAATTTAGAAATACCAAAACGTAGTGAAGAAATGGATTTAGTATGCCGATATTCTCCAGATGAATACCCTCGTTATGAAAATTATAATGCAATAGAGGTTGGAAAAACTACAGACATTCCATTTGATTATCCCGGAATTATGGGCGTACCTATTACTTTTTTGGATAAGTATTGTCCAGACCAATTTGATATAGTTGGCTCTAATAGCAGTACAGATTTATGTAAAATGTTAGGTGTGCAACCTTTGGGGCAGGATTGGATAAATCGGTATAGAGCGGCAGGTGGTACTGGGCACAATACAGCAAATATGGTAAGAATCGTATATAATGACAAAAGTGGCAAGCCAAAAGTCGCTTTCCAAAGAATATTCATCCGTAACAAACATCCGCAAGCATCATGTTAAAGATAGAAGAAAAGAAAATAACCGTTGGCGAAATCACCAAGGGTTACATTAATAATGACGAACAAGGAGTAAGAGGATATAATGACCTCTTGGATATTCGTCCACCTTATCAGCGTGAGTTCATTTATAATGAGCAAGAGCAATGTGCGGTTATTAACACCGTCTTGCATAATTATCCCCTCAATATAATGTATTGGGTAAAAAGAAGCAATGATGCTGAATGCCCATATGAGGTGATGGACGGTCAACAGCGTACTTTGTCTCTATGTAATTATGTGGCAGGAAAGTTTTCTTTTGATTTCAAGAACTTCTTCAATCAACCTGCAGATATTAGGAAGAAGATTCTCGACTATAAATTGACCATCTATGTCTGCGAGGGAGAAGAATCGGAGAAGTTGGAATGGTTCAAGACAATAAATATCGCCGGTAAGCCATTGAATGAGCAAGAAATAAGGAATGCCGTCTATGCAGGCCCGTTTGTGAGCGATGCCAAGAAGCATTTCTCCAAGACCAATTGTGCTGCATATCGTTTGGGTAAAGACTTGGTGAATGGTTCGCCTATTCGCCAAGACTTTTTCAGGAAAGCCTTGGAGTGGATGGCAGACCACGAAACTCGCAATGGCAACCCTCAGTCTGCCGTTGGTTATATGAGCCTACATCAGCATGACATTAACGCCATGCCTCTATGGACTTATTTCCAGAGCGTATTGCGTTGGGCTATGGATACCTTCAACATGAAGAAATTTAAGAAAATAATGAAGGGCTTGGATTGGGCGAAATTCTATGACGAATATCATGAGAAGGTACTCGATATCAAGGCGATGGAAAAGCAAATCATCGACTTGATAGGAGATGATGAAATACAAAAACAGCAAGGCATCATCCCGTATGTTTTGACAGGTGATGAGCATTACCTCGACCTTCGTGTTTTTCCCGACAAGATTAAGCTTGCCGTATGGGAAAAGCAGAACCATAAGTGCGCCATTTGCGGCAAAGAGTTCGATTATCAATTCATGGAGGGCGACCATATTTCGCCATGGCGTGACGGTGGAAGAACGGAGGTTAAGAATTGTCAGATGCTTTGTAGGGAATGTAACCGCAGAAAGGGTAGTAAGTAACGGTCTAAAATAAAAACATCCTTCACCATAAGTCTTTGATATTTAGAGGTATTAAAGAAATGATGAAGGATGTTTTTATTTTATTTTGAGCTTACAAGGTAAAGTTGTCCCCTTGTCATATTACAATCCCTTCCCTTGTTACATTATCATTAAATAAGGTATGACGGTTTTCTTCCCATTTTTTTTGTGAGAATAGTACAGGATTGATAGTTTCTCTTCATACGCAATCATTCACTATTTCACCGCAAATTTATATTCTCATTTTACGCCTTGTTGGCCAATGGCGCAGCCTGGGTATAGACTCTTGCGCCAAGCTCCTTGTCGAGCATGTATAGACCATAGCCGTTGTCCTTGATCATACGAAGGTTGTCGATGATGTTCTGGGCGTTCTCCTCTTCCTCCACCTGCTCATCTACAAACCACTTGAGCATGCTCTGTGTGGCATAGTCATTCTCCTGGGTAGTGAGAGCGAAGAGGTTGTTGATGAGGGAGGTAACCTTCTGCTCGTGTGCCAAGGTTGACTCGAAAACATCCAATGGATTCTCCCATGTGGTAGGAACGGCATCTATAGCCTTCAATTCCACGTGACCGCCACGCTGGATGATGTAATTGAACATAATCTTGGCATGGTCTTGCTCCTCCTGAAACTGAACCTGGAACCAGTTACCCATACCAGGGTTGCCGTTGGCATGGCAATATGCCGCCATAGACAAATATAGGTAAGCTGACCACATCTCTGCATTAATCTGGGCGTTGAGCGCCTCTTCTACTTTCTTATTTAGCATGGTTTTCTAAATTTAAAGGGTTGAACTTGTTGTTTGTACCATATATGAAGAATGGCAATTCTTTGCCTTTTCTTACGAGCACATCGCAAAGTTACGGCTTTTATTTGAAATGACAAAAAGTATTAGGAAAATTTTATTCCCGGAAGATTCAATTTCTGAAAGTATGGTTGCTCAACTTTCGCATGTACGAAAGTTGAGTTAATTATCTGTAATAAAACAATACGATAGAGCTGCAATCAAATAAAATCTTGTACTTTTGCGGACGAATATTCAGAATAGCTTATGAATAAAGAAAAAGACGATTTCTTCCTCCATTCCAACGAGGTGAATCATATCAACAGAGAAGATTACGAGAAGATTGAATTATTGGTGAATGCGGCAAAGGCTTTTGCCCGCAGCACCTACCAGTGCGTCTATATCATCGACTATTTTCATCAGGACTTCATCTATGCTTCAGATAACCTCGCTTATCTCTGCGGATTGGAACCGGAGCAGTTGATGGACGCTGGCTATCAGATGTATATCGACCATGTTCCGGATGCTGACCTGCAGATGCTGCTCGAAGTGAATAAGAAAGGTTTTGATCTTTTCAATGAATTGCCTGTGGGCGACCGTCTGGACTATACCATCTCGTACGACTTTCATCTTACCAATGGCAGACATAGCCGATTGATTCATCATCACCTCACTCCGATACTTCTTTCTGATGATGGAAGAATCTGGCTTGCCCTCTGCACTGTATCGTTGGCGGCAACCGATGAACCGGGACATATCATCATGCAGAAGAATGGTGAGCGCGGCTATTATGAATATTCCACATTGCGCCACAAGTGGGAAAAGAAAGAAGGCATAACCTTGAGCGAGACAGAGAGAGATGTTTTGAGATTGTCTGCCCAAGGTTACACGATGAATGATATTGCCGACCGACTATGCAAATCGGTTGACACTATAAAGGCTTGCAAGCGCAACCTTTTCGCCAAGATGGGCGTGAAGAACATTGCCGAGGCGCTGTTTCATGCCACGAACTATCAGATGATATAATCGCAATCATATCTCTTCCAACAATGGCGAGAGATAGAACTTGGGGAAGTATTTCACCTCCTTGCCTTCCGCAAGGTTCGCGAGAATGTTGACACAGTAGCCGGCGGCAATGTATGCCCCGATGCCCAGTTGCGGGAAAGACTCCTCAGAATAATGCCTGATGGCTTCATCCACCCAAGGCACAGGCATTTGCCAGAACATACCGTACTGCGAGATATACTTGCCCAGTGAGCAACGGAAATCATCCGTTCCTTTTTTCACTACTTCGCTGAATGGATAGCCTTTCGGTTTCTCTACAGCGAGAAAGGCAGCCTTGCCAAGATTGACGGCATGGATAACGGTGATGCCCTGCTCTTTGCATTTCTTATCGAAAGCGAAAGAGGCTTCGTTGTCATGCAAGGTTGCATTCACCGCATACCGGATGCCCGACAAGTCGCATGCATCCACATCTTCCACCGTCAGCGTATCCTTTTCTATGCGATAGATATGAAATCTATCTTCCTGCCAAGAGCTTTCATGGAAGTCATGGCGCAAGGCACAGGAGGCTATCAAGCCTCCCATGTCTGCGCCACTAATCAACAATTTTATTGGGTTGTTCATTTATAGAGAGATTTTTTGTTATTACACCATTACTGGATTCAGCAGATAGACAGATTACATTCTGTTCTTCTGACTTTCTCCTGCACCCGTACCCTTATATTTGCTTCTTGTAGTGTTGAACTTATACCGTACAGTAAGCGACACTTTGCTTGTTGACAGTCCATCAACAATCAAGTCCTTCATTTTGCCATAATGAGCACTCATGTGGCTAATGTGTCCAAACAAATCATAGACAAAGAGCTGGAACGACAAACGGTCTTTCAAGAAAGACTTATATACAGATACATTGGTACAAAATTTTGGTTTATATAAATATATATTTCTCTCATATCCTTTTGTGGTATACGACATCATCCACGTTAACATTGCCAACTTGGTGTCGAAGGTGTTATTAAAGTTGAATACTGCCATCGGATTGTTGGATATTTTGCCATCATGTGCATCCATATCAAGCCACTGCTTTGCCACAGATGCCGTAAATGAAGGATGCCAAATGCCAAACGAAGGGCATAAGTTGACGGAAGCTTCTACATGATTATATGCCTTTCCATTCACAGGCTTAAGCAGTCCTATTGCTGGATTGTCTTTGTAAGTCTCCACATTCGACATCATCGTATGCGAAGTATGGCTGTAGGTCATATCGAAAGTCAACCACTTGTAAGCTAACTCGTAGTTGAGATTTTTGCTTATCTCAGACACCAAGAATGGATTTCCTGTTTCATAGGTGTAACGGTTGTCATACTGAATACCGCTGCGCAAGTCATGATAGGGAGGGCGGTCGATGTCGGTAGCATAGCTCAACTGCATCTGTACCTTGCCCACAGGCATCGATAAGCTGAGCGATGGGAACCAATTGCCATACGACTTGCTTTGCTCTGCCATATACTTGCCGTATTCATAGTAGTTGAAGTCGATGTACTCGTATCTCAGTCCTGCTTCCATGCTTACGTTTCCGAAATCCCTTGAATAGGTCAAGAATGAAGATGCCATGCTTTCTGTTATACGGCTGTCATCATCCGACACGAAGTTGGTTGGCACAACCTGATACTTGGATGTGCGATGCGTGTTGGAATATTCACCACCCAAAGATAACTCACCACCCAACAAAGGATAGGAAAGCACCAACTTGGAAGCCAACAAACGATATTTCTTGTCAGTAAGGCTATGAACCGTCTGGCTTTGCGCGTCCATCCCCACTTCCTGATATTGCTCTTTTGTAACAACGTCCTCGTTATTCTTCGACCAAAGCCAGTCGGTATTGAAGTCGATGCCGAGTTTGCCAATCTTTCCTACATAGTAAACATTGCTTGAAAGTGTGCTCTTCTGCTCGAAGAAATTAGCGTGGCTGTCAGAGCTTTCTGTCTGATCTTCGTCTTGCAATATAGCAGTAGTCATATTGGCTTCGCAGGTCTGTTTCGGATTTCTCAGAAAGCCAAAGTTGGCACCTATAGAGTTGTTGGCATCCAACTGGTAGCTGGCATCCAGGCGAAAGTTCATGGCTTCGATAATACCTACTTGTCTTATCTCACTTTTCTGGTTCCACGTCTTGTCAAGATAAGTCTTCTGCTGTAAGTCTTTATTGTCTGGCTGGTATTGTCTTGCTCCAAAGGCGTATGCGCCCAGCTCTAATCCATTCTTGCGATAGCTCATATTCAATTGGCTAAACCCGCCGAAGTTTTTCTTTTCATCATATTCACCAGTAGTCTTCGCATCGAATCCGAAGCCCTCGCCTTGTATCTTCTTCGTTGTGATACGGATGACCGCCTTGGTGCTGGCTGCATAACGAGCACCAGGGTTAGTGATGACTTCCACCGACTTGATGTTATCGGAATGCAAACGGTCCAGCTCGCTCTTGTCTCTCATCTGTCGTCCATTGATATAGATAACAGGCTCGCCGCGACCGAAAACCTTGATGCTGCCATTCTGGGCAGAAACGTTAGGGATGCGGTCGAGCAGGTTCTCCATGGTTCCTGCCTTCTCAAGTACGGATCCGACAACGGTTGTCGTCATTCCGCCATTCTTCAGGATAGTCTTAGGCAGGGATGACTTCACGACAACTTCGCCGAGCATCTTACTGTCTTCTTCCATCTTGATAATGCCCACATTCTCACCTGTGCAATCCTTGCAGATTGTCTTATAGCCTACGGATGTCACCTTGATGATTCCGCCGTTGCAGGAAGAGTCGATGACAAAGCTGCCATCCTCTCCACTCACTGCGCCCTTGACGAAAGCCGAGTCTGTTCTATTCAATAATACTACATTGGCAAACGCCAAAGGTTCTCCCTTGGTGTTCATCACCTTGCCGGTGATATTCTGCGCCATCATCGGAGTCATAGCCGAGAGGCACAACGCTGTGGTAAAAATTACTTTTTCCTTCATATTGCTACAGTTTTGCTTGATTCTTTTATTTTTCTGCTGCAAAAGTATAGCTTTAAAGGAAAAAGCCTTTGACACAAAAGTGTATTTCTCAAGAGTGCGGCTTAAGAATTACACTTTTGTGTATAAAAAGAAAGGATAAATAGCGTTTGGTGATAGATTTTTTATGAATTTACCTTATTCTTTTCATTACCAAATCTGCGAGCACGATGGCGGATAAAAAAACAAAAAAAGGAGTCATCCTGATGGGGACAACTCCTTTTATTATAATTGTTATTTGCAAAAAGTCTTTCTGCTTACGAATTCATGGAGAGCAGGAATTCGTCGTTGTTGCGGGTATGCTCCATGCTCTTGTGGATGGTGTTCATCGCCTCCACAGGATTCATGTCGGAAATATACTTACGCAGAATCCACATACGGTCGAGGGTGGTCTTGTCCTGCAACAGGTCGTCGCGACGAGTAGAAGAAGCCACGAGGTTGACAGCAGGGAAGATGCGCTTGTTGCTGAGAGAGCGGTCGAGCTGAAGCTCCATGTTGCCCGTTCCCTTGAACTCCTCAAAGATCACCTCGTCCATCTTGCTGCCTGTATCGATGAGGGCAGTGGCGATGATGGTGAGCGAGCCACCTCCCTCGATGTTGCGGGCAGCTCCGAAGAAACGCTTAGGTTTCTGCAGGGCATTGGCGTCGACACCACCAGTAAGAACCTTGCCTGAGGCTGGCGCCACGGTGTTGTAGGCACGAGCCAAACGGGTGATGGAGTCGAGGAAGATGACGACGTCGTGACCGCACTCCACCATGCGCTTGGCTTTCTCCAATACGATTCCGGCTATCTTGACATGACGCTCGGCAGGCTCGTCGAAGGTAGAGGCGATGACCTCGGCGTTGACGGTGCGAGCCATGTCGGTAACCTCCTCAGGGCGCTCGTCGATGAGCAACATCATGAGGTAGGCCTCGGGATGATTGGCAGCGATGGCGTTAGCGATATCCTTCATCAGGATGGTCTTACCCGTCTTTGGCTGAGCCACGATGAGTGCACGCTGACCCTTACCGATAGGCGAGAAGAGATCGACAACACGAGTGCTGAGGTTAGTGGTGGCACGGTCGCCACAGAGTGTGAACTTCTCGTCGGGGAAGAGAGGTGTGAGATGCTCGAAAGGTATGCGGTCGCGCACCTCGGATGGCTTTCTACCGTTGATCATCTCGATGTCGGTGATAGGGAAGTACTTCTCGCCCTCGTGAGGAGGACGCACACGGCATTGTACCACGTCGCCGGTCTTCAGACCATAGCGCTTGATGACATTGTTGGGCACATACACATCGTCGGGTGAAGAGAGGTAGTTGTAGTCGCTGCTGCGCAGGAAACCATAGCCGTCGGGCATGACCTCGAGTACACCATTGGATGTGATGATGTTGGTAAAGTCGAATGTTGACTCTGCTTTTTTCTGTTGTACTGGCTGAGGGACAGGAGCTGCAGTGGCTGCAGGAGTGGTAGGACGATCGAAGATGTCGAAGGTGGGTATGGCAGCCTGGTCTTCGATAGGAAGGTCGACTACGGGGATAAAGTCGGTGCCGTCGCCAGGGTCGCCTTCCCAAATGCCTGCGGCATCCTGTGCAGCAGTCTGTTCGCCAGCCTTCTCGTTTTGGGCATTCAACTTGGCCTGCAACTGTGCAGCCAGGGCTGCAGCGTCACTCTCGCCGTTGTCGGCAGCATTAGAAAAATCCTGTTCGGGAATGAGGTTGGTTTCTTCAACCGAGTTTTGTTTTTCCGTATTATCCTCCGAGGTTGTGTCTTCAGAAGGGCTGTTGGCTTCCTGTTCACTCTGCATCTTGTTTCTTTCCTTCATGGCAGCCACCTTGGCAGCTGCAATGGCCTCAAGCTCAGCCTTGCTCTTACGTCCTCTGTGCTTGGCTATAGGTTTCAGCATGGCTGGCTCTACATCGCTCTGTGCTGTTTCGGCAGAAGTAACGACTGGCACTTCGGCTTCGGGAGCATCCTGACCGGCAGCGGTCTGAGGTGCTTCGGTTTCGGCTGTAGGCTCATCCTGCTGTATGGGTTCCTTGAACAAAGGAGTATCGGTGGACACAGGTCCTTTCACCTGGTTCTTCATCACGTCGTAGTTTTCACCGTCCTTGCCCTTCACGGAGTACACCTTGTCTTCCGTCTTTGCTATCCTCACTCTCTTTCTCTTGGGAGCAGCAGCATTCAGGACGGGCGTCTCGGCCTGGGTGTCGAGAATGGCGTAAACAATCGTCTTTTTGTTGTCATTAGACTTGATTTTAGCACCTATCTCTTTTGCAATGTCTTTCAGTTGAGCGACATTTTTTGCATTTAATTCGTCTATGCTATACATTATATTATAAAAATAGTATATGATGTTTTGATTGATGATAAGCGTTTCGAAGAGTGGGGAAACGCCTATAAGAATTGAAATCGAGTGCAAAGATAATTAAAAAATTCGTTTCTGCCAAATTTTTTCCTTATCTTTGCACAAAAAATTAATAAATGGCTACGCAGATACCCTATTTGGATGTTCAGAACCTCACCAAACGATTTGGTGCTCAGGTTCTTTTCGAGAATATTTCGTTTTCCATCGCTGAAGGACAAAAGGTGGGACTCATTGCACGCAACGGCACGGGAAAGTCAACTCTTATGTCGGTACTGATGGACAAGGAAGGCTATGAGTCAGGATCTATCATCTACCGACGTGACTTGAAACTGGGCTTTCTGGAACAGTCGCCCCAGTTTGATCCCGAGGAGAGTGTACTCGATGCCTGTTTCAACCACAAGGACGATCCCGAGAAGGTGCTCAAGGCGCGACAGATACTCACACAGTTGCACATCACCAACCTGGAGCAGCCCATGGGACAGTTGAGCGGTGGACAGCAGAAGCGTGTGGCGCTTGCCAACGTGCTGATTACCGAGCCCGACTTCCTGATGCTCGACGAGCCTACCAACCATCTCGATCTGGAAATGATAGAATGGCTGGAAGGCTATCTGAACAGGGGCAACAAGACCATCTTTATGGTGACCCACGACCGATTCTTCCTCGACAAGGTGTGCAACGTGATACTGGAGCTCGACGATCAGGGCATCTATACCTATCGCGGCAACTACGCCTACTACTTGGAGAAACGACAGGAGCGCATGGACAACCTTCGGGCTGAGATTCAGCACTCGAAGAACCTTTATCGCCGGGAGCTGGAATGGATGCGCCGTCAGCCACAAGCCCGTGGACATAAGGCGAAATACAGAGAGGATGCCTTTTACGAGCTTGAGAAAGTGGCAAAACAGCGCATTGAGGACCGACAGGTAAGGTTGAAAGCTTCTACCGTTTACATCGGCTCGAAGATTTTCGAATGCCAGTATGTCAGCAAGGCCTTCGACGACCGCGGCGAGAAGAAAGTCATTTTGCGCGACTTCTATTACAACTTTGCACGCTTCGAAAAGATGGGCATCGTGGGTAATAACGGAACAGGAAAGTCCACCTTCATCAAGATGCTGCTGGGCGAGGTGAAACCTGACAGCGGACAGTTTGACATCGGCGAGACGGTGCGCTTCGGCTACTTCTCGCAGGAAGGTCTGAAGTTCAAGGAAGACCAGAAGGTGATAGATGTCATCACAGAGATAGCCGACTACATCGACCTGGGCGGCGGCCGACACATGACCGCCTCGCAGTTTCTGCAGTTCTTCCTCTTCACTCCCGAGGAACAGCACAACTACGTGTACAAGTTGAGCGGAGGCGAGAAGCGCAAGCTCTACCTCTGTACCGTGCTGATGCGCAACCCCAACTTCTTGGTACTCGACGAGCCTACCAACGACCTCGACATACAGACGCTGCAGGTGCTGGAGGAATATCTGCAAGACTTTGCCGGATGCGTGATTGTGGTGAGCCACGACCGATATTTCATGGACAAGGTGGTGGATCATCTGCTTGTCTTCAAGGGCGAAGGCGAGATACAGGATTTCCCTGGCAACTATACCCAGTATCGTGAATGGTGCCGACTTCAACCCAAGACCGAGGGCGAGGGAGCCGAGAAGAAAGCCACCAAGCCTACAGCCAAAGAACAGCCTTCGGCAGCCCAGAAGAAAGAGGGCAAAAGAAAGATGACCTACAAGGAGAAACGCGAGTACGAGCAGCTGACCAAGGAACTGGAACAGCTCGAAAACGAGCAGAAAACCATGGAGAAAGCTCTCTGCAGCGGACAACTCTCGGTGGAGGAACTGACGGAGAAGAGCAAGCGTCTGCCAGAAATCAAGGACGAGATCGACGAGAAGGAAATGCGTTGGCTCGAACTCGCCGAGATAGAAGGGTAGCGGGAGAGTAAGCGAAAGTGCAGAACGAAAGAACAGAATAAAAAATAGAAATAACAACAATATGGAAATAAAGAAATCAGAATTCACCATATCTGCTCCACGAGTGAGCATGTGTCCTAAGGACAACAAGACGGAGTATGCCTTCATCGGCAGAAGTAACGTGGGAAAGTCGAGCCTCATCAACATGCTCTGCAACCACAAGGGACTCGCCAAGACATCGGCCACACCGGGAAAAACCCTGCTTATCAACCATTTCATCATCAACAACGAGTGGTATCTGGTCGACCTGCCGGGCTATGGCTTCGCCAAGCGTTCGAAGACCGTACAGAAACAGTTGGAGCAGATGATTTCCAGCTATATACTGCAGCGTCCACAGTTGGCTAACGTCTTTGTACTTATCGACGTGCGCCACGACCAGCAGAAGATTGACCGTGAGTTCGTAGACTGGTTGGGCGAGAGTGGCGTGCCCTTCTGCATCGTCTTCACCAAGGCCGACAAGTTGGGCCCAGTTAAGGCCCGCATGAATGCCGAGAAGTGGATGCACGCGCTGGAAGACCGTTGGGTGGAACTGCCTCCTTACTTCATCACCAGCAGCGAGAAGAAGTTGGGTCGCGACGACGTGCTCGACTACATCGACCAAATCAACAAGAGTTTGGAGGAGGCTGAATAAGTCTGTAAAACTAAAGAGTTATACTTCAGAAACTTACGAATCCAGCGAAAGGTGAGTTATATATAATAAGGTATAGAACTCTCGTAAGCGATGAAGTTGCGAGAAGACAGAGTAGTCAAAGATATTATGGGTAGCATCAAACAGATAAATTGGGGATTTATCGGTTGCGGAGAAGTGACCGAGAAGAAATCGGGTCCAGCCTTCAACGAGGTGGAGGGCTCGAAGGTAGTGGCTGTCATGAGCCGTAGTGAGGACAAAGCCCGCAGTTATGCCGAGCGCCACCATATACGTAAATGGTACACGGATGCCCAGGAGTTGATAGACGATCCCGACGTGAATGCCATTTACATCGCCACGCCACCATCGTCGCACGCCACCTTCGCCATCATGGCGATGAGGGCAGGCAAGCCGGTGTATGTGGAGAAACCTCTGGCTGCCAGCTATAACGACTGCATCCGCATCAACCGAGTGAGCGAACAGACGGGAGTGCCCTGCTTTGTGGCTTACTATCGTCGCTATCTGCCATACTTCCGCAAGGTGAAACAGATAGTGGAGCAGGGAGGCATAGGCAATGTGCTCAACGTACAGGTGAGATTCTCGGTGCCGCCACGTGACCTCGACTATACTTCGGGCAAGGAAATGCCCTGGCGACTGCAGCCCGACATTTCGGGAGGTGGCTATTTCTATGACCTGGCTCCACATCAGATAGACCTCCTGCAGGATATCTTCGGTGTCATCACCCGTGCCCACGGCTATCCCGCCAACCGTGCCCATCTGTATGAAGCAGAGGACACCATCTCGGCTTGTTTCTACTTCGAGAGCGGTATTCCCGGCAGTGGAAGCTGGTGCTTTGTGGGACACGAGAGTGCCAAGGAAGACCGGATAGAGATCGTTGGCGACAAGGGGTCGCTGTCGTTCTCGGTTTTCGACTACGATCCCATCCTGCTTGTTACGAGTGCAGGCAAGACAAGCATCGTAGTGCCCAACCCTTCGTATGTACAGTTGCCTATCATCAAGACAGTGATAGAAGACCTACAGGGAATCGGCACCTGCGAAAGCACTTGCGTGGCAGCCACTCCTACCAACTGGGTGCTCGACCGCATATTGTGGAAGAACTAAACCATGTCGCCTGCAGTCAGCCCAGGCCCCACGACAGAGAGTTCCGGCAGACTGCTGCATCAGCACGACCTGTAAAATATAAAGCAATGAAGAACAAGTTTGTTTACACCCTCATCGTTTTCTGCCTTGGCTTCGGCTCTCCTGCCTGGAGTGCCGAGGAGACGACAGATTCCACTTTGCTGGGAACCTTGTTCAATGCTACGATGTTCCAGCCGAATTCCTCAGACAGTCTTACTTATGCCCGCCACAAGAAGACTTTTTTCCACAGAGTGGGCGATGTCTTCACCAAACTGTTCCGCGAGTTCAACACCACCGACGAGAACTATATCGAGTCGCAGCATTATAACTATACCGTGATGCTGCAGAACACCAACACCTACGAACGCTACACACTCTCGAGCAAGGAAGGGCAGAGTATCTCGTTTGCTCCCGACATCACCTACCGCTTAGGTCCTTATATTGGCTGGAGATGGGTGTTCTTAGGCTACGCCATCGATCTGAAGAATATCGGCTTTGGTTCTTCCCACTCACCCAAGAAGGGGTTCTCGATGAGCCTTTACAGCAGTCTGCTGGGCATCGACCTGTTCTGGCGACAGACAGGAAACGACTATCACATTAAGAGCTTCTATTTAGGCGACGGGATAGACACATCGCCCGTCAAAGGAGTAGACTTCGACGGCGTGAAATCGAGTGTAAAAGGTTTTAATCTTTACTACATATTTAACCACAGAAAATTCTCTTATCCAGCAGCTTATGCGCAGAGTACTGTTCAGCGAAAAAGCGCCGGCAGTTGGTTGGCAGGCATAGGTTATACCCGCCATACGCTGGAGGTGGACTGGGAGAAACTGGAAGATGTGGTAGTCGACAAGATGGGTGAAAAGTTCGGTGGCGACATCGACAACAAACTGCGTTTTGGTACGGTGAAGTATACCGACGTATCGGGCAGTTGTGGCTATGCATACAACTGGGTCTTCGCCAAGGACTTTCTCTTCAATGCCTCCCTTTCCCTGGCTTTGGCCTACAACCAGTCGATGGCAGATGTGGAGCGCGAGGAGAACAAGAAAACCCGTGAGTTCAGTTTCAGCAACTTCAACCTCGACGGCATTGGTCGTTTTGCCTTGGTATGGAACAACACCCACTGGTATGCCGGTGCAAGCGCCATCCTGCATACCTATAATTATAAGAAGGACCGTTTCTCAACCAACAACTCCTTCGGAGAGCTCAACCTCTATGTGGGAGTCAACTTTGGCAGAAAACGATAGGTTCGTCTTTTGATACATAAAATGAATAGCATTATGAAAAAAACGATGATTCTTTTGTTGGCTTGCCTGTTGGTTTGTCACGTTTCGGCTTACAACCGTCAGGACAGTATGAAGATAGTGAGCCTGCTGCAGGAGGCGAAGTCGCTCAAACAGAAGCCCAAGAGCTGGATGCTTTGGTTTGGCAAGAAGTTTATCGGTGTGCCTTATGTGGCAGGAACCCTCGACCGCACAAAGGAAGAGCAGTTGGTTATCAATACTCGCCAGCTCGACTGCACCACCTATGTGGAGATGGTGACAGCACTGACCCTATGCGCCCAGAAGGGACAAACCTCCTTTGCGCAATATTGCGAGCATCTAAAACACGTGAGGTATATTGGTGGAAAGGTGGAGTACACCAAACGTCAGCATTATTTCACGGTGTGGATCAACGACAACGAGAAGGAGGGCATCGTGACCGACATACATCCCAATCCTCCCTTCACAGCTGTTCAGAAAGTGGCTGTCAACTGGATGAGCACACATTCCTCCAACTACAAGATGCTCACAGCTCATCCCGAGTGGATGGCAGGCATCAAGGCCATGGAACGAAGCATTACAGGTAAAAGCTACAGATACATCCCGAAAACCAAGATTGCGAACAACCAACTCTTCAGGTCGGCGATTCACGACGGCGACATCATTGTCATCATCACCAACAAGAAAGGACTTGACACCACGCACATCGGACTGGCGTCGTGGCATGCAGACGGTCTGCATTTGCTCAATGCCAGCAGCATACATCATCGGGTAATCGACGAACCCATGCTGCTCCGCACTTATATGAGCAAGCATCCGGTACAGACAGGAATCAGAGTTTGTCGCGTAACAGAACGCTAAAACAGCATAAATATACAGCTAAATTATAATAAATGCAGAAAAACAATATCAAAATGATAATTTTTCTGCATTTTGTACGACTAATTGCAAATTAATTAGTATATTTGCAAACAGATTTCTAAAAGTAGTGAATTTTTTATTTAAAAGTGAATAACGATGATACTGGACATTGAAATGCTGCGAAGCTTTTATGCTTCGTATTCAGATAGTGTAAAACAAGCCAAGGCTACAGTCAAACGACCTCTCACTTATGCTGAGAAGGTGCTCTTTGCTCACCTATATGATCCCACTCAGTTGCGACCATATAAAAGAGGTATAGAGTATGTAGACTTCCGTCCCAATCGTGTGGCGATGCAGGACGCTACAGCCCAGATGGCTCTCTTGCAGTTCATGAATGCCGGTAAGGACAAAGTGGCCGTACCCGCTTCGGTTCATTGTGACCACTTGATTCGTGCCGATGTAGGCGCTACTGCCGACCTCCCTGAGGCTTGCAAGACCAACAAGGAGGTGTACGACTTTCTGAAGTCTGTCTCACAGAAATATCATATTGGATTCTGGGGTCCAGGAGCTGGAATCATCCATCAGGTGGTGCTCGAGAATTATGCCTTCCCTGGTGGTATGATGGTAGGAACCGACTCGCATACGCCCAATGCCGGAGGTCTCGGTATGGTAGCAGTAGGTGTGGGCGGTGCAGATGCGGTAGACGTGCTGACCGGACAGCCATGGGAACTCAAGATGCCTCGTCTTATTGGTGTTCATCTTAAGGGCAAACTCTCTGGATGGGCAACTCCTAAAGACGTGATCCTCGAAATTCTCGGCATTCTGACCGTCAAGGGCGGCACAAATGCCATTCTTGAATACTTCGGCGAAGGTCTCGACAGCATCTCGACCACAGGCAAGGCCACCATCTGTAATATGGGAGCAGAACTGGGAGCCACTTGCTCCATCTTCCCCTTCGACGAGAACGCCGACGAATATCTGCGCAAGACGGGTCGTGAGGAGATTGCTGTTCTCGCCCAGCAGAATGCGGCAGAACTCCGCGCTGATGAAGAGGTTATGGCTAATCCTTCGGCTTTCTACGACCAGATAGTAGAGATCGACCTTTCCAAGGTGGAGCCACACCTCAATGGTCCGTTTACTCCCGATGCCGCCACACCTATTTCGCACATGAAGGCGAAGGGCCCTGCCAACGATTATCCCATGGTGGTAGAGGTTGGACTGGTAGGCAGTTGCACCAACTCATCCTATCAGGATCTTGCACGAGCAGCCAGTGTGGCACGCCAGGCTTACGAGAAAGGCATCGAAGTGAAGGGACAGCTGATTATCAATCCAGGTTCGGAGCAGATTCGTTACACGGCAGAGCGCGACGGCATCCTTGACGACTTCAAGAAGATCGGTGCCTTGATTATGACCAACGCCTGCGGTCCTTGCATCGGACAATGGAAGCGTCATACTGACGACAATACACGTAAGAACGCCATCGTCACTTCATTCAACAGAAACTTCCGCCGCCGTGCTGACGGCAACCCCAATACTTACGCCTTCATCGGCAGCCCAGAGTTGACTGTGGCGCTGACCATTGCCGGCAGACTGGACTTCAATCCTGCCACAGACACCTTGTTGGACAAGGAAGGCAACAGCGTGAAACTGGATGCCCCAACAGGCTACACATTCCCTCCTAAGGGATTTGCCGTAGAGGACAAGGGATTCGTCGCACCAAGCGCAGACAACGCTAATGTGGAGGTAGTGATCTCACCAGACAGCAACCGCTTGCAGAAGCTGGCTCCATTTGCAGCCTGGGACGGAAAGAATCTGACCGATATGCCGTTGCTCATCAAGACTGAAGGTAAGTGTACCACCGACCACATCTCTATGGCAGGTCCATGGCTGAAGTTCCGCGGTCATCTGCAGAACATCTCCGACAACCTCCTGATGGGAGCCGTCAACGCCTTCAACGGTGAGAGCAACAAGGTGAAAAACCAGTTGGACGGCAAGTACGTGGAGGTTTCCACCGCAGCCAAGGCTTATAAGGCACAGGGTATCAGCAGTATCGTGGTGGCAGAAGACAACTATGGCGAGGGTTCTTCGCGTGAGCATGCAGCCATGGAGCCTCGCTTCCTCAATGTGAAGGTGATCCTCGCCAAGAGCTTCGCCCGCATTCACGAAACCAACCTGAAGAAGCAGGGTATGCTGGCGCTTACATTCTGCAACAAGGATGATTATAATAAGGTACAGGAAGACGACCGTATTTCGCTCACCGGTCTGAAGGAGTTTGCCCCAGGCAGCAAGCTGAAGGTAACTCTGAAGCATCAAGATGGCAGCGAGGACAGTTTCCTGGTAGAACATACCTACAACGATACGCAGATAGCTTGGTTCAAGGCAGGTTCGGCTTTGAATTTTGCGGCAAAGAAATAGTGTTTTGCGATTACACTAAACATTACCCATTAAACATCAATAAAAATGAACAAGGAATATTTAATATATAAACTGAGCGATGAGGTAAAAAACTCATGCAAGATTGACAAGGAGGCTTTCACTAAGTTCAATGTGAAGCGTGGTCTTCGAAATGACGATGGCTCGGGTGTTCTCGTCGGTTTGACCAATATTGGTAATGTAGTGGGTTACGAGCGAGATGCCGACGGAAAGCTGACACCTACAGAGGGTAAACTCTATTACCGTGGCTATGAGCTCGACGACCTGGTGAGTCCTCTGCTGAAGGAGAAGCGCTTCGGTTTCGAGGAAGTGGCTTTCCTGTTACTTTCAGGTCAGTTGCCTGACAAGGAGGAGTTGGAAGCTTTTAAGGAACTGCTCAACGACAACATGCCGCTCGACCACCGCACCATCACGCACATCATCGAATTGGAGGGCAGCAACATCATGAACATACTGGCGCGATGCGTGCTCGAGATGTACACATTCGATCCCAATCCTGATGACATCAGCCGCGACAACCTGATGCGTCAGAGCATAGAGTTGATAGCCAAGTTCCCAACCATTATCGCCTATGCCTACAACATCTACCGCCACTCGGTACAGGGCCGCAGTCTGCATATCCGTCATCCTCGTGAGAACCTCTCCATCGCAGAGAACTTTCTCTATATGATGAAGCACGAGAACTATTCGGAGCTCGATGCACGAATGCTCGACCTGCTGCTCATCATCCAGGCAGAGCATGGTGGTGGTAACAACTCTACCTTTACCGTGCGTGTCACTTCTTCCACCCGCACAGATACTTACAGCTCTATTGCCGCAGGTATCGGCAGCTTGAAAGGTCCGCTTCATGGTGGTGCCAACATCAAGGTAATCAATATGTTCCATCACCTGAAAGAGCAGATCAGAGACTGGAAGAACGTGAAGGAACTGGATGTTTATCTCACCCGTATGCTCAACAAGGAGGCTTACGACAAGACTGGTCTTATCTATGGTATCGGTCATGCGGTCTACACATTGAGCGATCCTCGTGCCGTAGAGCTGAAACGTTTGGCTGGCGAATTGGCCAAGGAGAAGGGAAGAGAGGACGAGTATGAATTCCTGAAGCTCATAGAGCAGGAGGGTATCAAGTGCCTGCAGGAGCATCGTGGAGGCAGCAAACCTGCTTGTGCCAACCTTGACTTCTACAGTGGATTCATCTATGAGATGATAGGTCTGCCACAGGAGATCTATACACCAATATTCGCCATGGCCCGTATTGTGGGTTGGACAGCCCACCGTATCGAGGAGCTCAACTTTGAAGGCCGTCGCATCATCCGTCCTGCTTACAAGAACATTTTGGGTGAGTTGGAATACACTCCGCTCGACGAACGATAACCCCCAAAAGGTGTGTCATAATCTTATGACACACCTTTTTTATATAGTCAGCCTATAACCGAAGCTGAATTTTCTATAACCGAAGCAGAACTTTATATAAGCGCAGTAGAATTTTCTATAAGCGAGACAGAATTTTCTATGACCGAAACAGAATTTTCTATAAGCGAAGCATAGACAAACAGTCAAGCGAAGGGCAGGAGAGAAGGAGGAAACCTCTCATTCTATGCTCCAAAAAGCAGGGTGATGAGAGGAATGGTAATGATGGAGAACAGGGTAGTGATGAATGTCGCTTCGGTCATGAGTGAGGGATTTCTGCCGTACTTCATACAGAACATTGTGCCGAAAGACGCCACAGGCATGGCTATTACTACCGTGTTGAAGAACCTCATTGAGAAGTTGAAGAAGCAGAACTGGACCTTTACCTTCATCGGCACCGATGATCTTGATGTAGAGAACAGTGCTCATGATATGGGCATCGACAACCACCTCCAGTTTTCGGAAGATGAGGGTGGCACCCAGGCGATGTTTGCCAGAGAAAACAGAGCCAGGGAGCGCTACAACAAATGCCGTGCGATGGATTGCAAGATGGAAGTGGGCAGTTATTTTGAGGAGAAATAAGATAAAAAAGAAGAAGTTGACGAAAAAAGTGAATGGAAAATACTGATTATTCAGAAAGTTTTTGTACATTTGCAATCAGAATGATTTCTCGCAAGAGTTTGAGTTCTGTTTTTTGATGGTTAAATTAGCGTTTGCTATTCGGTCATGCACATTGGAACGTAGGAAACTTCAATAAAAAGCAGGAATACCGACAGATAGTAAGCGTCCGCTATAGCGTGGGCGTTACTTGTCGTTTTCCTCAGCTTTTCCTACGGCTGCAATGTGGACAGGTTTCGTCCACGTGTTTTGTATCCGTAGGTGATGTAGAGAACGATGGCTTCGCAATTATAATCTATCGGATTCACTAATTTAATAACATTAAAAGCTTAGCTATCGGCATAACGGGCACAACTTATGAAAAAGTTACATTTTTCTTTAATGGCGATTCTCTTCGCCATGTTTGCAATGGTGTCTTTCACCGCTTGTTCATCTTCTGATGATGACGGTACTCCGTCTTCTGGTGATATCAAGACCAATATCATAGGTGAATGGGAACTCACTCATATAAAAGGGTGGTATTGGGCAGATGACTATGATGAAACTCATATTATAGTTGATAAAAGCCCAGATAATGATGATAAGTATAGACTTTTGTTCCATACTGATGGAACTTGCGTATGGTATGATTATTATAAAGGTGGGTGGAAAGCATTTTCTGGTATCACTAGCTATGAGGTAATTAATGATAGATTAATAGTAACAGGTCCTGATGAGACTCATCGTTATGTCGTTAAATCTCTAAAGGGTAATACTATGATTTGTACGGCCGAACTTCTGGATGAGGGTGATACTGAATTAACATTTACAAAAAAATAATAGGGACTAATTAGGGCAGTATGGACTTGGGGACCATACTGCCCTTAATTTTTATAGCAATTTATTCTTTTATAAATTCAACTTCTGTTGTTAAAGTTCGTGTGCCGCCAGCCTTTAGTTCTGGTGTGTTTATTCGGATGTCGCAATCTATGACATAAACCACTCCATCAATGCCACGAAAAACATTCTCGTTGTGCATATCACTTAGGTATATAGCAGGTGTGGAGTATGTCCAATTTCTAGGATTCACCAGTTTAAATCCAATACGTTCCGTATACTCTTCAATATCTTCTTCGGTCATTTGGCTACCTTGAAAGAAAGTTTGGGTAACAATAATCATAAAGTCGCCCATAGAGTTTCTGCCGAATCCCAATACAAACATCTTGGTTTGTTCAAAGAAAGCATTGTGTAACGAAATTCTGTCCAAAGCAAAAATTGGCTGTATGAAATAGTCAAGGCCGATTACTTTTAGTACAGAATTACCATTATCATATACAATAGCTTCACCGCCTTGCGCTAATTTATCGCCCAAGGTTTGGTTGTAGACGCTAGTGTCATCTATCCAGCATCCTGCCTTTTTCGCCCAGCTTTCTATGCGTTTTTCTTGGATCTTTCCAAGTTGCTGCTCTCTTTTGAAACTGTGTTCTGGCGCAGTGAGTTGATCTGAGCCAACTTCTGCTCCCGCGAGTAAGGATGCAATAACATGTATTGTTCCCCCTTTAACGCAGCCAAGCTGCTCTGACGGTGAAAATCGTTTATATAAGATCTTTCCAGTACTGAATTGTTCTGCATAATCATCTAATTTTGCTAGACCTTCAGATGTAAATCCTTCATTGATTATGTCACTGATGGACATCCAAAAATCATGATTCGTCATAAATTATATTGTTTGATAAATTCTCACGATGGCAAAGTTATAGTTTTTCTTTGATAATACCAAATTTAAATTATATTATTTTGATTTTCTCTGAGTAACACTTCGTTTTCCTCTCATTCTATGCTCCAAAAAGCAGGGTGATGAGAGGAATGGTAACGATGGAGAACAGGGTCGTGATGAATGTCGCTTCGGTCATGAGTGAGGGATTTCTGCCGTACTTCATACAGAACATTGTGCCGAAAGACGCCACTGGCATGGCTATTACTACCGTGTTGATGTTGTTGATGAGCATGTTGACTCCGCATAGACGGAACAGAAAATACACGGACAGAGGCACTATCACCAGTCGGAGGAAGGAGGTGGCATAAACCTTGCCAGAACCTATAATCTCGCGAAGTGGAAGACGTGCCATCGAACTGCCTATAATCATCAGTGCTGCGGGCACAGTAATGTTGCCCACCATCGTAATCGGACGGGCTATCATCTCGGGAGTATGCACGCCAAAAGCTACCAATAAGGCTGCGATGAAGGCGCCTATGAGAGCCGGACTGAGCAATACTTTCGGATTGAACTGACGGATGCTGTATTCGCCCTTGACAAGCATCACACCTGCAGTAAAGATAAAGAAGGTATTGGGCACATTGAGCAAGGCTGCATAGAAGACAGCCTTCGGACCAAAGATGCTCGCCACTATAGGATAACCGATGAACCCCACGTTGGCAAACATCAGGGAAAAACCTATCATGCCCTGGTCGTCATGATTCTTGGATATGAATCGGGGAACCCAGAAACCAAACACCAACAAAATGATGTAGGTGAGGAATCCCACACCTACAAGCGGAAGAATCAACGAGCGGTCGGGCATTTCGTCGCCCATAACCGACGAGAGCACCAAGAGCGGACAAGTGATGTCTACTACGATGGAAGACAGCTTTTTGTCGAACTTGTCGCCCATATACCCCAACTTACAGGCGGTGTAACCCAATATAACCATGGTGAAAAGCATCACCATTACTTCTAAATTCTGCATTATCCTGAAAATTAATGATTGTGTTTTAGTCGATGAAACGGCGAGTGATGTTGCCGTAATGATCGATGCGGCGGTCGCGGAGGAAAGGCCACCAGCGCCTTACGTCCTCGCTGTGCTTGAGGTCTACATCTACCACAAGGCTTTCTTCCTCGTTGTCGCTTGCCCTGTAATAGAGCTCGCCCTGCGGACCAGCCACGAAACTGCTGCCCCAGAACTGAATACCTCCAGTCTGCTCACTTGGGTCGGGCTCGAAGCCTACGCGGTTGACAGCTACTACCGGCAGACCATTGGCCACGGCATGACCTCGCATCACGGTGGTCCAAGCCTCGCGCTGTCGCTGCTGTTCGTCCTCTGTATCATACTTGGCATAGCCGATGGCTGTAGGATAGATCAGGAGTTCGGCACCCTGAAGAGCCATCAGGCGGGCTGCTTCCGGGTACCACTGGTCCCAGCATACCAATACACCCAACTTACCCACTGAAGTCTGTATGGGCTGGAACCCCAGGTCGCCTGGAGTGAAATAGAACTTCTCATAGTAGGCTGGATCATCGGGAATGTGCATCTTGCGGTATTTGCCGGCGATGCTGCCATCACGCTCTATGACAACTGCAGTGTTGTGATAGAGTCCGGGAGCACGACGCTCAAAGAGAGATGTCACGATGACGACATTCAAGTCCCTGGCCAACTTTCCGTAGAAGTCGGTGGATGGACCAGGAACAGGCTCTGCCAAATCGAAGTTGTCTACTGTCTCTATCTGGCAGAAATAGAGCGAGTTGTGTAGCTCTTGCAGAACTATCAGTTCAGCTCCACGGTGAGCCAAGTCAATGATGCCCTGTGCCAGGCGTGTTTTGTTGTCAGCCACATCGGCTGTATTGTGCTGCTGTAGTATTCCTATTTTCATCTGTGTTGAATATTATTGTATTTTGTCTCCCTAATGGTTCCCTTTGGCAGTTGCATGGTGAGACAATGAATGCTGCCATGCTGACGGATAATGGTGCGCGAGTCGACTCCAATAATCTCCCTGTCGGGGAAGGCCAACTGTATCTGTCGGCGTGCCTCCTCATCCTTCTCTGGCTGATTGTATGTAGGATAGATCACAGCACCATTGATAATCAGGAAGTTGGCGTAAGTAGCCGGCAGTCTGTCGCCATCGTCGTAGATAGGGTCGGGCATAGGCAGGCGAAGCAGGCGATAGGGGTAACCCTCGTAGGTAAGAACACTCTTAAGTTGCTTCTCCAAAGCCTGGAAGTCAGCATACTGCTCATCCGAGGCATCATCGCAACCTACATAAAGCAAGGTGTCGTGAGGCGCTACTCGCACTATGGTGTCGATGTGTCCATCGGTGTCGTCGCCAACCAAATTGCCATGATCGAGCCACACAATGCGCTTGGCATGAAAAAAGTTGAGCAACTGTTTCTCAATATCCATCCGGGTGAATGGCTGGTTGCGGTGAGGTGCCAGCAGGCATTGGCTGGTGGTAAAGATGGTACCCTTGCCGTCGCTCTCTATGCTTCCACCTTCGAGGACAAAACCTGTATGGTTCTCGAGGGCAGCCTGAAAGGCTCCTTGATAGTAGAGCTGCAGGTTGATGGCATTGTCCTTTTGCCAGGCAAACTTCTCGCCCCATCCGTTGAATCGGAAGTCGAGCAGATGGATGGGAACGATGAATCCGTTGCGACAGTTCTTCGAGACCAAGGTGATGGGTCCATGATCGCGTGCCCAAGTATCATTGGAATCAATATCATAAAGATGTACGCGATCCATCTGTTCTTTCGACAGACGACCTGCCAACATGCGCCGGGTACTCTCCACAATGGGTGTGGCAATGAGCAACTGCTCATAGCGTGTGATGATTTCTGACAGTTCCAGATAGGTGTCGGTAATCTGACGCAGATAAGGCTTCCAGTCGGTACCTCCATGAGGCCATGTAAGCATGATTCCGCTCTGAGGTGACCATTCTGCCGGTAGCGAATAATCGCAAGGGTATGACTGATACATAGGCTTTATGATTTATTTTGTTCTTACTATTTTTATGATCAGGTGTTGCCGATAATCGACAATCATTTGCAAAATTACGAAAAATTCTATAATAAGACTCTCTTTTCCTCCTTTTTTTTACTAAAATGCGAGGTTTTACATGAATTCTTCTATGGATATTCATAAAATTAGTTAAACTCTAAGGGGGAGCGCTTCATATTTGCGAAGAAATCGTTAACTTTGCAACCAAATGAAAATAAATAAGGTAGTAGATGCCCTTGAACAGTACGCGCCTCTGCCCTTGCAGGAAGGATATGATAATGCCGGCCTGCAAGTTGGATTGACAGAGACGGTGGAAGTATCAGGGGCATTATTGTGTCTTGACGTTACTGAGCAAGTGGTGGAAGAAGCGATAGAAAAGGGGTGCAACCTCATCGTTAGCCACCATCCGCTGATATTTCGCAAACTGGCAAGAATATCGGACGAGAACTATGTGCAGCGCACTGTGCGTAAAGCCATCAAGAACGACATTGCCATCGTGAGCATGCATACCAATATGGATGCGGCTACGGGTGGTGTCAACTTTAAGATAGCAGAGAAATTGGGGCTGAAGAACCTGAAATTCTTTGCAGGCGAGAAAGAAGTGGATGGCGTGAAAGGTGGCGAAGGAGTGATAGGCGAAGTGCCCGAAACAGAGGGGTGGGCTGCCGATGACCTGGTGCTCTTGCTGCGCGACAAGTTCGCAGTAGAGAGTGTGCAATGTAATCAGTTGCTTCGTCGTCCTATCAGGCGCGTGGCTCTCTGCGGTGGTGCAGGCTCGTTTCTTCTTGACGCTGCCATACAGGCTGGTGCTGATGCCTTTATCACAGGCGAAATGCACTATCATGAATACTTCGGTCATGAACAGGAGATTCAGATCTGCGTCATTGGTCATTACCAAAGCGAGCAGTACACCAGCGAAATCTTCAAGAGTATCATCGAGGAGAAATGTCCGGGAGTAAAGTGCTTGATCTCTGAAATCAACACCAACCCGATCATTTATCTTTAGAAAGTTGAACAACAATACGGACTCAGTCTATAGAAGTTACAGGAAAGCAATATACATTAAACACATATAATTTATAATATAATGGCAAAGAAAGATCCTACAGATTTGACAGTAGAAGAGAAATTGAAAACCCTCTTCCAGCTGCAGACTACCTTGTCGGGCATCGACGAGAACCGCGCATTGAGAGGCGAGCTTCCTCTCGAAGTACAGGACTTGGAAGACGAGATTGCTGGTCTCACTACTCGTATCGAAAAGATTCAGAACGAGATTGAGCAGTTCCAGAAGGCTGTAAGCCAGAAGAACGGCGAGATACACGAGGCTCAGGCAAGCTTGAAGCGCTATCAGTCACAGCTCGACACAGTAAGCAACAACCGTGAATATGATACTTTGAGCAAGGAAATCGAGTTTCAGCAGTTGGAAATCGAACTTTGTGAGAAGAAGATTCGTGAGGGTCAGCAGAAGATTCAGGAGAGACAGGCTGACTTGGCTTATACACAAGAGCAGAAGGCCGACCGCGAGAAGGGTTTGGTAGAGAAGCGTTCTGAGCTCGACGACATCATGTCGGAGACACGTGACGAGGAAGAGCGTCTGAAGGAGAAGGCTATCGACTTGGAGAAGAAGATCGAACCACGTCTGCTTACCAGCTTCAAGCGTATCCGCAAGGGTGCCCGCAACGGTTTGGGCATCGTGTACGTACAGCGTGATGCCTGTGGTGGTTGCTTCAACAAGATTCCACCTCAGCGCCAGCTTGACATCAAGATGCACAAGAAGATCATTCCTTGTGAGTATTGCGGCCGTATCCTCATCGATCCAGAGTTGGCTGGTATTAAGATCAACGCTCCAGAAGAGGAGAAGCCAAAGCGTAAGCGTTCTATTCGCAAGAAGAAGACCGAGGATGCTGATTAATATAGCAAACTAAGAATAAGGGTGTTTCGTCCTGCCATTCATTAAGCATGGCTGATGAAACACCCTTTATTCATGCAACAATATCGCTATCTTCTGTATTTCATAACTAACTGAAACAATTTGTATAGTATTAAAACAACTCATGACTTTATGGGTGACGGATAGATACTCTTTTACTTTTGAATGTTAAAGTAAAGAACTTTTCTCAAAATAATTGCTATTTACAATAATTTTTGTACTTTTGCAACGAAATGGGTAGCAAAATCCACATCTTGCTAAGTGTGGCACAGCCTTTGCTATGCATTATTCATCATCAATACAAACGAATATGACAAAGAAAGAAGAAGACTTTAACTATAAGATAGACTTAGACCTCATGCGTCAGGGCGCAGAGACCCTGCGCAACGATGACGGATTCTCTTTCCCCGATGAAGACGAGGACGGTCTCTTCGCCGACAACGACGATGACGATGATGTTCGCGACAACGCAAGCAAGAACACTTCCTCAGCCAATCGACGTCAGGTAAATACCAAGAAGAAGTCAAAAACCCCCATCATCGACCATTTCAGTCACGACCTAACCCAGGCAGCTTCCGAAGGTAAGCTCGACCCTGTAGTGGGACGCAGCAAGGAGATAGAGCGCGTGATCGAGATCTTGGGACGACGCAAGAAGAACAACCCTATATTAATAGGTGAGCCTGGTGTGGGCAAGAGCGCCATCGTGGAAGGACTGGCACAGCTCATAGACAAACAACAGGTGTCCGGACTGCTTTTCAACAAGCGCGTAGTAGAGCTCGATATGACTGCCATGGTGGCAGGAACCAAATTTCGTGGGCAGTTCGAAGACCGTATCAAGGGACTCATCCGTGAGTTGGAGGAATCGCCCGACATCATCGTCTTCATCGACGAGATCCACACTATTGTGGGAGCAGGCAATGCGCAGGGAAGCATGGATGCAGCCAACATTCTGAAGCCAGCCTTGGCAAGAGGCGTGATACAGTGTATCGGTGCCACTACCCTCAATGAATACCGCAACTCGATAGAGAAGGACGGTGCCTTGGAGCGCCGTTTCCAGAAAGTCATAGTAGAACCTACCACTGCCGAGGAGACACTCCAGATACTCAACAATGTGAAGGAACGCTACGAGGAGCACCATCATGTCGTCTACAGCGATGATGCCCTGCAGGCTTGCGTCAAATTGGCAGACCGCTACGTCACCGACCGTTTCTTCCCCGACAAAGCAATCGACATCATCGACGAGGTAGGTTCACACATTCATCACAGCCATTCCTCTGTTCCACAACCCATCCTCGACCTGCAGGAAGATATTGTGAAGGTGAAGGGATGCAAGCAGAAAGCAGTTGCGAACCAGAATTTTGAATTGGCTGCCAGCTACCGCGACCAACAGGCGCAGATGGAGAATCGTCTGGAGAGCATGAAGCTGATGTGGGAACGTGGCGAAGGCGAGGAGGTCCTGCCTGTAGACGAAATCGACGTGGCGAAGGTGGTGAGCCGTATGACGGGCGTACCCGTTGAACGCATGGAGGAAGCAGAGAGCAGTCGTCTGCGCAAGATGGGCGCCACCCTCAAGAGTGCTGTCATCGCCCAGGATAAGGCCATCGACACTATGGTGAAAGCCATCCAGCGCAACCGTGTTGGGCTGAAAGAACCCAACCATCCCATAGGGGCCTTTATGTTCCTGGGACCTACTGGTGTGGGAAAAACTTATCTCGCCAAGAAGTTGGCAGAACAGATGTTTGGCTCTGCCGACGCCCTGATTCGCGTTGATATGAGCGAGTACTCTGAGAGTTTCAATACCTCCCGTCTTGTAGGTGCGCCTCCGGGATACGTAGGCTATGAGGAGGGCGGACAGCTCACCGAGAAGGTAAGACGCAAACCCTATTCTATCGTGCTGCTCGACGAGATAGAGAAGGCCAACGACAAGGTGTTCAACCTCCTGTTGCAGGTCTTGGACGAAGGCCGACTCACTGACGGCAACGGCCGTCTCATCGACTTCCGCAACACAGTCATCATCATGACCTCCAATGCGGGAACGCGCCAACTCAAGGAGTTTGGCCGTGGCGTGGGTTTCAATGCGGGCAGTGCTCATGGCAACCTGCTCAACGAAAAGGACAAGGAGTATGCACGCAGCATTATACAGAAGAGCCTGAGCAAGCAGTTCTCGCCTGAGTTCCTGAATCGTCTCGACGAGATCATCACCTTCGACCAGTTGGGCCTCGATGCCATCAAGCAGATCATCGATATTGAACTAAAGTCGCTCTTCAAGCGTGTGGAGGACATGGGGTACCACATCCGCATCACTGACAAAGCGAAGGAGTTTGTGGCCGTCAAGGGTTACGACGTGCAGTTTGGTGCCCGTCCTTTGAAGCGTGCCATCCAAACCTACATCGAAGATGGCGTTTGTGAACTGTTGCTGGGCGATTCGCTGACTGCGGGTGAAACTATCGTCATTGGCAAGAACCCCAACAAGGATGAGTTGACCTTCAATCCACAAAGTTAATATAGGTTAATACGCAAAAACAATTTCATCGGTTGAAATTATTTCATTACCTTTGCAGTTGTTTTAAAAAAGCAAGCCATGATGGCTCAGTTGGTAGAGCAACGCATTCGTAATGCGTGGGTCGCGGGTTCGAGTCCCGCTCGTGGCTCATTCCTGTTGTGCGAGATTAGCACATCGGTAGTGCACAGGCTTCCCAAGCCCGGGAGGCGGGTTCGACTCCCGTATCTCGCTCAAAGAATAAGGTGTTAGAAATCAGATTGTTATATGATTTTTAGCACCTTATTTTTTTATTTTATTTTTAGTCTACTTACACTAAATTTTCATGCTTTTCAAGTGTTTTGTGAGTAATATGTGAGTAAAATAGACAAACAAAGATGACGGTTTTTGCACCTATCATAAGATTATCCGAAAGAATTTTAGTAATTTTGCAGCCAAAAATGAGAAAGATGGAAAATAACGATATGAAATGGAAGACGCTCTCGCAACGCTATCTGATAGAGAAGCCCTGGCTCACGGCAAGGGTTGACAAGGTGGAGTTGCCAACAGGGGCTGTCATTGACGAGTATTATGTATTGGAATACCCCGACTGGGTGAACACAATAGCCATCACGAAGGAAGGTAAGTTTGTTTTTGTACGCCAGTACCGTTATGCCTTGGGCAAGACGGTGAACGAGTTGTGTGCGGGCGTTATAGAGAAAGGTGAGGAGCCTATGGCTGCTGCCAGAAGAGAGTTGATGGAGGAGACAGGATTTGGTGGTGGCAACTGGCAGGAATGGATGACTATTTCTGCCAACCCAAGCACGCATACCAATCTGACTCACTGCTTCTTGGCGACAGACGTTGAACTGTTGAGTGAACAGCACTTAGATGAGGGTGAGGATGTGCAGGTGCGCATCTTTACACGCCAGGAAGTGGAAGATATGTTGCAGAAAGGCGAGGTTTGGCAGAGTTTAATGGCAGCCCCTTTGTGGAAGTATTTTGCCCTTAATCAATAAGGCTGTCGAGAAGTTATGTTTATAGTCATTCTGTTTATCTTTTTGGGAATCCTGTCGGGAGTTCTCTATCGCAAGCTGTCGACAGGAGCACGCATCTCACTCACCGATGTGGCTGCGCGATGGCAGGGCAGAATCGTCACCTGGCTCATCTGGCTGTTGCTCTTCCTGTTGGGCATTGAGGTGGGAAGCAACGAGATGATTGTCCGCTCTCTGCCCACGCTTGGTGTAGAGGCGTTGTTGCTCTCTTCGGCTGCCACCTTGGGCTGTTGTGTCTTAGCCTGGATGCTTTGGAGAGTTTCGAAGAACAATACCGTGCAGGAGAATGCGAAGAATGAAACTTCTGCCGACAAAGAAGGGAATCCTGCCGAGAAAGAAGGCTTGCAAGGATCTTCTCTCATCCGTGGGCTGAAGGTGATGAAGGGAAGTCTCATTGTGGTGGGATTCTTCGTCATAGGCTTGCTGGGCGGAATAGAGAAGATGGTGCCTTCATGGCTTCTCGATGGAGACGTGAGTTTTGTGGCACTCTGTGGCTTGCTGCTCTTCGTGGGATTGGGCATCGGACTGAATCCAGAAATGAAGAAGGAGGTTCGTTCGTTGAGTCCTCGCATGGCATTGTTGCCTGTTGTCACGATAATAGGCTCGTGGTTGGGAGCGTTGCTGATATGGACAGTGCTTCACCGCACCCTGTCCGACTGCATGGCGATAAACAGTGGCTTTGCCTATTATTCGCTGTCGAGTATCTTCATCACCGAATATCGTGGTGCCGAATTGGGAACCATAGCCCTCTTGGCTAACATCATACGCGAGATGCTTACCCTGTTGGGTGCTCCGCTGATGACCCGTTGGTTTGGTCCGCTGGCACCTATTTCTGCAGGAGGAGCCACCACGATGGACACCACCTTACCCATTCTCTCGCAGACCGTGGGTCAGCGCTATATAGCTCTGAGCATCTATCATGGTTTTGTGGTCGACTTCACCGTGCCCTTCCTCGTCAGCTGGTGGTGTATGGTTTAATTTAAAAGAACTTGCGCAAATGGGGAAGTTAAAGAAGTTAAGTAAGAACAATTTATATAAGAAACATGATAAAAGCAGCATTATTTGATCTCGACGGAGTGGTGCTCGATACAGAGACCCAGTACTCCGTATTCTGGGGAATGATAGGTAAGGAATATCATCCTGAGTTGCCCGACTTCGCCCTTCGCATCAAGGGACAGACGCTGGTGCAAATCTACGATAAATATTTTTCCGATGATGCCGTCTTCGCCCATGTGGCAGACTATCAGGGCGTAGAAGCAGAGCAAGCCCGTATTACCCGCAGGCTCGATGAGTTTGAACTGCACATGAAGTACGACTATATCGTGGGCTTCGAAGCCTTTGTTGCCGATCTGCGAGAGCATGGCGTGAAATGTGCCGTGGTGACCAGCAGCAACATGGCAAAGATGCGTAGCGTGTACGAGCAGCATCCAGAGCTGGAGTCTTACTTCAATCGTGTGCTTACCAGCGAGGACTTTGCCCGCAGCAAGCCCGATCCCGACTGCTACCTCAAGGGTGCTGCCTGCTTTGGTGCGAAGCCAGAGGAGTGTGTAGGACTGGAAGACAGTTTCAACGGACTGCGTGCCGTGAGGGCATCGGGCGCATTCACCCTTGGACTTGCCACCACCAATTCGCATGAAGCCATCGCTCCATTTTCCGATTATGTGATCGATGATTATCAGGACTTTGGCTATGAAGACCTGTGCAAGGTGGTAGACGAGAGGGGCAAAAAGTGAAAAAAAAGGCTTTTTTCTTTGTAGTGTGCCTAAATAGCTGTAACTTTGCACCTGATTTCAAAAACAGACAAAAGAAAAATGGGATATTTATCGACTGACAAGAAGAAAATCACCACCAAGACCTTTGCTGAAATGAAGCAGGCTGGCGAGAAAGTTACTATGCTTACCGCTTACGATTTTACTACCGCAGGCATTATCGATTCAGCAGGAATCGACAGCATATTGATAGGCGACTCTGCCTCTAACGTCATGGCAGGCAACGCCAATACACTGCCCATCAGCGTAGACGAGATGATCTATCATGCCCGCAGTGTGACACGTGCCGTCAATCATGCCCTCGTGGTATGCGACATGCCCTTTGGCAGTTATCAGATAAGCCGTGAGGAGGCGCTGCGCAATGCCTGCCGAATGATGAAGGAGACGGGTGTGGACGCACTGAAGTTGGAAGGTGGTATCGAAATCATCGACACCGTGAAGTCGCTCATCGATGCAGGTATTCCTGTACACGGACACTTGGGACTCACCCCACAGAGCGTCAACAAGTTTGGCGGTTATGGCATCCGTGCCAAGGAGGAAGCCGAGGCTGAGAAGTTGATCAGCGACGCCATCGCCCTCGACAAGGCAGGCTGTTTTGCCATCGTTTTGGAGAAAGTGCCAGCCAAGTTGGCTGCCGAGGTGACACGCCAGGTAAAGGCTGTAACCATAGGTATCGGTGCAGGCGCTGGTTGCGACGGACAGGTATTGGTTTATGCCGACGCCTTAGGAATGACTCAGGGTTTCAAGCCAAAGTTCTTGCGCCACTTCGCCCATGTGGGTGAGGAGATGACCAAGGGGGTACAATCGTATGTCGATGCAGTGAAGACAGGAGGCTATCCTTCTGCCGAAGAATCTTACTAAATTAAAGTATGGATACACAGAATACACCAGTACATCTGAAGTTATGGCATCGTGAGTTCTGGATGCTGGCTCTTGCCAATCTGCTGCTCATGATGTCGGCTTATGGCTTGCTGCCCACCTTGCCTTTCTATCTGTTGGGCAGAGGACTGGACGGCATGCAGACAGGACTGGTTATGGGAATATATGGAGCAGGACTCTTTGCCCTGGGCGGGTTCTGCTCTTATTATGTTCAGCGCTATCGTCGCAACCATGTATGCCAGTACTCCATCCTGGGCTTGGTGCTCTGTATGGGCATGGCTTATTATTTAGAGTTTGTGCTGGGAGTGGAGATGGAGTTCCGACTGTTGCTCTTGGTTCGTTTTGCCATCGGAGCCTTCTTGGGACTGGCAGCGATGGTACTGGGCAGTACGCTGGCGATAGACATCTGCGAGTCGTTTCAGCGCACGGCAGCCAATCACATCATAGCATGGTTTGGCCGACTGGCTTTGGCCATGGGACCTTTTGCTGCACTCATAGTCTACGGCTTCTGGGGCTATTGTTACATCCCCGTATTTTCGGGTGTGCTGGCACTTGCATCCTTTGTGCTGATAGCTATGGTGCGTTTTCCCTTCAAGGCCCCATCCGAGAAGATGCCACTGTTCAGTCTTGACCGATTCTTCCTGCCGCAGGGCTTGCCTCTCTTTGTCAATCTGATACTCATCATGATGGTGGTTGGCGTACTGTTGGCTCAGGTTCACAGTGTTACCTACTATGCTATGTTGTTGGCAGGATTGGCCATGGCAATAGTGGCTGAGCGTTTTGCCTTTGCCAATGCCGAACTGAAGAGTGAGGTGCTTACGGGTATCATCGTGCTGGCAGCGGCTGTGCTGATGGAGTTCACCCATCAGGCACGTGCACTCGATTACATGCAGCCAGCCATGATAGGCTTTGCCTCTGGCATCATCGGAAGCCGTTTTCTGCTTTTCTACCTCAAGTTGTCAAAACACTGTCAGCGAGGCACCAGCCAGAGTTCTTTCTTCCTGGCATGGGAGACGGGCATCAGTTTGGGCTTCCTCCTGAAGTTTGGTTTCCTCTCTTCCGACAGCAGCCGTGCGCCTTATGCGTGCTTGGGACTGCTGGTCATCAGCTTGGGGCTCTACAATTTCTTCGTACACCCCTGGTACATGAAACATCGCAACAGATAACACCCCGAACTACTCATATATTTATATAATAGCAATTAATCAAAGCACTTAACCTATGAAAACTAAAACAAATCTCTTGGCAGCAGTATGTCTTGCATTCTGTTGCCTCACAGCGAACGCACGGCAGGTGAACTGCGGTTCGCATTCTCATTCCAAGGACGAAAATACGTGTCATCTGTCTTCTGCCGTAGAGCAGGAGAGGGTACGACTTCGCGACAGTATCCTTACTAACATTTCCGGTGCAAAAATAGCAGAAAAGACTCTGCTTATCAGCCGGTTGGAAGCTAAGAACGATGGAAAGACTGACTGCCGGGCTGCCTTTGCCAAGGCCATCAGGAAGGCTTCTGCCATGAAGGGAGCAAAAATTGTGGTTCCCGCGGGTACCTATTATATTAAGGGACCTATCGTGCTGGCCAGCAATGTCTGTATCGAACTGCAGAAGGGCGCCACACTGAAGTTTGCCCCCGAGGAGAAGTATTATCCCGTGGTTAGCACCAGCTGGGAGGGAACTTTCCTCTATAACTATTCGCCCTTCATCTATGGTTATGGATGCCATGATGTAGCCATTATCGGCCAGGGAACCATCGACGGAAACGCCATGACGACTTTTGCCCAGTGGCGACCCAAGCAGAAACTTGACAAAGACTTGAGCCGCAAGATGAATCATGAGGAGGTGGCACTGAAGGAGCGCCAGTTCGGTAAGGGTCACTGGCTGCGCCCACAGCTCTTGCAACTGTACAACTGTCAGGGCGTTACCATTGAGGGAGTAAAGATTACCAACTCTCCTTTCTGGTGTGTGCATCTGTTGAAGAGCGAGAACATCATCTGCCGCAATCTGCGTTATGATGCTAAACTTGTGAACAACGACGGAATAGACCCAGAGTGCTCGCGCAATGTACTGATAGAAGGCGTGGAGTTTAACAACGGCGACGACAACGTGGCGATCAAGAGCGGACGCGACAATGACGGATGGAACGCCAAGATGCCTTCTGAGAACATCATTATCCGCAACTGCCATTTCAAGGGACTGCACGCTGTGGTGATAGGAAGCGAAATGTCGGCAGGTGTGAGAAACGTGATTGTTGAAGACTGCGACTATGCGGGCTATTGCAAGCGCGGCATCTTCATCAAGACCAATCCCGACCGCGGTGGTTTTGTAGAGAATGTGTACGTGAAGAACTGCAGTTTCGACGAGGTGGAAGACCTCTTTTATGTCACCAGCCGTTATGCTGGTGAAGGGCAGGACAATCATCACTTCTCTACCATCAGAAATATTTTCATCGACGGACTGAAGTGTAACAATGTGAAGCAAGCAGCCCTTGTGCTCCAAGGTACTGAGGCCAAGCCTGTATTCAACATCATGTTCAACAATGTGGATGTAGCGAAGGCAAAGATAGGCCTTAGTTTCGAAAATGCCTTGGATGTCAACATAAGTTCCAGCCACATCGGTGGCAAAGTAGGTACACCTACGACCGTAACTCCTCAAGATAATCTTTTCGGAAAGGAGAAATAGAAGTTTTAAGAAGATATTCTGTTAATATCCCTCAAATGTTTTGGCGTTTGAGGGATATTTTGTACATTTGCGATGTGAAATTTACAATTATTTTCAATTTTCCAATACGAACCTGAATAAAGTAGAAGATTATGCAAGATTTTAAATCATTGGCAGGCGAACGATTCTCCGCCCGCAAGTTTACGGCAGAACCTGTAAGCAAGGAAGATCTGGAGTATATAATGGAGTGCGTACGACTGGCTCCTTCAGCATGCAACCGCCAGCCCTGGAAATGGCTCATCGTACGTTCGGAACAAGCAATGAAAAAATTGCAGGAATGCTACGACAGAGAGTGGTTCAAGACGGCTCCTATGTATATCGTCGGTATGAAGAACACCGAGGACAACTGGGTGCGAAAATACGACAACAAACCTCATGGTGACATTGATGTGGCGATAGCTGCCGAGCATCTTTGCCTGGCTGCCACAGAACGCGGATTGGGTACCTGCTGGGTATGTGCCTATGACAGCAACAAGATGAAGGAACTCTTCCCACGCGAGGGCTACGAGGCTGTGGTGATCATTCCTCTCGGCCATATGGCAGAAGACTGTCCGCATAATCCTAAGAATCGCAAAGCCATGGACGAAATCATAGAGGAAATATGAGTTGGGAAGACCAAGTATCAGCCAGGTAAAGTCGTGGCTGTGGGTTATAAGAATGGCAAGCGTGTGTTGGTAGAAACAGTGGAAACCACCAAACCAGTCTATAAACTTGTCTTGAGCCCCGAACGTCAGACTATCAAGGCAGACGGTCAGGATTTGGCAGTCTACAGTTGACTTGCAATGCAGACCGCTTGAAAGATGGAAAAATTTCAGTTATAGCAGAATAGATATTTTGTGCCACTTTGCGCCACTTACGCCAATGCGCCAAGTGGCACAAATATAGAAAATATAGAAAAAAAACAGTATTTATGGTACTTTTGGTAATGAAATGCCACATGGCACTTTGGCACAAGTGGCACAAACTTCATATATGAAAGGAGAGTTCCTATATCAATTATTTATCATAATGTCCATTAATCTCTAAAAAGAGAACTAAGAAATTAGGAATAAAAGATATATATTTTATTATACGAGAACACATAAGAAAATAGAAAAAACAGCAAGGAATAAACTTACTTGCCTGATTCATTTCGAATAGTTTAGTTTTGTTATAAGCTTTTTTTATTTTTATAAGCGAAAAAAATAAAATTAATTTTGCTTTATATATGAATTATCGTATCTTTGCAAAAGATAAGCTGCGCTCGGCAGATATTCAAGCAAGCTTGATGTTCTCTGCAATTTTACAGCATAAACCCTAAACAGAAATAAGTATATGATTACATTTCCTTGCGCCAAGATAAATCTTGGACTTAATATCGTAAGTAAGCGTCCGGATGGTTATCATAATCTTGAAACCGTCTTTTATCCCATACCTCTTACCGATGCACTTGAAATCAAGTACATGGATGAGAAATTTCCAAGTGAGTCACCCTGTGACCTTAAAATTACAGGAAATGATGTCGACTGTAATGAAGAAGACAACCTTGTGATAAAAGCTTATCAGCTCTTGGCTGCCGACTTCCAGTTGCCTCGTGTTCATGCACATCTCGTGAAGCGCATTCCCACACAGGCTGGTTTGGGAGGCGGTTCTTCCGATGCAGCCTATATGATTCGCCTTTTGGATGAGCGTTTCCGACTGAATATTGGTATACCTGAGATGGAACGTTATGCAGCCAAATTAGGTGCTGACTGTGCTTTTTTCATCACCGCTGACCCTTCTTATGCCGAAGGAATTGGTGATGTACTGATGCCTGTCGATGTGCCTGGCGCTGGTCTTGGCGGTTACTATCTGGCTGTGGTAAAGCCCTCAGTAGCAGTAAGTACGCGTGACGCGTATGCAGCCATTGTACCAAAGACTCCGGCAAAGTGCTGCAGAGATATTGTCAGACAGCCTATCGAGACGTGGAAAGATGAGCTGGTAAACGACTTTGAGGCTCCTATCTTTGCTATGCATCCTGAGTTGGCTGCCATCAAAAAGAGCCTGTATGATGCTGGCGCTGTGTATGCTGCCATGAGCGGAAGCGGAAGTGCCCTCTTTGGTATTTTCCGTGAACAACCCACAGGCTTGGAGAAAGAATTCGAAGGTATGTTCTGCCAGGTGATGAAGCTGTAATTGCAGTTTCCCTATAGTAGGAGAAAGCCCCCTACTCTTTCAAGCTTGCTAAATTTCTCTATTTAATAAAAACAAGAAATTATTTGTTAATCAGATAGTTATGAACGAACAGACACATCAGAAACTGATGGAGATAAAGCGATCTTTCAGGTTGCTTATGAGTGGCCCCACCTCACAGTCGATGCGCGATAAAGGCATAGAATATAAGATCAACTGGGGTGTTCCCTTTGTAGAACTCAAGAAGATGGCGACGGAATATGGCAAGGATTATGATCTGGCTATAGAGTTGTGGAAGGAAAACATCCGTGAATGCAAGATATTGGCTACACTTATCATGCCTGCAGAACAGATGCTCCCTGAAATTGCAGATTTATGGATGGAACAGGTTGCTGGGCAGGAAATGGCGGAAATGCTGGCGTTCAATCTGTTGCAGTATGTCGACTATGCGCCTGTAATAGCCTATCAGTGGATAGCCTCAGACAAGCCTCTCTACGAGATTGCCGGTTATCATATTCTCTCGCGCCTGTTTGCTGCCAAACGAGAGGCCAACGAACGGGGCATCAACGAGTTTCTCGACCAGGCAGCCATAGCGCTGCAAGGTGATCATATGGGTGTAAAACATGCAGCAGCCAACTGTGTGATGCGCTTTGCCGACATGGATGAAAGCTATGACACCATCGCTCAGAAAGCTCTGAAAGGTATCTTATTCTGATTATTATAGATCTATATCTTTCGCTCAGAGAATCGTGGGAGCGAAAGCGGGAAAATTACCTTTCGCTCAGAGAATCGTGGGAGCGAAAACGGGAAAATTATCTTTCGCTCCCATAAACATCATTCTTACAGGTAGGAAACATCACACTTAGATGGAGAAAGTGGCAGACTTATGGACTCAACATCGTCTTAATGCTCTTTCTGATTCAAGAAGAAGCGTTTGTATTCATTCTCAAAGTTGGGAGTAAAGATATTCTTTCCTATATTCTCGCTGATCTCCTCTTTGCTCCAGAAGCGTCCGCCTGCCAACTCATCCTTATCAGGACAAACCGGTCCGTCGTAGACGCAGCGATGAACGTAAACCAGTTCTTTCTCCTTCAGGCTTTCGAATACATAATGTCCCATGCTGACGGGCTCATAGTCGGTCATTCCCAACTCCTCTCTCACCTCTCTGCGAAGCGCTATTTCTATGCTCTCGCCCAGGTCGACATGTCCTCCACATGCCGTGTCCCATTTGTCGGGCTGGATGTCCTTCCAGGCAGGACGATGCTGCAGGTAGAGTTCTCCCCTGCTGTTGAATACATGCAGATGCACCACAGGGTGCAGTATTTTGCATCCATCATGAGCATGTCCGCGACTGATGGCACCGAGGATGTTTCCCTGATCGTCGACGATGGGAAACTGCTCTTCCTCGTTGTCGTGATGCTGATTGATTACTTTAGATTCTGTCACAACTAAAAAGTTTATGAATGTTGTTATTGTTTCATTATAATGTTCCATACTCTTCAGAGTATCGCAGCATCTGCTCTGTGTAGCTCTCAGTGTAGTCTAAAAGCACATCTACAGGATTGCCTTGATCGTCATGAAGGATCGTCATCTTCGGATTGATGAATCCCTTATAGGGCACCAGGTTAAGCAACTCGTATCGCTGTCTGATTTCGTGATGCAGCTCTGGGTCGATGTTGACAGCATACTCTTCCACGAGACTGCGAGCAGCCTCAAAGTCACCCTCGCTCTTGATACGCTGAATTTCGGCAAGCAGTGTTCCGAAAGCATTCCTCAGTGCGGCATAATCAGTGATCTGCACATAGGTTTTGCCCTCACGCTGAACGAGCGATACAGCTTCTTGTGAATGATGAAGAGTCCACCAGGCGATGAGTGCACGGTTGCGCATGTGAGCCTCCTCTATCTTGTCGCCTTCCTTGATGCGGATGGTTTGAGTGAGCAGACCGTTCATCAGATATGTATAATACTGTGCCTTGTAGGCTTCTGCGTCGGGAAGGAGTCCCAGTTCCACCAGCTTCTCATCGGCCATATAATACAAGCCGAAAAGATCGGCACGTGCTTCCTCGATGGTATTGCCGTAAGCCTTGAGGGCATCAGGGTCGGTTCCTGGCAGCAGTTGACCGCTGCCGTGTCCCAAGCATTCATGCAGGTCGGTATGCAAGTCGTCCGTCAGGTCGGAATACTTCTCTATCATGGCGAGAGTATTCTTGTCGATGACAAACTCCTCGTCGAATCCGTTGCCATGAGCAGCCTTATTGTATGCCTCGGTCAGATTTCCTATCGTGACACTCTTTGATCCATAGGTCTGTCTTATCCAGTTGGCATTGGGCAGGTTGATGCCTATTGCCGAGGCGGGATATTCATCACCTCCGAGCATGGCTGCACAGATGACGTTGGCAGTGACGCCCTTTACCACAGGCTTGCGGAAACGTGGGTCAACAGGCGAATGGTCTTCAAACCACTGGGCATAGCTGCTGATGGTCTGGGTTCGCTTTGTGGCCTCGAGGTCTTTGTATTCAACGATTCCCTCCCAGGTACCCTTCAGTGCCAGTGGGTCGCCATACACCTCAATGAAGCCGTTGACGAAGTCGACCATACCCTCCTGCTGTTCTACCCAGGCTATGCTGTAGCGATCGAAAACAGCCAAGTCGCCCGTATGGTAGTATTTCAGCAGCAGGTCGATGACATGACGTTGCTGTTCGTTCTCGGCAAACTTCTGAGCCTTGCGGAGCCATGAAGATATTTCGCGGATGGCCTCACCATACATGCCATTCTCAGCCCACACCAGTTCTATCATCTCGCCATTGCGCTTGGTGAGTTTGGAGTTCAGTCCGTACGAGGGAGCCTCTTCGTTGCCCTTTTCCTTCATTTTGGCATAGAATCGCTCCACCTCAGCCTGCGTCACATTCTCATAGAAGTTGCAAGCCGATGTCTTCACCAAGTCTTCGCCGTCAGTCTGGTTAACACGTTTGGGCAATACCGAGTCGTCAAAGATCACCGGTACGAGCTCATCGAGCAGGTCTTCCTTAGTCTCTCCTCTCTTCAGTGGCAGCAGTTTTTCGTCCATGCCGTCGATGAGTTGATAGAAGTACTCCTCGCTGAAGTCGGGCTTCATTTTCTCGCAACCATAGTGGTGATAGATGCCGCTTGAGAACCATACTCTCTTGAGATAGACAACGATTTTCTGGAACTCGTCACTCTCAGCCTCCTCGCGAAACTTATAAAATAGGTATAAGGCCTCGAGGGTTTTGCGTATGCGCAGGTTGTACTTACCCTGCTGGTCGAAGGTGATGTCGCGCCCCATCAGAGTGGCTTTGGCCAGACAGAAGATGTATAGTTTCTGAGAGAGCGAAAGGCTCTCGAAACCATTCAGGCGATAGCGCAGCATTTGCAGATCGGCAAAGCGCTCGTCAGTATACTTAAACTGATTGTCGTGCATGATGTGATGTTGATGTTCTTATTTTTTCTTCTTCTCTTTCTTCAGTTCTGGGTGTAGATGAAGGTATTCCATGCGGAAGTCGCGTGGAGTAGTGCCATTCTGTTTATAGAAAGCTGAATAGAAACTCTGACGGTTGGCAAAGCCCACCATGGAAGCAACATCCTCCATGTTGAGTTTCAGGTAGCGGCGGTCGATGAGTATCGACATGGCCTCGTCGATTCGGTACTTGTTGATGAGTGTGGCATAGTTCATGTGGAACTTCACATTGCATACAGCCGACACATATCGGCTGTTGGTGTTCAGGTCCTGTGCCAGTTTCTTGGCCGAATAGTCCTTGTCCATAAACTTCCTCTGGATGAGCAGAATGTTCAGTATCTTGGTGTGCAATTCATCCAGTATATCGGGATTGATGCTTTCCTGATAGCTTGCTCCCGACTCTTTGTATTCTCTGATATTATATTTTGCCATATTTGTTTTGTATGTTTATTCATCATTAGTCTGTACGATAAAAACCATGGATTTCACCCGTAGTGACCCGTTGTTTTGTAACGTACGTACGAAAGTTTTACATTTAGGCTTGCAAAAATAATGAATTTATCCCATTTTATCAAATATCTTGCTTATTTTTTATAAAAAAATCATTACCTTTGCCAGAAATTATCATAAAAATGCAAATAAGCGACCTATTGAGAAACTACTACGGATATGATTTCTTCCGACCCAACCAGGAAGCAATCATCCGTGAGGTGATGCAGGGCAACGACTGTCTTGTGCTGATGCCGACAGGTGGAGGCAAGAGTATCTGCTATCAGATTCCTGCCCTTGCCTTGCCAGGAACGGCTGTCGTTGTCTCGCCGCTTATCAGTTTGATGCACGACCAGGTGGAAACGCTCAAGGCCAACGGTATCGCTGCCGCCGAGCTGAACAGCAACAACGACTCCACCGACGAGATGATCATACGCCGCAGATGTATGTCGGGTGACCTGAAACTGATTTATGTCTCGCCCGAAAAACTGATCAGTGAGATACCTTTCCTGTTCAGCAACATCAAGATTTCGCTATTTGCCATCGATGAGGCCCACTGCATCAGCCAGTGGGGACACGATTTCAGACCCGAGTACTCGCAGTTGGGAACCATCAGAGAGCATTTCGCCCATGTGCCCATCATTGCCCTTACAGCCACTGCCGACAAGATAACACGACAGGACATCGTGAAGCAGCTGCACCTGAATGGCAAGACATTCGTCAGCAGTTTCGACCGTCCCAACCTGAGTCTTTCGGTGAGACGCGGCGGAACCAAACAGGAGAAACTGCATTATATCTATAGATTTATCAACGGCCATCCTGGCGATACAGGCATCATCTATTGTCTTTCGCGCAAGAATACTGAGATGGTGGCGATGGAGCTAAAGAAGAAAGGTATCAATGCCGCGGCTTATCATGCAGGTCTGAGCACTGAGGAAAGGGCTTCGGTGCAGGAACGATTCAAGATGGACCAGGTGCAGGTGGTATGCGCCACCATAGCCTTCGGCATGGGTATAGACAAGGGAAATGTGAGATGGGTCATCCACTACAACCTCCCCAAGAGCATTGAGAGTTTCTATCAGGAGATAGGCCGAGCCGGACGGGATGGGGCTCCTGCCGATACGGTATTGTTCTACTCGATGGCAGACGTCATCCAACTGCGTTCCTTTGCGGAGGAAAGCGGACAGAAAGAGGTGAACATGGAGAAACTGAAGCGTATGCAGGAATATGCCGAGTCGAGGGTATGCAGACGAAGAATCCTGCTCAACTACTTCGGCGAGGAAGCCACCCACGACTGCGGACATTGCGATGTGTGTGCCCATCCGCCACAGACCTTCGACGGAACAGTGCTGGTGCAGAAAGCCCTCAGTGCTGTGGTGCGTGCCGGCGAGAAGATACATATCGGTACCTGCATAGATATCTTGCGTGGAACACACTCGCCTGCTGTCGTGAAGAACCACTATGATGCCCTGAAGACCTTCGGTGCAGGAAGAGACCATCTCGCACGCGACTGGCAGGACTATCTGTTGCAAATGTTGCAGATGGGATTCTTCGAGGTGGCTTACAACGAGCATGGAGCGATGAAGGTTACTCCTCAGGGATGGCGTGTGCTGAAGGGTGAGATGCCCGTGCAGTTGGTACTACTACAGAAAAAGACTGACGAGATACCCGTGGTCCATGCACGAAAGGTGTCATCGAAGAAGCCGAAGGCTGCAGAAGAGTCGCTCTTTGAAAGATTGCGGCAACTTCGCAAACGGCTTGCCGACGAACAGGGCTATCCTCCTTACATCGTGCTCTCCGACCAGTCGCTGCACGAACTTGCTTCCGTCAAGCCGCGCACCATGGAGCAATTTGGAATGATCCATGGTATCGGCGAGTACAAACGTAAGAAATATGGCGAGATCTTCCTGAAGGAAATCAGAAAGGTAGACAGACAGGAAGGAGAAATGTTCTGAACCCAAAGACAGTTGAAGAATTTTAAAACATAAAGATATACGATTATGAAGTTTATAGGAATCATTCCAGCCCGCTACGCTTCTACGCGTTTCCCGGGCAAACCATTGGCCCTGCTGGGTGGCAAACCAGTCATTCAGCATGTTTACGAGAAGGTGGCTGCCGTGCTCGAGGCTGCTTATGTCGCCACTGACGACGAGCGCATCTATGATGTTGTGAAATCGTTTGGCGGTCAGGTGGTGATGACACGCACCGACCACAAGAGCGGTACCGACCGTATAGAGGAAGCTATCGAAAAGATAGGAGGCGAATGGGACGTGGTGGTAAACGTTCAGGGCGATGAGCCCTTTGTGGCAAAGAGCCAGCTCGACACCATCTGCCATTGTTTTGACGATCCTACCACACAGATAGCCACACTCGGAAAACCTTTCGAGAGTATGGAGGCTGTACAGAATCCCAACAGTCCGAAAATCGTAGTCGACAATATGGGCTTCGCCATGTATTTTTCGCGCAGTGTCATCCCTTATGTACGAGGAAAAGAAAAGTCTTCCTGGCTCACTCACTACCCTTTCCTGAAGCATCTTGGCATTTATGCCTATCGCAAGGACGTACTACGTCAGGTTACCCAACTGCCACAAAGCTCGCTTGAGATAGCCGAAAGTCTGGAACAGTTGCGGTGGTTGCAGAATGGCTTCAAGATAAAGGTGGGAACCACTGATGTTGAGACCGTTGGCATTGATACACCACAGGACCTTGAGCGTGCTGAGGAATTCTTGAAAACACAGCTTCTCTAACTTCTGAACCCAGCGAAAGTTATTAGTAAATGAATATATCTCGTTTCGAACAGAATGTAGAGCAGTTTATTGCCCGGCATCAGTTGCTGGACAAGGACAAACCATGCCTTATAGCCTTGTCGGGAGGTGCCGACAGCGTATCGCTGTTGTTGGCACTTCTCCATCTGGGCTATAAGACAGAGGCCTGTCATTGCAACTTCCACCTTCGTGGCAGCGAGTCGGTACGCGATGAGCAGTTCTGCATCTCACTCTGCGAACATCTTGGCGTGCCCCTACATCGCATACACTTCGATACAGAACAGTATGCCTCACTCCATAAGGTAAGCATCGAGATGGCGGCTCGCGAACTGCGTTATCGCTATTTCGAGCAGCTCATCCAGGACTTGGAGGCGCAGGGTGTCTGTGTGGCTCATCATCGCGACGACAGCGTGGAGACGCTCCTCATCAACCTAATAAGGGGCACGGGCATCAACGGACTGACAGGCATTGCTCCTCGAAACGGACACGTACTGCGTCCGCTGCTCGATGTGAGCCGTGAGGATATTCTGGAGTATCTGTCTCTGCAGCAACAGGACTATGTGACAGACAGTACCAACCTGGTCCCCGATGTGGTGCGCAACAAGATCAGACTGCAGGTTCTGCCCCTGCTTAGCACCATCAATCCTTCGGTTTCCGACAGCATTGCCACTACGGCAACCCATCTGGCCGAAGCCAACAAGATGCTCATTGCAACCTTGTCGGACAGCCGTCTTACCCAGACCGACAGCAAGGGTATCACAGCCATTAGCAAGGAGGAATTGCTGTCGAAGGCAAGTCCTGAGTTTGTGCTCCACGCCCTGCTCTCTCCCTATCACTTCCAGGGGACCTCTATCCTGGAAATCCTTAACAGTATAGATGCTGTAGGCAAAAGATGGCAATCATCTACACATCAGGTGGTTATCGATCGTAATGATATTCTCATCAAAGCCTTGGAGAAGGGCAAGCAGTCTTGTGCTCTCAAGATCCCGGAAACGGGTAAATACAGTTGTGCAGAAGGACAATATATCAAGGTGGAAAGCCATGCCAGAACTCCCGACTTCTGTCCGAGCAGGAAACCGATGGTGGCAACCCTTGATGCCGGAAAAGTAGAGTTTCCTCTCACCTTAAGAAGGACCATCCCTGGCGACCGTTTCCGCCCTTTCGGTATGAAAGGAAGCAAACTGGTAAGCGACTTCTTAACAGACATCAAGTGCAATGCCTTCGAGAAGGAAGAACAGTTGGTGGTAGAGGATGCCAGTCAGCGCATCGTATGGTTGATAGGCAGAAGAACCGCTGATGACTTCCGCATTGATGACTCCACAAACCAGATACTACAAATAGAATATATATCAACATGAATTTCATCAGTAATCACTTCGTCAGCATTAGCCTTTTGCTGTGCATTGTGGTGCTCTTGTTTCACATACGTGATCTTCGCCATAAGCTCAGACGTTTGTCTGCGATTGTGAGGCGACTCCACCTACAGGAACGTACGCTCCTGTCGGAACTGGAAAACAAACCGCAGGCCAAACTCAGCAAGGAGGAATGTCTCTTTGTACGTATCTGTCAGTTGATGGATGAAGATAAGCCTTATGTCAGTCCCGACTTTAAGCCCGAAGACCTTGCTGCGAGCTTAGGTACCAACCGCACTTATCTGGCCAATGCCATCAAACGTTATGGAGGCGGACTCACCATTAGCCAGTTTATCACGCGTTATCGACTGCGCTATGCCTCACAACTGCTCGAAAGAACCGACCTCGACCTGAGTGTCAATGACGTATCACAGATGGCAGGCTTCTCGTCGCGCTCTACTTTCAACAGACAGTTTGCCCTGTTCTTCAATGACACACCGTCAGACTATAAGGACATGCTGTCGCGCCAACGGGCAGGCGAGACACCCTCCAAATGAGAGAAAACTTTAGAAAAATAAGAGAGAGAAGAGAATCCCGAGAGATAAGCCACGTTTTCGAGTTTGTCCTTGGGATTCTTCCGCATCAGCTCCTTGGCCTTCGACACACGCAAGACCGAAACCCACTCGCTGAAGTTCACGCCATGAGTCTCCTTGAGAAAGCGTGAGAGATAGGTGTGGTTGGTTCCCACATAGGTAGAAAGAGAATCGAGGGTAAGGTTGGGCTCGGTATATTTCTCCCGGGCAACCCAGACTTTCAGTTTGCTCTCCAACAGGTGATACACCACATTGCTGTGGGATGTTTCCGGCTGACAGACTGACTTCTCCTGTTCTTCCCATTCCATATAGGCTTTTTCTATGTCGCCATAGGGCTGACAGTGATTCAGGAAACTGATGACAACAAAGAAATTGAAGACCAAAGCATAGCATTGGAAAAAGAAGTTGAACCATATTCCCTGGAAAATAGAAATAAATGCCAGCAGGCCATATACCACCATAAGTAAGATGAGTCGGTTGGTCCATGCCACAAATCTGCGTTTATCGTCAGCGAAATAGTTAGCCATCACCTTGTCGTTGTGCAGGTAAAGTTTGCGGAACTTATAAAGGAAACTTACGATGTATTCGATAAGCAGGAACGAGATGAGTGCAGCAATTCCCCATCTTATCTTCTCGAACAGTGGCAACATTGACAAGGCGCTTATCGCTATGACTCCCACCCATCTGAAGGCATCCGTCAACAGCCGGCAACGGGTAAGATAGTGATGGTCCAGAAGATTGCAGAGCGCATAGTTGAATATAATGTAGAGCAGATAAATGGCGATGATTTCGTTGTAAATATCCAACACATCGGGCTTGGTATACCTATCATCGAAAGTGATGCCCCAAAACATAATGTTGAGGCTCATGACAAGATAGCCTGCCGCCAAAAGACTCTTTGAACGTCGGTAAGGTTGGTAAATATTGTTGGCTGGTGCCTTAAAGAAGAGAAGAAACAGTCCGAAAATCAGACTTGCCACTCCTATGCACAGCAAAAAGTCTTGGTAAAACAAGTTGGGTGACATCATATTGGTAGGTTTGGTTTATAACTTATCTTGCAGAGATCCTTTGATAATCTTTTGCTAATCTTTTGCAAAGTTACGCAAAATATCCGAAAAGCTTTGTCATAATTCAAAAAAGATGTTTCAAAAATGCAAAATTCTGATTATCAGTTACAACAAACTGTTATTTTGGGCTTTTAACTATCATTTTTTGACGTGATGGCATGGATAAAAAGGTGTTTTTTTAAGATTTTACAAATCACAAAGAATTGTTTCTTTCATATTACAAGCCTTTTTTGTTAATGTTGATTATCTTTGCATTACATTAAAAGTGCTCTAATAAGGACTTGACTCATACGATGGATGTCATAAAGTTTACAAGGTTTTTTAGTTAAGTAAGTATTATGTGATTCTTTAGGTGACAGATAATAGTATAAGTATGTTTTCAAGGTATGCAGAACTCAATCGAGATGATTGGGTTCTGTTTTTTTATACTATTTTTTATGGTCAGTCCACGTCATCTGTTAATATTCTCATCGGGTATTAAAGTCATAGATAAACTTTTTGAGGAAAAACTTGCAAAGATGTTATTTTTTTTATAATTTTGTATTTACCTTTATGATATGAGAAGCTACACCTTATTTATATAAGAGGTGTACAATTAAATATGAGGAGAGAAAGTAATGTTTCATTTAAGTAAGAAAAACAAGGCTGTCATCGCAATCCTGTCGCTTCTGTTGGTTGTCATGAGCTGCGGTTGGTATGTATGGTCTTGCTACCACATGACTCAGGAAAGATGGATGCGTGCCAAGGCTACTGTTGATGTTTGCTGTCATTATGAGCTTAGAGCAGGCAATAAGATACTGCTCGACTTAGGTAATGACACCACCAAACTGGATGCCTTCTTCGTCAATCAATACGACTTGCTACCTTCCTGCAAGGGACTTTTACTTGCCGAGGACAATGCGGCTATAAGATATAAACGTTATCAGGGAATGACACCTCAGCAGGTATATCATGCACAAATAGACTCGTTGCAAACCATCTACAAGAATGCCAAATGGACACTTCATGAAATAGATTATTACACACATTCGCACAATGTACGCGACGAAGGCTATGGCATGATTGCAGATTATGCAGAACAGCAGAAAGTTCGGTTCGAAAAGGCTAAAAAACTACTGGATTCTCTGCATCATACAGTCGACACCACCTCGCTTCGAATCGTCAGACAGTTATCTTACAAAGCTTTATACACCGATCAGTTATCAACTCGCAAGTTGTCAAGTCAGTCATGCCAACTGGAGAAGAACGATAAACAGAGAGGCATGAACTACTTTCGCCTATCATCGCAAGCCCTACCCGACTCTGCCTGTGCCATTAATCAGCAAAGCGCCTCGTATGGAATAAAGATGGACATCTTGCCTTTATGTCAGTCCTTTGTGGAGGTAATGCAGGCTGACTCAGCAGGTATCTATACGGGCGAGCGAGACTCTCTGTTCCATCCTCATGGTCATGGCACGTGGATGGGGAATGACGGGTCGCATTATGAAGGACAATGGAAACATGGACAACGCGACGGATTCGGATTTGGCATTGAGTCTGGCAGACAGCTCTGTGTGGGAGAATGGAAAAACGACCGTTATCGTGGCGAGCGTCTTGTCTATACCTCTGATAGAATATACGGCATAGATATATCTAAATATCAGCACATTATAGGCAAGAAGAAATACTCCATTCAGTGGAACAAGTTGCGTATAAGCCACTTAGGCAATATCAGTCGCAAAACGGTCAGTGGAAGCATAAGCTATCCCATCAGTTTCATCTATATCAAGTGTACGGAAGGAGCCTCCCTGCTCAATCCCTATTATCGTAAAGACTATCGGGCAGCAAAGGCGCATGGTTTCAGAGTGGGAAGCTATCATTTCTTCTCGCCTCGTAAGCTCGGACTGGCACAGGCCCGCAAGTTTATGAAGCATGCTCTGGTAAGAAGGGGTGATTTTCCACCCGTACTCGACCTGGAACCGACACCACGGCAGATTAAGCAGATGGGCGGACCAGACGCTATGTTTGCACAAGTAAGGGCATGGCTGAGATATGTGGAACGCCAAACAGGCACAAGGCCGATACTCTATATCAGTCAGATGTTTGTGAACCGTTACTTGAAATATGCGCCCGATCTGAAGCGGAACTATCGCGTATGGATAGCCCGATATGGCGAGTATAAGCCAGATATCAGGCTGGTTTTGTGGCAGTTATGTCCAGACGGAAGAGTAAGTGGTATCCGTGGACATGTAGATATCAATGTTTTTAATGGCTATCGTGACGCTTATCAGAAATTTCTTCAGAATGAGGTTGTTAAATAATTGTGTTAAAGTTAGTTATTAAAAATAACAACGAATGCATTTTTTTACTATATTTGCGCAAATTAGGCGAAAGTATAGAGAATGAGACAACTTAAGATACAGAAAAGCATCACCAACCGCAACAGCGAGGCTCTCGACAAATACCTCGTTGAGATTGGTCGTGCACCTATGGTTTCCATTGAGGAAGAGATAGAACTTGCTCAGGCCATCAAGAAAGGTGGTCGTGCCGGTGAGCGTGCCAAGAATAAGTTGGTAGAAGCCAACTTGCGCTTTGTGGTATCTGTCGCCAAGCAGTATCAGCATCAAGGACTCACGCTTACCGACCTCATCGACGAGGGCAACATCGGTCTTATTAAGGCTGCAGAGCGTTTTGATGAGACTCGTGGCTTTAAGTTTATCTCTTATGCCGTATGGTGGATTCGACAGAGTATCCTTCAGGCCATTGCTGAGCAGAGCCGTATCGTCAGACTCCCCCTCAACCAGGTAGGTTCACTCAATAAGGTGAACCACGAAATCAACAAGTTTGAGCAGGAGAATCTCCGTCGTCCCAGTGTGGAGGAAATAGCTGACCGCACAGGTGTGGATGAGGAGAAAATATCACAGAGTATGGCTGCAAGTGGACATCACGTGAGTATCGATGCTCCATTTGGAGACGACGATGATAATGCCATGGTCGATGTGATGTCGAGTGGCGATGACAGTCGTACAGACAAGCAAGTAGATCACGAGAGTATGGCAATGGAACTGAAACAGGTTCTCGGTCAGGTACTCAAGGAGCGTGAGCGACAGATAGTATGTGCTTGTTTCGGTATTGGAGAGCCAGAGAAAGGTCTGGAGGAAATCGGCGACAAGATGGGGCTTACCCGTGAGCGTGTGCGCCAGATTCGCGAAAAGAGTATCTCGAAACTCAGAGAGTCTGGATATGTTAAAATCTTGATGAAATACCTTGGCTAACAGGGTGTCGTTTTATAAATATTTGCTCATAGCCTTCCTTTTGGCATCGTCTTTGGGGTGTAAGGCTAAAGTGAAAGTACCGAATGTTGCGTTTCGTGATTCGGTACTTAACTTGGTGTTTACCTATGCCAAACGTACCGACACCACAGGATTGCATGGTTCACAATCGTATTCTTACACCAAGATGCAGATGCACACTAACAAACGCAACGCCACCTTGATGCTCGTACCTTCGATGTATGCCATCGCCCATGGCACAGGACGCCACTTTATCAGCGAATACTATACCAAGATAACGATGCAGAACGACAAGTTCACCGACCAGCGTCTGCTCCATGTCAGCACTGTTCCACATCGCCGTAACATCATGTCATATATTCTTCCTTATGTAACTCCTAATGTCTTTGGCGAGAACCTTTTTCACAACAATATCCTCTCCCCTTTCCATCGAGCCAACCGCAGGTTCTACACCTATCGGGTCACCGCTTTGCCGTTCGACAAGGCCCAGGTATACGCCTACCCCAAAATTAAGAACACGCAGATGGTGGAAACCAAAGCTGTGGTAAACAGCAAGACAGGAAAAATATATCTGGTCGACTTTGAGGGCGAGTACGATATGACCCGCTTCTTTATATCCATCGTCATGGGCAACGAAGGCTACCGCTCTCTTCTGCCCGACAGATGCAACCTGAAAGCCAATTTCAGGTTTATGGGCAACAACATCACCGGTATGCTCAGTTCTTACTATAATCTGCCCAAGGTGCTTTCTGACACACTCAACAACGCTGCTGACACCACCCTTATGTCGCAAGTGCGCCCTGTTCTCCTCAACGAGCAGGAGCAACTCATCTATGAGCAATATTTCAAGGAGAAGAGCCGTCGCGACTCGCTCAGCCTGGCCGACAGTACCAAGAAAAAGCGCAACTTTGCCAAGGATGTGCTATGGGACATCGTAGGCGACAACATGGTGAACAGAATACAGCAGGATTTTGGCAAGGAAAGCCAAGGATATGTACGTCTGAGTCCTATCCTCAACCCTCTATACATGGGCTATACCAAGCGCAAGGGACTCATCTACAAGTTTGACATCAGAAGTTCTTATTCCTTCAACGACAACATACAGCTTGGTGTGCGGTTCAGGGCTGGTTATAGTTTTAAGCTGCATCAACTGTACTTCAATATTCCGGCTACCTTCAACTATAATGCCAAGCACGACGGCTATCTCGAGATGGTATACGGACAGGGCAATCGCATCAATACCAACGTGATAGCCCGCAACATACTGGACATCAAGAGGGATGACGATGAGGAGATAACTGTAAATAAGGACAATTACACCGAGTTTACCGACAGCTATTTCCGTCTCACAAACCACTGGATGTTTAGTCCCAAGTGGGGATTTGAAGCAGGAATAGCGGCTCACCATCGCAGGGCGATTCATCCAGAATTCTACGAATCGTATGGTTATCCTTCCAAATATCGCTCCGTGGCCCCTACTTTTGGATTGATATGGCGACCATGGGGGCCTAAAGGAGTGTCTGTCACGGCCGATTATGAACGTAGCATCAAGGGGTTCATGGGCTCAAACATACCTTATGAGCGTATTGAGGCCGATGCCAAGGGCATCTTCTACGCCAGCCGTCGAAAGTTGTACTCTGCGCGACTTGGAGCAGGATTCTATACCATGCGAGGTTCTCACTGGTACTTTATCGACTACTCCAATTTCAATGACAACTACATTCCCGGAGGATGGAATGACGACTGGAGCGGTTCGTTCGAACTGTTGCCCTCAGAGTGGTACAACTCTTCTGAATACTACGTACGCAGCAACTTCACCTACGAAAATCCGATGATCTTTGCCGCCTGGGTGCCCTTGGTGGGCAGATTTGTAGAGGCTGAGCGCTTCTATGTCAATGCCTTATTGGTAGAAAAGCTGCATCCCTATACCGAATGGGGCTATGGATTCAGCACCCGCCTCTTTTCTATCGGAGTCTTTGCCGGTTTCAAAAATGCCCAGTTCTATGGCGTAGGCTGCAAGTTCGACTTTGAGCTTTTCCGCAACTGGTAGAAGAATCGAATACTTACAGATAGACATTCTTTAAAACAAACATTCTTACATTATAATATATGAATTCACAACTCACCGTTTACAAGGCAAGTGCCGGCTCTGGCAAAACCTTCACGCTGGCCAGGGAATACATGACCTTAGTCATTGCCAACCCACATTCGTATCGCACCATCCTGGCTGTGACTTTCACCAATAAAGCCACTGAGGAAATGAAAACACGAATCCTCAGCCAGCTATATGGTATTGCCCATGGACTCGAGGAATCGCATGGTTATCTGGAACAGATAAAGAAAGCTTTGCCCCATCTCACGCAGAAGCAGATAGAGAAGAATGCCAGTACTGCACTCAGTCTGCTCATTCACAACTACAACTACTTTCGCGTTGAAACAATAGATACTTTCTTCCAGAGTGTGCTTCGTAACCTGGCACGTGAGCTCGACCTTACCGCCAACCTTCGCATAGGACTCAACGACTACCAGGTGGAGCAACAGGCTGTAGACCAACTGATTGAGGATCTGGGGCAGACCGACAGGCTTCTGCACTGGATCATGGACTATATCAAGTCGAATATGGCTGATGACAAAAGTTGGAACGTGATCGGTGAAATCAAGAGTTTTGGTGAAAATATCTTCCGCGATTATTACAAGAGTGCCGCCAAGTCGCTCAATGAATTGATGGAAAAGGAAGACTTTTTCAAGAACTTCACTGCCGAGCTCAGGAAAATGAAACAAGATGCCAAGGAACACTTTGCGCAGATAGCAGCCACCTTCTTTGACACACTCGACGAGAATGGACTTACGGTTTCGGATTTCTCGTATGGCAAAACAGGTGTCTGCAGCTATTTCATCAAATTGAGAGACGGACTTTTCGGCGATGAAAAACTCGTTGGCAAACGTGTTGTGTCAGCCATGGAGGACGAACATAACTGGATGAGTGCGTCAGATGCACAGCCAGGTTCACCTAAGTATGATCTGGTATGCAATACCCTTGCACCATTATTGCGCTATTCTGAAGAGAAGCGCCCAAAGTTGTTGCGTCTTTACAAGAGTGCAGACCTCACCCTGCGCAACCTCAACCAGTTGCGCCTTTTAGGAAGTATAGAGAAGAAAGTCCGTGCACTCAACGAAGAAGCAAACCGTTTTTTGCTCAGTGACACGCAGACGCTGCTCCATTCGCTTATGCAGGACAGTGACTCACCTTTTATCTTTGAGAAGATAGGTACGCAATTGGAGCATGTCATGATAGACGAGTTTCAGGACACCAGCACCATACAATGGCAGAACTTCAAAGTATTGCTCGATGAAACCATGAGTCATCAGGATGCAGGCAACCTCATTGTGGGTGATGTAAAGCAGAGCATTTACCGCTGGCGCTCTGGTGACTGGCGACTGCTTAACAATATACAAGAGCAGTTTGGAGACAAGCGACTTGATATCAAGACCTTGGATACAAACTATCGTTCGGCAAAAAACATCATCGATTTCAATAATGCATTCTTCAAAGCTGCTGCCGAAACTGAATATCAGTCTCTCAAGGAGAATACCCCCGAGGAGGCAGAACAACTGAAGATTGCATACTCTGACGTAGCCCAGAGGGTGCCTTCGGGCAAACCTGCCAATGGCTTTGTGCAGATTAAACTCCTGAACAAGGAAGAATGGAAAGAACGCACACTGAAGGAAACTATGGCAACTATCATGCAACTGACAGAGCAGGGTGTAAAGCCCAGTCAGATTGCCATCCTCGTAAGAACCAACCGCACCATTAAGGATTTGGCAGAATTTCTGATGAACAACGGTTGCCCTTACCCTCTTGTTTCCGACGAGGCTTTCCGTCTGGATGCATCCCAGGCGGTCAATGCGCTTGTTACGGCGTTACGTGTGCTTATTCATCCCGATGATCCTATTTCCAGGGCTACCCTTCAGAAGTTCGCACTCACCTTCCTTGGTAGCGATGAAATCGTGAAAAAGATTGAGGAGCAGCGTGATATCCTGTTACAGAAACCTATTTTCGATTTAGTGGAAAACCTCTTTGTTGAACTACAGTTAGATACCATAGAGGAGATGAAGAGTCAGAGTGCTTATATCTGCGCCTTCTACGATCAGATGGCTGCTTACCTGCAGGACAACTGTTGCGATATAGACTCTTTTATCAAGGAATGGGACAATACGCTGCACGAGAAAAGCATACATAGCGATGCGCTCAATGGCATACGCCTTGTCACGATACACAAGAGTAAGGGTCTGGAGTTTGATTATGTTATCATTCCTTTCTGCGACTGGATGTTGGAGACATCCAAAGGTACCCTGTGGTGTACGCCAGCCGAGGCTCCTTTCAACAAAATACCATTGGTTCCTGTCGATTTCATCGCCAAACAGATGAAGGGAAGCATCTACGAGGACGATTACCACCACGAGCATCTGCAGAACATGGTAGACAACATGAACCTGCTATATGTGGCTTTCACACGTGCCAGCCGTGGACTCTTCGTTATTGCTCATCGTGACAAGGAAACATTCCGTAGTTATCTGATAGAAAGTGTGCTATCAGATGTAGAGAAGACACTCAGCAGCGGCAATGTATCTGTAACGCTTTCCAATTCGCAAGACGAGGATATTCTTTTTGAATATGGAACCCTTAAGGTTGAGGAGGCTGATGCTACAGACAAGAAAAAGGAGAAATCAGAGAATGTCTTTTGCCAGCAAGCCACCAACATCGCCGTTCAGCTCAAGGTGAATCCCGCTATGCCTCTTTTCCGACAAAGCAACAAGAGTCGTGACTTCATTCAGGGCGACGAGGACGAAGAACAGCAGAAACACTATATCAAGTTGGGTACTATCCTGCACAGTCTATTCTCTACAATCCGCACCACTGACGATATAGAACAGGCACTTCGCCAACTCGAATTAGACGGAATGCTCTACGATGAGAATCTCTCACGTCAGCGCTTGGAGTCAATGATCCGCAAGCGTCTGCAGTCTCAGCAGGTAGCTCATTGGTTCTCTCCCCACTGGACACTCTTCAACGAGTGCTCTATCCTGAGTGTGGAACATGGCAAGGTGGTGGAACATCGTCCTGACCGAGTGATGAAGGATAGTGAAAAGACCATTGTGGTGGACTTCAAGTTCGGTAAACCCAAGGACGAGCATCACGTACAGGTAAGACAGTACATGCAGTTGCTGGAAGGCATGGAGGCCAACCAAAGTGCAAATCCCGACAACGGAAATGACAGTCATCCAATGATAGAAGGCTATCTGTGGTATGTCTATCCCAACAAGATAGTCAAGGTGGAATTCTGACACCCCAAGCTAAGACATAACGACTCTATTTCATCAAGATTATAAAAACGACGAATATGAAATCATTCTTGACATACGTAGCCCAAGACATCATACAGAAATATGGCAACAATCTGAGCGATATAGCCATCGTATTCCCCAACAAGCGTGCCTCGCTGTTTCTCAACGAGCAGTTGGCACGTCTGGTTTCCCATCCTTTGTGGAGCCCCACCTATATCACCATCAGCGACCTCTTTCGTCAGCACACTACGCTGAAGGTGGGTGACCCCATCAAGTTGGTATGCGATCTTCATAAGTCTTTCGTCGAGTGTACTGGCATCGAAGAGACACTCGACCACTTTTACGGCTGGGGGCAGCTGCTAATAGCAGACTTCGATGATGTGGACAAGAACATGGCTTCTGCCAGGCAGCTCTTTGCCAACCTCAGTGACATCCATGAACTCGATGACGTGTCTTACCTCACCGAAGAGCAGAAGGAAATCATCAAGAAATTCTTCAGCAATTTCTCTGATGACCACAACACCGAACTCAAAAAGCGCTTCCTACAGTTGTGGAGTCATTTCTACGACATCTATACCAATTTTAATCAGCGCCTTGAGGCACAGAACCTTGCCTACGAGGGTGCCTTGTATCGGCGTGTGGTGGAAGACGAGTCGCTTGAGTTCCGGCACAAGAAATATCTCTTTGTGGGCTTCAATATGATGCAGTGTGTTGAGCAGAAGCTGTGCTCACGATTGCAGAAAGAGGGCAAGGCTGCCTTCTATTGGGACTTCGACAAATACTATATGAAGGATGGCAACGAGGCCGGATATTACATCCGGCAGTTGATGAGTGCTTTTGGTAACGAGTTGGATTATTTATCTGATACAGAGCTGTATGACTCATTTGATTCGACCAAAGATATTACCTATATTAGCGCTCCTACCGATAACATACAGGCTCGCTACATACATAGCTGGCTGATGCAGAACGAGCGATATAAGCAAGGGCGCAGCACTGCCATCGTGCTTGCAGACGAGAGTCTGTTGCCTACTGTCATCCACTCCTTACCTGAGGAGGTGGAGAGTGTCAACATTACATTAGGCTATCCCTTGCAGCAGACTCCATTCTACAGTCTGATACAAACGCTAACCGATCTGCAGACCTTGGGCTATGACAAGGATAGAGATTGCTATCGTCTCCGTTATGTCAACTATGTGCTTCGCCATCCTTACGCCCAGTACATCTCGTCTGCTTATGCCGAACTCATGGGCGAACTTCATGACAAGAAGATATTCTTCCCTTCCCGCAAATGGCTTTGCCAAAAAGAGGACGAGGGACTTGAAATCCTGTTTCAGGAAATGTCATCGGGCGAGAACTTCAACCTTTCGCTCGTACAGTATCTCTTGGACGTGCTGAAGAACATAGGTACACAAGCACGTACGCTTGACGACCCACTCTTTCAGGAATCACTCTTTCGCACCTATACGCTTGTCAACCGTCTCCACGAACTCATCCAGTCGGGTGACCTAATCGTAGATATCATTACCTTACAGCACCTCCTGCTGCAACTCATGCAGACCACCACTATTCCTTTTCATGGTGAGCCCGCCGAAGGTATTCAGATTATGGGAGTCCTCGAAACACGCAATCTTGATTTCGATCATATCATCGTTCTTTCTGCCAGCGAAGGAAATCTTCCCAAGGGCGTCAACGACTCTTCGTTCATTCCTTATTCGTTGCGCAAGGCTTACGGACTTACCACGGTAGACAACAAAGTGGCTATCTTCTCCTACTATTTCCATCGCATGCTGCAACGTTCTGCTGACATCACCCTTACATACAACAACTCTACTGAGGATGGACATACTGGCGAAATGAGCCGCTTCATGCTACAGCTGTTGGTAGAAAGCAATCACCAGGTGAAAACCGCTGCTCTGTCATCAGGTCAAGTACCACTTCCTCCCGACCAAAAGAAAATAGAAAAAACGGAGGAAATGATTAGTCAACTCATTGATGGAAAGATTATTTCTCCAACATGCCTGAACACTTACTTGAGATGTCAGAAACGTTTCTACTACCGGTATGTGGCTGGACTGAAAGAACCAGAAGAGTTGGATGATGAGATAGACAACCGTTACTTTGGTTTGATTTTCCATCGTGCTGCCGAACTGTTCTATCTTCAGTTTGCCCGTCCCGAAGATTTGCAAACCAATGCTAAGGGTGAGAAGCAGCTCATTCATCCCCTCATCATCAGCAAGGAGAAGATAGACTATGCGCTCAAACACGAAAACAGCCTGTATAGTTTAGTAGATCAGGCTTTTGCAGAACAGTTGTTCCGCTTGAAGCCCGGATCTAAAATGCCCGAATACAACGGTCTTCAGCTCATCAACCGCGAGGTTATCACAAGCTATCTAAAACAACTCCTCCGCATAGACCAAAAGCTGGCCCCCTATACACTATTAGGACTTGAGAAACAAGTGAATAAAACCTTTGAGTTCAATACTCCTTTAGGTAATAAGGCCATCACATTAGGCGGTTTCATCGACCGTCTTGATGCTGTGGCTGCCAATGGTAATCCTGGTCTTGACAATATAGCCGAGCGCATTCGCGTAATCGACTATAAGACAGGACGTATGCCATCACGGTTCCCTGCTGATGTGGCTACCATATTCGATCCTTCCAAGCTCTCGCTGCACACTGATTATTATCTGCAGGCATTGCTTTATTCTATCATTGTAGGCAATGACGGCCGATATAACAAGACAAAAGACCCTGTTAGTCCGGGATTGCTTTTCATTCAGCAAGCGGGAAGCAAGGATTATGACCCGACGCTAAAGTTTGGCCGTAATCCTATCTTTGACGTGGCCGAATATCAGGACGAGTTCATGCAGCACATAGAAGCTCTCATCAGCGAGATATGCGATCCCTCTCTTCCACTTGTGGCAACAGAAGACAAGCAGCGTTGTGAGCATTGTCCCTTTACAGCCTTGTGTAAGTAAAGCCTGTTGAGCTCAGCCATAATTAATAAGGTGTAAAGAGAGAAGTAGGTCATTTTTATTGATTTTAGAAAACTCTTACTATCTATATTTGGTCAAGTCTAAAAAAGAATGTACCTTTGCATAACATTATAATTAAGGTAAGCTACATTTAGACAAAACTTTTAAAAGTTATAACAATGGAAACAGTAAACAAAAATATTCGTATTGCGGTAGCTGGTACAGGCTACGTTGGTCTGAGCATAGCCACGCTGCTGAGCCAGCACCATCAGGTGACGGCTGTTGACGTAGTGCCAGAAAAGGTGGACCTTATCAACAATCGTCAGTCACCCATACAAGACGATTACATTGAGAAGTATTTGGCAGAGAAGGATTTGCATCTCAAGGCGACAACCAATGGAGAAGAAGCATACAAGAATGCCGATTTCATCGTTATAGCCACCCCTACCAACTATGATCCTGTAAAAAACTACTTCGACACGACTCACGTTGAGGAAGTTATCGAGTTGGTGATGCGTGTCAATCCTGATGCCATCATGGTCATCAAGAGCACCATTCCCGTAGGTTACACGGAGAATGTACGAAAGAAGTATCATTGCGACAACATTATCTTCGCTCCCGAGTTTCTACGTGAGAGCAAGGCGCTGTACGACAACCTTTACCCCAGCCGTATCATCGTAGGCCGTCCTGAGGGCGACGAGCGACTCGACCAAGCAGCACATACTTTTGCCTCACTCCTGCAGGAAGGAGCTATCAAACAGGATATTGACACCCTGTTTATGGGACTTACCGAGGCCGAGGCAGTCAAGCTCTTTGCCAACACATATCTGGCACTGCGTGTGAGTTTCTTCAACGAATTGGACACTTATGCCGAGATGAAGGGGCTTGACACGAAGTCGATCATCGATGGTGTGGGACTCGACCCTCGCATCGGTTCTTTCTACAACAACCCGTCGTTTGGCTACGGAGGTTACTGTCTGCCTAAAGACACCAAACAGTTGCTGGCCAACTATGCCGATGTTCCAGAGAACCTTATTCAAGCCATTGTTGAGAGCAACCGCACCCGTAAGGACTTTATCGCCGACCGAGTGCTCAGTATGGCTGGATATTATTTCTATAAGGATAACAGCAGCTATGATCCTCAGAAAGAACACCCTTGCACTATCGGAGTGTATCGACTCACGATGAAGAGCAACAGTGACAATTTCCGCCAGAGCAGTATCCAGGGAGTCATGAAGCGCATCAAGGCTAAAGGTGCACAGGTGATAGTCTATGAGCCAACCCTCGAGGATGGCAGTACCTTCTTCGGCAGCCGTGTTGTCAACGACTTGCAGGAGTTCAAGAAACAGAGTCAGGCCATCATCGCCAACCGTTACGACCCTGTCTTGAATGATGTGAATGAGAAAGTCTATACACGCGACATTTTCAGAAGAGACTAATGAGGAAAGAAGGAGAATTTCCTGGAGAATATTCAATATTTTCACTTCATAATAAAGAAAAAACTATAAAAATAATATATTCAAAAGTATGGCAAAATTAATTATCAATTCTTACGAGGAATTTGCATCTCACTTAGGTGAGAGATTAGGTGAATCAGAGTGGTTGCAGGTAGACCAGGAACGTATCAACAAGTTTGCTGATGCAACACTCGACCCACAGTGGATACATGTAGACGTGGAGCGTGCAAAAGTAGAGAGTCCTTACCACAGCACTATCGCTCATGGCTACCTCACCCTTTCTTTGTTACCCTACATGTGGCAGCAGATTGTAGAAGTACACAACATCAAGATGTTGGTCAACTATGGCATGGACGAGATGCGTTTCGGTCAGCCTGTCATCACCGGCTCACGTGTTCGCCTTGTGACAACCCTTCATGACATTCAGAACCTTCGTGGTATCTGCAAGGCAAGCATCAAGTTCGATATCGAGATAGAAGGTCAGCGCAAGCCTGCCCTTTCCGGTATTGCCACCTTCTTGTATTACTTCAACTAATAAAGTTGCTAAGCATCACTTCCAAAAAACAGAAACGACAATGGGAGCAGGAAAATGGATTGGCGGTGTACTTGGATTCATCACAGGTGGTCCGTTGGGAGCCTTGGCAGGCTATGCCTTAGGCTCTCTCTTCGAACATGGACTTAACGAGGTAAACCGCCAGGATACAGGACAGCAGGAAAGAAACGGCAGCGAGGGACAACGCAACTCGTTCATGTTCTCGTTACTTGTTCTTGCCTCTTACATCATCAAGGCCGACGGCAAGGTGATGCATTCCGAGATGGAGCTCGTGCGTCGCTTCTTACGCCAGAACTTCGGTTTGGGAGCCATGACACAGGGCGAGCAGATTCTTCTGAAACTTTTTGAGGAGCAGAAGCGTGTAGGTGTGTTGCAATATCGCAGCGTGATTCAGGACAGCTGTCAGCAGATTCGCAACAGTATGGTGTACGAACAGCGCCTTCAGTTGCTCAATTTCCTGGTCATGATAGCCCAGGCCGACGGTCAGGTGCCAGCTGAGGAACTCACAGCGCTGAAAGAGGTTACCTATCACTTAGGACTTAGTGCTGACGAACTTGACCAGATGCTCAACCTCCGCAGTGGAGCTTCTTCGGCTTCAAGTCTCGACGATGCTTATCGTGTACTCGGCATATCGCCATCGGCTACCAATGATGAGGTGAAGAGTGCCTATCGCAAGATGGCTCTCAAGCATCACCCCGACAAGGTGGCTGCCCTTGGCGAGGATGTCCGCAGGGCTGCCGAGAAAAAGTTCCAAGAGATCAATGATGCCAAGGAACGTATCTTCAAGGCGCGTGGATTATAAAGTTGAGTATTTTTACTCAACTTTTGCTCTGATCAATTAAAGACTACTCAACTTTCACAAATGTGAAAGTTGAGTTATTTTTTTGTAGACATAGAACGAAATGAAGGAAGGAATAAGAAAAAAGACGAAATAAGCCAGTTTCTCACGCGAAATGGTTGTAGAAAGTACGAAAAGAGAATGTGGTGAGAAAAAACACAGCTAAATATTTGCTTATTCAATAAAAATGCGCTAATTTTGCAAATGATGCGAAGATGACAATGAGTATGATTGAAGCATCACCTTTATTAACTATTTATTATTCAAACAATTCAAAAAAATCATGAGCAATCTTTTCGACATTAAAGATTATGTTGTGGTCATCACAGGTGGAACAGGCGTATTGGGAAAAACTATCGCCAAGTATTTGGCACTCGAGGGAGCCAAAGTTGCCATCCTGGGACGTAAAGAAGAAGTAGGCAACGCTATTGTGGAAGACATCAAACAAGCAGGCGGTGAGGCTTCTTTCTTCAAGACCGATGTGATGAACAAGGAGATCGTAGAGCAGAACTGCAAGGAAATCCTCGCTAAATATGGTAAGGTGGACACCCTGCTCAATGCTGCCGGTGGAAACATGAAGGGCGCAACGATTGGCCCCGACCAGACTTTCTTTGACTTGGAGACAGAGCAGTTTCAGACGGTGCTGAATCTGAACCTCACAGGTACTGTTATACCTACACAAGTATTCCTGAAGCCAATGGTAGAGGCAGGAAAGGGAAGCATCATCAACTTCTCTTCTATGGCAGCCTTCCGCCCAATGACCCGTGTCTGCGGTTATGCAGCAGCCAAGGCAGGCATCTCTAATTTCACAGCATATATGGCTCACGAGACAGCCAAAAAGTTTGGTGAGGGTATCCGTGTAAATGCCATAGCTCCAGGTTTCTTCATCACCGAGCAGAACCGTGCGCTCCTTACCAATCCCGACGGAACCTACACAGAGCGCGGAAAGGATGTTATCCGCCAGACTCCGTTCGGACGTATGGGTAAACCAGAAGAACTCTGCGGCACTATCCAGTATCTGATGAGCGATGCAGCATCATTCGTAACAGGTACTGTGGCTGTAGTGGATGGTGGTTTTAATATTTTCGCCATGTAACAACGCAAACCTTTACGCAACATTTTTGCAACATAAATGTATAACGTAAAGGATATTTTTATACCTTTGCAGCAGAAATAATTAGAAACAATATAAACAACAAAACAAATCATGAAAGAGCTTAAATCTTTGAACAAGCGTACTGCTCCAAAGAGCGTTATGCCAGAGAAAATTATCCAGTTTGGTGAGGGCAACTTCCTTCGCGCATTTGTTGACTGGATTGTATGGAATATGAACAAGAAGACCGACTTCAACGGTTCTGTTGTTGTCGTTCAGCCTTTGGCTGGCGGTATGGTTGACTGGCTGAACGGTCAGGACTGCCTCTACCATGTAAACCTTCAGGGTAAGGAGAATGGTCAGGCCATCAATACTCTTGAGCGTATCGACGTGATTAGCCGTGCACTCAATCCATATTCTCAGAACCAGGCCTTTATGGCTTTGGCAGAGCAGCCAGAGATGCGTTTCATCATCTCTAACACAACTGAGGCTGGCATCGCATTCGATGATTCTTGCAAGTTTACTGATGCTCCTGCTGCTTCTTATCCAGGTAAATTGGTACAGTTGCTGTTCCATCGCTACAAGTTCTTCGAGGGCGACCCAACTAAGGGTATGATTCTGATGCCTTGTGAGTTGATCTTCCTCAACGGCCACCACCTGAAGGAGTGCATCTATCAGTACATTGAGCTTTGGAAGGGTGACATGGGCGCTGACTACGAAGGCTTCAAGGAGTGGTTCACCAACCACTGCTACGTATGCGCTACTCTCGTAGACCGTATCGTTCCTGGTTTCCCACGTGATACCATCAAGGAAATTCAGCAGAAGGTTTGCTACAAGGACAACCTCGTAGTAAAGGCTGAGAGCTTCCACCTCTGGGTAATCGAGAAGGCAGAGAATATGACTGTAGAGCAGATGCAGGAAGAATTCCCTGCTCACAAGGCTGGTCTGCACGTTCTCATCACCGACAACGAGAAGCCATACCACGAGCGTAAGGTAACCCTGCTCAACGGTCCTCACACTGTATTGAGCCCAGTTACTTACTTGAGCGGTGTGAACATCGTACGCGATGCTTGCGAGCACCCAGTATTGGGCAAGTACATCCACAAAGTACAGTTCGATGAGTTGATGCAGACTCTTAACTTGCCAATGGACGAGTTGCAGAAGTTTGCTTCTGACGTATTGGAGCGCTTTGAGAACCCATTTGTTGATCACCAGGTAACAAGTATCATGCTCAACTCATTCCCTAAGTATGAGACTCGCGACCTCCCAGGTGTAAAGATCTACTTGGAGCGTAAGGGTGTGTTGCCACAGGGTTTGGTATTCGGTTTGGCTGCTATCATCACTTATTACAAGGGTGGCAAGCGTGCTGACGGTGCAGAGATCAAGCCACAGGACGACCAGAAGATTATCGACAAGTTGACAGAGCTCTGGGCTACTGGCGATACTCAGAAGGTGGCTGAGGGTGTTCTTGCTTTCGACTACATCTGGAAGGAAGACCTCAACAAGACTGTTCCTGGCTTGACAGAGTTGGTTAAGAAGGATCTCGACCTCATCCAGGAGAAGGGTATGCTCGAGGCTGTTAAGACCATTCTGTAATCGGAAACTAAGACTGATGTAATTTTTTTGAACATAATGTAAAGAGGATTCCTCCTTCGGGAGAATCCTCTTTTTTGTTATTCAAACTTTATTCAAATATGAAGAAAAACTATCTGTATCTCATCAAGAGTTTCATGGCATGCGCCCTACTCTGCTCTGCCGCTTATGCACAGGCACAGACGAAGCCAAAGGATCTGAGCAAGCCACAAACACAGGTCAAGGGTTACTATACCCAGTATTATGGCAATCAACCCGACCTCATCAAGAAGGCGCAACAGTGGGCAGAGTCGGGCGAGTGGCGCAATGGTTTCGTGCAGGCCAAGCCCCACAGCAGCGTGAACCTCGTAGACTTCTATCTGCAATATCAAAAGAACCCTGCACAGTGGAAAGCCCTCTTCGAGTATCTGAGTCATACCGACCTGCTCGCCATCAGCAAGGGCAAGCACAAAATACCCGGCACACAGTTGGTGGTAAGTGTAGAGGATTCGCAGAACGGTCCACTGGCAAAACGAAGGAGCGAGAGTCACAACCACCACATCGATTTCCAGTATGTGGTAAAGGGAACGGAGCGTTTTGGCATCATCGACCATTACACCAGTATACCCAACAGCAAGTACCGACCAGACGTGATACACTATGATTACCAGGTAGAGAAAGCAAGATTCTATGACAGTAATCCCGATGAATTCTTTATTTTCTTCCCTCGCGACTGGCATATAGCCAAAGTGGAAAACGACACTAACGAACAACAAATCAGAGTGATAGTCATCAAGGTGGATTATATGGATTAAAGATTTAGGGTGCAAAGTTTACGTTTTTTTTGCTATTATGAATATTTATTAGTAACTTTGCACCCAAATTTTTGAAAAATATAACACAATAATGAAGGCTTTCAACATTCAGACAAAGTTGTTTTCTTGTTTGAAGACTTACGACAAGAAAACATTCATGTCCGATCTCATGGCAGGTATCATTGTGGGCATCGTAGCCCTTCCTTTGGCCATTGCGTTCGGTATTGCATCGGGAGTAACACCAGAAAAGGGTATCATCACAGCCATTGTGGCTGGTCTCGTCATCTCACTCTTCGGAGGAAGCAAGGTGCAGATAGGCGGACCTACAGGTGCGTTTATCATCATCATCTACGGCATTATACAGAAGTATGGCTTCGAGGGACTCACCATCGCTACCCTGATGGCTGGCTTCTTCCTCGTACTCTTCGGACTGCTGCGACTGGGTACCATCATCAAGTACATTCCCTATCCCATCGTGGTGGGATTCACCAGCGGTATCGCTGTCACCATCTTCACCACCCAGATTAAGGATCTTTTTGGACTGACTCTTCCTACCAACCCTTCCGACTTTATTGAGAAATGGGGAGTCTATCTGCAGAACTTCAACACCATTGACCCTTGGTGCGCCCTAATAGGTGTGGCGAGTGTGGTGGTGATTGCTGTCACTCCTCGTTTCAGCAAGAAGATTCCTGGCTCACTGATAGCTATTATCCTGATGACCATCGTTGCCCTGCTGCTGAAAAACTTTGCCGGTGTCCTCTCTATCGAGACCATTGGCGACCGCTTTTCTATCAGCAATGAGTTGCCAGCCGCTCAGGTGCCCGACATGAACTGGGAAACTATCAAGAGCCTGGTGTCGCCAGCCATCACCATTGCCATCCTGGGAGCCATCGAGTCTTTGCTCTCAGCTACTGTAGCAGATGGTGTTATCGGCGACCACCACGATTCCAATACCGAGTTGGTGGCTCAGGGACTGGCGAACATTGCCTCTCCCCTCTTTGGCGGTATTCCTGCCACAGGTGCCATAGCCCGTACCATGACCAATATTAATAATGGTGGTAAGACCCCTGTTGCCGGTATCATCCATGCCGTGGTATTGTTGCTTATCTTCCTGTTCCTCATGCCTTTGGCCAAGTACATTCCTATGGCTTGTCTGGCAGGTGTGCTGGTGGTAGTTTCTTACGGCATGTGCGGATGGCGCTCGTTCCTTGAACTGATGAAGAATCCTAAGAGCGACGTTACCGTTCTGCTCATCACCTTCTTCCTCACCATCATCTTCGACCTCACCATCGCTATCGAGGTGGGACTCATCATCGCCTGTCTGCTCTTCATGAAACGTATGTCGGAGACTACCGATGTCAAGGCCATCACCGAGGAGATCGACCTCAATCAGGACGCAGAGTTCTCTACAGGAAACCTGGATCACCTCGTCATTCCACAGGGTGTGGAGGTGTATGAGATCAATGGTCCTTACTTCTTTGGAGCCGGTAATAAGTTTGAGGAAATCATGGCCTCATTTGGCGACCGTCCTAAGGTGCGCATCATCCGTATGCGTAAGGTGCCCTTCGTTGACTCTACAGGTATCCACAACCTTACCAACCTTTGCGAGATGAGTAAGAAGGAAGGCATCCAGATTGTGCTTTCGGGAGTAAGAGAGAAAGTGAACGGACAGTTGGAGCATGCAGGATTCTATCACCTCATCGGCGAAGAGAACATCTGCAGCCACATCAACCTGGCATTGAAGAGAGCCAACGAAATCATAGAAAAGTAAATCGTTATGGAGAATAACAACAAGAAACCTATAGAGCTGGTATTTAAGGAAGACCTGCATCAGTATCTCCTCTCTGTGGGTCGAATAGATGAACGTCTGCCTGAAGCTCCCGACATTGAGGCACTCTGGGCAAAGATTGGCGAGAGTTATCTGCCCGACGCCATGCGCGAGTTTGGCAAGTATCCCACTGTAGCCTTAGGCTGGATTATGTTTGTTGGCATGGCCATCGCCAAATACTGGGATGAGGACTGGGAGTTATACGGCAAAGTGGAGAATCTGTATCTCTATCTGCGCGACCGCATAGACTTCGACCACATGGATGACTACATCTGTGAAAAGGTTCTGCTGTTGGACGAGAATGCCCACAAAGGTTTATCGAACATTGTGGCAGAGTGTGCCGCCCGTACCTATAACACACTTATCCATCAAGGTCTGGAGCCAGGTACTGAGGCTGCCTTCAGGGGTTTCATCGCTGCCCTGCACCAGATGTACCTCATGGGCGCAGCCATTCAGCTGAACGCCATGGGTTATCACATGACAAGATTATAAAGGGAAGTTAGAGTAGTTAGGGAATGAGCATTAATACTCATTCCCTTCTTCTTTGATGACACTGGGACCGTCGATCAGTTCGGGCGCAGGCTTGTTGCGGTTGACGTCACGGTAAGCCTGGCGCAAATCGCCCAGTCCTATATCTATGCTTTTGTTGACAGGACGGTCTTTATCCACCAGACTATGAGAGAAAAGCCACTCATAGGTTTTCTTGAGATAAAAGATACGGGCAGGTGCTCCATGATTGGCACCAGGAAGCCAGTCGTAGAGCAGTCGGCTGTCGTCGCCACTCTTTTTCAGTTTCTCCACCACCACCTTCGACTGCTTCACGGGCACGGCTCTGTCTGCTGTGCCATGAATAATCCAGAAAGGCAACTTGCCCAGTCCACTCACGTCCTTGAGCGAGGTTCCTCCGCAGAGTGCCATTCCTGCAGCAATGCGGTCGGGATAGGTGCCGCAGACATCCATAGTGCCATAACCGCCGAGACTCATGCCCAGCACATACACGCGGGTAGAGTCGCAGGCATAATGCTTCCTTACCCAGTCGAAGACATCCATCACCTTCTTAGGGCTCCATGCACCGCCAGGGTTCTGAGGCACAATGGTCAGGGCATCAATATCCCTGCCCTTCACGATAGCATCGAGAGGACCATAACGGCGAACGCGCGAGAGGTCTCTTCCGCAGAGGCTTGCTCCATGCAGGAAGATAATGACGGGCGTCTGCTCCTGAGAATAAAAATAATCTACTGGTGTATAAACCCAGAAGTTGTAGCCTCCGGGGATAGAATCTTTAACGGCTCTGAGGAAATCGTAAGCCGATACCTTCAGAGCCGTCAGAGACAGAACGATTGCAAAAAGGATTTTCTTCATATTTTTGGATATTCGTTATCAGTAAACTTACGAATGCCAAAATTACAAATTATCTTTCTGAATCGCAAATTATTTCAATTACTTTGAAACACATTAATAGGTGTTCACATACTTCTCACTCATTCTGTGATTCATTATTTCTTTCGCTTGAAGCTTATCTGCGCAGGAACTTCTGTGCGACTGTGCTTCCATCCTTACCCTTGATGAGCACGATGTACATGCCCTTGACAAGGGCTGAGGTGTTGACAAACTGAGAGTCTGTAGAGCCTGCCACCTTCTTGCCGTCAGCGCTGAATACATTAAGTGAGGCAATGTCACCATAGACGATCAGACCATTGGTGGTCTGGTACATCTGATAGGTCTTTGTGGCGCTCTCCTTCTCTACTTGCTCAATGCCAGAAACGATTGGGTTGCCATCATCGTCCACCTCCTGGTAAACGCCCAGTGTCAAGTCGGTAAGGTACATGTCGCCACCACCATTATTGGTCAAAGTCACAACAATAGGCTTCTTCTCTATCTTGCCCACCTTGGCTTTCACGTCAACCAGAGCAACACCTTCTGACAACGAGACAGATGCAGTTCCTGATTTAGAATTATCTGCATAATGCCAGTCGATAACAAGCGTACGTCCACCTGTGCAATATACATTAGACTTCATCTCGGCAAGAGAAGGCAGGGTGAACTCTACGTTGGTTCCCTTTGGAATTCTGTAAGCACCATAAGTAACATTATCGTACTTCTTGCCTCTCGCCGTGTTTTCGTCCACATAGGTCACAGAACTCTTGCCATCTGATGACTTACCATAGTATCTTGGATTCACGCCATCTGCTGTACCGCCTGTGATATACTTCTTCACCTCATCAGCAATCACATCATCCTGGAAGAGATAGTTGTTGACTACGGTTGTGGTCACCCAATTCTTTCCATCGCTTGGCTCAGGAATGGCATCTTCCACCGTACCGTCGTTCACAGGCATTTGGAGAGTATAGGCATTGTCATCGCCACCATATTCGTATGGACCGTAGTCGGGAGCCTTGCCTACATAAGGGATGTTGAGGGTTACTGACCAGTCTTTTGGCGCATTGTCCGCATATTCGTATGCAGTCTTATGAGCATCCACTGTCTTGAAATCTGTAATCGGAGTTCCTGCATCTATCAGCTTGCTGCCTGCTTTCAGTCGACCGAACTTCAAAGGCAGTTCTCCATTCTCCTGACGGGCACTGGTGCCTGTCTCGTAGGTCAAGTCCTCGTACTCGGAAGAATAGTCTTTGATATTTTTGGCATAGGATGTACCTGTATTGCTTGCCTTCTCACCCAAAGGATTGGTGTTATCGAGTGTGGTCCAAGTACAGCATTTGATGTCTGGCGCCTGAGTGAAAGCAGAGTTACGTTCCATCTTTTGTGAACCATAGGCAAAGCCCACGCAGTTGCGCAGCACCCAGTTGCCATAGTCAGGTTTTTCCATGTTGTAACCATAGTTGATGCCGTTGCCATACGAGAGGTCATTGATGAGATAAGAACCCTCGCGATGATGGTTCTGGTCGAAACCTTTATTGGCGTGGAATGCGGCAATACAGTTTTTGAATACATGAGCACCTGTTGAGGTACCGCCCTGCTTGCATCCTCCCATCTTGAATCCGTTGGCATTACCCTTGTCGAAACCATTATTCAAGCACCAGCAGTTGTCAACCACAATAGGGAAAACGGTGTAGTACAAGTCCCAGCCGTCGTCAGAGTTGTGCCAGGCACGGCAACCATGAAACTCGTTTCCTGGGCCAGGAAACAGTTTGATGGCGAAACCATCAGCGTTGCCTCCGTGTGACCATGGGTCGTGGTTATCATATGCATCGCAGTTGACGATAATATTGAATCTCCCGTATTTGAACTCGGTATTGCGGGTGTTGTTGCCTTTACTGTCCTTACCGAAACCTTGCTGAAGACCCGTGTCCTCATTGCCATAGAAGCGGCAGAGTTCCACCACGCAGTAGCTACCCTCGAGTTTCATACCGTTGTCAGCTGAGTTGCAGATGTCGAGACCACGATAATGCCAGTAGTTGGCACCAATCTTGTGCATGATGCCTCGGTTGTTAGCAGCTACATTCTTGTCTGTACGTGGCTGTCCAGAGAAATCGAATACTGGGCGCTCTGTGTCACCAGGATAGGCAAACACACAGATACGCTTGTCGGCAGTACCTGTCTCAGTCACATTGATGGTTTGAGAAAGATGATAGGTTCCACCTCTTACATAGAGAATGTCGCCAGCCTTCAGTGCAGCAAAAGCCTTTACCGGGTCACCAAAAGGTTTGTCGATACTCATACCATTACCAGTACCATTAGGTGCCAAGTAATAATCTTTAGCCATAGCTCCGTGCGAAGCTAAAAGGCACAACGCTGCAAGCGCTACCTTTGTCTTTGTTTTAGTTTTCATTTTCACAATTTTGTTTTTAGTGTTTGTTTTTGTAGTTTATATTTGTTTTTTTAATTAGTTATGTGTGAATCCATTTTTGGTTTGTTTTTAGTGTCTTGAGTTTTTGATGCTACAAAAGTAATATTATCATCCGAAAAAGCCATGATTTTCTTTGACAATTAAACATGTTTAACCTTAGGGTCAGTAATATCCCCCCTGTTTCACATGTGGTTCAAGTACGGGCTTTGTCTCAAGTCGCATTGTGGGGTAAGGGGATATTGTAGGCAGAAGTGGGTATTTCAACCTCAATTTATCTGATAATTCAGTAATAAGAGGACGTGTACACGCAAGAAGGACGTTGAAGGGCTTAGTTGCGGATTTGAGGAGCTTTATTTGTAACTTAGCGTTTTTAATTTGCTAAGTTACAAATAAAAAATAGTATGCCAAAGTCTTTATATAAAATAATTATCCCCAAACCTCCTTGGTAATTGGGTATTATTGTGATAGGCGACTCTCAATTTATTAATCTTTATTCTTGAGCTTCATTTATTGTTCTTTGCTGATCGTTAATCCACTTGGTTATTGTCTCCAGCACTTCAGGTGCAATGGTTTCTTCTATTTGCTGATATTCCACAATGCTGCCAGTTGAGCAATGCTGGAACAGATGGTTTACACCATCAATCTTCTTTATAGTGTGCTTGCAGTTGGAGAGTCCAGTTTCAAGTATAGTTGTATTGGCGGCGCAGTCCACTTGAGTGTCTTTTGTGCCGTTGAGTGCCAACACTGGGCATTTAATCTTGGACAACAGCTTGCCAGCATCTATAGTTATGAAATGGCGTATGTATGACGAGCTGGCTTGCTCTAATGATCTCTTTAGGATAGGCTTTAAGTTGTCTGGCACTCCATCGATGGTTATCTCACTTGTCTTCTTGCCATTGGCAATCTCGTCGAGAATATTTGATATGTTATTGCAGTAGGAATCCACCATCTCCTTAGGCAGGCCTAAGGATGACATTGCCTGGCGGTTCTGCATCACGAGAGTTTCTTTACCAGATATAGCCATGCCAGCGAGCGACACGATGAAGTCGGCTTTGCCTTCAGCGGCAAGCATCATGGCTATTGTGCCGCCCTCGCTATGTCCTAATATTCCAACCTTGTTGAAACGCTTGCGCAATAAAGGTAAGGCAGATGCGGCATCTTGGAGGAAATCGGCTGTTGTGAATTGACCGAAATCAATATTCTTATCATTCCAACCACGGTCGTCATAACGTAAGGAAGCAATGCCTTGACGGGCCAGTGCATCTGCAATTACGGCAAAGGGTTTATGGTCAAACCATTCTTCGTCGCGGTTCTGCTGTCCGCTACCAGTAACCATCAGCACTACGGGAGTCTGCTTAGAATAGTTTTGTGGTAGGGTGAGGGTACCGTTGAAAGTATATCCTGCATTTGTGAAGCTTATGTTCTCTTCCTTATATGGAAATGGAGCAACCGGAGTTTGCGGACGTTTAACTACAAGTTTGCCGGGCTTTAGTGTAAGAGGTATGTGGAAACCATTTTGGGTGTATGTACCTTTAATTTCGCCATTCTCCATCTTTCCCTCAAATGTGGCTCCAATCATCGCAACCGAAACTTTTATTGTACCATCGTCCTTAATAGTCTTCTCGGCTGGTATTCCTTTAGCACCTTGCGAAGGCGAATCCATGGTGCAGCCGTCGCCAGAGAAGTTGAATACTAATGGGAGCTTTGTTCCCATGACGTTTAGTTCGCCGTTCCATGCTCCTTCCTGTGCATTGGCTGCAAGTGAGGCAAGCGCAATAAACACTGTTGTGATGATTCTTGTAGCTTTCATAATTGTATTTATTAATTGTATGTATTAATGGATTTTACTTTTTCAGTGCCCTCCCTGGGCTAAGAGCTTCTGCCCTTTCAGACCGTACTTGAACCACAAGCGAAACTTGAGTAATGTTATTCGAAAATTTCCGATTATTCCTCTTGCTTCTTCACCCAAACCTTGTGAGAGCCTCTTCCTTTTGCAGTGATAGGAGAAGAAGGGTCATTTGTCAACGTTTTCAATTCCATGGAGGCGGCAGTCCGGCTTAGATGATTGATGGCTGCATAATCGGTGAGGGTGATGAAACCGTTTTCATGAATCTCTTCCAAGGCACGACTGACACGCTCTTCTTTGGAGTACAGCTCTCGTTTGATAACTTTTACACCACTCATATCACGTTCCAGATCGGAGTTGACAAGTAGTCTTACTTCCTTTATCAACTCGGGCGAGGTCTTGAAATTGACATTCTTTACTCCCACTGTACGATACGCCATCTTGTCATCGTCATGCTGCATCTCGGTAGGTTTTTCGTCTTCGAACCCCAGGGACAACGAAAAGGTTCCCAATCCATCCAGGTTGACATTGTACCCCATAGCCAACATACGGGCCAATATGTTACACATATCCGTTAAAGCAGCCTCTATCGCGCTCGTTGGTAATGCGTTGTTATACCACTTCATCTTTTTTATAAACTCTTCTGTAGACAGGGTCCGATAGGTCACCATTTTAGGATAAACCTTGCGTGTGCCGGTCTTATCCATGTCTGCCATTTCTACTAATTTGTACTTTGCCATAGTTATATTAAGTTTTTTATTATTAGGAAATGATTGTCTGTCACTTATGATTGTTTTGCCAAACACCTTTAAAATCTCCGTTCAAAGGCTTTGAACGGACATTCAAAGGCTCTGAACGGACATTCAAAGGCTCTGAACGGACATTCAAAGGCTCTGAACGGACATTCAAAGGCTTTGAACAGAGATTTATCAAGTGCAAAGATACAATTTAAAAGGGCTTAATGCAAATTTTTAAGGCTATTTCAGCAAAAAATCTTTTAATTCAAGATTTTTATTTCCTATATGGCTATAAAAAAGGGAAGTTAGACTGGTAAGAGGTTCATTGCTTATTGTTTTGTTTTCAAACAATAAAGCATTTGTCTCTTAACCCATCTAACTTCCCTTAACTTCTTTATTTTACTCTAAATTTCCGTGCGACCAAAGGAAGCGATAGCTTCGCCTGATCGCTATTACTTACGTGTCTTAGAACTTATATCCCAAGGTCATGAGCAACTGATGACGGTTGTTGGAAACCTTGGTTGCTGAGACCTCATTGCTGATGGCTGGAGTGAAACCCTCTTTAGTGCCAAAGTTCTTGCTGCTCATAAAGGGATAGAAGTCACCGTCCTGAGCGCTGTACTGGTAAGCCAGGTCGAGGAACATCTTCTTGTAGTTGAAGCCAAGACCCAGTGTGAAGCGGTTGATCGCCTTCCAGTTGGTGTAATCGGTAGAAGTTGCCATGTTGACACCTGTATTACCATCAGCATCATAAGAGCACATCAAAGTCTGGTCGCGCACACCGTCTTCCTTATACAAAGCCGACACATAGTTGTAGCCCACGCGGACAGCCAGCATCGGAATTGGCTTGTACTCCATACCCAACTTCAGGGTGCTCACACCATTCAGGGTTGCCTTGGTGTGGTCGTTCATAGGCTTGTCGCTGCTGCTCGACTCGTAGTAGTCCCATCCGTCATAATAACCACCGTCTTTGATACGATTGTCCATGTGATTGTACCAGGCATATTCGTAGGTGGCACCGAGAGCGAAGTAGTTGCCGATGGTGTGACCCAAGCTCAGACCTGCTTTCCAGGGAGTATTGAGACGATAGTCGTAACCCACGTATGACGAGTTATGTCCGGCAGCATACTGCCCCTGGTCGTTGACAATATTATTGTCGATAAGATACAGATCGGCAGTACCCTTCATAGTCAGGTCATAGAATACAGGCGAGTTGACATAGACACCGATGCGGAAAGGAGAACTCTCCACAGGACGGAAGATGACACCCGCCTTTACATCAAATCCTGTTCCGTCAATCTTCAGACTCTCGCGCGACTCGCCAAAGGCTTCCTTTTCGGCTACAAAATTCTCAGTATAGTAAGAGTCGCTGCGGTAATTGACATCATGCAATCCCAAGGTGACACCCCACCATACGCGGTTCTTGATGCTTCCGCTGATGTTGAAGTCGTAGACACCGATGTAGCCATGCTGATACTGTCCGAAAAGGAAAGAACGACCATCATAGAAATTCTGCAAGTTATTCTCGTCCTTGCCCATCAACTTATGATAATTCTCGTCCACACCGTTCCAGATCAGGTCACCCGCATTGCGGATGTAGCCATCATATCGTGTGTCGATATAGTTGCTGTAGTCAGTCTTGTTGGCTGCCAACTTAGACTGTGAGGCACCGTTGAGCATACTGGTTGCGGTGAGAATCTGCATGAAGTCGGTACTCTTATGGAAGTTGAATGCCAGGTTGACGTAAGTCTGGTTGCGGTTGGCCATAGACCATACAAAACCAATCTGGTCGAAGCTCACCTTCGAGTTCTTTCCATCGATGTAGGCATTGGTGCCATCAAAAGTGAAGTTCTTGTCGGCCGACGACTGCGCCAGCACACCGGCAGAAAGAGCTGCCTGACTCTTGCGGAACATACCTATACCTGCAGGGTTGGTGCTGATAGTAGAAAGGTCAGCACCTAAAGCCTCCATGGCTCCACCCATGCCCACATAACGGGCAGTACCCGTAAGAGCAGTCTCAGCCAGTTTGGCATCCTGATAAGTTTCCTGTGCCATAGCCGGAATTGTCATGAGTCCCAACAAAGCCGGCAGAATGATCTTTACACGTTTCATATTCTTGAAATATTAAAAAGTTTCTATCTTCTTCCACTACCATAACTGCGCGAACCGCCTCCGCCACCGCTGAAGCCTCCGCCACGGCTGCCTCCAAAGCTTCCACCATGACTCTGGTTGCCAAAGTTGCTGTAGTTGAAACTGCGGTTGTTGTTATAATTGTAGTTTCGGTTGCTGTTGGTATTTGTGCTCTCGCGACGGCCAAAGCGATTGTATTGCCCAGGATAATTATTCCTGTAAGAGCTATTTACGTTAGAGCCTGATGCTGAATGGCTAAAGCTACGATAGCCGTTGCTTGGGCGCACGTAAGCCACAGCCGGACCTCCCCAATACCAAGGATAATAACCACCCCATCCATACCAGGGACCACCATACCAGCCTGCATAGCCATAATACCAGGGGTCGAACCAGGGATCAAACCAGGGATCGTACCATCCTGCATAATACCCATAACGCCATGGATTGTGCCAGCGCCAGTAAGAACTGCGCCAGTAGTATGGTCCGCAGCCGTAATAACTATAGAACCAAGGATCGTAAAATCCGTCCCAACGGCTCAGGTCTCGGGTGCAGTCGAAATCATCACCCATGCCACGCATGTACTTCTCGGCAAAAGCCTCGTCATCGTAGATGGAATCGGGAGCCACGCCCTTGCCCACTCTGAACGATATAATGTCGTTGCCCAAAGAGTCGGCACCGATGTTCTGATAATGGCTCAACAGTTTACCGCCACGGTTGTATTCATCCACATTTCGGTCGCTTCCCGACCAATAGAGGGCATATATGCTGTCTTGACGTGCACGCTGGGCAGCCAACAGCTTAGCCTTCTGCACACGTTCCTCGGCTGCCTTCTTGGCTTCTTGCTTCGGGTTGAAGTAGAGGTCATCATCTTGTGCCATCATTGTCAATGGCAGGGCAGCCATAAAGACTGAAAGGACTAACCATTTTTTCATGTTCTTTTTCTCCTATTTATTATTGTTGTTATTCTTATATCTGTTATCTATGTCTATAGATACAATGAATCAAGTGCAAAAATATTGCTTATTTACATGCAAAAATACAGAAAAACCCTAAATAATGGTAGGTTTTTCCCTATTTTTTATATTTTTGCAGTAAAATTTAAAACGAAATTCAATGAAATACTTAGTAGCGACATTCAAAATCGAGGTAGAAGCCGACCTGATGCAGGTGTGCAGAGACCTCTTGGCAGACAGTTCTGCGGAAGCGGGATTCGAGTCTTTCGAGGAAACGGAGCAAGGACTGGAGGCCTATGTGCAGAAAGATTTCTTCGACAAGGAGGCCCTCGACAACAGTATTGCCGATTTTCCCATAGAGAGTGCCCGCATCACTTATGAAGTGAAGGAGGCTGAGGACAAAGACTGGAACCAAGAATGGGAGGAACAGGGGTTTGAACCCATTTGCATCGACGACCAGATTCTCATCTACGACGCCAAACATCCCGACCTGCACCCTACTACCTCGCCCGACCATATAGAAATAGGTATAGAGGCGAAGCTTGCCTTTGGTACGGGCAATCATGAGACCACCCGTATGATCGTCTCTACCCTTCTTGGTATGAACTTAGCGAAGAAGCGCGTTCTCGACTGTGGTTGCGGTACGGGTATTCTCGGTATTGCCTGTGCCAAGATGGGTGCAAGCGAGATTGTGGGTTATGATATTGATGAATGGAGTGTGAACAATGCGCAGCATAATGCCCAACTGAACGGCGTTGACAATATGGAGGTACTCTTCGGCAATGCTTCGGTCATCAACCACATCAGCGGAATGTTCGATCTGGTGATGGCAAACATCAACCGCAACATCTTGTTGGCTGACATGAAGTCGTTCAGAAGCGTGCTCAACGAAGGCGGCTATCTGATACTGAGCGGATTCTATAACGAAGACATCCCCGTGCTGATAGAGAAAGCAGAGGAACTGGGACTGAGAGAGGTAAGCAGAAGAGACGACGAAGGCTGGGCGTGCCTTATTCTGACCACTCCATAAACTTGCGCTCGTTGTTGTTGGCTCCGATGCACAGCTGGCGCAAATCATAATAGCTGCCATTGTAGATATTGAAGTCGACATAACCCTTAATACCTGGCAACTTACCGGCATCGGTATGTTGCCAGAACTTCCATTTACCCTTGTATTGTACCTTGTCTACATAGTAGTGGGCTATCCAATAAGGATAGTCGTCGAAAACAGGAGCACCAAGGTACTGCTCCTTAAATTTATAATAGGTGTAAATGATGGGCTTGACATGATAACGGTCTTCCACGATGTGAAGCCAAGTCAGCACATCGCGTTGGAATTCCTCCACACTCTTATCGGCAGGCTTGTGTTCTATGTCGAGAACAGGAGGAAGGTCGCCTTCTGTAAGATGCACTTTATCGAGGAAGAAATAAGCCTGTTCGCGCGCCGACGACTTGTTGCTCCAGAAGTGGTAAACGCCTCTGATAAAGCCATAATCGCGTGCCTGATTAAAGTTTTCTCTGAAATTCTCGTCAAGACGTGAGGAACCCTCAGTACTCTTGATAATGATAAAGCGCAGGGGACAACCTTTGATCATGGCGTCCTTGAGTTGTTCCCAGTCAATAGTGCCTTGATAATGCGAGATGTCGATGCCTCGTATTTCGTATCCGTCAGGATACTCGGCATCGCCATAAAGCGCACGCCAGCGGAACCCCGTAGGTCCCACAAAGAAATAATAGAACGCACCCACGTAGAGAAGCACAACAGCAATACCTCCTATCCACCATGCCCAGCGAGGGTATCGGCCAAAGAAGCCATGGCGGGTACGAGAAGTGCGACGGCGCCTGACGGTCTGTCGACTTGTTTTGCGTTTTTGTGGTTTACGTTGGGTTTGTACCATTTGGTTTTATGTGCTTTTATGAAGAAAAGCAAAGAGTGAAAAGCAAAGAACCGCATGGATTTAAAATAAAAGCATTTGAATTCTTCACTCTTCACTCTCCTTATTTTATAGGGTAACTTTATTTACCTTCCTGTTCCAGCTTCAGAGTCTTTGTGGTCTGATCACAAACCTCAGCAGGACCCCAGTACTGGATAGGACCAGGATAAACGTAAGAAGTTTCTCTTGCCCAAACATCACGCTTGGCAGCGAAAGCCTTGAATGGAGCACCATCAAGCTCGACGAGAGCCTTGCGGATAACTGGCTTCATCTCACCATTACGCTTCTCCATGTTCATCATCATGGTGATTGGCACACCTCCTGCCTTCCATTCGTCGGTATTGGCTGTTGTGTTCTTTACGATGGCCATGTAACCGGTCTTGCCGTTGGCGATAAGCTGTGCAGCGCTGGTTCCAAGTGCGTAGCAGTAGTCTGCATCAAAGTTGGAAGGAGCAGCGCAACGACCTTCGTAACCGAAGAAGTGATGCTGAGCGGCAAACTTACCTACGTACTTGCCTTCCTTCTTCCATTCGTCCAACTTGGCAGCAACCATCTCAGAGAGCAACTTCTCTGTCTCGATGAGAGAAACCTGAACGTTTCCGTGTGGGTCGCGGTCGAGAGAGAGCTGACGGGCAACACCCTCAGGAAGAGTAGCGAATGTCTCGGCATTCTCCTTAGAGAGGTGAGCCAGAATGTACTCACGCTGAGCATCCTTGTCCAAATCCTTATAGTCAGCACCATGAGCAGCCAAGAGGTCGTTCAGTTCCTCAATAAGACGACCGATAGCAGGGATAAATTCTATCAATCCTTCAGGAATCAGCACAACACCGAAGTTGTTACCGTCAGCAGCACGGTCGGCTACTACCTGAGCGATATTCTCTACAATCTGATTCAAGGTCATATCCTTGGCCTCTACCTCCTCTGAAACAAGGCAGATGTTAGGCTGTGTCTGAAGCGCGCACTCCAAAGCAATGTGAGAAGCCGAACGACCCATCAACTTGACGAAGTGCCAGTATTTACGTGCAGAATTGCAATCGCGCTCAATGTTACCAATCAACTCAGAATAAGTCTTGCAGGCTGTATCGAAACCAAAAGAAGTCTCAATCTGATCGTTCTTCAAGTCACCGTCGATAGTCTTAGGACAACCGATTACCTGTACACCACACTTCTTGGCAGCATAGTACTCAGCCAATACGCAGGCATTGGTATTAGAGTCGTCACCGCCGATGATAACAACAGCCTGGATGTCCAACTCGCGGATAATCTCCAAACCCTTGTCAAACTGGTCGGTCTTCTCCAACTTGGTACGGCCAGAACCAATCATATCGAAACCACCAGTATTGCGGTAGTCGTTGATGAAGTCGGCTGTAATCTCCATATAGTTATGGTCAACCAAGCCACCAGGACCCATGAGGAAACCATAAAGGCGGTTGGCTGGGTTCAACTTCTTCAATGCATCAAAAAGACCACAAATGACATTGTGACCGCCAGGAGCCTGACCGCCACTGAGGATAACACCCACGTTCATCTTGGTGTCGTGAGCCTCGTCACCAGGTACGAACTCTACGAGAGGCATACCATAAGTGTTAGGGAAGAGCTTCTTGATTTCTTCCTGATTGTCTACACTCTGAGTAGGAGCACCTTCTTTCACTTTTACATTGCCCTGTAATCCTTTAGGGAGTTTGGGAAGGTAGGCTGCTCGTGCTAATTGCAATTCACTTTTTTCCATGTCTTTTAGAATTTATAATTTTTTATTTACTGAAACTTCAAAACATCTGCAAAAGTAATTTATTTTTTCCACATAAAGAAACAAATAAAGCTAAAAATGAGTTAAAGAGAACTTTTTTTTCATTCTTGTGCACGAATTACGAATAAATTTACTATCTTTGAGCATTGAAATCATATTGTCATTCATTTAAAGATAAAAACTATGGCTAATAAAAGAGATTTAAAACGTACAATCAATTACATCACCAGCGATATGTTCGCTGAGTGTGTAGCAGCTTCATTGTATAGCAGCAAACCAGCAGACGAAGACGTCGACGGCATTCTGACTGCTATTGTCATGATTCGCACAGACTTTATCTGCCGCGTGTCACATCCAGAGCCAGGCATGGAGCAGAAAATGTACTATAAGAAGCTCATTGAAGACTTCAACAAGCAGGCTTGCGAGATTATTGACCAAATCAACAATCTGGATTAATTATTGGAAGGAATTCTGATTATTACATTATTATATATAATATCAGTTTTCTAACCAAAACTTCGAAACACACTGTAATGATTCAACAATTATCCAAATGGATACTCTATAAGCGCTTGGGATGGACCAAGGAGATTACAATAGCCCATCCCGAGAAGTATATTATCTGTCTTGCTCCACATACCAGCAACTGGGACCTCCTCATCGGACAACTCTACGCTCATGCCGAAGGAATCAAGAGCAACTTCCTGATGAAGAAGGAATGGTTCTTCTGGCCATTGGGACCCATCTTCCGCAAGATGGGAGGAATACCGGTATGGCGAAGCAAGCACACCAGCATGACCGACAACCTGGCTGAGGAAGCCCGCAAGCGAGACCACTTCTGTCTCTGCATCACACCCGAGGGAACCCGTTCGCTCAACCCCGACTGGAAGAAGGGATTCTACTTCATTGCCCTCAAGGCAGGAATTCCTATCCTGCTCTATGGCGCAGACTATCAGAAACGGCTCATTACGTGCACCAAGCAGATTATACCATCTGGCGACCTGGATGCCGACATGCGAGAAATCAAGTTGTACTTCAAAGACTTCAAGGGAAAGAAGCCCGAGAAGTTTACGATAGGCAACATATAAAAACTCTGATGAAAGAAAAACTCTACATGATACGACTGTTGACTTGCAGTTTAGCTGCATGCTCATTCCTTTCCTTGCCCGTCGCAGCTCAGTCTGTGACGGGCAAGGTATACCTTGACGGCAACACAAGAGCATGGGAAGATATCAACTACGAGGGAGACCCATGGGTCTTCAACATGTCTCGCCCCTACTTTGTAACGCGTGGACTGCAGAACAGACACCTCTCGGTATGGGCGTCGCACGGAAGATATTATGATGGAGACCAGAGAAGATGGAAATGGCAACGCCCCAACCTCTTCGGCACTACCGAGGACCTCTTCACGCAAACCATCGTGGTGCCCTACCTCATACCCATGCTGCAGAATGCCGGAGCCATTGTCTTCACTCCACGTGAGCGTGACTGGCAGAAGCATGAAGTGATCGTCGACAACGATGATGCCTTCAAACGCCCGTATTATGTTGAAACCGTCAACGGTAAAAAATGGAAAGACTGTGATTCCATAGGTTTCGCTGCCAAAAGAAGATATTATGAAGACAATCAGAATCCCTTTACCGACGGAACTGTAAGGAAGGCAAAAGCCACCAAGAAGAAGAAGAACCATAGCGAGATAAGCTATCAGCCCGACCTGCCCGAAGCAGGCAAGTATGCTGTCTACGTAAGCTACCAAAGTCTGCCCAAGAGTGTGACCGACGCGAAATACATCGTCTACCACAAGGGAGAAGCAACCGAGTTTTCCGTCAACCAGCGCATGGGCGGAGGAACATGGGTCTACTTGGGCACATTCGACTTTGACAAGGGCTGCAATACACTCAACCGTGTGATTGTAACCAATCAAGCTTCCAAACGAGGAGTGGTGACCAGTGATGCCGTACGTTTTGGTGGCGGCATGGGCAACATCCTGAGGGGCAACAACTCGAGCGGTATGCCCCGCTGCCTCGAAGGAGCACGATACTATGCACAGTGGGCAGGTGCTCCCTATCATGTATACGGAGGAAGAAAAGGAGCCAATGACTACGCCGACGACATCAACACACGCTCGCTGATGACCAACTGGTTGGGAGGCGGAAGTCCCTATATGCCTGCCCTTCAGGGCAAGAAGGTTCCTATAGAACTCTCACTTGCCGTACACAGCGACGCGGGTTACAACAAGGACGGAAAGACAACCTGGGGCTCCCTGGCCATCTGCACCACCAACTTCAACGACGGCATGCTGAACAGCGGCATCTCGCGCATGACATCCAAGGACTTGGCCAAGGCTTTGCTCAAGAATCTGGTCAGCGACCTTAGACAGCAGTATGGCGAATTCTCAGAGCGTTATCTCTGGGACCGCAACTACTCCGAGACCCGTTTGCCCGAAGTTCCTGCCGCCATCATCGAGACCCTGTCGCACCAGAGTTTCCCCGACATGAAGATTGGTCAGGACCCGATGGGCAAATTCACCATAGCACGCTCGCTCTATAAGACCATCTTGAGATTTGTATGCACCAACCACGGTCTGCCCTATGTAGTTCAACCCCTTGCACCCAACAATTTCTCGGTAGAGATTGATGCCCAAGGAACAGCCCACCTGTCATGGAGTCCACAGACCGACCACAGCGAGCCTACTGCCCAGCCTACATCGTATATTCTGTATACAGCTATGGGTAAAGGAGGCTTTGACAACGGACAGATCATTAAGGGAGCCTCTTGCAGCATGAACTTGAAGCCGGGCGAACTCTATACTTTCAAGGTGGCGGCTCTCAACAGCGGTGGGGAGAGTTTCCCAACCGAGAAACTTTGTGCGCGATACGAGCCAGCAGCCACCAAGACGGTCTTGATCGTCAACAACTTCCATCGACTGGCAGCTCCTCAGGTGATCGACAACGACTCCCTGCAAGGATTCGACATGGAACAAGACCCTGGCGTAAGCTATGGATTGACGGCTGGATGGAGTGGTAAGCAACTTGTCTTCGACCGACAGAGGATGGGCAACGAGAGCAGTTCTGGCTTGGGCTATTCTGGCAACGAACTGGCAGGAAACTTCATTGCCGGCAACGATTTCAGTTATGTGGAAGAACATGCTCGCTGTATAGCTGCCAGCCAAAAATACAATGTGGCAAGCTGTTCGAGTGAATGTGTCGCAGCAGGAAAGGTGAAGATGAATGCCTACCCTGTAGTCGACCTCATCAATGGTTTGGAACGCTACGACGGTTACACACCCACCTATTACAAATCGTTCACCCCTACCCTGCAGCAACGGCTCAAGGCTTATACGCAGGGAGGCGGAGCCTTGCTGGTAAGCGGTTCCTATATAGGCAGCGACATGACCACACCCGATGAGAGGAACTTCCTGAGCGATGTGCTGAAAGTAAGTTATCCAACCAATGACAGCATCACACAGACTACCGACAGCGTATCGGGCTTAGGTCTACGTTTCGCTTATTACAACACGCTCAATGACAGGCATTATGCTGCCACACATCCCGATGTACTCTTGCCGACAACGACAGTTGTTACCGCTCCCTTCAGCGCCATGGTTTACACATCAGGCAGTAGCGCTGCAGTAGCATACAGGGGAAATGACTATCGCTCATTCACCATGGGGTTCCCCCTCGAATGTATCAACGAGGAAAAGACTCGCACAAGCATCCTCTTGGGAATACTCCGTTTTCTGACAGAGTAGAAACAGAGGCGCTAAGTTTGCGCTTGTGTAAGCTAAAGATAAAAGTTCAATAAAGATAAAAACAACAACATAAAAACAGAAAGACTATGTACAAAATTCAAGCAAACCAGTCAGGCACACGCTCTATAGAAGTGAGCGACCTGCACCTTGAGACCATCGACAAATACCAGTTGCTCCGCAACCTCGTAGACAGCAACGGCATCATCGACGAGGGAGTATTGGAGAAACTCAAGCTCAACGTACGTGCCCTGCTCGAAGCGGACAACTGCCAGGACAAGGCATTGCTCGACTTGTGTCTCGACGTCATCTACAACAGTAACATGAAGGCACTCGGCCTTCACAACCTCGTCCTGCTCTATGTGGACTGGCTCGACAAACGTGCCGCCAACGAGGCAGAAGACACAAACGCAATAACAGACTAAAACGTAAGAATGGAATACAGACTGACAGATTTTCTGCCTACCACTAAGAAGGAATGCGAACTGCGAGGATGGGATCAGCTCGATGTCATCCTCTTCTCGGGTGATGCCTACGTGGACCATCCATCCTTCGGTCCTGCCGTCATAGCACGCACGCTCGAAGCTCATGGATACAAAGTAGCCATCGTACCTCAACCCGACTGGCATGGTGACTTTAGAGATTTTAAGAAACTGGGACGTCCCCGTCTCTTCTTTGGAGTCTCGCCAGGCGCAATGGACTCGATGGTAAACCGCTACACAGCCAATCGGCGTATGCGCAGCGAGGATGCTTTCAGTCCAGACTCACGTCACGACATGCGCCCCGACTATCCTTCTATCGTCTACACACAGATTCTCAAGAAACTCTATCCCGATGTTCCTGTATCATTGGGCGGCATTGAAGCCTCCATGCGCCGCATTAGTCATTATGACTACTGGCAGGATAAGCTGAAGAAATGTATTCTTTGTGATTCGGGTGCCGACATCATCCTCTATGGTATGGGTGAGAAGTCTATCATCGCCTTGGCCGAAGCACTCGACAGCGGTCGCACAATCAAGGAGATAAGAGACATTCCGCAGACAGTCTTTCTCTGTCGCGAGGACGAGATCCCCGGCGGCATCAAGGAAGATGACATCATACTGCACAGCCATGAGGAATGCCTGCAGAACAAGAAAGGACAAGCAGAGAATGTACGTCATCTGGAAGAAGAATCGAACAAGGTTCATGCCCAGCGCATGATTCAGCCCGTGGATGGCAAGGTGGTGGTGGTCAATCCTCCATTCCCTACCATGACAACGGAGGAACTCGACGCCTCCTTCGACCTTCCCTATACCCGATTGCCTCACCCTAAATACAAAGGTAAGACCATACCTGCCTACGAGATGATCAAGTTCTCGGTCAATCTTCACCGTGGCTGTTTCGGTGGTTGTTCCTTCTGCACCATCTCTGCACATCAGGGCAAGTTTGTAGTTTGCCGCAGCAAGGAAAGCATCCTCAAGGAGGTGAAAAAGATTATCCAGATGCCCGACTTCAAGGGTTATCTGAGCGACCTCGGCGGACCATCAGCCAACATGTATGGAATGCATGGCAATAACCTCAAGGCATGTGAGAAGTGCAAACGACCTTCCTGTGTGAATCCACAGATTTGTCCCAACCTCAACACCGACCACAGCAAACTGCTCGACATCTATCATGCCGTGGATGCTCTGCCCGGCATCAAGAAGAGTTTTATCGGCAGTGGTGTGCGCTACGACCTGTTGTTGCACAAGAGCAAGGACGAGAAGATCAATGCCGCAGCCCGTCAGTACACCCGCGAACTCATTACCAAGCATGTGAGTGGTCGACTCAAAGTGGCACCAGAGCACACCAGCCCAGAAGTACTGAAGTTCATGCGCAAGCCGTCATTCGACCTGTTCTATGAGTTCAAGCGCATCTTCGATCGCATCAATAAGGAAGAAGGACTCAACCAGCAGATCATCCCTTACTTCATCAGTTCGCATCCCGGCTGTCATGAGGAGGATATGGCTGAGTTGGCTGTCATCACCAAAGGACTCGATTTCCATCTGGAGCAGGTGCAGGACTTCACTCCTACACCCATGACCATCTCTACCGAGACTTGGTATACTGGCTATGATCCCTACACGCTCGAACCGGTGTTCAGCGCTAAGACTCCAAAGGAAAAACTTGCCCAGCGCATGTTCTTCTTCTGGTACAAGCCGGAGGAGCGTCGAGCTATTGAGTCAGAATTGAAGCGCATTGGCCGTTCCGACCTGATAGCCAAGCTCTACGACAAACCATTGAGAGGTGGAAAAGGCAGAATGCCTCAAGCTCATTACGACGACAAGGCCATTGGCTCTACTTACGACAACCCAGGAGTAGGACGTGGAGCCAAAGGCAAGCGTGGCAGCAACCGACAGGAGAATCAGCGTGGAGCCTACAGACAAGACTCACAACGAGGCAGCTATCGTCAGAATGTACAGAGAGGAAAAAACGAATATGCTCCAAAGGGTTATGGCAACGTGGGTTGTTACGACGAAGAGAAATATCTTAATGATGGCAAACCGCTGAACGGAAAGTCTGCCAACATACGTGATGTTGTGGCAGCTGCCAGGGCCGAATTGCACGAAGCCAAAGCCAAGGGTGCCGGCTTCTTCAAAAACAAAAAGAAGAAAAGCTTCAATCCCAACTTCGACAGCAACAACCGAAACAAAAGAGGAAAGAAATAAAGAAGTTTCATAAAACACCCGTGCGCAAGTATTCCAATAATCACAAATGATATTTATTGGAATATTTGCGCTTGGCTTTTACTGGTGCACCATGAAAACCGCCACCGATACTTCCACCACTAAAGCCTCGGCTGCCGCCAGCTACACCGCAATAGTCAGCCCACCGCGCACGGATACGGTCTACATAGTCGGCAGTTTCCGAACCACGCATATATCCATATTTCACTACTGGGTCGCTGTAATAAGCAGGCTGAGACAATCGCAATACAAACTCGCGCACATCACCCCAGTTGTATGCATTCCTGCCATGTTTACGTGCCAAAGACATGGCATCACGCACATGATGGAAACCACCATTATAGGCAGCTAAGGCGAAAAGTATACGCTGCGATGGGTCTCCGACATCAGCGAAATGCCCCTGCAGTTCAGCCATGTATCTTGCAGCAGCAGCCACATTAGCCTCAGGTTCATGCACCTGACTCATGGGCAAACCTAAGTGAGCGGCTGTAGAAGGCATAATCTGCATCAGTCCGCAAGCGCCAGCCCACGACTTTGCATTCGGGTCGAAGCAACTCTCCTGATAACACTGGGCAGCCATCAGTCGCCAGTCCATACGGGCAGCTCCGGCATACATCTGGAATAATCTGTCGTATTTAGATATCACACCTTTAGAACGATTGAGGAAAGGAGAGTAAACATGACGGCTGATGCTGCGTGAAGAAAGCAAGAAACTCTCCTCCTGTTTCACCTCTGCTATCATCTTAGGCTTGAACCAACTGTTGAGGGTATCGGCAAGACTCTTGTTGCCAGCAGCTACCGACCATTGTTCATCATCCGTTTTCACACCACAGAAGAGCAATCCGCCCTTCGCCTTCACACGAGCCAAAGGTACGGCTATCAGGTCGCCTTCGCCTTTCTGCAACTTACTCACCATTTCAGCCGTGTCCTTACATTCCTCCACACGTAACGACACACCAATCTGTTGCGCGAACTTCTCGCACAACAGATATTGCAATCCCATTCCATGCCCATGATAATCATAATAGGTGGTAGGTCCATTCACGGTCAGCATGATGAGTTCACCACCCGACACGATATCATCGAGCGACAAGCCCTTGCCTTGAGACTGAGGAGCAGGCTCATCAGAAACCTCTACTTCCCCCACGGGCGTACCCCATGGAGTAAGCTCTGGTTGTTCCTTTTTTGAGGAGCATCCCGAGAGCATAAAACCTGCAACAAATACAAATAAATATTCTTTCTTCATGTTTAATGCTACAAAAGTACAAATATTCTTGCATATTCGGGCAAAAATCTGTACTTTTGCATTGATTTTTAATAAAAATGAAGAAATATGTTACGAATAGCAGTGCAGTCAAAGGGTCGTCTCTTCGATGACACCATGAATCTTCTCTCGGAAGCAGACATTAAAGTAAGTGCCTCGAAGCGTACGCTCTTGGTACAGTCAACCAATTTCCCTATCGAGGTGCTCTACCTTCGCGATGATGATATTCCTCAGAGCGTGGCATCAGGAGTAGCCGATATCGGTATCGTTGGCGAGAACGAATTTGTAGAACGTGGTGAGAACGCTCAGATTATCGACCGTCTGGGTTTCAGCAAGTGTCGCCTGAGCCTTGCCATTCCTAAGAAGATCGACTATACCGGTCTGAAATGGTTCGACGGCAAGAAGATAGCCACCTCCTACCCCAACATCCTTCGCAACTTCATGAAGAAGAACGGCATCAACGCCGACATTCATGTCATCACAGGTTCTGTAGAAATCAGCCCCGGTATCGGTTTGGCAGATGGTATCTTCGATATTGTCAGCTCAGGCTCTACACTTATCAGCAACAATCTGGCTGAGGTAGAGGTCGTGATGAAGAGCGAGGCTCTCCTCATCGGCAACTGGAACATGGACGAGCAGAAACATCAGATTCTCAACGAGATGCTGTTCCGCTTTGAGGCAGTACGTTCAGCCCAGGACAAGAAATACGTGATGATGAATGCCCCTAAGGATAAAATTGATGCCATCACTGAGGTGTTGCCAGGTATCAAGAGTCCTACCATCATCCCTCTTGCCGACGAGAATTGGTGCTCTATCCATACCGTTCTCGACGAGAAGCGTTTCTGGGAAATTATCGGTAAGCTGAAGGAATTGGGAGCACAGGGCATCCTGGTAACTCCTATCGAGAAAATGATTTTGTAACAACCACTTGCAAATATCTTTGCATAAATAGTAAACCGAAGTTTCGCATGTGGTTCAAGTACGGGCTGAAGGCCCAAAAGCTCCTAGCCCAGGGCATCGCCCTGGGTATAATGGCAATCAGCAATGCGCCCTGTAAGGGCAACAGCTTTATATATTGCCTGGAGTTTTAAAGCTTTTGCCCTTACAGGGCGAGGTTACCGCCCCAAACAACCCAGGGCGATGCCCTGGGCTAAGAGTTTCTGCCCTTTCAGGGCGTGTGGGGCTTACTTGCGAAACTTGAATATATAAAACTTAAATTGGAATGAAGGTAATAAAGTATCCTGCAAAGGAAGAATGGAAGGAACTCGTTAAGCGTCCGCACCTCGATGTATCGCAGCTCAATGCGACTGTTGAGGGAGTTTTGGAAGACGTAAGAAATCATGGCGATGAAGCCGTGAAGCGCTATGAAGAGAAATTCGACCATGCCCATCTCGACAGTTTGTCTGTATCCGAGGCTGAGATGGACGAAGCAGAACACATGGTGTCGGCTGAGCTTAAACATGCACTGGAGCTCGCCCATCATAACATTGCCCGATTCCATGAAAGTCAGAAGTTTGAAGGAAGCAAGGTGGAAACCTGCCCTGGTGTGGAGTGCTGGCAGAAAAGCGTCGCCATACAGAAGGTGGGTCTCTATATACCTGGAGGTACAGCTCCTCTTTTCTCTACCGTACTGATGCTTGCCACACCAGCCAAGATAGCTGGTTGCGAGGAGATAGTTCTCTGTACCCCTCCTAACGCAGAAGGTAAGGTAAACCCAGCCATCCTCATGGCTGCCAAGATAGCCGGAGTCAGCAAGATTTTCAAGGCTGGTGGTGTTCAGGCTATCGGTGCCATGGCTTATGGTACAGAGAGTGTGCCAAAGGTGTATAAAATCTTTGGTCCTGGCAACCAGTTTGTGATGGCTGCCAAGCAGCATGTCTCACTACACGATGTGGCGATAGACATGCCAGCAGGTCCATCAGAGGTTTGTGTCATTGCCGATGAAAGCAGCAACCCTGTCTTTGTCGCTGCCGACCTGTTGTCGCAGGCGGAACATGGTTTCGACTCTCAGGTGTTCTTCATTACCACCTCCGAAGAGATGATTTCTAAGGTGGTAAAAGAGGTTGAACAACAGTTGGAGCGTTTGCCACGTAAGGAGATGGCACACACATCGTTAGACAACTCGAAGTTCATCCTCGTCAAAGACAAGCAGGAGGCCATTGACCTGAGCAATGCCTATGCTCCCGAGCATCTCATCATAGCCACAAGCGACTACGATCAGTTGGCAGAGAAGGTGGTGAATGCAGGAAGTGTATTCTTAGGCAACTATGCCTGCGAGAGTGCCGGCGATTATGCCAGCGGTACCAATCACACCTTGCCGACTCATGGCTATGCCTTGGCATATAATGGTGTAAATCTCGACAGCTACAATCGCAAAATCACATTCCAGCATCTCAGCAAGGAAGGCATCCGAAGCATCGGCAAGGCTGTAGTCACAATGGCAGAAAATGAACAGCTCGAAGCCCACGCCAACGCCATGCGACTGAGAGTGGAAAGCCTTGGTGAAAGGTAAAAAGGTAAAAAAGTAAAAAGTAAAAAGGTAAAGAAGCGTTTCATATGCTTTTTTACCTTCAATTTTCTGATAAAATCATAATGAAAGAACTGAAACAACTTTGCCGAGAGAACATATGGAACTTGGCACCCTATAGTTGCGCCCGCAATGAGTTTAGTGGTCGCACAGCCCGCGTCTTCCTCGACGCTAATGAGAATCCATACAACGACCCATACAACCGCTATCCAGACCCCTTGCAGCTCGAATTGAAGAAACAGCTCAGTAAGGTGAAGGGCGTGGCAGAAGACAAGATCTTCTTGGGCAATGGTTCAGATGAGGCCATCGATTTGGTTTACAGAGTGTTCTGTCGACCAGGCAAGGACAATGTAGTGGCCATAGCTCCCACTTATGGTATGTATGAAGTATGTGCCGACATCAATGACGTGGAATACCGCCCAGTATTGCTCAACGAGCAGTTCCAGACCACAGCCGACCATCTCTTAGCGGCCTGCGACGAGAATACCAAGGTTATCTGGTTCTGCAGTCCCAACAATCCAACCGGCAATCTCATCTCGCCCGACACCATCGATGGTGTATTGTCACGTTTCGATGGCATCGTAGTAGTCGATGAAGCCTATGGCGACTTTGCCAAGACCCGCCCCTACCGCCTGCAGTTGGCAAAATATCCCAATCTCATCGTGCTCAACACTATGAGTAAGGCATGGGGATGTGCTGCCATCCGTCTGGGCATGGCATTTGCCAGCAAGCAGATAGTAGATATATTTAATAAGGTGAAATACCCTTACAACATCAACCTCCTCACCCAGCAGCAGGCACTCGAGGTTCTGAAAGATCCCTATCAGGTAGACGACTGGGTGAAGACCATTCTGCAGGAACGTGGCAAGGTGATGGCAGCCTTCACCGACCTGCCTATCTGCGAGAAAGTGTACCCCACAGAGGCCAACTTCTTCCTCGCAAAGATGACAGATGCTACAGCCATCTATAACTATTTGGTCAATCAGGGCATCATTGTGCGCAATCGCAACAATGTGCAACTTTGTGGCAACTGCCTGCGTATCACAGTCGGCAAAAAGAGCGAAAATATCGACCTTTTGGCTGCACTCCGCCAGTATTGAGAAAAAAAGCCATGCTCCTTTACAACAAATTACACGATTTAGAGTTATTATATAATAAGAATAGAATATTAATAGCATAATTATCAAAAATAGCATACGATAAACAATGAAGAAATATATCATTTTTGCGCTCATGCTCTTGTCTGCAGGTTCAGTAATGGCCCAGTCAGGCATGACGGATGATCAAGTGATGAGTTTTGTAGCCAAGGAGCATAGTTCAGGCACCTCTAATTCGCAGATTGTCACCAAGCTGATGCAGCGTGGTGTCGACATTTCTCAGATTCGCCGAGTTCGTGAGAAGTATGAGAAGATGCAGAAGCAAGGTTCTTTGGCCAGTGCTACCGACCGCACAGGAAATACAAGTCGTCTGCGCAGCAATAATGGCAAGACACGTTCCGACTATGGAAAACAGTCCGACAAAGAGGCTGCCAACTACTCCAACTATCGTGTGCAAGCCCAGCGCGACTATTCTTACAGACACACTTACGACAGCAATGACGAGGAATATGGCGACATGCAAAACGAGCTAAACGGCATTGTGCCCGATTCCACACAGATGCTCAAACAGTTGTTGGCTCAGCAGGCTAAAGATAAACATCGCGTTTTCGGCCGTGACATCTTCAATAACAAGGAGTTAAGCTTCGAGCCTAACATGAACATCGCTACCCCACAGAACTATCGTCTGGGGCCAGGCGATGCAGTTATCATTGATATTTACGGAGCATCTCAGCGCACCATTCAGAGCACAGTTTCTCCCGATGGCGAAGTAACCATCGAGGGTTATGGCCCTGTCAATGTCAGTGGACTGACTGTAGCACAAGCCAATGCCCGCTTACGCAACACACTCGGAAGCCGTTATCGCAGCAGCCGTGTGAAACTGACCGTAGGACAGACCAAGACCATCATGGTCAATGTGATGGGCGAAGTAAAGGCACCGGGAACCTATACCCTGTCAGCCTTTGCCACCGTGTTCCATGCCCTGTATATGGCAGGAGGCACCAACAACCTCGGAACCCTGCGCAACATCAAGGTTTATCGTCACAACCGACTTGTAACCGTAGTAGATATCTACGACTATATCCTCAACGGAAAACTGACAGGCAATGTTCGCTTGGCTGATAATGATGTCATCGTGGTGGGCCCATACGACTGCTTGGTCAACATCAGCGGAAAGGTAAAGCGCCCTATGTTCTACGAGATGAAGAAGAACGAGAGCCTTAACTCCGTACTCAAGTATGCCGGTGGATTTACAGGAGATGCCTATACCAAGGCCGTTCGCGTGAATCGTAAGACAGGCAGAGAGTATTCAGTATTCAACGTAGAAGAATTCGATTACGCCAACTTCCGTATAGCTGATGGCGACTCTGTTAGCGTAGACTCTATCCTACCACGTTATGCCAATACCGTAGAAATCAAGGGAGCCGTATTCCGTCCCGGCATGTACAACTTGGGCGAACAGATCAACAGCGTTCGCACTCTCGTAGAACATGCAGAGGGACTCACCGAGGAAGCCTTTACAGCCCGTGCCGTAATGCATCGCATGAAAACCGACCGCTCTTTGGAGGTAATCAGCGTCGATATTGCAGGCATCATGAGTGGTAAGGTGGCCGACATCCCATTGAAGGAGAATGATGTGCTCTTCATCCCTACCCGTCAAGACAAGATGATAGAACGCACCATCACCATCCGAGGCGAGGTAAACTATCCTGGCACATACAAGTATGCTGACAATGAGACCATCGAGGACTTCGTTCTTCAGGCAGGCGGACTCACCGACAAGGCATCTGTAGTGAAAGTCAACGTAAGCCGTCGAGTCAACAATCCGAAGGCATTGCGTCCTGACAGCATCATTGCCAAGAGTTTCGAACTCACCTTGAAGGACGGTTTCGTAATCGACGGCACACCAGGCTTTACCCTGATGCCATTCGATGAGGTTTATATCCGCAAAAATCCAAGTTATACAGAACAGCAAAATGTAAGTATCGAAGGAGAGGTTGTTTTCCAAGGTGCCTACACCATGACCAAGCGTCCTTCACGTCTGAGCGACCTGTATCACATGGCAGGAGGCGCTACCGATCATGCCTACATCAAGGGAGCCCGTCTTCTTCGCCGCACCAATCAGGCTGAACGCGACCTGATGTACGCTATCTATAAAAAGGAACGCGAAAACCAGCAGAAGAACCTCCTTCAGTTGGCAGCGAGCAGCAATAACGGCTCCGCCATACAGCAGTCAGCCGAAAGTGCCAAGAATGCAGAACTCGAGAAGTTCAATATTCCAGACGAATACCCAGTAGGAATCGACTTGGCAGAAGCACTCAAGAATCCTGGCTCTGACGAAGACTTGGTATTGCGTGAGGGCGACCGCCTCATCGTACCACAGTATGACGGAACCGTTAAGATCAATGGAGCTGTTATGTTCGCCAACACTGTGGCATACGTCAAGGGCAAGCGAGCAAGCTATTACATAGACGAGGCCGGTGGCTTCGCATCAGATGCAGTGAAGAGCAAGGCATACGTCATCTACATGAATGGTAAGGTGGCAAAGGTAAGTCATGGCGCCCGCATCCAGCCAGGTTGCGAAATCGTTGTCCCATCCAAGCTGAAACGTAAGATGAGCGTTGCCGAAACCATGAGCCTTGGTTCCAGCATGTCGAGCATCGCCGCCATGATAGCAACCATCGCCAATATGACGAAGTAAGAGCATGACACCTCAAACGAAGGAGTCATTCTTATGAAATATCCTATGCGTTGGTTAATGGGATAAGTTGTGATAAATAACTAAAGAAATTATGGAAGCAATCAAGAGATTACCAATAGGAATATCCGACTTCAAGACCCTACAGAGAAGTCAAAAGTATTTTGTTGACAAAACAATGTACTTGCCATTATTAGAGAAGATTTCAAATTTTCTCTTCTTGATACGTCCACGTCGTTTTGGCAAGAGTTTGTTTTTGTCAATGGTAGCCGATTACTTCGATTGCGCCAACAAAGATATCGAAAAAGAATATCAAGGCACATGGATAGAAACACATCCTTTAGAATCAAAAGGCAAGTTTCAGATTTTGCAATTCGACTTTTCCCAGGTTTTGGACAGAGTAGAGAATCTTGAGGTCGACTTCAACACATACTGTTGCAGTTGTCTGAATCAATTTGTTCAGAAATACCAGAACTATTATACAAAAGACACGGTAGAATGGGCTTTGGCAGCCACTACTTCCAAGGACAAAATCAACATTCTGTCCAAAGAAGCCAAGGAGCGAGGCTATCATCTTTATCTCATCATTGACGAATACGACAACTTCACCAACACCGTTCTCAATGAGTTGGGCGAGGATACCTATCATAACATGACCCACAGCAGTGGTTTTTACCGCAATGCCTTCAAGATATTCAAACCGAACTTCGAACGTATTCTCTTTATGGGTGTCAGTCCTATCACCCTCAACGATTTGACCAGTGGCTTCAACATCGCTACCAACATCAGCCTTCATCCATGGTTCAACATGATGTTAGGCTTCAGCGAAGAAGAAGTACGCCAAATGATATGCTACTACATATCTGTAGGACTTATCAAAACGAATGATACTATTGGAGTCACCATCAGTGAGGATGAAAAAATCAATGCGATTATAGCAGAGATGAAACCATGGTACGACAACTACTGCTTTTCAGAAGACAGATACAATATCGATCCGAGCATGTACAACAGCAACATGGTACTCTACTATCTCAACAACCTCATCACAACAGGAAAAGCTCCCAAGGAGATGGCAGATCCAAGTTGTCGTACAGATTATGCCAAGTTGAAGAACCTCGTAAGGCTCGACCATCTGGATGGCGACCGCAAAGGAGTCTTGATGAAGATTGCCGAGAAAGGCTTTATTGATGCCTCTATTGCTGATTCTTTTGCAGCAGAGGAAGTAATGAATCCTGACCGTTTCGTCAGCCTATTGTACTACTATGGAATGTTGACTATTGGAGGAACCGACCTTGATGCACTTCATCTTGTCATTCCCAACAACACCATCCGCAAGATGTATTACGACTTTCTGGTAGAACAGTTTCAGACATTGCATAGCTTGGATCTCAATGACTTATCAGCAATGTACCGTAAGGCAGCACAAGAAGGAGAATGGCAACCTCTATTTGAATATCTTTCCAGTTCATACTGGAAAGACAGCAGCATCAGAGACGGCATTCAGGGAGAACGCAACATACAAGGTTATTTCAATGCCTACCTTCATCTTTCAAAGCTCTTCATTGCGCATCCAGAGATAGAGGCAAATCATGGCTATTGCGACTTCTTCCTGTTGGCAGACACAAAGAAATTCTCCACCCTCCGCCACAGCTATATCATAGAGTTGAAGTATCTTCCATCAAAGGCAACGGATAGAGAAGCAAAGACAGCAAAGGAACAGGCTGTAGAACAATTAAACAAATACATAGCAGATACAAATATTCAAAGTCTGACTGCAGGAACACAACTTCACGGAATATACCTCATATTCCAGCAAGGTAATGCGACAGAGATAGGAGAAATATAAAATATCTGAGTCAAAACAAAATAAAGACAAGATTATGGATTTACATACATTAATACAAGCACAGATGGAGCTGATGGGCAACGACCAACCAGTTGCTTCTTGCGGTCTTCACGGTGCTACAAGAAGAGGCGTAATAGAACAAGCAATTGAATATCTCCAAAAATCATTAGCCAACACCGAACGCGACGAGCCTTCCGGATATGGCTATCGCATAAATGTAGAGATCTTCAAAAAAGGGAAGCCAAGATTCTAATCACAGCAAATCCCAACAACACAATCCGCAAGATGTATTACGACTTCTTGATAGAACAGTTTCAGACATTGCATAGCTTGGATCTCTACGACTTATCAGCAATGTACCGTAAAAAAGGAAAGAAACTGTAAATGAAACTGTAAATGAAACTGTAAATGAGACTGAAAATGAGACTGTAAATTATATAATATAACAGCTTACGTCTATGGTTGGGAAATAGGATAAGTTAGTAATAAAAACATTATATTAATAGACATTATAATATTTTTTTTGACACAAAAAAAACATAAGATGGAAAAAAAAGAAATGGAAATAATTGACCTCAGGGTCATTTTTAGCAAAATATGGGCAAAAAGGAAAATTTACTATATCGTTTTACCTATAGTGTTTATATTATCATGTGCTTATATCCTTTGCATACCACGTACATACTCATCCAACCTTAGCCTTGCACCAGAGTTAAGTAATAACTCAAGCCTTGGTGGTACTATAGGCTCTTTGGCCTCTTCATTTGGTATAGACATAGGGAATATGGAGACTTCTGATGCTATCAATCCTATGCTATACCCTGACCTGATGGAAGATAATGGCTTTGTTGTTGGCTTATTCAATATTAAGGTAGCAACAGAAGACGGAAGTGTAAAATGCAGCTATTACGATTATCTCACTAAGCACCAAGATTATCCGTTTTGGGCAAAATGTATTGGAGGAATCAAAAAACTATTTGAAGAAAAAGAAACAAAAACAAAAGGGAAAGCACAGATGAACCCTTACATGCTTTCTAAAAAACAAGACGATGTAGCATCTGCTATCAGAAAAAACATTTCTATCAGTATCGATAAGAAAACTGCAGTCATCACAATCTCTACAGAAGCACAAGATCCGCTGATTTGTAAGACTCTCGCCGATTCTGTAAAAGAGCGCCTTCAGGTATTCATTACCAACTATCGAACAAGCAAAGCACGTGTAGATGAACAATACTACAATAAACTTACAACCGAAGCAAAGCAAGATTACGAAAAGGCCCGCCAATTGTATGGTGCCTATAGTGATGCCAACACCGATGTTATACTTGCAAGTATGAAATCTAAGCAAGAAGACTTAGAAAATGACATGCAATTGAAATTTAATGCTTATAACGCAATGATGACACAATATCAAGCTGCTAAAGCAAAAGTTCAGGAACGTACACCAGCTTTTACGGTGGTTCAAGGTGCAGCAGTACCAATAAAGCCATCTGGTCCTAAGCGAATGCTATTTGTAGCATGCATGATATCCTTAGCTTTCTTTATTTTAAGTATTTACTCTATTAAAGATTTATTACTAAAAGATTGATGCAATAAAAGAAGAAAAGTGGCCGATGAAAGAAGAAACAAATTATATTGAAAATGAGAAGAAGAAGCGTGTATATAAAAATTCGCTTCTTCTTTTTGTGCGCATATTCATCATCACAATCATCAACTTGTACTCTGTTAGATTAGTTGTGAATGGACTTGGAGTGATCGATTATGGTATTTTCAATGCTGTAGTAGGTGTTGTCATGACATTATCATGTGTGTTTCCTGTGATTGCCGTTTCTGTTCAACGTTTTTTTTCTTCAGAAATGGGGAAGAATAATTACTCTATGCTTCCAATAATATTTTCTGCAAGTATAAACATCATTTTGGTATTACTATTAATCATCATTATCTTGTTGGAAACTATAGGAATTTACATCATCAACTCAAAAATGCAGATACCTGTTGAAAGCATAGGTACTGTTCACTATATATTTCATCTTTCTATCTTCACCTTTATCTTCAGTTTTATACAAATACCATTTATTGCTTCAATATTTGCTCATGAAGACATGAATATTTTTGCATTTATTTCATGTATTGATTGCGCATTAAAATTAATAGCATCATTATTTATTAACTATGTATTAGAAAATCGTCTTTTACTGTATGCTGGAAGTTTAACGATAGTATCATTCTGTACATTTCTATTCTATATGATTACATGTAAATCTCGTTATAAAGAATGTTGTTATACAAAAGTCAAAGAAATCAAAATCTACAAAGAGATGCTCTCTTTTTCTGGATGGACTATGTATGGTGCATTTGCTGGTATCTGCATGATACAGGGCAATACAATCTTACTCAATATTTATTTTGGCCCTCTTGCAAATACAGCATTTGGTATAGCCAACAATATCTATAATGCATTCAATTCGCTTGCTAATAGCATAGTATTAGCATTTCGACCAAGAATGATAAAGACATATGCAGCAAAAAATTATTCAGATTTATCCAAACTTTTTACAACAAACAACAAATTTATCTTCACCTTGCTAATTATAGTTGCTATACCTATTTTTACAGAAATAGATACAATCATTCAACTTTGGCTTGGAAAAATGTCTGAAAATATGGTATTATATTCAAGGCTTTTTATTCTATATACAATAATTTTGGCCTTACACAACCCTATTACAACCATTATACAAGCATCAGGTAAAATAAAGATTTATCACTTATGTGTAGAATCTATTACAATAATGAGTTTGCCAACATCTTGGTTTCTTTTTAAGTTAGGGATGCCGTCATATTCAATCTTTGGCACAATGATTATATTAGCATTATTTGCTCATGTAGTACGTTTGGTTATCCTACGCAGGAATTATTCACGCTTTTCGTGTTACAAATATGCAATGAAATTTATATTGCCATCACTGGTAGTTGCAAGTCTAAGTTCTATAGGAGCCATATTCATACACACATACATTGAAGATAAACTGCTTCGGTTAGTATCCATGATGACTATATGTCCTATATGGACATTGGTACTTACATATATTTTTAACACTTCAAAGGAAGAGAAATTTTATATCCATAAAAAAGGTTTTAAAATAATTAAGAATATAATAGAAAGAAAATAAAAGAATTTACAAAATATCTGAAATAAATGGGCTACATTATAACAATCATATTCATTATAGTTTCACTTTTATGCTTTTTAGAGCATCGGGTCTCAAACGAGCATAAAAGTATATTATATTGGGGACTCGCATTTATTCTTATTTTGATTGCAGGATTTAGAGAAGTTGGTATAGATCCGGATTCTTACAATTATGAATATGCTTATTTGCATTACGACAATCCTCGATTAGAGGATGCAATGGAACCATCATATTTTGCAATTGCTGCGTTTTTTAATATGTTTACAAAAAATGTACATGCCATTTTTTTATTTTATGCAGCGATAGGTTTAATATTAAAATTTATAGCTTTTAAAAAGTTCTCTGAATTGTGGTTCCCTCCAGTTGTTATGTACCTCAGTTTCATTTATGAACTTCATGAATGTGTACAGATTAGGACTGCAATCATGTCGGGACTATTCATGATAGCTATTCTATACATTGCAGAAAGTCAACGCGTAAAAGCAACAATTCTTATCCTGATAGGAACTGTATTTCATATGTCTGCACTCATACTTTTACCCTTGGTTTTTCTAAGTAATAAAAAAATGAGCAAAAAAGAACTTTGTATATGGATATCATTAATACCTATAGGATATGTACTTTACGCATTAGGCAGCAACTTACTGGTCAATATTCCAATACCATACATTGAAAATAAATTGGCAAATTATCAAGAGAATGCTGATGTAATAGATGTTGGTGTTAACGTGTTTAGCCCATTGCAATTATTCACAACACTTTTGTTTTTGTATCTATTGTATTTCCAAGATACAATATGTACATACAATAAATATTATCCTCTTATGATGAAAATATTTGCTTTAAGCTTGTTCTCTTATGTTGCATTTGCTTTTTTGCCAGTATTCAGTCAAAGAGTAAGTTACTTATTGAGAATTGTAACAATTATTCTATTCTGTAACATCTACTATACGATAAGACCCAAATGGGTAGGTATGATTGTCGTTATACTGATAGCATTTATTTATCTCAACTATAATTTGCCATATATCGGCTATCATCTCTTATGGGGAGGATAAAATATTTTTCAAACAAACATAACATATAAATAAAAAACAAGTTAAACTAAAAAGATATATAAATTATGACACCAAGAATTATAGCATTATACCTTCCCCAATTCCACCCAATCCCAGAAAATGACAAATGGTGGGGACCAGGTTTTACCGAATGGACAAATGTAGCAAAAGCCAAACCTTTGTTTAAAGGTCATCTGCAGCCAAGAATCCCTGCAGATTTGGGCTTCTATGATTTACGCTTGCCAGAAACGCGCATACAACAGGCAGAATTGGCAAAGGCTGCTGGCATAGAAGGGTTCTGCTATTATCATTATTGGTTTGGACATGGGAAACAACTCCTTGAACGTCCATTCAACGAGGTTGTAGAATCTGGTAAACCAGATTTTCCTTTCTGTATATGCTGGGCTAATCATACATGGAGCAATAAAACATGGGAAAGCAAATCTGCCATGCAAAAGAACTCCATACTTATCAAACAAGAATATCCAGGAAAAGAAGATGACATAGAGCATTTTATGTCATTGTTACCGGCATTCAAAGATCACCGGTATATGAAAGTGGATGGCAAACTACTCTTTGTCATTTATAGTGTATTTGACTTTCCCCATGTTGAAAGATTTCTGAAAACATGGCGTTCACTTGCAAAAGAACATGGATTACCTGGTTTTCATTTTGTTGGCATGACACCGTCAACGCTAACTTTCAAAATAGACAAAGAAGGTAATCACGTTAGAACTCTACCAAATATATCAAGCAGTAAAGAAATCTATGAAGCTGTTTTGAATATGGGGTTTGATGCTGTCAACTCTTTTGGAAAGCGCAGGGGCGAGATGCTTTATGAAGGCAAATGGAAAAATTTAGTAAAGACAGGTTTACGCCATATAGGACTGCCAACTGGAAGCATGAAATATGACTATGCTAAAACAGTAAAAAACTATTTTGCACCCGAAGATGTCTGGGAGAATGTTTATCCTACTATTTTACCCCAGTGGGACAGAACACCTCGCGTAGCAAATCAAGATGGCATATATGTGCACGCAACACCAGAAAAGTTCAAACAGCATATTCTTCAAGCAAGAGAAATAATCGAAGAGAAAAGCGAAGAGCATCAGATACTTTTCCTTAAATCATGGAACGAATGGGGAGAAGGTAATTATGTAGAACCAGATATGCAATGGGGGCATGGATTTCTTGATGCGATATCAGAAACTATAAACAAGTAACATATATGAGTAATAAAATTTTTTATATAGACCCACAATCTATGCATAATCTAGCAGAATATGATTATTCTGTTACAAAAAATATGGATTGCGAGATAATATATATATGTAGTAAATATTATGATTATGACATTAATCCTAAACTAACATATATTTATGCATTCAAATATAATCACATAAAAAATAGAATTAAGAAAGCTGTCAGTTATCTTTTTTCCCTCATTTACATAGCTGTACTAATAAACGAATATAAACCAACTTTGGTTCATATACAGTGGTTTAAGATTCCAAAATTAGACTATTTCTTCTGGAGTATCATTAAAAAGATTTTCCATGTGCATATTATACATACAGCACACAATGTATTACCACATAACACAGGAACAAAACACCAAGCTATCTATAAAAAAATATACACAAACTTATCAGATAAAATAATCGTTCATAGTGCAAATACAAAAAAAGAAATCTGTAATATATTTAATATTGATCAAGATAAAATAGCAATCATCCGACATGGATTGTTGACTATGAAATATAATGAAGAAAAATATAAAAAACAATTTAAAAATTCTGCATTACTTGAAAAGTTAGAAAATAAAATTGTATTTACATCTTTAGGTGAACAAAGTTACTACAAAGGAAGCGACCTAATTATTGAAGCATGGCTTAGGTCTTCTACATTAAACCAGTCTGACAAATGTGTTCTTGTCATGGCGGGGAAATTTAAAAATATTGATTACAAGGAAGTTGAAAAATATAAAAATGTTTTCATAAAAAACATACGCGTCTCTAACGAAGAGTATATGTTTTGGCTAAGCCATACTGATGCCTATCTTCTTCCTTACAGAAATATTTCACAAAGCGGTGCTTTGCTCACTGCTCTTTCTGAACATATACCTGTAGTCACTACAAATGCTGGAGGCATTAGTGAACCTATGAATATAGCCAAAGTAGGCTGGAATATAGGAGAGGCTAATGTTGAAAATATACAAACAACACTCCTTCATATTCTTAAGAACTCAGATGAAACAAAAAAAATTAAGCAAAACCAAATGGGATGGAAAGCTATAGAAGATTTCTATAATTGGGATGAAATTAGTTATAAAACAGAAATGTTGTATCAGTTAACAACAAAAGAAAAATTAAACAACATTCACAAACATGATTAAACTTACATAGGTTCAGGAGTTAATGGAAGATATAATATGGAGATTCAGAAAATTTAGACTACAAAAAGGGATATTTGCAAAAATCCTATAAAAAATACAATATATTAAGGTTTTTATGGTTCTTATATAAAATATCAAACTTTCGCAAATGAGGAAATTAAGGAAGTTATTAAAGTTATTGAAGTCAAAGTCATATTAGTTTATAAAGAGTATTAAACAAAAAACTATAAGTTATAACTTTTGCACCAATGACTTTTATTCTACTATAGTTTCTGAACTTGCTAAAGCTAAATAAAATAGGAGTGTAAACAATGAAAAAGATAATGTTAGTATTTGGAACCCGACCAGAAGCCATCAAAATGGCACCATTGGTTAAGGCTTTCCAAGCAAAAAATGACGAGTTTGAAACTATAGTCTGCGTAACTGGCCAGCATAGAGAAATGCTTGACCAAGTTTTGCATTTGTTTGACATCAAGCCAGATTTTGATCTTAATATTATGAAGCAAGGTCAGGATTTATATGATATAACATCAAGAGTCTTACTTGGCATGAGGGATGTTTTCAAAGTTTGCAAACCTGACATTCTGTTTGTACATGGTGACACGACAACAAGCACAGCGGCTGCTTTAGCAGGCTTTTATCAACAGATTCCTGTTGCTCATGTTGAAGCTGGACTTCGTACTAATGACATATACAGTCCTTGGCCAGAAGAAATGAACAGACAGATCACAGGGCGTATTGCAACTTATAATCTCTCTCCTACTCAGCTCAGTCGCCAAAACTTACTTAAGGAAAACGTAGACGAGAACAAGATAACGGTTACCGGAAATACCGTTATTGATGCCCTACATTGGGTAACTGCAAAAATTAAGAGTGACAAAAAGCTTGATGATAATTTATCATTAGATTTGAAAAGCAAAGGATATGACACAAAACGCCTTGTAGGAAACAGACGTCTTATACTTATCACTGGGCATAGACGAGAGAACTTTGGTGATGGATTTCTACATATATGTCATGCAATACAAGATTTGGCAAAGAAATTCCCCGAAGTCGATTTCGTTTATCCTATGCACCTCAATCCTAATGTTCGAAAGCCCATTCACCAAGTCTTTGGAGAAGACTTAAATAATCTCGGCAATATATTCTTCATTGAGCCTTTAGAATATTTGCCCTTCGTGTTTTTGATGGAGAAATCAGACATTGTTCTAACTGATAGCGGAGGTATTCAAGAAGAAGCGCCAGGTCTCGGAAAGCCAGTATTGGTTATGCGCAATACTACAGAGAGACCAGAAGCCGTAGATGCAGGTACAGTAAAACTTGTCGGTACTGATTATGATGCTATTGTAGATAATGTATCCAAGCTACTGACTGACAGGAATTTATACAATAAAATGAGCAAGGCAACCAATCCTTATGGAGACGGAAAAGCCTGTGAGAGAATAATAAGATATATAGAAATTACAAAATAATAATTGAAAAGAAATATTTAACTACTAAATATTATTTTCAATTATGCATAAAATAAAAACAATTATATGAAAGCATGTTTTATGGGCTTAGGATATATAGGCCTTCCTACTGCTATTATTGCAGCAAAACACGGAATCAACATTACTGGTGTTGATATCAATCAAAATGTAGTAGAACAAACTAACAAAGGACACTTGCATATCGTAGAACCAGGTATTGAAGATATGCTTAAAGAAGTTGTTGCAAATGGCAACTTACATGCCCAGACAAAGCCAGAAGAGAGCGATGCTTTTTTCATAGTTGTTCCTACTCCATTCAGAGGTGGTAATCACGAGCCCGACATTTCATACGTAGAATCTGCCACAAGAATGGTTTTACCTTATCTCAGAGAAGGTAACTTGTTTGTGATTGAATCAACTTCACCTGTTGGAACAACAGACAAAATGAAGAAAATCATTTTTGAAGAGCGTCCAGAGTTAGCTGGGAAAATATATATAGCTTATTGTCCTGAACGTGTTTTACCAGGTAATATTATTTATGAATTGATTCATAATGACCGAGTTATTGGAGGCATAAACCCTGAATCAACAGAGAAGGCCAAAGAATTCTATTCTAAGTTTGTCAAAGGAACTCTTCATGCTACTAATTCTAAAACAGCAGAATTGTGCAAACTTACAGAAAACTCAAGCAGAGACTCTCAGATAGCTTTTGCCAATGAATTGTCTATTATCTGCGATAAGGCAGGCATTAACGTATGGGAACTCATCAATTTGGCAAATAAACATCCACGAGTTAATATACTTCAGCCTGGCTGTGGCGTGGGAGGTCATTGCATTGCAGTAGATCCCTATTTTATCTCAGCAGAATTCCCTGCTGAAAGCAAGATGATACAATCAGCTCGCGAAGTAAACAACTATAAAGCCTTCTGGTGTGCAGAAAAGGTAAAGAATGCCATTCTAAAATTTGAACTTCAAAACAACCGCAAACCAGTGGTCGCTATGATGGGATTGGCATTCAAACCCAATATTGATGATTTGCGTGAAAGTCCAGCAAAATATATTGTTACACGAGTAATGCAAGAAAGCAGTAATGCAGACATCCTTATTGTGGAGCCAAACATCCAAGAACACAAAGTATATAAACTGACTGATTACAATGAAGCTTATAACAAAGCAGATATTGTTGCATTTTTAACTGCCCACAATGAGTTCAAAACACTCCCATGGACTGACAGTAAGGTTATTTTAGACTTCTGTGGTATTTTCAAAAAATGAAAAAAATATTATTTTTAACTGATAATTTTCCACCTGAAGTGAATGCACCAGCTTCCCGTACTTATGATCATTGTAAAGAATGGGTCAAGTCTGGTGCTGATGTAACGGTCATAACATGTTTCCCTAATTTTCCTCAGGGGCATGTTTATGATGGTTACAAAAATAAACTTTGGCAAAAGGAAATCATAGATGGCATAAAGGTCATAAGGGTTTGGAGCTATATTGTTCCTAACAAAGGTTTTATTAAGAGAACCCTTGACTATATAAGCTATTCATGCACTTCTTTTCTGGCTGGATTATTTATTAAAGCAGACATTATAATTGCAACTTCACCTCAGTTCTTCACTGCTTTGTCAGGCCGAGCTCTTAGCAAATGGAAGAGATGTCCATGGATAATGGAAGTTAGAGATTTGTGGCCAGAAAGCATAAAAACTGTGGGGGCAATGAAAGATAACATGTTTATTCGTTATTTTGAATGGCAAGAAAAAAGATGTTATAAGTCTGCCGCAAAAATAGTTGTTGTAACAGACTCTTTTAAAAAGAATCTAATCAATAGAGGTATTTCAAGCGACAAAATCGATGTTGTAAAAAATGGAGTAAACAGAGATATGTTTGCACCACGCCCTAAAAATACCGATTTGTTAGAAAAACTGAATTTGAAAGGTAAAACGATCATTGGGTATATTGGAACCCATGGTATGGCGCACAAATTAGATTTTATACTGTTTTGCGCTAAGAAATTAGAAAATCACCCCAATATTCATTTTCTACTTATCGGAAACGGTGCAATGAAAAAGGATTTGTTAAAGATAAAAGAACAATTGGATTGTAAGAATGTAACCATGCTTGATTCTGTTCCTAAAGAAGAAGTGGCAAATTACATATCTATTCTCGACGTTTGTTTGATTAATCTTAAGAAATCTCCTTTATTCAAAACTGTTATTCCTTCAAAAATATTCGAGAACGCTGCTATGCAAATACCTATACTCATGGGTGTTGAGGGAGAGGCAAAAGAAATAATTACAAAGTATGGCGCAGGAGAATGCTTTGAGCCAGAAAATGAGGAAGACTTCAACCTTAAGCTACATAAAATTCTTGATAGAGAAAAATACGAAGGATATAAAGAAGGCTGTAAAAAATTAGCTTTGGATTTTGACAGGAAAAAACTTGCTGCGAAAATGTTGAATATAATCAATCAAATTTAAATCTGATAATATTCAAATTAAATACTTAACTTTGCTGTTACTATTTTTTATAGTAACAGCATTTTTTAGTGATTTTTTATGAGTTTATCGGCATTCAGAGCGAAAAGATGAAGGGTGAAGGGTATTTGCGTAATCCATTTTTTTAAATAGTACTGAGTCTATCGACAACCAAGCTAATCTATAATTCTTTACATACAACCATTTCGACTCCACGATATACTATCACAATACGATGGAGATGAGTGCTCCTCGCACCCAACCTTACCATTTCGGTTTCTGCATACTTACATACTTGTTTCTCCGCATCATTAGTTTTTACTTCTATCTCTGCTTCTGAAGCATTTGACTTCACGTATTTCAATTCTACCACGTAGGAATACTGGATATCTTTATAAATGTCAAGCAATGGCAAGAGGAAAATATCGGCATACCCTTCCTGATTAGGGTATTCTGATACTGGTCTATAGAACTGATTTTGGCAAGTCATTGCCAAGGTAAAACCATGTACAAACGACTCGCCTTTCTGTTTGTCACGTTGTGAGGAAAAAAGATAAATGGTGTCTGATATGTTCTGAAAATAGGATTTCCAATTACCATCATAAGCCAATCCTTCTTCTAATCCGTCGTGCTTACGGACATCTACGGACAATCCGTTCTCATCATAAGTATCCAACAGGTACTTGAAAACCTGCTCACGCACTACTTCATTAGGTATCACAAACCTGGTCTTTCCGCGATAAGTTCCTGCTATTGTAACAAGACCGAAATAGTACAAAAGACTAATAAAATTGTCGGGCTCGCAGATTCTCTCTGCAGGAAAACCTGCCTTCAACTCACCTACGACAAAGCCATAAGTTACCAAGTCTTGAATAACAGATGCATCATGGGTAAAATTTTTGTCTTTACGAATAAGCATACGAAGCTTATTGTAATCAATACGGATGTTCTCCTCTAACATGTCCTCAGGAATCACACAACCATTATTGAGATATTTATCCATAAAGTACAAAACCATATTGGAATTATACATTGTAGTTTTTCCGTAAGACTCTTTGGCGAAGCAATAGTTGTCGTACCAAGGCTTCATTACCTGAATCAATTCATCAATAGAATGATTGTAATCATAATATTCTGAGTACTCTTGCAGCATGGCACGTACTTCTACCTCTGTAAATCCTGTCATCTCGTTAAAACGAGAATCGAGTGAATAATTGGTTCCTATATTAAAACCGGTTGTAAGATCATCCATCGTCACAGGACTCACTCCTGTCAGGAATACTCGCTTGATGCTTGAATCTGTACCTGACTTAACTGCGTTGTAGAAGGAGCGAAGATATCCTGTACCATGTGTCTCCGAAGCATAGTCATCTTGACGCGCAACCTCTGAAAGTATTGTATTAGTGAAATGATCATACTCATCGATGAAGAGATAGAGACTTTGACCTGCTTTGTCACAAAGGTCGCACACACAATAAAGTTGTTCTACTGCTCCCTTTTTCTCCTTCAGTTTTATCAAGGCATCTTCCGGCAAAAGCCGTGAATACTTCTCACAAAAAGAAGTAAAGACCGTATTGCAATACGAATCCATTGACTCTCTATAGGAACTAATTTCTCCATTGACAACAGAGAAATTAAAATACAGTACTAAATAGCTGTTATGCAAAGGTGTAGGATGCTCACCTATATACAATCCTTTGAACCATGTTTCAAATTTATCAGCCTCATTCACATCATAATAATGACGCAACATTGAAAGGGTAAGACTCTTCCCAAAACGACGAGGACGTATGTAGAAGAAATACATGTTGGCATGCTCTATTTCTTCAACAAACCTCGTCTTGTCCACATAATAACAGTTTTCTTCTCTCAACGCCACAAAATTCATCATGCCGTATGGGATGCGCTTTGGATTGTTCATATTGCTAATATTTTAGCACAAAAATACACATTTTTTCAATACCATCCAAATATTTTTAATGAAAACATCAGAAATTAATCGTTCGCTTATGCGCATCTTTTCGCACCATGGCAGAACTAAAATATCCTTCATAATTTCTTCCAATCCATCACCCCCCTACTCTGCCTATTAAACTCAAGAGCAAGTGAGATAACAGGTTTAGAGGATGCAGCATAGGCATCAGCATAATGACGAGAAGCGATTTGATGTGAGGCAGAAACTACGCCGCCATTATCTGACATCTTAAGTTCTAAAATGTAGATATTTTCAGAGGTTTCAACCACTAAATCTATTCTACCTGCAGACACCTGTTGCTCTTCTGAGACCTTAAAGCCACAGAGATAGAAAATATTCTTCAGAATAAAACGAAAATGTTCCTCAAAAACAAAGCTCTCCTTCTTTTGTGTACTATAAGGGGTGCCAGCTACCAACTGCTTAAGACAAAGCATACTCCTATCAATATTAGCTGCAAGCATCGAAATCTTCAATTCCTGAATAGCATTGCTTACTTGCGAAGACTCCTTATGCAACATGATAGGAAGAATCATACCAAACATCGCATTTCGCACTTCTCGGTTAGGATAACCTAACATATAACTGCTACCAACCACCTTCTTGATAGTAAGATAACCAGACTGATAGAGGAAGAGCTTAGGATCATTCATATTGACATCACTCATTTCCAAATAGTCTGAATCTATCAAACAATTGTCTAATTCAGGAATCTCGTTGATAAATTTACACAAAACCTTAAGTAACATCTCATTGGAGCCAGAAGCTATCCAATAAGAATTAAGGCACAGATTTGCAAATGCATTACATACACTAAAAGGATTGTAAACACCAATGAGACCACGAGAGAAATGGTAGCCATCATAGATAGAACTCATTGTATCCATAAGGGCACTCTTCGTGACTGAATAGTTATCTGCCAATTCTGATAGTTGTTTTGAGAAATAGAACTGAATTTCATCTTTAGTCAAACCGCATATCGTTGCGTATTCATTACGAAAACTGACATTAGTTAATGTATTAAGCATACTAAACAAACTGATTTGAGTAAACTTAGTAATGCCAGTAATGAACACGCACTTGATGCAGTAACCATAGTCCTTTAATCCAGTAAAGAAATTGCGATATATCTCACGGCACGCATCATGATGATTGGTCTCATAAGTATGCTGCAAAGGAACATCATACTCATCAACGATAATAGCTATCTGAACTCCCGCCTGCTCGTATGCTCTTTGAATAATACCGTTTAAACGATTACCTAATGACTGCTCATTCGGATTTCTGCCATATATATTCTCGTATGAAGACAACACATTGTTCAAATATTCTGTAAGTGTCTTAGCAGAAGAACCACCCAAACTCATACTAAAATAGATAACAGGACGTTTAACCCACTCCGTTTCAAGTTCCATAATCTTGAGACCTTCAAAGAGTTCCTTTCTACCCTCAAAATAACACTTAAGTGTAGAACACAAAAGAGACTTACCGAAACGGCGTGGACGGCTCAGGTAATTGTATTTAGTACCATTAGCCAGTTTCCAAACCATATCAGTCTTATCAGCATAGATATAATGATCTCTACGCATCTCTTCAAAATCCTGTATGCCTAAAGGCAATTTACTATTTTGCTTCATCGTTTTGATTCTTTTGTTTTATCCCCGCGTGATCAATATTTATATATATTCCACAAAAATACGCATTTTTTTTCAATACCATCCAAATATTTTCAATGAAAACATCAGAAATTAATCGTTCGCTTATGCGCATCTTTTCGCACCATGGCAGAACTAAAGTATGATGAACCATGCTCATTGGACCAACAAAGTGGAAACATTTTATAGCTATGCAACAGGCAACATATACTATACAATTCAGAAGAATTATAATGAGGTAAAAGCAGTACCTCTCTTGCTTGCGCTGTTTCCAATTTTCTGAAATTGAACAATGCCCTGCTTGCTACATGTCAATTGAAATGAATTTTGTAATTTTGCAAACAAAATACCACTAAACCTTATAGGTTGCGGATTTGAGGCTTTTGTATTTGCGTCCAATGTCACTCCAATCGCTTCACTACCCAATCATCAATCGTGCGGCTATCCTCAGAGAAGTTGATACCAACCAACACCTTCCCACGCTTATCATCAGCAAAGGCAGCTGCATACTTTTTATTCTCTATCTGAGCAATGGCAGTTTCAGCATCCTTGCCATACTTCAACTCAAAGATGTAGATACAGTCATCTGTCTTCAACACCATATCGATTCTGCCATCAGAAGTTGGCTGTTCGGGGGTAACATCAGCTCCCAACATGGCGAATATCGTGTACATCACCGCTTGATAATGACGTTCATTGTTATTGACCAATGTATAAGGAAATTTGTCGTAGAATGTCTTCAAGTGAGACAAGAACGCTCTCATGTCACCATCTCGCACCACACAGGCACTATATGCACGGCACAAAGCATCATACTTCCCCATTCCATCAGGAGAATAATATCGGAAGAGGCTCGTAGAGAAGCCCTGACGCACTTCCTCATTAGGAAAGCCCAAACGATACTGCCTACTTTGCTTATCATACTCTTTGATAGTAAGATAGCCACTCTGGTACAAGACTGGGATTGGGTCTGAGATTTTCTCAGTTGGCACATCAAAACGCTTATCTGATGCCCAAAGGTCATCTAATTGGAGCATGTCCAAGCCCTTTTTCTGTAAAAGTTCAACCAGGAACGTTGGAGTGCCCGAGGAGAACCAATAGCTGTTCAATTCTTTATCATCCAAAGCATTGATGATACTGAATGGGTTATAGATGCCAGGTGACTTCTCTGAGAAATGATATCCGTCATAATGGTTGCGCAAAGCAGCCACGGCTTCATCATAAGTCATCTCATTTTCCTCGGCAAAGGCTTCGATGTCTTCCGTAAATTTTTTAAGAATTTCCTCTTCCGTAAATCCACAGACTGTGGCATATTCATTCTTCATGGTTAAGATTTTCAAGTTGTTAAGTTCGCTGAAAATACTTAACTGACTAAACTTTGAAATACCCGTAATGAAGACGAAACGTAGGTTGGCATCTTGCTGTTTTAATGGACTGAAGAAATCACGCAGGACATTCCTGATTTGATTTTGTAATTTTTCATCATTCATAGAGTCATGCATCGGTGCGTCATACTCATCAATGAGAACAACGACCTGCTTGCCAGTCTGCTGACAAGCAGCCGCTATAATGTTGGCCAATCTTTCGCTATAGACATCAGAATTTTCTGAGAGAGTCTCCACATGATACAAATCCTCATAATTCGACAAGATTCCATTAAGAATAGCGTGCAAATTCTTCAACTGATAATACTTACCTCTACTCATATCTATATGAATCACAGGATAGACCTCCCATTCCTGTTCCATTTTTTCGATAGCAAGTCCTTTGAACAAATCCTTGCGTCCCTCAAAATAAGCCTGAAGAGTAGATACAAGAAGCGATTTTCCAAATCGTCGAGGACGACTCAGAAACAAGTTTTTGGCATAATGCGTCAATTCATACACAAGGGCTGTCTTATCTACATAAGAGTAGCCACCATCTATGACCTCTTCAAAAGTCTGTATTCCTATAGGATATTTCATATTGCTCACATTTTTTCGCAAAGTTACACTTTTTCTTTGACACAACAAAATTTATCACAAGAAATATTCGTTATAGAATAAATACTTTTTGCGTTCACTCCATTGATTAATATGCAGAATCACGAGTTCAAATACTTCTTTAGGAATAAAATTACATAAGCCGTTCTGTCATAGACCATCAAGTGGTCTGTCTTGCCCATCAAATGGGGTGTAGTTTCCTATATTTAGTTGACTACATCGTTCGCTTATGCGCATCTTTTCGCACCATGGCAGAACTAAAGTATGATGAACCATGCTCATTGGGTCTACAAAGTGGAAACATTTTATACATACTTACAACAAAATATACATTTTTTTGATTACTATGCAATAATTGTTAAAGTTAGGGGTTATATATATAAAGAAAAGTAAATACACACAATCCAAAACGGAAAAACAAAGAAATAGAACAACAATGATACACTATATCCTCCCTGTCATAGGTGCCTTTGTGATGAGCACAATCTGTGGATTTATTTTTATCTCAGTACTGCTCAATTTCTGCAAAGAAAAGAAACTATACGATATACCCAACCAAAGAAAGGTACATAAATGTTTGATTCCACGTTTGGGTGGTATTGCCTTTACTCCCAGCATGTTACTGTCTTTCCTTATTGTTACTCTGATCATGAGTTCGGAAGCACAAGGACAAAAAATGCAGGTGAGCACATGGACTTTAGGCTTACTCATCAGCCTTCTGCTTATATACTCTGTAGGTATTGTAGACGATCTCATAGGTCTGGATGCTAAAATCAAATTTGCTGTTCAGATCATTGCTGCAAGTATTCTGCCAGCATGCGGTCTATATATCAACAACTTATATGGATTATTCGGTATCTATGAGATACCTTTTTATATAGGCGCTGTACTCACAGTTTTGCTGTTGGTGTTTGTGGATAATGCCATGAACCTCATCGACGGAATAGACGGACTCTCTGCGGGACTATCTATCATCGGACTGACAGGATTCTTATATATATTTTTCTCAACCGACCTGACTGCCTACTGCATATTGATAGCAGGTCTCGTAGGTGTGCTTATCGCTTATCTACGTTTCAATTTGTTTGGTAATCCGGAAAAGAACCGTAAGATTTTTATGGGTGATGCAGGAAGCCTGACTTTAGGATTCATCATGGGATTCCTTTTCGTTAAATCTATGATGCATAATCCCCATATCATGCCATTGTCTTCAGAAAGAATCGTACTGGCATACAGTCTGTTGATTGTTCCCACATTTGATGTGATAAGGGTTATCATTCATCGAATACACTATAAGAAGCCTATCTTCGATGCTGATAAAAGTCATATACATCATAAATTCATGACATTAGGAATGAACCAGCATCAGGCTCTCATTGCCATTCTGATGCTCCAACTGGGATATATCATCTTCAACCTTTTACTGTTCCACATCGGATGCAACTTCACTTGGATACTATGTATTGACATCATTACATACACCCTACTCCATATATTCACAACCCATCGACTACAAAAAGCAAAGAAATGAAAAGAACGACAGACTTTATCATAGCGGGTATGTGCCTCGTCGTGTTTTCTCCGCTCATGCTTATTTGTGCGTTTTGCATCAGATGGGAAGATGGTCTTCCTGTCATCTACAAACAGGAAAGGATAGGTCTGCATGGCAAGCCTTTCTACATCTATAAGTTCCGATCGATGAGGATTGATGCAGAGAAGGACGGGCCCGACTTATTGGAAATAAAGGGCGACCCGAGACTTACGAAAGTGGGACGTTTCCTAAGGGCTCATCACCTCGACGAGCTTCCTCAGCTGTGGAATGTGTTCAAAGGGGATATGTCGTTCATTGGTCCGAGACCGGAGAGGAAGTTCTATATCGACCAGATCATGGAGCACGATTCACGATACCAGTTCCTGTATCAGATTCGACCAGGCGTCACTTCCTATGCCACCCTGTATAATGGCTATACGGACACGATGGAGAAGATGCTGCGACGTCTGGAACTCGACCTTTACTATCTGGAGCATCGGTCGTGGTGGTTTGATGCCAAGATATTGCTAAAGACTTTCTGCAATATCGCTTTCGGAAAGAAGTTCTAAGGAAAGATGCTTTAACGAAAGCGATTCTAAGAAAGGAAAAACTTTTAAAAAAGATATTAATCATGAAGGGCAAGCTACGGATCTGCAGCCTGCCCTTCATATTTTTTTGTATCTCTGTTTATTCGAAATATAAATTCAAATAAAAACAAAATTTCGCCTCAAGCAAATATCACAAGGCTACAACTATTTTTCTTACATTTGCCAATCTTGCCATAAAAGAAGAATCCTTTTTGGTTGATTGCAGACTATATCTCATTAGCATTTTTAACAAATGCTCAGCATTTACTCCAAGAGCTGCCTCAAAGAGCAAAGCCGTCTTTTCTGTTACAGGACGGCGAGCATTCAATATTTTATTCAAGGCAGAATATGCTATACCCACCTCATCGGCAATCATAGCCTATTGCCCTGTTGCTATCGTACAACATGATTTGTAACTTAAGCGATCAACTTATGAAGCTCTTCAGATTCTAAGCATATCTCTTATGGATAAGACACCACTCGTTGATTTCTTCGAAAGGACTGATTTCAATAATGTCAAAGAACTCGATTGTCCCCTCTTTCT